>ENA-OPAC01000235-OPAC01000235.1-human-gut-metagenome-genome-assembly--contig:-NODE-235-length-32617-cov-3.372582_pt1 | contig 32617 bp, 26 predicted proteins | sample MGYA00241052_ERZ501420 | MGnify/ENA primary metagenome ERZ501420 (study PRJEB25962, sample SAMEA2042513) | human gut metagenome | biome: human gut; feature: human-associated habitat; material: faeces... | reverse complement strand
AACGACCCCGAGATTACAAATCACGTGCTCTGGCCAACTGAGCTAAAGAGGCATTATTTGTTTTTTTGTCATTGAGAACGTTTATTTCTCAAATGCGGTGCAAAGGTAGGACTTATTTTTGAATTTGCAATACTTTTGATTGGAAAAATGTGAATTATTTTTCATTCTTCCAATTTATATAATTCAGAAAATACTGTTGCACATACACATAAAAGAAGAATCCACTGTCGGATATACACAAAACCCCTTGATAAAACTCATTGCTTTTATCAAGGGGTTTCTAAATAGGTGTCTAAAATTAAATCTGCTTACAGTATTCAGTCAGCTTTTCAGGAGTCACGTTGGCTGCGATGATAACTCCATTTTCGTCGATCAGAAAGTTTCTCAATCCTTTCTCCAGCTTATACTTTCTGAAGACGTCTGACTGCCGCCCTTCCTTTTCGTGCAACTGGTTGGTGCCATTCAGTTTATCGGTCGCTACCGTTGCTTCGAAAACCGATGTTTTCTCATCCAGTGAGATGGAATACATGGCCAAGTTACCGGAAGTGGCATTCCACTTGTTTACTTCATTCCATAACCGGATATTGCGGGCTCTGGATTCTGCGTCATAAGCAGCCCAGAAATTGATCAAGGTGTAATGTCCGGCCTGGTTCTGAAAATGAATCTCTGTTTCATTTTCGTTCAACACTATTCTCGGTGCAAGGTCACCCGGGTTCGCACCCTCAGTAGGCTTTGCGTCTTTCGTATCAGCTGCGATTCCGAAGAACAAAGCTGATCCTACGAGAAGATAGGCTTTTAATTTCATATTTAAAATATTACGTTAGACATGACCGGCAAAGGCTGGGTTTGTTTTCCTGCCACAGCATCTTTATCCCTAAACATGCTGTCCGGCTCCTGATTCTCAGGAATAGATGAGAAGCTGCTTTCGCTAAAGACAGCTTGTCTCATACTTGTTTTCGGCTGCAAAGATACGAGTTAATTCCTTATCTTCTTATGCTTTATATCAATTTTCGACAAATTGACAAACTTTTTTATATGTTATTTAGCCTAAAAATGGGGTATTTTGCTTCTTTTTTTATGTGCTCAAAAAAGTTAAAAAGGCCTTTTCCCCTTTTTAACTGGCTAATATTGGCATCAGGAAACATAATTCCTTTTATCTTTCGGGGAATAAATAATACGATGATACAAAATGCTTAAAATATTTTAATAAAATAATGGCTACTTATTCTATAACAACCTTGGTAGAGAATTGTGTTTACCACCGCAAGCTGGAGGCTGAGCATGGTTTGTCTTTGTATGTCCGAACACCCGAGAAACGGATTTTGTTTGATACCGGACAAAGTGACCTATTGATTCGAAATGCTGTTTTACTGCATATTGACCTGAAAACGACCGGGCGACGGTCTTTTGCAAGCGGGATATCATGAACCGGAAATTCAAGAAAGAACGTGAGAACGGCTTGCTGGATGCTGCGTCGCTTGACCTGAGCCGTTTTAGTTTTGTAGACGAAGTGACCGAGATTTTCCCCGGCGTGGTGCTTTGCCCGGATATTCCGCTTTGCCAGCAGGAAGATACGCATTTCGATCATTTCTTTACTGAGGTGGATGGGCAGCGTATTCCGGATACGTTTACGGACGAATTGGCTGTTTTTTTGCTGACCGATACGACGTATTCAGTCTTGAGTGCCTGTTCACACCGCGGTATAACGAATGTTTTGCAGCAAGGCGAGGCTCTTTTCCCGACACGCCACCTGGATACATTGATCGGAGGTTTCCATATTCATACGGCAGGAGAAGAGAAATATCAGGTCATTGCCCGTAGTTTGGCCGGAAAACATCCGTGGCAACTGGGTATTTGTCATTGTACTGGTGTAGATCAGTTTGCCCGTTTTTGTCGAGATTTTAGTGAGTTGGTCTTCTATAATCATGTGGGCACCAAGGTGGAGATTGAGTAGGAATGGGGGACGAAAAGCCGGTCACCGGGACAAGGAAGAACATTTATCCTTCGGGAAGTAAGAAAAATCAGGTTTTTATGTACATTTGCACCCGAAATTTAAACATAATAGAAATATGTCAGTAGCAAAGAGAGACGATGATATGCGTAAGGTAACGACGCATCGTCTGTTTGAAATGAAGCAGCGGGGTGAGAAGATTTCCATGCTGACTGCATATGATTATTCCATGGCTACCCTGATTGATCAGGCAGGAATGGATGTGATTCTGGTAGGTGATTCAGCTTCGAACGTGATGGCCGGTAATACGACGACTTTGCCCATCACTTTAGATCAGATGATCTATCATGGCAGGTCGGTGGCGAAAGCCGTAAAGCGTGCCTTGGTGGTAGTCGATCTACCTTTTGGTTCTTATCAGGGAAATTCGAAAGAGGCGCTGGCTTCGGCTATCCGGGTGATGAAGGAAACACATGCCGACTGCATCAAGTTGGAAGGCGGGTCGGAAGTACGCGAATCAATCGAACGCATTTTGTGTGCCGGTATTCCAGTGATGGGTCACTTGGGATTGACGCCGCAGTCGATCAACAAGTTTGGTACTTACACCGTGCGTGCCCGTGAAGAAGCTGAAGCCAAGAAACTAGTGGAAGATGCTCATCTGCTGGAAGAGATCGGCTGTTTCGCGTTGGTGCTGGAGAAGATTCCGGCCGTCCTGGCCGCCCGTGTGGCGAAAGAAATCCGTATTCCAGTGATTGGTATCGGGGCCGGTGGCGATGTCGACGGACAAGTATTGGTAATGCATGATATGTTAGGCATCAACCAGGGCTTCTCTCCGCGTTTCCTGCGTCGTTATGCTAATTTGGCAGAAGTCATCACACATGCTGTCCAGCAATATATCGAAGATGTGAAGCGTTGCGACTTCCCGAACGAAAAGGAACAATATTAATTGTAGGGAATAATTATGCGGTCAGAGTTATTGATCGGCGCAGCGTCGTCGGGTTGCGGAAAGACTACTTTTACACTAGGATTATTGCGGGCAATGGCTCGCAGAGGATTCGTCGTGCAGCCATTTAAGTGCGGGCCGGATTATATAGACACTCGTCATCATCAGATGGCTGCTGGGCGCTCGTCTGTCAATCTGGACCGTTTTATGATGTCGGAAAAGCATGTGGAAGAAGTGTATCGCCGATATGCTTTTCCGGCTGATATCGCTATAACTGAAGGCGTGATGGGTTTGTTCGACGGATACGACGGCATGCAAGGTAGCAGTGCCGGAATCGCTGCAGAATTGGATATTCCCGTTGTTCTGATAGTCAATGCCAAGAGCACGGCATATTCGGTTGCTCCTCTGTTGTATGGCTTCAAACATTTCTATCCAAAAATAAGGATTGTCGGAGCCGTTTTCAATTTTGTGGCTTCCGAGAATCATTATTATTATCTGAAGCAGGCCTGTTCCGATGCCGGCGTGGAGGCATTGGGTTATTTGCCCAAGCAGGAAAATATCGCAATCCCAAGCCGCCACTTGGGGCTGTCGCTGGATTCTGATTTCTGTTTCGATGAGTTTGCCGACCGGATTGCCGATCTGGTTGATAAGTATGTGTGCGTGGACAGGCTGCTGGAACTGACCACGGTTACCGGGAAGTCAGAATACAGTAGACCGAAAGCGGATATCCAGCAAGAATCTTTTGGATCGTTGCGGATAACCATAGCACGCGATGCAGCCTTCAATTTTGTCTATACCGAGAACATTGCTTATCTCGAGCGGCTGGGAACCGTCACTTATTTCAGTCCGCTGACTGATACCTCTCTTCCGCCTACAGATTTCCTTTATTTACCGGGTGGCTATCCGGAATTGCACCTGCCGGCTTTGTCGGAAAACCAACCTATGCTCGATGCCATTCGTTCCTATATCCGGAAAGGCGGACATACGTTGGCCGAATGCGGAGGCATGATGTACCTCTGTCGGGCTATTATCGGGCAAGATGGCCATATATACCCGATGGTTGGAGTTTTAGACCAGACGGCTACCATGCAGCCCATGAAACTGCGATTAGGTTATCGTACTTTGCAATGGGGCGAATTCAGGCTGTCTGGGCATGAGTTCCATTATTCGTCTATCGTGTCGGCTGAGAATGCGTTGCCTTCATGTGCAACAGCCTTTTCTGCCTTAGGACGTCAGGTAGATACGCCGCTGTATCACTACCGGAACTTACTGGCTGGATATACACATTTATACTGGGCCGATCCGGCATCAAACGCGTGGCTGCATCATTTCTTGGAAAAATAAGGGTAAGAAAGGTATTTATCCTTTGGAATTATCTGTATCTTTAGCCTAAAATTTGGAAGATCATGAAAAAACAACTTGTTTTCAACCGGCCTGTATGGATTTTCCTGTTGTTTCTGGTAGGAAGTTTTCTGTTTATCAACCTGAATTTCCGGTATTGGTTTCATTTTATGGAACAGTTTATGATGTTTCAGACAACATCCGTTTACTGGAAAGAGTTGGCCGCACAGTTGGGTGGCTGGAATGAATATATAGCTGAATATTTGACTCAGGCGTTTTCTTTCACTTCCGGACCGGCTTTCCTTGTCACGGCCTTGTCTGGTTTGATAGCTTTACTGTTTTACCGGTATCAGCAAGCCTGTTGCGGGAAGGCTTCGATGGGAATTTCCATCTTGCCGCTTTTTCTGTTTTGGCTTTTTCCTTCCGAAACCATTGTCCCGATGTTGGTTCTTTTATGGGCATTGGCGGGAACTGTAGTCTGCCAGTCCATATCAGACCGGAAAATCAGGTGGAGTATCGGTGTGCTACTTGTTCCACTGCTGTATTATGTGGCGGTGCCGGCTCCATTTCTGTATGTTGTCTTGCTGCTGCTGCACGAGTGGATGCGGGCAGATAAAGGTAAGCCTTATCTGTATAGCGGTATTTTGCTGGGATGGACTTTTATGCTACCGTTGGTGGTGATGCGGCTTTGGCTGGTCATCCCGATGCGTGAAGCCTGGACGGGAAAATATATATATCATCCCGAATATCCGGTGCCGCAGTCTTTTTGGCTGATCTTTCTTTCTTTTCCGGTTCTGACTCTCGTTGGCTGGCTGTGTGCGAAATGGCGGGAACGGATACCGCCGAAGCAATGGCTGGCAGTTACTGAATGTGTCCTTTGGGCTGGATTAATGGCTGCTCTGATTGTGCTACGGAAAGACCCGATGCGGCAAGCCTATCAATATGATTATTATGCCCGAAACGGAGCTTGGGACAAGATTGTTGCTCATGCTGAAAAGGAGGGTGTGCATGATTTTGATGCCTTGGTCTATGTTAATCTGGCCTTGTCGTACACCGGACGTCAGACCACCGATCTGATGAAGTTCCCCCAAGTGGGAGAAACCGGCTTTATCCCGCATGATCCGCGAACAAGGTTAGGATTGATTCAGGCCAGCGAAGTAGCCTGGCAAGTCGGGCAGGTGAATGCTGCCCAGCGCTTTGCTTTCGTTGGTGTGTTGAGCTCACAGCGTTGTGTTCAGCCGCGGCTGATGAAACGCCTTGTCGAGACTTATCTGGTGAACGGCGAATACCGGGCGGCCGAGAAATATATCCTGATACTCGAACATACACCACGCTATAAGGCCTGGGCTGCCGAACAGCGGCAATACTTGGGCGAGAAAGAAAGTCAGTCGTCCGGATGGATTCAGGCGAAGCGAGCTTTCCTGCCGGTAACTGACAATCCTTTTGACCTGACGAAGACGTTGCCTAGCGCTTTGGCCTTTCTGATTGATGATCATCCTGACAACCAGGCGGCTTTTGATTATGGCATGTGTTATCTGCTGGTTTATAAGAATCTGTCGGCCTTCATGCACTATATGCCTCTGTACAAGGAGCGACATCAGTCGTTCCCTAAATTATATCAGGAAGCCATCTGTCTTTATTATGCTTCGAAAGGGAAGCTGGCTGAAGCGGCTAAGGATTATCCCATAGATGCCGAAGTGACCGGTCGGATGCAACAGTTCTTGAAGACGGCCCGTTCCTTGTCTGCCACCAACCTGAAACAACTGTATGGTGATACTTACTATTATTATACGGAGTTTATGCCAACCCCAAAACAATAAGGAATATGGAAACAATTTATATCAGCCAGTATAAAAGAAGTCTGATCTGCACGCTGTTCTGTTGTCTGCTGCTGACAGCCTGCTCTTGGAATGTGCGGCAGCCCGAGAATGCTTCTGTCCAGGAAGAAGAGCCGGAAATCTTTCCGGATTATCGGGATGTGACCGTCCCGGTAAATATTTCGCCATTGAATTTCCGCCTGACGCGGGAATGCGAACATCAGTATGTCTTGATCACTGGAGAGAAAGGTGGACGCCTTGAGTGTGACGGCGAACGCAGTCTCCGGCTCGATCCGGATGCCTGGAGAAAATTGCTGGAAGAAAATGCCGGTGGCACTTTGACGCTCGTGTGCTCATCACTGGAAAAAGACGGTTGGAAAACGTGGAAACCGTTTCAGATCCATGTCGATGAACGCCCGATTGACAGCCATCTGGTTTATCGTTTGATTGAGCCCGGGTATGAGAAATGGCATATTGTGGGCATTTATCAGCGGGATCTGGAATCGTTTGATGAGAAAGTGATTATCCGGAATGACATGACGGGCTATAATTGTATGAACTGCCATGCCTTCTGTATGAATGATCCGAACCAGATGATGCTGCATATGCGTGCCGTGCATGATGGTACTTATATCATCCGGGGAAAAGAGATCGAGCGGCTGAAGACCAAGACGAAGCAGACCATCAGTAACCTGACTTATCCTTATTGGCATCCTTCGGGAAAATACATCACAACATCGGTCAACGATATTAAGCAGTTCTTCCATGCCGTCAAGGAGAAGAAAATGGAAGTGTTCGATTTGGAATCGGATGTCGTGGTTTATGATGTGGAACAACATAAGATACTCTCGGCAGCTTCGCTGATAACAATGGATGCCTTTGAAACCTTCCCGGCTTTTTCGCCGGATGGCAAGTGGCTGTATTTCTGTTCGGCTCCAGCTCGGAAAATGCCGGCAGAGTATGACAAGGTGCGCTATCATATCTGCCGGGTAGCTTTTGATGCCGGAAAAGGAACCTTGCAGCTGCCTGTAGATACGGTGGTTCGTGCTGACAGCCTCAGTTACACATTCCCGCGAATATCGCCGGACGGCCGATTCCTGATGTACACCGAAACAGCTTATGGACAATTCCCGATCTGGCATAAGGATGCGGAAATCCGGATGCTGGAGCTGGAAACCAACCAACCGGTTGATATGACCTCGTTGAATAGCACGGATACGGAAAGCTATCATTCGTGGAGCAGCCAGAGTGATTGGGTGGTATTCAGTAGCCGTCGTGACAACGGTTTGTATACACTTCCCTATATTTGCCGTATCGGGGTAGACGGTCATCCGGCCAAGCCTTTCCTTTTACCACAGGAAGATCCGGAGAAATATGATTATCAGCTGTATTCCTATAATCTGCCGGAGCTGGTGACAGGCGAAGTGACGCTCGATCCGTATGCACTTCAGCAGAAGGCCCTGAATGGCACAGCAGAACAAATATCTTTTGAGTGAGACTGATTATAAGTGATATGAATATGACAAAAGTACAAGAATTACTGGCCCAGCTGCCAGACGAAAAGAAGGCCCTGTTTGTCCCGGTTTTCGGGTCTGCAGAGCGTTTTTATACCATTGTTTATCTTATAGCTAAAAATGAACACCTGACGGAACAGGAAAAACCGGACCGCTATGAAGACCGGCTGCAGGTGATCCGGCAGATCCGCCGGAAAGTGGAACGGCTGGTCGATTCATTTGGCTTGCCAGGTGAAGATATTGTGGCAGATATTGCCAGTGATTACTTTGAAGATTATGTGCAGTATCAGGAGCCGGATTTCCAGATCACGAATGAAGCCTTTGTTGATGTGATCCGGAAGATTTCGCAACTGGCTTGATCACAACTATCATAAGCTGTCGGAAATGGAAGAAAAGAATAGGCATATTACACGAAAAGTGGTCTGGGGCTATTTGCTGTTACTGCTGATAGCTGTATGTGCTGTGGGATATGTTTATTCAATCATCCAGCAGCTGGCTGTCGAAGACAAGCCGGACACATCGACGCGTGACAAGACCTATCTTGTCACCAATACGCTTACTTTATTATATGAGAGTGAAGCGATGGGGCACATTGTTGGAAAATCGAGCAATGAACTGATAAACTTCAACCGAACTCTGAACAAGGCAGACAAGAATCTGGATTCCCTGCGCCTAATGCTTTCAGACACCATCCAGCAATTGAAGGTCGATACGATTAAATATCTGTTGCGGCAGAAGAGATGGAATACCCTGAAGCTACTGGAGACACTGAATGAATGGAATGCTGGACAGATTTATATGGAGAAGATCCAGCAAGTTATCGCAGTGCAGGATTCTGTAGTAAAAGTTGAAAGGCCGGATACCATTCCTCAGCCGGTCGTGCGGGAAATTGTGGAGGTGAAGCAAGATACGGTTGTGGTGACCAAAAAGGAGAAAAAGGGCTTTTTCCGCCGTTTGGCAGAGGCATTCTCGCCAAAGGAGGAAGCAGATACCAATTATGTAAAGAATACAACCCGTCAGCTGGTAACCGATACGGTGAAAATTGTCTATAATCCGTCGGATACCATCATCCAGGTATTGAGGAACTTGCAGGATACAGTAGCCGATCGGCGTGAGCAACTGGCTAATACCTTACTTCAACGGGCCAACAACCTACGTTATAATAACTCGGTATTGACCAGCCGGATTAATCAGATGTTGCGGGATATTGAAGAAGAGTCGGTCCAGCAATCGATTGACCGGATGCAGCATAAGCAGAGCTTGCTGAAAGAAACAACACGGCTGATCGGAGGAATCGGCCTGATCGCTATTATTGTAGCCATTGTTTTCCTGGTCATCATCATCCGGGATATTTCGCGCAGCCATTATTACAGGCAACAACTGGAGAAAGCCAAACAATACGCGGAAGATCTGCTGCGCAGCCGTGAGAACCTGATTCTGACAATCAGCCATGACATCCGGGCACCGCTTTCGTCTATCATCGGCTTCATTGATCTGCTGCTGAAGCGCAATCCAGACGAACGTCAGCGTTATTATCTGGATAACATGAGTGGTTCGTCCAAGCATATTTTGTCTTTAGTAAACGACTTACTGGATTTCCACCGACTGGAAGCCGGACAGATTGAGATACATCCGGTGCCTTTCTCTGTCTCTACCCTGATACAAGAGATTTATGTGAGCTTTGATCCGCTGGCCGAAGCCAAAGGACTGAAACTGCGGTTGGATGTGAAGTCTGGCTATATGGAACAGACTTATCTGGGTGACACCAACCGCTTGAGGCAGGTTATTAATAATCTGCTGTCAAATGCTATCAAGTTTACCCCAGAGGGAACCGTTGTCTTGCGGGCTGCTATTACGAAAAAGAACGAAAAGATGTATGAACTTGACGTCACTGTCTCGGATGCTGGACCAGGTATTCCCGAGGCTGAGCAGGAACGCATTTTTGGTGATTTTACCCGTCTGCAGGGAAGCGAGAAAGTTGAAGGATTCGGATTGGGCTTGTCGATAACCCGCAGGCTGGTGGAATTGTTGAAAGGCACATTGAACTTGCATAGTGTTGTCGGACAGGGTAGTGACTTTATCCTGACGCTCCCGATTCCTTTATCAGATGTCGTCTTGAAACAGGCAGTTGTAGAGGAAGAAGCGGAGCCGGAAGTTGTTTCTCTGGCCGGAGAGCGGACTGTCTACTGTTTGCTGGTTGATGATGATGCCATCCAGCTGGCCTTGACGGAAGAATTGCTCAAACGGAGTCGGGTAGAGGTTGTTTGTGTCTCTAATCCGCATGCCGTATTGGATATATTGAAGAATACGGCATTTGATGCGATCATTACTGACATTCAGATGCCGGGCATGGACGGTTTCCATTTATTAAAGATGATCCGTGAATCAGGTATTCAGGGAACAGACAAAGTTCCGGTAATAGCTTTGTCAGCCAGCGTAGCGAATGAACATAGCCATTATATTGAAGCCGGCTTCACCGGTTTCTTGAGCAAACCGTTCACGGCTGTCCAGCTGATTGAATTGTTGAACCAGTTGCTGACAGTACATTTAGAACCAGTTGTCAAGATTGACTTTTCAACATTAACGGCTTTTGCCGGCGAAGATAAAGAAGCTTCTGCCTCTATCTTGAAGACATTCACTGAAGAAACTAATAAGAGCATCGACTTATTGAGAAAAGCCCTGCAGGAAGAAGATCGCTCGGAAGCCTCACGTCTTTCCCATAAATTAATTCCATTGCTGACCATGTTGGGCGCGAACAACTTGGTCCAGAAGCTGCGAATTCTGGAAAGAAACGACGAAAAGGAGCTAACCCGAGAAGGCTGGAAGACTCTTTTGGCAGAAGTGATCGACAATGTGACTGACATTGTGCGGCAGGCTGTGGAAAACTGCTGTTGATGTGTGGAATAATTGTGTGGAATTATTCCACACATTCCCCGGTCAGATTCCACATATTTCTACATCTTTTGGGGAATATCTGTGGCCCAGAACCTGCAATATGGGTTCATTGGATGATTTTTTAGCTGAAAAAGGGTTTTTATGAGCATAAAAGAAGAGTTTGGCACGACTTTGGTATATATATTAGTGACATACATAATAAGTGTTTCTACATTTATCCGTTTTTATAGGTTAAGTCTTACTCAATAAGGTAAAAAGAGTAGTAAGTTAAAGTGTTTTTTTGATTAAGTCTGCTAATAAGAGGCACCTCGTGAGAGCAAGCCTCTTTTTTACTGAAATCTAACTAGAGAGAAGTTCCCGAATTAAGACCTTAGGGTTTTAGTTCGGGAACTTGCTTTTATGCAGCATCCTTTTCCGTTTTTTCATGGAAAATGCTAAATAATTACACGAACGGTTACAGATTTACTAATTATTCCTATATTTGTAGAACTAAATACCAAAGAGCAAAATTCATGTCGGATAGTATTGTTATTATACCAACTTACAACGAAAAGGAAAATATCGAGAACATCATTAGAGCTGTTTTCGGCTTGGAAAAAGAATTTCATATTCTGATTATTGATGATGGTTCACCTGATGGAACGGCTTCCATTGTGAAAACACTGCAGAAGGAATTTCCAGATCGGTTGTTCCTGGTTGAGCGCCAGGGAAAGTTAGGATTAGGAACAGCATATATTTGCGGCTTTAAGTGGGCAATCGAGCATAAATATGATTTTATATTTGAAATGGATGCTGATTTCAGTCATAATCCGAAAGATTTACCTCGTCTGTATGCCGCTTGTACCGAACAAGGTGGCGATGTGGCTATTGGCTCGCGTTACTGTAATGGGGTAAATGTGGTTAACTGGCCGTTGGGGCGTGTGCTGATGTCTTATTTCGCATCTGTTTATGTCCGTTTCGTAACAGGAATGGATATTCGTGATACAACAGCCGGTTTTAAATGCTATAGAAGGAAAGTCCTGGAAACCATCGAACTGGATCGGATACATTTTAAAGGGTATGCTTTTCAGATAGAGATGAAGTTCACGGCTTATAAATGTGGCTTTAAACTGATTGAAGTTCCTATTATTTTCATCAACCGTGTATTAGGTACATCGAAGATGAATTCTTCTATTTTCGGTGAAGCGCTGTTTGGTGTGCTGCAATTGAAGTGGTGGAGTTTCTGGCGCAAATATCCGCATGCATAAGACTGGTAAGTTTATATTAGGGGATTAAAAAGACATTATTAAATCTGATAAGAAATTATGAAATTAGAAATTATTTGTTTGGCTGCGTTGACTTTGTGGGGTTGTTCAGGGCAGAAAGCACAACAGGAACAATCTGCGGAACCCGTAGCTCAGGAGAATGTAGCAGAAACTACCGTAAGAAACCAACTGACAGAACAAGAAAAGGCTGATGGCTGGAAATTGCTCTTCGACGGTAAAACAACCAATGGCTGGAGAGGCGCTCATTTGGATGCTTTCCCTGAAAAAGGATGGAAGATAGAAGACGGCATTCTTACAGTAGAAGCAGCAAATGGCGGAGAATCGACCAATGGTGGTGATATCGTTACGAATGATGAATATTCCGCTTTTGAGTTGAGTGTTGATTTCAAGATAACAAAAGGAGCGAACAGCGGTATTAAATATTTCGTGACCGAACAAGAGAAACAGCATGGATCGGCTTTTGGTTTGGAATATCAGATATTGGATGATGCTGTTCATCCGGATGCCAAATTGTATACGACTTATCCGGGCAGCCGGACATTGGCCAGTTTGTATGATTTGAAGAAGAGCGAGAATGTTTCGTTCAATGGTGTCGGTGAATGGAATACAGCTGTGATAAAGGTTTTCCCCAATAATCATGTAGAACATTGGTTGAACGGAAAGAAAGTATTGGAGTACGAACGAGGCAGCCAGGAGTTTAAGGAACTTGTCAAAGGTAGTAAGTATGCTGCTCCGGAATATAATACCAGCGGACCTTTCGGTGAGGCAGCCAAAGGTCATATTTTATTGCAGGATCATGGAAATGAAGTTTCGTTTTGTAATATAAAAATAAAAGAACTGAAATAATGATATTGCAATAGCAGGGTTTCTGATATATTGATAATTTTGTAAGTCCGTTTCGGAGAAGTTTGGACTCTGAAACGGATTTTTAGTTTATACGGTGATGAATATTGTAGATGTGAGAAGTAACGTAGGAAAGTGGATTTTATTCGGATTGGTGCTGTGTTGCACTTTTTTCGTCAATAACAAAGCCATCTTTGTAGATATCATGGAATCACGTAATATGATTACTGCAAGGGAAATGGTTTATGACGGCAATTGGCTGACACCGACGATGAATGGTGAATTGCGTTTAGAGAAACCGCCGTTGCCTACCTGGATTTCAGCCATCGTAGAATATGTATCTCCCGATAATTTAGCCTTACAGCGGACCATGGCCGGTCTGGCAGCTCTTTTGCTGGTCTTTTACTTGTTCCGGTTAGGGAAATTACTTACTCATGATAAGGCCTTTTCGTGGATAACAGTTTTCGTGTTATGCACATCCTATAATATTATTCTGATGGGGCGGACGGCTTCATGGGATATTTATTGCCATGCTTTCATGCTGATGGCTATTTACTATTTGTTTAAAGCCTTGCGGGCTGATGTCTGCGACTGGAAATCTTTTCTGCTGGCCGGCTTGGCAATGGGCTTGTCTTTCTTGGGAAAAGGACCTGTTTCTTTCTATGCCTTGTTGTTCCCTTTTCTCTGTGCGTATCTGATCTGCTATCGTAAAAGCATGGCGGGAAAGTGGAAAGGTTGTGCAGGCATGATTTTACTCATGCTGGTATTGAGTTGCTGGTGGTATGCCTATATTTATATGTATCATCCGGAAATGGCTGAATATGTATGGAACAAAGAATCTTCTTCGTGGGCGAACAGGAATGTCCGTCCGTGGTATTACTACTGGAAGTTTTTCCTGGAAACAGGAGCCTGGTCACTGCTGACACTGTTTACGTTGTTTGTTCCTGTCTGGAAAAAGAGGCTGGGTGATAAAACAAAGTCTTATCTTTTCTCCCTCTTGTGGATGCTGTTCGTTGTTTTCTTTCTTTCTCTGATACCGGAAAAGAAAACACGTTATCTGTTACCTGTCTCCATTCCGGCGGCATTGGCCGTAGGACATCTGTTTTACTACTGGATCAGACAGATGCGGAAAACAGACCGGTTGGGAAAAATACTGTATCGGATCAACGGTCTTTTATTGGCTATTGTCGTGCTGGTGTTGCCCGTGATGCTCTATCTCTTTATGTACCGAGAACAACGGATGAGCGGAATGGCATTGATCTTTTTATCAGCAGGTCTGTGGTGCATAGCCTTTTGCCTCTTTTATGCGGTTAAGTCGGTTCGGCCTGCCTATCTCTTGGGCGGAGTGGTCGGTCTGTTTGCTTTTGCTGAAATCTTTCTGATGCCGTACATCGGAAGTTTCGTATCCAATGCGGAGCAGAAAAGCATTGCGCTTACCCGGAATATAGAAGATTTACAGTCGCTGCCGTTTTATCATCCGGCCTCTGAAGAAATACGTATTGAGTTGGTCTATGCAGCTTATCGGAAAATCCGACCGCTCGATCTGACGGATTCGGCCGCTGTTGCGGCAGCAATGCCGTTTGTTTTGGTGCAGAGTGTGGAACCGGCCGCTGTGATTCCGGAATGGATGCAACAGAATGCCTGTATGGAAGAAGTGGATGTTTATGATGATAATCCCTGGCCGAAAGGACATCGGCGGTATTCACCCGCTTTTATCAAAAAAGTAACGATTATACGAAAGAAATAATGAAAGAAATGAATCGGACAAGTAATTACGAATTGACAATCATCGTTCCTGTTTATAACGAAGAGGATAATATGCCTGCTTTGGAAGAGAAATTGTCATCATATATACAGCAGGCATCGGTGTCGGCTTGTGTTCTTTTTGTCAATGATGGTTCGACTGATCACAGTTTGGAACGAATGATGCAGATTTGTAACCGGCAACCTCATTTTTTCTATTGTAGTCTGAAGAAGAACGGCGGATTGAGTGCTGCCATGAAAGCCGGAATTGATCAGGTGGAATCGAAGTGGTTGGGTTATATTGATGCTGATCTGCAAACGGTGCCTGAAGATTTCGAACGCCTCTTGCCTTTTGCGGGCGACTATGAGCTGGTGATGGGCATTCGGGCAAACCGGAAAGATTCATTCTTCAAGAATCTGCAATCCAAGATAGCAAATGGCTTCCGCAGGATGATGACCAAAGACAAGGCTACAGATACAGGTTGCCCCTTGAAGATCATGCATACCGACTGCGCAAAGCGGATTCCTTTCTTTACCGGCATGCATCGTTTCCTGCCGGCATTGATTCTGTTGCAGTACGGACGGATGAAAGAAGTGCCGGTACGCCATTTTCCTCGGGTAGCCGGTGTTTCTAAATATCATTTGTGGAACAGACTGATTTCTCCTTTCCTGGATTGTTTTGCTTATCGGTGGATGAAAAAGCGGTATATCAATTATCAGATAAAAGACAGTAACTTGTTTGATCGGCGGGCATGATCGGAATTTATTTAATAGGGCTGTTGGCCCAGGTATTCTTCTCTGCCCGGATGCTGATTCAGTGGATCTTGTCAGAGAAGTATAAGAAAGTCGTTTCTCCGTCGTTGTATTGGGTGTTCAGTCTGCTGGGCGCTTACCTGCTTTGCATATATGGTTGGCTCCGGAATGACTTTTCGATTATCTTGGGTCAGTTCATATCATTTTATATTTACATTTGGAATTTAAAAGAGAAAGGTTTGTGGAATAAGCTTCCCCGGATCATTCAGGTCGTGTTGGCGCTGACACCTGTTGTAGCGGCCTGTTTCGCTCTGAATGATTTCCATTCGTTTGTTGATTCCTTCTTTAAGGACGAGGATGTTCCTTTGTGGCTGATAGTCATGGGATCGATGGGGCAGGTAATTTTCACTTTGAGATTTGTTTACCAATGGTATTACTCGAAAAGGTTCGGTGCTTCGGTTTTGCCTGTCAATTTCTGGATTATTAGTCTGGTGGGATCATTGACAATCGCCTTATATGGAATTATCCGCTTGGATCCGATATTGATTTTAGGACAGTCAACGGGGTTTATCGTTTATATTCGTAATATCATGATTGGAAATCGTGAAAATAAAAAAGGAAAAAGTGTATGAAGGTTTTAGTTACAGGTGCGGCCGGCTTTATCGGGTCATTTTTGGCTGAGAGGCTGGCAAAGCGGGGAGATGAAGTTGTTGGATTAGATAATTTGAATGCATATTATCCGGTATCGCTGAAACTGGATCGTTTGAATAGGCTGGGAATAAAAGAGGTCGGCGAAGAATCTGTTTTTATCACAAGTACGGTCTATGATAACTTTCGTTTTATCAAGATGGATCTGGCCGACAGGGAAGGCATGGCAACCTTGTTCGAACAAGAACGGTTTGATGCGGTTTGCAATCTAGCGGCTCAGGCCGGAGTCAGATATTCGATTGACAATCCGGAGACTTATGTCCAGTCCAATATAGTCGGTTTCCTGCATGTCCTTGAAGGATGCCGTCATACACATGTCAAACACCTGGTTTATGCCAGCTCGAGCAGTGTCTATGGTTTGAACAAGCAGATTCCGTTTAAGGAGACAGATCAGGTAGACCAGCCGGTCAGCTTGTATGGCGCTACTAAAAAAGCCGATGAGCTGATGGCTTTTTCATATAGTCAGTTGTATGGTTTGCCGACGACCGGACTGCGATATTTCACCGTTTACGGCCCGTGGGGAAGACCAGATATGGCTCCAAACCTGTTTTTGAAAGAAATTTTGTCTGATGGGACAATTCAGGTGTTCAATCATGGTGATTTACAAAGAGATTTTACTTATATTGCAGACGTAATCGATGCCACATTGCGAATACTCGATTTTCCGTCGGAAGAAGCCATTCCATATCGGATTTATAATGTGGGAAACTCGTCGCCTGTTGCATTGATGGACTTTATTCAGCTGCTTGAATCGCATGCCGGAAAAACAGTCAAGAAGAATTTTAAGGAAATGCAGCCAGGAGATGTAAAGTCGACTTATGCCGATACATCCAGGTTAGAGAAAGATATTCATTATAAGCCAAAAACTTCAGTGCAGGAAGGAACGCGTTTGTTTTATGAGTGGTTTGTGGCATATTATATTAAATAGAATACGATTATGAATGATTCAGTAATACCATTTGCTCTTTTGTGCTTTACTTCGTTTTTTACGTTGATAAATCCGCTTGGAACGATGCCGGTTTTTCTTTCGATGACGACGGGCATGTCAGAAAGTGAACGCAGACGAATTATTATGAAATCCACCTTCGTAGCCTTTCTGATCATGATATCGTTTACTATTTTCGGACAAGTTATCTTTCAGGTGTTCGGCCTGTCGACCAATGGCTTCCGAATTGCCGGCGGCATTGTGATCATGAAGATTGGTTATGATATGCTGCAGGCGCATTATACCCATATCAAGTTAAACGAAGATGAAAAGAATCATTTTGCTGATGATATTTCAATCACCCCTTTGGCTATTCCGATGCTGTGCGGCCCCGGAGCCATTGCCAACGGCATTGTGCTGATGGAAGATGCCGAGACACTGCTGAAGAAGGTTATTTTGGTGTTTATTATTGCTTTTGTTTTTCTCCTGACGGCCCTTATCCTTCGGACTTCAACCAAATTGGTCCATTTTATGGGCGAAACGGGGAATAATGTAATGATGCGGCTGATGGGCCTTATACTGATGGTGATCGCCGTTGAATGTTTTGTAAGTGGTGCAAAACCTATCTTGATAGATATTTTGCAGCAAGCACATGCCTCTTGATGGATTATGACCTCCTTTCTATCCAAAAGAAGGAGGAACATGATCTTTGCTAACGTATTTTCTCATCCTTTAATTTGTACTTGAATAATATGATTAAACGGAATAAGAATCTGTCGCGTAGTACTTTGGAATATATTTCATTACTCATTTAATAGGGGGAACAGATATGGTTTATGGATATATTCGTGTAAGTACAGATAAACAGACGGTTGAGAACCAGAGATTTGAAATCATTCGCTTCTGCCAGACGCTTGATATGAAGATTGACCGGTGGATAGAAGAGATTATTTCTGGTTGTCAGGAAGTCGAAAAGAGAGAGTTAGGCCAGCTTTTGTCTAAAATGCAAAAGGGCGATATTATTATATGTGCCGAGCTTTCTCGTTTGGGAAGGAATCTGCTGATGATTATGAGCATTCTGCATCAGTGCATGCTTTCGGATGTACAGGTATGGACAATCAAAGATAATTATCGGTTAGGTAGTGACATTACTTCGAAGGTACTGGCTTTTGCCTTTGGCTTGTCGGCAGAAATCGAACGTAATCTGATTTCTCAGCGAACGAAGGAGGCCTTGGCCCGGAAGAAAGCTGAAGGTGTTTCGTTGGGAAGGCCCAAAGGCAGTAAATCGAAAGTGAACAAGCTGACGGGGCGCGAGTCTGAAGTAAAACGCTTGCTTGAAATGAACATGACAAAGTCGGCAATTGCCAAAGTGTTGGGAGTCCATCGCTGCACAATCTCCAAATATTTATCCGAGGGAAAAATCTGATATCATCAGATGTCGTTGTGGCAGTTAGCCTGTCTGTGCCGGAGAGTATTTACCTACCTACAGGCTAATTGTTTTTTCATCACCGGAAATTGTTGGAAAATAAACAGGAAATTCTTTAGTTCACGGCGTGGATTAAGTAGTTCACGGCGTGGATTACTTAGTTCACGCCGTGAACTAAGTAATTCGCACCGTGAACTAAAGAAAAATAAAAGGGGATTGTCATTTTATCTCGAAATAAGAAAAAGAAAAATAAGCCGATCTGTGCAAGAATTATTATCTTTGCACGTCCGCAGCGATATAAGTATCGGACAGGGATAAATCAAGATGTCAGATTTATATTTAATAGAATAAATATATGTACAGAACAAGAACTTGTGGCAATTTGCGTCTGGCTGATGAAGGACTGGTGGTAACACTGGCCGGTTGGGTGCAGAAGACCCGTAAGATGGGTGGAATGACGTTCGTCGATCTTCGCGACCGTTATGGTATTACACAGCTGGTATTTAATCAGGAAGTGGATGCCGCTTTATGTGATCAGGCAAATAAGTTGGGACGTGAGTATGTCATCCAGGTGACAGGAACCGTGCGGGAGCGTTCAAGCAAGAACCCGCATCTGGAAACAGGAGATATTGAATTACTGGTTTCAAAACTGGTTGTCTTGAATACAGCTTTAACTCCTCCGTTTACGATTGAAGATGATACAGATGGCGGCGACGATTTGCGTATGAAATACCGTTATTTGGATTTGCGCCGTTCGTGTGTTCGTAAGAATCTGGAACTTCGTCACAAGATGGCGTTCGAGGTACGTAGCTATTTGGATAAAGAAGGCTTTTTGGAGGTAGAAACGCCGGTATTGATCAAATCGACTCCTGAAGGCGCACGCGACTTTGTCGTTCCTTCTCGTATGAATCCGGGTCAGTTCTATGCTTTGCCTCAGTCTCCGCAGACATTCAAACAGCTGTTGATGGTTTCCGGTTTCGACCGTTACTTCCAGATTGTAAAATGTTTCCGTGATGAAGACTTGCGTGCTGACCGTCAGCCGGAATTTACACAGATCGATTGCGAAATGAGTTTCGTTGAGCAGGAAGATGTGATCCAAACATTCGAAGGGATGGCCAAGCACTTGTTCAAGACGATCCGAGGTATTGATATAAAGGAACCGTTCTTGCGTATGACCTGGCAGGATGCCATGAAGTATTATGGTAGCGACAAGCCGGATTTGCGTTTCGGCATGAAGTTCGTCGAGCTGATGGATATCATGAAAGGGTATGGCTTCTCTGTATTTGACGGTGCCGCTTATATCGGTGGTATTTGCGCAGAAGGTGCGGCTACTTATACACGTAAGCAGCTGGATGCCCTGACTGAATTTGTAAAGCGTCCGCAGATCGGTGCCAAAGGTCTGGTATATGCCCGTATCGAAAATGACGGAACTGTCAAATCGAGTGTTGATAAATTCTATTCTCAGGAAGTATTGCAGCAGATGAAAGAGGCATTCAATGCCAAACCGGGTGATTTGATCCTGATCCTTTCGGGTGATGATGCAATGAAGACCCGCAAGCAGCTAAGTGAACTCCGTCTGTTGGTTGCCGACCAGTTAGGCTTGCGCGACAAGGATAAGTTTGCTTGCCTGTGGGTGGTTGACTTCCCGTTATTCGAATGGAGTGAGGAAGATCATCGTTTCTACGCTATGCACCATCCGTTTACTTCTCCGAAACCGGAAGATATTCCGTTGCTCGATACTGATCCGGGAGCTGTCCGCGCCAATGCTTATGACATGGTAATCAATGGTGTTGAAGTAGGTGGCGGTTCTATCCGTATCCACGATAGTCAGTTGCAGGACAAGATGTTCAAACTGTTAGGCTTTACAGAAGAGAGAGCACAAGAACAGTTCGGCTTCTTGATGAATGCCTTCAAATACGGAGCACCTCCTCACGGTGGTTTGGCTTACGGTCTGGATCGCTGGGTTTCTTTGTTCGCCGGTCTGGATTCTATCCGCGACTGTATTGCCTTCCCGAAGAACAACTCAGGTCGTGATGTGATGATTGATGCGCCGTCGCCTATCGATGATACTCAGTTGGATGAGTTGTGCTTGAAGGTAGATGTAAAAGAATAATTATAACAGAAATAGTGAGCCGTGGAGTATCAGGAATGATAATTCATGGCTCGTATTTTATATAGGCAGGAAACATGATAAGGATAAAAGATATTCTGAAAGAAATAGAAGCATACGCTCCGCTGCCTTTGCAGGAAGGCTTTGACAATGCCGGAGTGCAGGTGGGCGATGTCAATCAGCCTGCCAGAGGCGCGTTGTTGTGTCTGGATGTGACAGAAGAAGTCATTGATGAAGCTCTTGAGCTGGACTGCAATCTGATTATTTCACATCATCCGTTGGCCTTCAGGGCCTTCAAGTCGCTGACCGGAAAGACGTATATCGAACGCTGCCTGATGAAAGCCTGCAAGTATGACCTGGTGATCTATGCGGCCCATACGAATTTAGACAATGCCTATGGCGGCGTCAACTTCAAGCTGGCCGAGATGATTGGGCTGCAGAATGTACGTGTGCTCAGTTCGCAGAAAGATGCTTTGCTGAAACTGGTCACTTTCGTGCCGGAAGCCTATGCCGATTTGCTCCGGACAGCCTTGTTCAACGCAGGTGCCGGTCATATCGGGAATTACGATTCATCCAGTTTTAACCTGCATGGCGAAGGAACTTTCCGTGCTGGCGAAGGCTGCAATCCTTTCTGTGGAGAAATAGGAGAGTTGCATACAGAACCTGAAGTCCGCATCGAAACTGTTCTTCCTGCGTTTCGGAAGGCGAGTGTCCTACGGGCTCTCTTATCGGTTCATCCGTATGAAGAACCGGCTTATGATTTCTATCCGCTGGCCAATACGTGGGATCAGGTTGGCTCCGGAGTGGTTGGTGAATTGCCGGAAGAAGAAGACGAGCTGTCATTCTTGCAGCGGATCAAGGATTTGTTCCAGGTGGGCTGTGTCAAGCACTCGGCTCTGACTGGAAGAATGATTCGTGAAGTGGCCTTGTGTGGTGGCAGTGGCGCTTTTCTGATAAACGACGCAATCAGCTACGGTGCGGATATTTTTATTACCGGCGAAGCCAAGTATAATGACTTCTATGATGTAGAAGACCGTATCTTGTTGGCTGTAATAGGACATTATGAGTCGGAAGTATGCACAAAAGATATCTTTTATTCGATAATATCGAAAAAATTTCCTACCTTTGCCCTACATTTTTCGAATGTTAATTCAAACCCAGTAAAATATTTATAGAATGGCTACAGAGAAACAATCAGCTGAAAAAGAATACACGGTGGAAGAAAAGCTCTCTTCGTTGTATCAGCTTCAGAAGATTATGACCGAAATTGATAAGATCAGAACTCTTCGTGGTGAATTGCCTTTGGAAGTGCAGGATTTGGAAGATGAGATCGCCGGACTGGAAACTCGTTTGCAGAATTATCAGTTGGATATCAAGAACTATGAAGCTTCCGTTAGCGAGCAGAAACATAAGATCACAGAATCCAACGCGTTGATAGAAAAATATAAAGCACAGTTGGACAACGTGCGTAACAACCGCGAATTTGATAACTTGTCGAAGGAAGTTGAATTCCAGGGCCTGGAAGTTGAATTTGCTGAAAAGAAAATCCGTGAATTTACAGAAGCTATTTCCAACAAGAAGAATGATATCGAAAAGCTGAAGGAAGATTTGGAAGGCCGTAAAGGTGATTTGGTTCAGAAGAAAGAAGAGCTTGATCAGATTATTGCTGATACGAAGCAGAACGAAGAAGATCTGCGCGCTAAAGCCAAGAAACTGGAAGCTCAGATTGAGCCTCGTTTGCTGACTGCCTTCAAGCGTATCCGCAAAGGTGCTCGCAATGGTCTGGCTGTTGTGTATATTCAGCGTGATGCCTGCGGTGGTTGCTTCAACAAGATCCCGCCTCAGAAACAGTTGGATATCAAATTACGCAAGAAAATTATTGTTTGTGAGTACTGCGGTCGAATCATGATTGATCCGGAACTGGCTGGTGTTGACGAATAATCGAAATAAAAGGATATAAAAATACGCTGGAAGATATATTGTTGTATTTTCCGGCGTTTTTTATCTAAAGGAAAATCCATGCTGCATCAGGTTCGTGAATACATAGACAAACATCAGCTGTTGTCGGCTTCAGATAAGGTCCTGGTCGGACTGAGCGGAGGCGCTGACTCGGTTGCCTTATTGTCCGTCTTGGTAAAGTTAGGTTATACATGCATTGCCCTGCATTGTAACTTTCATCTGCGGGGAGAAGAATCCATGCGTGATGAAGCGTTTGCCCGGGCTTTTGCCGAGCAGCTTCACGTTCCTTTTTACAAGACAGACTTTGAGACTGAGTTGTATGCCGGCGAACATCATCTTTCTATCGAAATGGCAGCACGTGAACTGCGTTATGCCTGGTTTGAAGAGATGAGACAGCTTTTGAATGCTCAGGCTGTTGCCGTAGCGCATCACCGGGATGACAGCATAGAAACCTTGATTATGAACTTGTTGAGAGGCAGTGGCATACGAGGACTGGTTGGAATCCGGCCAAGAAATCAATATGTGGTCCGTCCGTTGTTGGGTGTTTCCCGAAAAGAAATTCTGGGCTGGCTGGAAGACCAGAATTATGGATATGTAACTGACAGCACGAATTTGTCGGACGCCTATACACGAAACTTTATCCGTCTTCGTGTTCTTCCTCTGCTGGAAGAACTGAATCCGTCCGTGCGCCAGACGTTATCACGTACAGCCGAACATTTGTCGGCGGCCGAGACTATTTATCTGTCTGTCTTGGAGAAGGCCCGTCAGGAACTTTGGGTAAAGGAAAAGTTATCCATCAAAAAGCTGATGCAATATCCGGCCCCCGAAACGATACTCTATGAATTACTTCAGCCTTTTGGATTTTCCCGCCAGGTTGCTGGAGACGTGTTTCGTTCGTTGCCAGGAGAATCCGGAAAAGTCTTTTATGCAAAATCATATCGTTTGGTGAAGGATCGGGAATATCTGATATTGTCTGACAGGAAAGAAGATCAGGCTGTATCGTATACGTTTCCTCTTCAGACAGGCCGTTGGGAAGAACCTTTTCCTTTCAGTTTTGAGGTTGTGCGGAATGATTCAGATTTTACCCTGCAAGTTTCGCCGGATATCGCTTATTTTGATGCAGACAAACTGGAACCGGAACTGCAATTACGCCGTTGGAGACAAGGCGATTGGTTCATTCCCTTTGGAATGAAAGGCAGGAAAAAAGTGAGTGATTATTTTTCTGATCATAAGTTTACGCTGGAACAAAAAGAGAATGCCTGGTTACTTTGCAGCGGATCATCGGTGATTTGGTTGGTTGGCGAACGGTCAGATAACCGATATCGGATATCTTCCGCTACAAAATGGGTATTAATTGTGAAAAAATTTATCTAAATACGGTTGAATTCGGGAAAACTTCATATATTTGCAATGTTTTACTCCGCAGATGTGTTGCTAACATGTCAGTTAGTAATTTCATGAGTTCACAATATTTCTTATAACTAATAATTGATTTTAAATCCTTTTCTGTATCCTTGCGAGGCATACAGCAAACTAATGATATTACGATTGCAATATGCAAAAATACAACATCCTTGAATTAAATGAAAAACTTCTTCCGGAACTACAGACGATTGCGGAAGAGTTGGGTATAAAGAAAGTACGTTCTTTCAAGAAAGAAGAGCTGGTGTATAAAATTTTAGACGAACAAGCTATTTCCTATGCCGGTATTCAGGCCGAAAAAGAGAAAGTAAAAGAAGCCAAGAAAGCTGAACGAAGAGGCCGGCCTAAAAAAGCTGCAAAAGCAGAAGAAAAGACAACTGATGCCATGTCGGTTGATGAATTATTGGCTCAGCCTACTGAAATCAAACTGGATGCGCCAGTCGAAGCTAAACAGCAGGATACGAATATCAAGCAGGAGAATAAAAAGAAAAAAGCTCGTTTGGAGAAAACAGACAAACAGCCTGTTGCAGCGAAAGAAAAAGAAGAAAGTGCGCCTGTTGTCGCAGAAGTAGTAACGAAACCAAAAGAAACAGTGGAAAAGAACAAACCTTTATTGCCGCCTGTTGTTATGGAAACAGCGGATGGTGAAAATCCGGAAGCAGTAGTAAAAGAGGAACCTCAGGATAATCAGAACCCAACTGAAAATCCTGTGACTACAGAACCCGAAACAACATCCACAGAACCAGAATCAAAGCGTTTAGTATTCCGTCACGGAGGCGCAAAATCTGTTTTGGATCAGGTTTTCCCTTTCCCTTCTTCTTCACCCAAGAATGAAAGTAAATCAGCGCAGCAGACATCTACTTCCAATAACGAACAATCTTCTGCTCAACAAAATACAAACCGGAATAAAAACAACCGGCAGAACAATAATAACAATAACAACAACAATAACAATAACCAGAATTCAAATAATGCTCAACAGGAGAAAGCCTTTGAGTTTGATGGTATTCTGACGGGTACAGGTGTTCTGGAAATCATGCAGGATGGATATGGCTTCCTGCGTTCTTCCGATTATAACTATCTGACTTCACCGGATGATATTTATGTTTCTCAATCACAGATTAAGTTGTTTGGATTGAAGACCGGCGATGTTGTGGAAGGTGCTATTCGTCCGCCGAAAGAAGGAGAAAAGTATTTCCCGCTGGTGAAAGTTGACCGGATTAATGGCCGTACACCTGAAGAAGTTCGTGATCGTGTTCCCTTTGACCATCTGACTCCGCTGTTCCCTGACGAGAAGTTTATGCTGACTCGCCGCCGCTCTACTAAAGTATATGACAATATTGCTGTACGGGTAGTTGATCTGTTCTCTCCGATTGGTAAAGGACAGCGCGGTCTGATTGTAGCTCCTCCTAAAACAGGTAAGACTGTATTGTTGAAAGATATTGCGAATGCCATTGCGGCTAATCATCCGGAAGTCTATATGATTATTCTATTGATCGACGAACGTCCGGAAGAAGTAACCGATATGGCCCGCAGTGTAGATGCTGAAGTAATAGCTTCTACATTTGATGAACCGGCAGAGCGCCATGTGAAGATCGCTGAGATTGTATTAAATAAAGCAAAGCGTATGGTTGAATGTGGTCATGATGTAGTGATCTTGTTAGATTCCATTACACGTCTGGCCCGTGCATATAATACGGTTCAACCGGCTTCAGGTAAAGTTCTTTCCGGTGGTGTGGATGCCAATGCATTGCAGAAACCGAAACGCTTCTTCGGTGCTGCCCGTAATATTGAGAACGGCGGTAGCCTGACAATTCTGGCAACAGCCTTGATCGAAACAGGTTCGAAGATGGATGAAGTGATCTTTGAAGAGTTCAAGGGAACCGGTAATATGGAACTTCAGCTGGATCGTAAGTTGTCGAATAAACGAATCTATCCGGCAGTGGATATCACGGCTTCAAGTACGCGTCGTGATGACTTGTTGCAGAATGAAACTACTTTGAACCGCATGTGGATTCTGCGTAAATATCTGGCTGATATGAATTCTATCGAAGCAATGGAGTTTGTGAAGCAGCGTATGGAACAGACTATCGATAACCAGGAATTTCTGGCTTCCATGAACGGATAATCAATTCCAACAATAATAATGAAACGCCTGATGTTTGACTTCCTCAAGCATCAGGCGTTTCTGTTAGCGGACTATTGATAAATTCCTTTAGAACTCAAATGTAACACCTATGGTTGGTAAGAGCGTTCCGCTTTCCTGTTTGATGGATTTCATTACATATCGTTGGGCTTCAACCGGCGCTTCCGGATTCTCTATGACGCCTGTACTCATCAGAATGTCCTGTTGCTTGAGTTTACTCTTCGTTATGTTCTGTATGTCTAAATAAATACCTAACATATATCGTTTGAAGTAAAACATCTTGTCTACACGGATGTCGAGCTGGGCATAACCGGCCAGGCGCTCGCTGTTGTAACGGCTGTAATCATAATACGGACGTCCTTGTGTATTCCAGGCTTGAACCAACGATGATTTGTCAGCATCATAAGGTGTATAAGGCGCACCTCCAATACAGCTTAACTTGGCTCCGAGGCTCCAGTTTTTAGGAAAGTTGTATGTTCCGCTTGTATTGAATATGATTCGGTTGTCCCAAGCTGACGGAATATATTCACTTTCCTTGTTATTCCGGTATTCACTTCTGTATAAGGTAAACGAAGAAACCAGGTTCAGCCGGTTCAGAATCTGCCATTTTCCCATCAGTTCCAATCCATACGATTGACCTTCGGCTGTAGAAACCAGAGGTTCGTTGCCGATGACACCGTAATCATTCCCTTTACACAACAACGGAATCTGGTCGTTCACAGAGAGTGGAACATGGAAATACTTCTTATAGAAACCTTCTAAAGAAATACTAAGTTGGTTATGGGCTTTCCAGCTCAAGCCAATGTTTCCTTGTGCCACCTGCATGTATTTCAGGTTCTCATTGATCAGCACATCATTTTCCTTGAAGCCTAATCCGGTGTAAGGAGGCAGCTGGTTATATAAACCACCACTTCCACTCAGGCTCCAATTATCAGTAAATGCGTATGATAGAGAAAGACGCGGAGAAATGTTTTTCCAGACTTGCTTCATCTCTTTGGAAAAGTTATTTCCGTCCAGTCGAAGTCCCAAAGCCGACTTAAACCGGTTATCGGGTGTTGTGTATTCGGCAGTGGCAAAAGCGCCCCAACTCCATAATCCCAAGTCCGTATCATAATCCGACATATATAACTGGTCGCCATACATACGCTGGAAAGAGGTATTCTGATATTGGATATAATTGATTTCTGCACCTTCCTTTACTGTCCAAGAGCCTAAGTAGGACTTGTTTTCTCCTTTGATCACTGTTTTCTGCTCTGTCGAACGCAGGCGGAGCATCAGGTTGTCTTCAGTCGATTCATCATTGTTCAGATATTTGGTGTTCTTGTTTCGTAAGAAGTTATGGCTGACAGACAAGGATTGGGTATGTTTTCCTGCGTAATGCCGGTACATGGCTCCGAGCGTAAAGGTTTCCTGCTCGATGATGGGTAGATAACTCTGGATATATTCGGCATCTTCGCCGGTCAGATCCAGATTCAGTTTCATACGGTCGATACCTGTTAATCCTAAAACAGTCAGTTCATCGGTAGGCGAGAAGCGGGCCTTGATCTTGAATTGTCCGTCAATATAGTTCGGAAGTAAAGGCAGTCCTAATACATTAAATAAAAGCTGGAGATAAGACTGACGAACGGATACCAGATAAGACACCTTATCGTTGAAGTGGCCATTGCCACTCAGTGATACTTCGGAAGCACCTAAGGTAGCTTTAAACCGGTTATTCTCCATGTTTCCATCCCGAAGGCGGAAATCAAGGACAGAACTCAGCGCATTTCCTTTATCAGAAGGAAATGCTCCGGTATAGAAGTTGATCTCCCGAATCAAATCGGCATTGATGATGCCAACGGGTCCACCTGAAGCTCCTTGTGTACTGAAGTGATTGATATTCGGAATCTCTATTCCATCTAAATAGAACCGGTTCTCGGAAGGCGAGCCGCCTCGCACAATTAAATCATTGCGATAACCGGCGGGAGAAAAAGCTACACCCGGATATGCTTGAACGATACGTGAAATATCGCGGTTAGCACCAGGACTTTTCTCGATTTCCTGTAATCCGATGACTTGCATGCTCACCGGACTTTCGGCTAATTTCTGGAACAAAACCGGACGGACCGTCACTTCATCCAGTTGTGTCTGATCGGCTTCCAGCTCTATTTCGACAAAAGGCGTGTTGGCCGATACAATGTATTCGGGAGTAACACAGTTTTTATATCCAATACAAGAGGCAACCAAACGGTAAATGCCCGGTTTGACTTCGGTGATGGAAAAATCACCTTTCTCGTCGGTGGCTGAACCTTTTGTTGGATCTGATTCCAGAATGACATTGGCAAACGGAACCGGCTCACGCGTTTGTTTATCGATGATACGGCCGTGTATCAGGAATAAATGTTCTGCTGCACTCAGCCAGTCCAGTGACAGACAGACACAGATCAAGAAGAATATAATCCGCTTCATAAATAACCATTTATATATGTATTTACAAATTAACGATTAAAAAAACAGAAATCCATACAATAAGCCAAAAATATTTCCTTGAGATAAGCCGTATTTAGTTAGAATTGCTTCAGATAAATTGATAAAGGAGGGCAAGAAACATACATTTGTTACTTTTCCATCGGGAAAAAGCTGTTTTAAACAGGTTTTTCTGTACATTTGTCACCATAAACAATAAAGAATCTGAAGAAATGAATGATACGACCAAAAAACAAATCTTAAAACTGATTCACCAGGAAGTTATTCCGGCTATTGGTTGTACAGAACCGATTGCCGTTGCTTTAGCTGCAGCGAAAGCTGCCGAGTTGTTGGGTAAAAAACCTGAAAAGATAGATGTCTATTTGAGTGCGAACATCTTGAAGAACGCCATGGGTGTCGGCATTCCGGGAACAGGCATGGTTGGTTTGCCTATTGCTATTGCTTTAGGTGTGCTGATTGGTAAGTCGTCATACGAACTGGAAGTGCTTCGTGATGTTACTCCGGAAGCATTGGAAGCTGGCAAACAGATGATACACGACCAGATCATACACATTGCTTTGAAGGAGAATGTGGATAAGTTGTATATTGAGGTCGTTTGTCAGGCAGGCGAATCGAAATCGGTTGCCATCATAGCTCACGAACATACACGTTTTGTCTATTGTGCTAAAGACGATCAGGTATTATTAGATGAAAGAAAAAGCCTGGAACATACTGAAGAGGGCGAAGAAGAAGAATTGAAACTCTCCTTTAATCTGGTATATGACTTTGCCATTCACACACCGCTCGATGAAATCCGTTTCATCTTGGATACGGCCCGTTTGAATAAGAAGGCAGCTGAAGAATCAGTAAAAGGACAATTTGGTCATTCGGTAAGTAAGACTATTTCCGGACCTATCGGCAAAAAGTATCTGGGTGACTCATCATATACACACATGCTGATGCTGACGGCTGCTGCCTGTGATGCCCGAATGGATGGTGCTATGATTCCGGTCATGAGTAATTCGGGTAGCGGAAATCAGGGAATCGCTGCCACACTTCCAGTCGTTTCGTTTGCTGAAGATATGAAATGCAGTGAAGAACAATTGATACGTGCTTTGATGTTAAGTCATCTGATGGTGATTTATATGAAGCAGAGCTTAGGCAGACTGTCTGCTCTTTGTGGATGTGTAGTAGCTGCAACGGGCGCCAGCTGTGGTATTACTTGGCTGATGGGCGGAACAGCTACACAGATTACCTATGCCATTAAGAATATGATCGGAAATATAACCGGTATGATATGTGACGGTGCCAAACCAAGTTGTGCCATGAAGGTAACAAGCGGGGTTTCAACGGCTATGCTTTCTGCCATGATGGCTATGGAAAACAAGGTTGTTACTTCTGTTGAAGGTATTATTGATGAAGATGTAGATCGTTCCATCCGCAACCTGACGTCAATCGGTTCGAAGGGAATGGAAGAAACCGATCATTTAGTATTGGATATTATGACTCATAAACCCAATTGCTGGTAAATGTTATTTATATATTTTTATTGTCGTATTTTTATTAATTAAATCCATGAAGAAAAATTTGGTTTATTTATGTGCACTGTTGTGTGTGCTAACGTGGTTCACTTCATGTAGTGATGAAAAGAAGAGTGGTGCGGATAACGCATGGAAAGAGATTTCGAAGGATTATAATGCTTCCAACCTTTCACTTGGATTGGTTTCAACATCGGGAAGTGTTACAGTGAATGCATTGTCGGCTGATAAAGCAACGCTGGTCCTTAACAATGTGGTTGCAGGTGAAAGTTCTGTTTCGGTAGATGCTGCCTTAACAAAAACAGACAAAGGTTATGCCTTCGAAGGTGAGTCTGCAGGAACGACTTGCAAGGTGAAAGTATCCGGTTCGATTGAAGATGGAAAACTGACGATGGCCATGAATCGTACATTGACTTCAGCTTTGGCCGGAACCTTGAATCTGAATTATCTTCCTGCTATGGGCGGAAGTCAGATGGCTCAGGTGTATGCTTATTTTAATACCGGAAACGAGCAGATGGATGCTATGCTGAACGGAATGGCTGCTCCTCAGTTAGGAAGTATGATTGCCGGCAAAGTAGAATCGGTGATGGTGAATTTAGGCGAAGATGGTTCTTTCTCTTTCTCATTCAAGAAAGTAGGAAGTTCGGAAGCAACTGTAATGCCGCCGGCTAAGTTGGCAGAGATGATCAAGTCTTATCTTACTTGGTTTGAGAAGGATGATGTCCTTTATTTGGCTGTTCATAAAGATGCTCTGACTATTTTGGGCGGACTGAATATTTTGCCGGAAGGATTCGAACTGAGTTCAATTGTGAACATCCTGAGTTTGGAAGGTGATTATTATACGGTTCCGATAAATGCGCAGAAAGATGGCGAAGCCATTACGCTCTTTTTAGGAAAGACAATGATTACTAAAGTCTGGACATTGCTTCAGCCACTGCTCAGCAACATTTCTGATGAGACAATTCAGTCGATTGTAAATGTTGTAGGCGGTGTAATGAACACGGCACAAGACATCAAGGTGGGTTTGGTATTTAAGAAATAAACAGACCTGAAGAAATAGGAAGGGGAAAATCGGATTTCCGTTTTTCCCCTTTTTTATTGTTCCTTTGTTTAGATTTGTTGGTATATATTTCAATAAACAGATTTTTTAAACATTCAATTTGCTACATTTTGAAATTAAACATTACTTTAGCAACATAGTTACAAAAATGATTAGCGTATGAAGAAAATTTTTACATCCGTAATTGCGGCCTTGTGTTTGGCTGCTCCGGTAGGAAATCTTTCTGCCCAGACTTCTCAGCAGTTTACGAAGTCTCAAGAAGAAGCAATAAAAAAAGAACTTTTGCCTGTTGTATTTGAACAAATCAAGGAACAAGCCGGAATTGATATTTTAGGTTGGGCAAATCCTCAATTGACTAATACATTCTCCAGTATTCCTGTTTTAGAATCCAGCAGTCTGCGTGCTGCAACTGCTAATGCGATAAACGTGAAACCGGATAGTATAACAGTTAACGTGAAGGCATTAAACTTGGATATTTTATCTAATCCTTTAGCTGGAAGTTTTATAGGAGATGAAGTAAAGATCATATTTCAGGGATATGATACGAAAACTCTTCCTCTTGTTACAATAGGTGGAGCTCCAATTACTGTTGAAATGCCAGAAACAATATTGGTTATGGGAAAGTCTGAAATACCTATTATTGCTTTGAACTTCAAATCCGTAGAAGGCAGCGATAAAATATTGGATATGGAAGTCAATATGTCTGTTTTGAGCACTATGAACTATGATTTGTTGGGTTGTTCATTGGAACAAGATCTGTATACTGATTTAACTGCAAAAGTAGATATTCGGGACGGATTACGTGATTTGATTGATAGTGAAGATCCTGCGATTTTGGCTGGTTTGAATATGGATTATGAAGTAACTGTCGGTTTGAGCGGCTTGGTAAATATGGCAATTCCTGCATCTTTGTTTGCTATTCCTGAAACAGGTGCCGCTACTGCCCGTGTTCCGATGGGTGATGCCGTTGTCTATTTGAATTTGACAAACAGCATGATGCCGATCAGCAAGGTTGATGTTACCAGCTATACGGCAGGAAATGCGAGTGCGTGGTCTTTATTTAAGTTGGATGCAAGTAAGACAACTACCTCAACTTCGGCTGTTACAAAGATTGATATTGACAAGTATTCACATTCTTCTGCTGAAAAGAAGGATACGACATTCGTAGAGAAAACAGTCATTACGATGACGGATTTTACATCATCATTGCCTACAACGGCTAAAGCTGCTGTTCAAAGTGTGATTACCCGTGTTGTGAATGAACTGGCGAATGAAGGAAAGGCAACTAAGTATGAATTGAGTATTGCGAAGAGCAAAAGTGGAGAAGAGGCAGAAGAACTTGTTTCTATCAAAGTTTCTCCCTACATCTCCGGAACGAATGCTATTGCAGATATTGATATTGTTGCCGGCGGAAGTGCTTATTTAGTACGGGCTACTGCAGACATGGCAGGAAGCCAGAAGATTGCGGTTGATGTAATCAAAGATGAAACTACTTATGCAACAGCTTACTTTACTTCTAACATCTTGGGTGCGGTTACAAGTAATGAAAGTGTTCAGGTTACTGACGTGAAAGTGATCCCGATGGCTAATGCAATTCGTGTATTGAATGCCGATAAGGCTAGCTATCAGATTTATAGCATCAGTGGTGCAATGATGGCTAACGGAACAATTGCCGGTGACGCTTACATCTCAACAGCTAATTTGGCAAAAGGTATCTACATCGTGGTTGTTGAAGCCAATGGTGTTAAACAAGCTGTCAAGTTTGTTCGTTGATTTTCTTTGAAGAAAGATTTAATTTAACGTGGCCTGCTCTCGG
>ENA-OPAC01000231-OPAC01000231.1-human-gut-metagenome-genome-assembly--contig:-NODE-231-length-32824-cov-24.498306_pt1 | contig 32824 bp, 30 predicted proteins | sample MGYA00241052_ERZ501420 | MGnify/ENA primary metagenome ERZ501420 (study PRJEB25962, sample SAMEA2042513) | human gut metagenome | biome: human gut; feature: human-associated habitat; material: faeces... | reverse complement strand
GTGTCTATGGATTGACTTTTGATGTAGGTGTCTTTCTTAACATCAGCCCAGACCACATTGGGCCTATTGAACATCCAACCTTTGAAGACTACTTCTACCATAAGCGCCTCCTCTTGGAAAACAGTCGAGTTGTTATCGTCAATAGCGGTATGGATCACTTTGCTTTTATCGCTGAGGAAGTTGCGGATAAAGAGCATGACTTCTATGGTAAAAACTCCGACAATGCTGTTAAACATGGCTCAGGTTTTAGCTTTAAGGCAAGTGGGAAATTAGCCGGTGACTATGATATCCAACTCATCGGTGACTTTAACCAGGACAATGCCATGGCTGCTGGTCTGGCCTGCCTACGTCTCGGAGCTAGCCTTCAAGACATCAAGAAAGGAATCGCTCAAACTTCTGTTCCAGGGCGTATGGAGGTTCTAACCCAAACTAATGGGGCTAAGATATTTGTTGACTATGCTCACAATGGAGATAGCCTAGATAAGCTCTTACAAGTCGTAACTAGCCATCAAGATGGCCATATTAGCCTAATTCTAGGGGCTCCTGGAAATAAGGGTGAAAGTCGTCGTAAAGACTTTGGACATGTCCTCAATACCTACCCTGATGTTGATGTCATCCTAACAGCTGATGATCCTAACAAGGAAGATCCTCTTGCTATCTGTCAGGAAATTGCTAGCCACATCAGTCGCGAGGTTCGTATCATTGTCGATCGAGAGGAAGCAATCAAAACAGCAATGTCTGAGACTACAGACTCTAAAGACGCTGTGGTTATCGCTGGTAAAGGTGCTGATGCCTTCCAGATCGTAAATGGTAAACGTGATAACTATGCTGGCGATATTGAAGTCGCTAAGAAATATTTGTAAAGATTTAATTAAAAAGATTCAATGATGTATCATTGAACCTTTTTAATTCATCTCAATTTTACAATTAAAGCAACACTACCGATAACGTCTCAATTGAGGTGGTTCATAAGACTGGACAAAAGCTTCAATTTCTGAAAAATCATCTGTAAAGAGGAATTTTGCTGCTGTTTCAGCCTCCAAAAAATCATGAGCAACCATGGTATCTAACATCATTTTCATAGCATCATAATAGCCATTGAGATTGAAGAAAACACAGGGTTTGTCCAACTTACCGACTCGAGCAGCTGCAATAGCTTCAGAGATTTCTTCCAGTGTCCCTAGACCTCCTGGAAGGGCGATAAAGAGATCTCCTTGCACTAGCATAGCAGTCTTTCGTTCTGCCATAGTTTCTACTATTGTCATTGAGGTTAACCCCTCATAAGCTATCTCCCTATCTTTGAGGAATTGTGGCATAATGCCATGAGCCTGTCCACCATTTTCCAAAACCGTATCACCAAGAACTCCCATAAGTCCCATCTTACTGCCACCATAGACTAGGGTATGCCCATTTTTAGCAATCCACTGACCCAAGGCAATCGTTGCTTTCTTAAAGCTAGGATTATCACCCATATTAGCTCCCAAATAGACCGTTACTTTCATTGAAGTCCTCCTTTTTATTCTATTATAACGCAAAATTCCTGCCATAACTGACAGGAATTTTTTCTTAGTCTTTACGCTCCAAATTACGAAGCATTTCATCAATTTTATTACCGTATTCGATAGACTCATCCTTAATGAAGGTCAAATCTGGAATCTTATACATGGTCAATTTTTTACCAAGTTCACGCTTGATTGTCCCAGTAGCCTTTTCAAGACCAGTTTGTGCTTTTTGGTTATCTGAGGCCAAGGTTGAATGAATGGTGTAAAAAATCTTAGCAGCTGACAAATCACCAAGCATCTGTACATCTGTGATAGTGACATCTTGCACACGTGGGTCACGAACTTTCTTTTGAAGAATTTCATTGACCTCACGTTTGATTTCCATACCAACACGGTCTACACGAAATGAATTTCCCATAGTCTTATCCTTTCTCTCTTATTATGATGGAACAAAAGCCAGGCCAGATGACCTAGCTTTGTCTCCTAAGTAAGCTTTCTTAAAAGCTAACAAAATTAACGTTTAATTTCTTCCATAATGTAAGCTTCGATAACGTCATCAACTTTAATATCGTTATAGTTTTCAATCATCAAACCACCCTCTTGAGCGTTTCCGACTTCTTTAACGTCATCTTTAAAGTGTTTCAAGCTTGCCAATTTACCATCAAAAATAACGACACCATCACGAATCACACGGGCACTTGAATCACGAGTGATTTTACCACTAGTAACCATGAACCCACCGATTGTTCCGACTTTAGAAACTTTGAAGGTTTCACGGATAATAGCTTCACCAATGACTTTTTCTTCAAATTCAGGATCAAGCATCCCTTTCATGGCATCTTCGATTTCTTCGATAACCTTGTAGATGATGCTGTGAAGACGAATTTCAACTTCATCAGTTTCCGCTTGTTGACGTGCTTGTGGTGTAGGACGAACGTTAAATCCGATAACAACAGCATCTGAAGCTTCCGCAAGAGTAATATCAGATTCGTTGATAGCACCTACTGCTGAGTGAACAACATTAACACGAACACCCTCAACATCAATCTTAAGAAGTGATGCTGCCAAGGCTTCAACAGAACCTTGTACGTCCGCCTTGATGATAACATTAACAGTCTTCAATTCACCAGCTTTAAGGGTATCAAAGAGGTTATCAAGACTAACACGATGTGTTTGTTGACGTTGTTTCATAAGGGCACGTTTGGCACGTTCTTCACCGGCTGCACGAGCTGCTTTTTCATCTTCATAAACGGCAAAATGGTCACCCGCCATAGGCGCTTCGTTCAAACCAGTAATTGAAACTGGTGTTGACGGTGCTGCAGTCTTAATACGACGACCAAGGTCATTGGTCATAGCACGGACACGTCCGAAGGTATTACCAACAACGATTGGGTCTTGAACATGCAAAGTACCTTGTTGAACAAGGAGGGTTGCAACCGCACCTTTACCTTTATCCAAACGCGCTTCAATAACGGTACCGATGGCACGAACTGTTGGGTCAGCTTTAAGTTCTTCCACTTCAGCCACAAGAAGAACTGTTTCAAGCAATTCTTCAATATTTTGACCAAACTTCGCTGAAATTTCAACGAATTCGCTATCCCCACCCCATGCAGTTGAGATAACGCCATGCTCTGCCAATTCACCGATTACACGCTCTGGGTTAGCACCTGGTTTATCAATCTTGTTAATCGCAACAATGATTGGAACACCAGCAGCCTTAGAGTGGTTGATGGCTTCAATAGTTTGTGGCATAACACCGTCATCCGCAGCGACAATCAAGATAGTAATATCTGTAACAGAAGCACCACGGGCACGCATAGATGTAAAGGCTGCGTGTCCTGGAGTATCAAGGAAGGTGATTTTCTTACCACCCTCTTCAATTTGGTAGGCACCAATATGCTGTGTGATTCCACCAGCTTCTCCAGTCGCAACACGTGAGTTACGAAGGGTATCAAGAAGGGTTGTTTTACCATGGTCAACGTGTCCCATGATAGTAACAACTGGTGCACGTTCTACCATAGCATCTTTATTGAGGTAGTCTTCGTCAACAAAGAAACGTTCGATATCAGCATTATCGACTTCTTCTTTCTTGGTTGCTTCAATGCCATAATCAACCATCAACAACTCAATAGTATCTCCATCAAGAGATTGGTTTTGAGTTGCCATAACACCCATCATGAAGAGTTTCTTAACGATTTCAGCTGGCTCACGTTTAATACGTTTTGCGATTTCTGCAACCGTCATACCTTCAGTGTATTCAAATTCTTTTGGTAATTCATGGAATTTACGCTCTGTTACTGGTTTTGGAGCTGAATTACCACGGTTATTTTTACCTTTTTTATTTTTGTTTTTATTCCAGTTACTATTTCGTTGATTTCTCACTTGGTTTTGATTATTCCACTTATTATTTCTTGTTTGCTTAGGTCCATCTTCATTCTCGCGACGATTATCACGTGATTTATCTGGACGTGCCTTTTTACGACGTGTATCTTGTGCTTGCGCAGCTGGAGCTGGTTGAGCAGCCGGTGCTGGTTTGGGAGCTGGCTTAGCTTCAGCAACTGCTTTTTGAGCAGCGACTTCAGCCTGTTGTTTTTCTTTTCTTGCCTTTTCCTGCTCTTTCGCACGGCGTTGCTCTGCAGCTTTTTCTTCACGGAAGCGTGTTTCACTTTGACGTGAATATTCTGCATTTTGCTCTGCTTTCAAGGCTGCTGCACGCGCTTTAAAGTCAATACGTGGACCTGCCTGATTGTTGCGGGCAGCATCGTTGCGTTTATTTCGACCTTGATCATTGCGCTGTTTACCTTGGAAATTACGGTCACGATTACTATTGTTATCGCGCTTTCCATTGTTACGGTTTCCTTGACCATTTCCATTTTGGTTGCGACGATCATTATTCTGACGTTTACCTTGATCGTTTCCTTGTTGATTTCGGTTACGATTACGGTTGTCACGTCCTCCGCCATTTTGACGACGCTCTGCTTCTGCCTTGGCACGTGCTTCACGTTCTGCCTTAAAATTACGGCTTTGTGGTTTTTTCGGAGTCGCAGGGGCTTCTTTGACTTCAGCCTTTGATGTTTCTTTAGCTGGAGCTGATTTGGCAACAGGTACCTTATCAACCTTAGGCGCTACCTTTTCCTCTTTAGGAGTTGGTGTCGCTTTAGGAGCTGGCTTGCTTTCAGCCTTAGCTGTTCCCCCTTTTAAACTTGAAGTGATACGATTAGCATCAGCTTCTTCAACTGATGAGGAATGGCTCTTCACAGAAAGACCAAGTTCTTGAGCTTTCGCAACAACAACCTTACTTTCTACACCAACCTCTTTTGCGATTTCATATAATCGTTTCTTTGACACGTGATGTCCTCCTATTCTTTAGTCCATAAGAGTCCTCATTTTCTTTGAAAATCCAGCATCAACTACAGCAACCGTTTTTCTTGGTTTACCAATAGCCATGCTTAATTCCAGTGCGTTAAACACTGTGGAGACTTCTATATTATAGTAGTTACATTTATCAGTCGTCTTTTTAGTCACGTTACTACCAGCATCATTGGCAAGAAAAACTAGTCTCGCCTGTCCTGATTGAACTGCCTTGATGACAAGTTCTTCGCCAGAAATAAGCTTTCCAGCTCTTTGTGCTAGTCCCAACATATTTGACAATTTTTCTGTGTTATTCAAGACCTAACTCTCTTCTTTTGACCTTGTGATCCACATAAGCAATGAGTTCATCATAAAAACTTTCAGGAACATCCATGGAGAAACTATGGTTAAAAGCACATTTCTTTTTAGCTTGGAGAGCTTCTTCATTATCTAATTTAATGTAAGCACCTCGGCCATTTTTCTTTCCTGTTGGATCAATGAAAATCTCACCATCTTTAGTTTTTACAATGCGGAGCAAATCACGTTTATCAATGATTTCTCCTGAGACAACTGATTTGCGTAAAGGTATTTTTCGTGTTTTAGCCATCAAACACCTCTATGTTCTTCTTATTCTGCTTCTGTTGTTTCAGTTACTTCTTCTGTTGTGACTTCAACAGGTGTAGCATCTTCTGCAACAATCTCGTCAACAACTTCCTCAGTAGCAGCCTCAGCTTTTTCAGCTTCGAGTGCTTCATATTCAGAAGCTGACTTGATGTCAATACGGTAACCAGTCAAATGAGCTGCCAAACGAACGTTTTGTCCACGACGACCAATTGCAAGAGATAATTTGTTATCTGGTACAACTACTGTCGCACGTTTGCTATCATCTTCGTCAAAGAGAACATAGTCCACTTCAGCCGGTGCAATAGCATTGTAGATAAATTCAGCTGGATCTTCAACCCATTGAATAACGTCAATATTTTCCTCAACAGGAACTTCAATTCCCGTCTTAGCATCCAAACGTGTTGGGTGGAAACGGCTGACAACTTTCTTGATGTTGCTTCCACCACGACCAACGATAGTACCAATAGCATCAACGTTAGGGTTATGACTGCGAACAGCAACTTTGGTACGATCACCAGCTTCACGAGACACGCTCATGATCTCTACAGTTCCATCAAATACTTCAGGAATTTCTTGTTCCATGATACGTTTGATGAATTCTGGATGGCTACGGCTTACAAAGACGTTAACACCTTTAGGGTTGTTTTCAACTTTATAAACATAAACATCGATGACGTCGTGTGACTTAAAGCTTTCCCCAGGAATTTGGTCTTGGCGTGACAATTGAGCTTCGAGCGTTCCAAGATTCACATAAATGAAACGTTGGTCAAAACGTTCAACTGTTCCTTGCATGATTTCACCTTCATGTTGCTTATAGTCATTATAAGTAATTTCACGCATCTGCTTGCGCATCTTTTCCATAATGGTTTGTTTGGCAGATTGCGCTGCGACACGGCCAAATTCATCGACTGACTCTTCAAAACGAATCTTGTCACCAAGCTCGTAGGCAGAGCTGATAGCAAGGGCATCTTTCAAGCTAATTTCCAAACGACTATCAAAGACTTCATCTACAACTTCACGAACAGTATAAACTTGAAAATCACCTGTTTTTTCATTGAATTCAACTACAGCCGATTCTGACTGACCATAACGACGCTTGTAGGCTGACTTAAGCGATTCAACCACAGCATCAATGATATCTTCCTTGTTAATGTGTTTTTCTTCTTCCAAGACACGGAAGGCTTCTAGCATTTCTTTGCTCATATTCTTTGTTGTTTTAGCCTCTAAAGGCCAAAACTGGCATCCTTTCTTTATTTACACTAAGAGTTTTAGAGTTTGACTGCCAAACGAGCTTTAGCAACTGTTTGATAGGGAATCTCAACAGTCTTATGGCGAGTCTTATCAAGGTAATCAATTGTTAGGGTTTCCCCATCAAAGGCCACCAAGTCACCTTGGAAAATCTTGATCTTATCAATAGCCTTGTAAAGACTAACATTGATATACTGACCAACAGCATTTGTCAAAGCTTCTTTGGTTTTTAAGGGACGCTCTAACCCTGGACTAGAAACTTCCAGCATGTATTGATCCGGGAAAGGATCAGGCTGAATAGTATCCAAGAGGGGACTGATAATTTCAGTCAAGTCTGCAGTATCTTCTACAGTAATACCTCCTGGCTTATCAATCAAAACTGACAAGACATAGTCACCGCCAAGCTTTTCGTACTCGATATCGACCAGTTCGTATGGCTCAGGAATAGCTGGAGCTACGACTGCCGTCACGAGATCAATAATTTTTTGCGACATTATGACCTCCTTACACACACAAGAGACGAAGTTTCTACTCCGCCTCTCTTTCGTTATTTTCCTATATTATAGCATAGCTCAAAAGCCATTGCAAGGAATAACCATATCATTTCAAAGCAAAAAGGTTGGGAATCACCCAACCTTATTTATTGCGCCGCTGGAACAGTGCTGTAAGTAGTCACACCCGATCCATTATTATTGTATGTAGGGGTTGTCGTACCTTGTTCCTGAACATAATTACCTGTGTTTTCACTATAGTTATTGCTATAGGTAGTGCCTCCATTGTAGGTACTTACCGATCCACCACCTGCTGCCTCAGATGGCCAGGCCTCATAATTTGAAGATACTTCACTCGAAGCCGCACTTCCTTTGGAATTAACAAAATCATCTGAGCCATAGTTAGAGCTACCAGAACCATAGAGAACCAAACTAGTCTTAAGATTAGATTCAGAGACTTTTTTCTTACCAACTTCCTTCTTGATACGATTTTGCACCTTAAGAATATCCTCAGTAGAGGCTACTTGATAGCTTCCCCCATTGATCATGGCATCCGAACCGGCCAATTGGTATGATTTAATATTTTTAAGGGCATCACTATAACCCATCAAGCTACGCAAAGTATTGGTATCACCAAGATCAATACTTGTCTGAACATTAGAACTTACAGCCGATAAAATTTTCTTGTAAGAACCAATAGAGTCCATCTTCAAGAGCTTAGCTACAACTTTTTGAATAACCTCACGTTGACGTTTTTGGCGACCATAGTCACCATCAGGGTCATCGTAACGCATACGTGAATAGACTAAAGCTTGCTCACCGTTGATTTTATGGGTTCCAGGCTCAACTTTTGCTTGAAATTCTGGTTCATTTTCTGCAATCGAAATTGGAAAATCAAAATGATTCGTTACCTCAATACCACCAACAGCATCTACCAAATCAATCATACCCTGCATATTAATCAGTGCATAATAGTCAATATCAATATCTAAAACCTTTTGAATGGTTGAAATAGCCAAGTCAGCACCACCCTCAGCATATGCTGAATTTAGTTTTGCTTCACCTGACCCCTCAATATCTGTCAAAAGGTCACGTTCCAAACTGGTCATGGTTGTTTTCTTAGTCTTAGGATTCACTGTTACCAAAATCATGGTATCAGAGTTTCCTTCCCAGGTTTCCTTACGTTCTTTGGATCCTGTATCTACCCCCATCAAGAGAATAGTTATAGGCTTAGTCTGTTGAATAGCCTTACTATTCCCAGAAATTGCTTTAGAAGTCCTAAACGTTTTTGACAATTCGCCTGTGGCGTAATTATAAGTTGTCGTTAGGTAAATACCAGCAGCTACTACTGTCGTTGCAAAAATCGCCAACAACATCAATAAAATTTTTCGTCCAAGTTTCATGTTTTTTCCTAATCTATGAGTTTAGCCATAAGGTAAACATCTAGAAATTCTCCATTTTTAGTTCTTGCACCACGTTTCTTAGTGCCTTCAATGTCAAAGCCAAATTTTTGATAGAGATGAACCGCACGCTCATTACGTGCTTGAACCGTCAACTCTAAGCGACGGATAGCTGGGGTATGATCTGCCCAGTCAATCATTGTTTCCATAAGAAACTGGCCAACACCATTCCCCCAGTAGGGTTTAGAAACCGCAATAAATACGTCACCAATATGACTGGTCTTAGTATCTTGATCCGAGGTAACATTACAAACACCTATGACCTCATGACCCAATTTCGCCACCAAACAAATCTCATTAAGCCTATGTTGATGACCTTCAATATAAGTGGCTAACTGTTCAGCACTCAGTATAGAACTTCTATCATCTTGTGCTAGAAAATCCGATTCTAAGGCTACAGTCTCTAGTAAACGAGCTAGAGAGGCAGCATCCTCTCTTTGGGCTTCCTCAATGACTAATTCTTGCTCAGCCATTTACCATTGCCTCCTGAATCTCCTTACTTCTAGGACCGAAAGATTCAAAAAGCAACTGACGTCCATCTCCATGATGAGATATCGAAATTAGGAGATAATCACCTAACAGACTCTCATCTAGGAGCTCACCCCACTCGATGATTGTCACACCTTCACCATACAGAAAATCATCCAAATCAATAGAATCTGGATCATCACCAATGCGGTAGACATCTAAATGATAGAGTGGCACTCGCCCCTCATACTCCCTTACAATAGTATAGGTTGGACTCTTTATCATCTGTGAAATATCCAAACCTTTGGCAATTCCCTTGGTTAAGGTTGTTTTGCCAGCTCCCAGATCACCTGAGAGAACAATTATATCTCCAGAATCGAGCAGTCGACCTAGCTTTTGACCGATACTAATCAATTCTTCTTCATTTTGACTGTAAATCATGTTCTCATTATATCAAAAAATAAAAATATGGACTAGAATCCACTGTAAAAATACAGTAGAAACTTATAAATATTGAATCATTTAAGTAAGAAATTAAGATGTGTATTTTAATTTTTAATTTATTTTGGGCACGCTAAACACTCATAGATTAGAAATGTTTTTGTAAAACTTACTATAGTTTCAAAAGTTAACCAATAGTAACTCTCTCACATTCCTCCAGATAAAAATCGCAAAAGAAAAAGCCTGACAAATATACAGACTTTTAACTTTCAAGCTTTAGAACACAGCCATACTGATGAAGTTAAGGATAAACAAGATATCCAAAATCCACATAATAAAGTGGACATCCTTAGCTTGACCTTTGACGATTTTGACCAAAGTATAAGTAAGGAAACCAGCTGCGATACCATAGGTAATGCTATATGAGAATCCCATGAAAATAGAAGTGAAGAAGGCAGGAATAGCTTCAGACAAGTCTTCCCAATCGACACTCTTAAGGTTAGAGAGCATCATAACACCTACAATAATAAGAATAGGCGCTGTGGCAGCATTAGGAACGATTGATACCACTGGACTAAAGAAACTAGAAATGGCAAAGAGTACAGCAACCACAAGAGCTGTCAAACCAGTACGTCCACCAGCACCAATACCTGCTGCAGATTCAACGTAAGTTGTAACGTTTGAAGTCCCTGCAATGGCACCAATACTTGTACCAACAAGGTCAGAGTAAAGGGCACGGTCAAGAGCTTTTGATTCGTTGTTATCACCTGTTGAAGCAATGATACCAACCTTCTCACCAGTACCGATCAAGGTACCGATAGTATCGAAGATATCAGTCAATGAAAAGGCAAGAATAGCCATAAAGACACCAGGCAAACGAGAAACGTCTGAAAAGAGTGATCCCAATCCCTTTGATCCAAGCGCTGCACCAAAGACCTGACCAAGGTCTTTAATAGATGATGTCAAGCTAGCTGCGTGCCAGTCAATGCTTCCAAGATCAACAACACCAGCAAAAATAGCAATGATAGTCGTTACAAGGATTGAAAGAAGAACACCACCACGAATACCTTTAACAATAAAGAAAATCGCAATCGCAAGACCAATCAAACCTACAATTACAGTTGGGTTATTGAAAGCAACCAAACCTGGTGTAGCTGACGATGAAGCTGTAATTGACGCCTTGGCCATGTCAGCACCTTTACCTGCTACAGTGTAGGTATGAGGATTAATTGAGAATTTCAAGAAACCAGCATTTTTAATTCCCACATATGCAAGGAAAACACCGATACCTGCTGAAATCGCAGATTTGAGGGCTGTTGGAATAGACTCAATAATCATCTTACGTACTTTAGTTACTGTGATGATCAATGAAATAACACCACATAGAAAGACCATTGCTAAGGCCTCTTGCCAAGTGTAACCCAAAGAAAAAACCACTGTGTAGGTGAAGAAGGCATTAAGCCCCATACCAGGCGCTTGGGCGTATGGTAGGTTAGCATAAAATGCCATCATCAACGTCCCTGCAACCGCACCAATAATTGTTGCTAAGAAAACACCTTGTGCAGGCATTCCTGTCTGAGCCAACATCGCTGGGTTAACAAAGAGGATGTAAGACATGGCAAAGAAAGTTGTCAATCCGGCAGTCACTTCTGTACGGACGTCAGTACCATGTTCTTTCAATTTGAAAAACTTTTCCATGAAAGTTTAGACTCCTTAATAAAAAATATTGTCAAAATCCGAATAATTTCGGAACATTCTCATGTAGAATGCAACATTACTATTCTACATGAAATTATTTGACGGTGCAAGGTTTATTTCCTGAGACTTTTCTTATGAAAAACCGAACGTTCTTAGAAAGCTCTTTCTCAATCACCAACAAAGGACAGATTTTTGCTATAATAGGAACATGACAAAAAAATTGATTGCACTAGATCTTGATGGAACGCTCTTGCGCCCAGATGGAACTATTTCAGAATTCACACAAAAAACGATTAAAGATGTACAAAATAAAGGACACCAAGTTGTTATTGCTACAGGTCGTCCTTATCGTATGGCTATTGACCATTACAAAACACTAGGGTTAGAAACACCACTCATCACCTTCAACGGCTCTTTGACCAATCTTCCAGACCAAGACTGGGCTTATGAGCATTCGGTTAAATTAGATAAGAAATATCTGATTAGCCTCTTACAACGCCATGATGAATTAGAGATGGATTTTCTGGCTAGTGAATATCGAAAACACTTCTATATCACTATGAATCACCCAGAGCGTATTCAACCACAACTCTTTGGTGTTGATAAAATTATTGAGGCTATGCGTTTAGAACCAACTAAAATCACGCGCAACCCTAACGCTCTCCTTATGCAAACTCGTCATGAGGATAAGTACCAACTTGCCGATGACATCAAGAAGGACTTCAAGGAAGAAATTGAAGTTGATTCTTGGGGTGGCCCGCTTAATATCTTGGAATTTTCGCCTAAAGGCATAAACAAGGCCTACGCCCTAAACTACTTACTTAAGGCCATGCGCAAATCAACGGATGATCTGATTGCTTTTGGAGACGAACACAACGACACAGAGATGTTGGAACTTGCTAAAACTGGTTATGCCATGAAGAATGCTAGCTCTGTTCTTCTCCCCCACGCTAACGAACAAATTGAGTGGACTAATGAAGAGGATGGCGTTGCTCGCAAACTCCAGGAACTCTTCTTATAAACAAGAAAAGACACCGAAAATTTCTTCGGTGTTTTTTCTTATGATTAAGGTAAAATAGCCACTGCACGCACTGGGGAGCCTGTCGCCTTGTCCCAGTGAGGAAATGCAATCGAAATCAAAGCACCAACAGCTGGAACTTGATCCAATTGATTCAAGACTTCTACCTGATAAATGTTTTGTTCCAAGAGGTAGTATTCGTTAACCAAGCCATGTTCTGCTGCTGGAATACCAGCATCTGTATCAAAAGTCTCATGACCCACAGCCTTAACATGGCGTTCATGAATCAAGAATTCTAGAGCTTCACGGCTCCACCCTGGACTTTGTTGAACCCCATTTTCATCAAGGTTGCGCATAGCATCTTGATCTGGCCAACGCTTCGACCAATCACTACGAAAAGCGACAAAGGCCCCTTCAGTAATTTGTCCATGTTCTGCTTCAAAGTCTAAGATATCTTGTTTGCTCAAGATAAAGTTTGGATTCGCAGCAACTTCTTTAGACTTGTCGATAACATAGAGTGGTAAAAGAAGATCTTTGAGAGCAATCTCATCCAACCAACGACCACCTTCTACAAAGTGAATCGGTGCATCAATATGCGTTCCGTATTGACCAACTACTGTAAATTTTTGGACATGGAATCCATCTTTCAATGTGAAGAGGTCTTCTTGTTGCAAGGCAGGAAGGGCAGGGAAGTGTGGACTTTCTGCATTGATTTGGTGACTCAAGTCCACCCATTTTTTTGCTTGCAATTCTTTATAAATACTTAGTAAATCTGACATAAGGAGGCCCTCTTTTCTTATAGATTTAACATTAAATAGTTGATTGAAGAAGTTATAGCAGCCAATACCAGCTATTACAAGCATTTATCTCATTTTTTCTTAATCCTATTTCTTCTAGTTAGATATAGCTTAAAACTATATTTAACACTTATTGTCTGAAAAAAAAGTATATTTGCAATAATTTGATGTTTTTTTTCAATTATATGACACTTTTGTTACGAAAACCATTGACAAATTCATGATAACGTCCTATAATTAGAGTGTTCTAATTTTCGAGGGACTAAAAAAATATTGTTGTCATTTCATACTGATCGATGCTAATACCAATAATCATTTTTCTATTCCTAAGAAACAATATATAAAAGGAGGAAGAACACTAATGGGTATCGGTATTATTATTGCTAGCCATGGTAAATTCGCTGAAGGTATTCACCAATCAGGTTCTATGATTTTTGGTGAACAAGAGAAAGTTCAAGTGGTTACTTTCATGCCAAATGAAGGTCCTGACGACTTGTACGCTCACTTCAAAGATGCCATTGCTCAATTTGACGCTGACGACGAAATTCTAGTCCTTGCAGACCTTTGGTCTGGATCACCATTTAACCAGGCAAGCCGAATTAAGGAAGAAAATCCTAATCGCAAGATGGTTATCGTGACAGGACTCAACTTGCCAATGCTTATCCAAGCATATACGGAACGTATGGTAGCTCCTGATGCTGGGGTTGAAGAGATTGTCGCTAACATTTATAAGGAAACAAAAGAAGGCGTTAAAGTCCTTCCAGAAGGCCTTATTCCTGAAGAAGACACTAAACCAGCCGACGCTAAACCTTCTATTCCTAAAGGTACCATTCCTGAAGGAACAGTACTTGGTGATGGAAAAATCAAATACGTTTTGGCTCGTGTTGACACACGTCTTCTCCACGGTCAGGTTGCGACTGGTTGGACTCACTCAACTCACCCAGACCGTATCATCGTTGTTTCAGACACTGTTTGTCATGATAAACTTCGTACAAACATGATTAAACAAGCCGCTCCATCTGGTGTTCAAGTTCACGTTATCCCAATTAAAAACATGGTTAAAGCAAACAATGACCCACGTTTTGGAGATACACGTGCTATGCTTCTCTTTGAATCTGTTGAAGATGCTCTTGCTGCTGTTAAAGCAGGTGTTGATGTTAAAGAAATCAACCTTGGTTCTTCAGCTTATAAAGAAGGAAAAGTCAACGTTACTAAAGCTCTTTCATTTGACCAAACAGATGTGGATGCTATCAAAGAGTTGCAATCATTGGGTGTCAAATTTGACGTTCGTGGGGTACCAAGTGATAGCCCAGCAAACGTTGATGCCTTGATTAAGTCAGCTGAAACTAAATTAGCAGAGAAGAAATAATTTTGGAGGATGCATAAATGAGTTTAGTACAAATTATTTTAGTCGTAATTGTTGCTTTCATCATCGGTTGTAGCTCAGTTAACGACCAAATCGAAACATACCAGCCAGTTGTGGCTTGTTCCCTTATCGGTCTTGTTACTGGTCATCTCGAACTCGGCGTAATGTTGGGTGGTAGCTTACAGTTGATTACTATGGGATGGGCTAACGTTGGTGCTGCCATGGCACCAGATGCCTCACTTGCCGCTGTTGCTTCTACAATTATCCTTATCTTGGGTGGTCAAGGAACTAAAGGAATTGGTCCTGCCATCGCCCTTGCGGTGCCTTTGGCTGTTGCCGGTCTTGCCTTGACAATGGTTGTCCGTACAGCAACTGTCTTCATCGCTCATATTATGGATAGCCGTGCAGAAGCTGCTGATATCGCTGGTGTTGAAAGATGGCACTTTATCGGTATGGCCCTTCAAGGTCTCCGTGTTGCTATCCCTGCCCTCCTCTTGCTCTTGATTCCTGCACACCTCGTACAATCTGGTCTTGAAGCTATGCCTGAATGGTTAAAATCAGGTATGACAATCGGTGGTGGTATGGTTGTAGCCGTTGGTTATGCCATGGTTATCAACATGATGTCTAGTCGTGAAGTTTGGCCATTCTTCTTCCTTGGTTTTGCTTTGGCTGCCCTCAAAGAATTGACCTTGATTAGCTTGGGTATCATCGGCCTCTGTCTTGCCGTTATGTACCTTGCACTTGAAGCTAGTGGTTCAAATGGTTCTTCAAATGATGGAGGATCAGGTGATCCCCTCGGTGAAATTCTGGAAGACTTTTAATTAGGAGGAAAGAAAATGGCTGATTCAAAAATTAAATTAACAAAAGCAGATCGTTTCAAAGCTTTCTTGCGCTCATACTTCCTTTTAGCTTCATTCAACTATGAACGTATGCAAAATGGTGGTGTGGCTTACACCTTTATTCCTGCAATCAAAAAACTTTATCAAACTAAAGAAGACCGTGCTGCTGCGCTTAAGCGTCACTTGGAATTCTTTAATACACAACCTTTCATGGCCAACCCAATCTTTGGGGTTACTCTTGCCTTGGAAGAAGAACGTGCCAACGGTGCTGAGATTGATGATGCTGCTATCTCAGGGGTTAAGGTCGGTATGATGGGACCTCTTGCAGGTGCCGGTGACCCTCTCTTCTGGTTTACCCTTCGTCCAATCTTCCTTTCACTAGGAGCAGGTTTGGCTGTTTCAGGTAACGTCCTAGGCCCAATCGTCTTCTTCGTTCTCTGGAACGTCATGGTAGCTGCCGTTAAATGGTATACTCAAGAATTCGGTTACCGTGCTGGTACTGCGATCACAGATGACTTGTCAGGTAACCTTCTTCAACAAGTGACTCGTGGCGCATCAATGATGGGGATGTTCGTTATCGGTTCTCTTATCCAACGTTGGGTAAGCATTACCTTCACACCAGTTGTCTCTGTTGTTAAACAACAAGAAGGTGCTTATATCGATTGGGATAAACTTCCAAAAGGTATTGCCGGTGTTAAAGCAGCCTTCCTAGAACAAGCTGCTGGTAAATCACTCGAAGCCAACAAGGTGACAACATTGCAAGATAACTTGAACCAATTGATTCCTGGTCTTGCTGCCCTTGGTTTGACTTTCCTCTGTATGTACCTTCTTAAGAGAAAAGTTTCTCCAATCGTTATCATTTTGGGTATCTTTGTTCTAGCTATTGTTCTCCACATTATTGGTGTACTCTAATCGGAGCAAGGTATGGTTAAATCGCTCAATACGGAAATGGCTCACACAACTAAGGGAACTTGGTTTCGTGAAGGGCCTATTTACGGAAATATCATGGTCGGAGATAAGGCCTTCGAATTTTACAATGATACAAAGTTGCAAGACTACGTTCAAATTCCTTGGGATGAAATCACTTATGTGATTGCCGATGTCTACTTCGGTGGTAAATTCATCCCACGCTTTGAAATCCGAACTAAGCAAAATGGACGTTTCCGTTTTGCCAGTCGAAAAAGTCGAATAACTTTGAAAGAAATTCAAAAAAGAATTCCTCGAGAAAGTTTAAGAAAAGCACCTAGCTTTATCGCTGTCCTCAAACAAGGCTTTAAAAATCTTTTCCGACTCATTGTCAAGAAGAAATAACCTCCGAATATTATAAAAAGATTGCCCAGTCTAATGGTTGGGCAATCTTTTTATAATATTTTGCTCATTTTTGAAAGAGTTTGACTTCTTTTGAAATTTTATCTCACTAGCTATTGACATTTTCTTGAAAGCGTTTTAGAATATAATTGTTCTTGATTTCTTATGTTTAAAAAGATTGAGAGACGCTTTTTTTAGCGTCTTGATAAAAATCGGAGATAGTCTTTTTAAGCCTAGGAAAAAATAATTTATAAGGAGGAGAACACGAATGGGTATCGGTATTATTATTGCCAGCCATGGTAAGTTCGCTGAAGGAATCCACCAATCAGGCTCTATGATTTTTGGAGACCAAGAGAAAGTTCAAGTCGTAACTTTCATGCCAAGTGAAGGTCCTGATGACTTGTACGCTCACTTCAACGACGCCATTGCACAATTCGATGCTGATGATGAAATTCTTGTTTTGGCTGACCTTTGGTCTGGTTCACCATTTAACCAAGCCAGTCGAATTGCTGGAGAAAATCCAGATCGCAAGATTGCTATCATCACAGGACTTAACTTGCCAATGCTTATCCAAGCATACACTGAACGTATGATGGATGCTAACGCTACTGCAGAGCAAGTTGCTGCTAATATCATCAAGGAAGCTAAGGGTGGTATCAAAGCACTTCCAGAGGAGCTTAATCCAGCTGAGGAAACAACAGCAGCTCCTGTAGAAGCTGCAGCACCTCAAGGAGCTATCCCAGAAGGGACAGTTATCGGAGATGGTAAGCTCAAGATTAACTTGGCACGTTTGGACACACGTCTCTTGCATGGTCAGGTAGCAACTAACTGGACACCTGCATCTAAAGCAGACCGTATCATTGTTGCTTCAGATGACGTTGCTAAAGATGAGCTTCGTAAAGAATTGATCAAACAAGCAGCACCAAATGGGGTTAAAGCAAACGTTGTTCCAATTCAAAAATTGATTGATGCTTCTAAGGACCCTCGCTTTGGTAACACACACGCACTTATCTTGTTCGAAACGGTTCAAGACGCACTTCGTGCTATCGAAGGTGGCGTGCCAATCAAAGAACTTAACGTTGGTTCTATGGCTCACTCAACTGGTAAAACAATGGTTAACAACGTTTTGTCTATGGACAAAGACGATGTTGCTTGCTTCGAAAAATTGCGTGACCTTGGCGTTGAATTCGACGTCCGTAAGGTACCAAATGATTCTAAGAAAGATTTGTTCGACCTTATCAAAAAAGCTAACGTTCAATAACCTTCATTCGGATAAATTAGCTGATCATCTCAGCTAATCACAACTCAATAGAAAAGGAATTATTACCATGTCAGATATGTCAATTATTTCTGCAATTTTGGTCGTAGTTGTTGCCTTCCTTGCTGGTCTTGAAGGTATCCTTGACCAATTCCAATTCCACCAACCACTTGTTGCATGTACCCTCATCGGTGCTGCTACAGGTAACCTCACTGCAGGTATCATGCTTGGTGGTTCTCTTCAAATGATCGCCCTTGCTTGGGCTAATATCGGTGCCGCTGTCGCTCCTGACGCTGCCCTTGCCTCTGTTGCTGCTGCCATTATTTTGGTTAAAGGTGGTAACTTCACAACTGAAGGTATCGGTGTTGCGACTGCAACAGCTATCCCACTTGCGGTTGCCGGTCTCTTCCTAACTATGCTTGTTCGTACAGCATCTGTTGCCCTTGTTCATGCCGCAGATAAAGCTGCAGAAAGCGGAAACATCGCTGGTGTTGAACGTGCACACTACCTCGCCCTCCTTCTTCAAGGGTTGCGTATCGCTGTGCCAGCTGCCCTTCTTCTTGCTATCCCAGCAGAATCTGTTCAACATGCCCTTGGTTTGATGCCTAGCTGGCTCAACCACGGTATGGTTGTCGGTGGTGGTATGGTCGTAGCCGTTGGTTACGCCATGGTTATCAACATGATGGCAACTCGTGAAGTTTGGCCATTCTTCGCCATCGGTTTTGCTTTTGCTGCTATTAGCCAATTGACACTTATCGCTCTTGGTGCTATCGGTGTCGCTATTGCCTTCATCTACCTCAACCTTTCTAAACAAGGTGGCGGAAATGGTGGCGGAACTTCAACTGGTTCTGGCGACCCAATCGGCGATATCTTGGAAGACTACTAGGAAGGGGTGCTCTCATGGCTGAAAAAATTCAATTATCTCAAGCGGATCGTAAAAAGGTTTGGTGGCGCTCACAATTCTTGCAAGGTTCATGGAACTATGAACGTATGCAAAACTTGGGTTGGGCTTACTCACTCATTCCTGCTATCAAAAAACTCTACACTAACAAAGAAGACCAAGCCGCAGCTCTTAAACGTCACTTGGAATTCTTCAATACCCACCCTTACGTAGCTGCTCCTATCATGGGTGTTACCTTGGCTCTTGAAGAAGAAAAAGCTAACGGTACTGACATCGAAGATGCTGCTATCCAAGGGGTTAAAATCGGTATGATGGGACCTCTTGCCGGTATCGGTGACCCTGTTTTCTGGTTCACAGTTCGTCCTATCCTTGGTGCCCTTGGTGCATCATTGGCACAAGCTGGTAACATCGCTGGTCCACTTATCTTCTTCATCGGTTGGAACCTTATCCGTATGGCCTTCTTGTGGTACACTCAAGAACTTGGTTACAAAGCAGGTTCAGAAATCACTAAAGACATGTCTGGTGGTATCTTGAAAGATATTACTAAAGGGGCATCAATCCTTGGTATGTTCATCTTGGCTGTCCTTGTTGAACGTTGGGTATCTATCGTCTTCACTGTAAACCTTCCAGGTAAAGTTTTGTCTAAAGGTGCCTATATCGAATGGCCTAAAGGCAATGTTAGCGGTGACCAACTTAAGACTATCCTCGGCCAAGTTAATGACAAACTTAGCTTCGATAAGATTCAAGTTGATACCCTTCAAAAGCAATTGGATTCATTGATTCCAGGTTTGATGGGACTTCTCCTTACTTTTGCATGTATGTGGTTGCTTAAGAAGAAAGTTTCACCAATCACAATCATCATCGGACTCTTTGTAGTTGGTATTGTTGCAAGCTTCTTCGGAATCATGTAAAAAGAGTAAGAGTTTAGCAAAGCTGAACTCTTTTCTTATGCTATAATAAAGGTACTACAATCAAAAAGCGAGATAGATATGGCACAATCACTAAACAAAACAGTTGAACTGCATACAACAGGCGTTTCCTACATGGCTATCGGAGGGAAAGTCGGTAAATTTCTAATCGGAGATGTGGCTCTTGAATTCTACCCAGATGTCAATGTCGAGCAATACATTCAAATTCCATGGACTAGCATCACACAAATCGGTGCAAATGTCTCAGGAAAGAGAATTAGCCGCCACTTTGAAGTGTTGACAGATAAGAGCAAATTCCTCTTTGCTTCTAAAGATTCTGGGAAAATTCTAAAGATTGCTAGGGAACACCTTGGCAATGAAAAAGTCGTCAAACTACCAACTCTCATTCAAACTATTGGCGCTCGACTCAAAGGTTTATTTGCCAAAAAATCATAATTTTTGTATAATATAACAGACGGATAAGTACTAGCTAGACCCTTACAGAAAGCCTGCGGTTGCTGCGAGCAGGTAGGGTTAACCTACGAAATTCTACCGTTTCTAATAATTAAAAACATAAACAAGTGCACTCCTGTGAAGTTGGATGGAACCGTGGCCTATGTCACTCCAACACTTTCACTGGAGTGTTTTACTTTTTGGAGGAACTTATGTTAGATGTAAAACGTATTCGTAACGACTTCGATGCCCTTGCCGAAAAATTGGCTACACGTGGTGTCGCTGCTGAAACTTTAAATGAACTTAAGGAGCTTGATGTTAAACGTCGTGAACTTCTTATCAAATCTGAAGAACTCAAAGCTCAACGTAACATTGCTTCAGATGGTATCGCTCAAGCTAAGCGTAACAAAGAAGATGCTTCCGAACAAATCGCAGCAATGCAAAAAGTCTCTGCAGAAATTAAGGAAATTGATGCAGAACTTGCTGCTATCGATGAAAAGCTTAATGCCATCGTTGTGACACTTCCAAACACACCAAATGACTCTGTTCCTGTAGGTGCTGATGAAGATGAAAACGTAGAAGTTCGTCGTTGGGGAACACCTCGTGACTTTGATTTTGAAGTTAAAGCTCACTGGGATCTTGGGGAAGACCTTGGTATCCTAGATTGGGAACGTGGTGCTAAAGTCACTGGTTCTCGCTTCCTCTTCTACAAAGGACTTGGAGCAAAATTGGAACGTGCAATCTACAACTTCATGTTGGATGAGCACGCTAAAGAAGGTTACACTGAAATGATCACACCTTACATGGTTAACCACGACTCAATGTTCGGTACTGGTCAATATCCAAAATTTAAAGAAGATACTTTCGAGCTTGACGGTACTGACTATGTCCTTATCCCAACAGCCGAAGTTCCTTTGACAAACTACTACCGTGGTGAAATCCTTGATGGTAAAGAATTGCCAATCTACTTCACTGCTATGAGTCCTTCATTCCGTTCAGAAGCTGGTTCAGCTGGTCGTGACACACGTGGTTTGATTCGTCTTCACCAATTCCACAAGGTTGAAATGGTCAAATTCTCAAAACCTGAAGACTCATATGATGAATTGGAAAAAATGGTAGTTAACGCTGAAAACATCCTTCAAAAACTTAACTTGCCATACCGTGTCATCACTTTGTGTACTGGCGATATGGGATTCTCAGCTGCGAAAACTTACGACTTGGAAGTTTGGATTCCAGCACAAAACACTTACCGCGAAATTTCTTCATGTTCAAACACAGAAGATTTCCAAGCCCGTCGTGCACAAATCCGTTACCGTGACGAAGCCGATGGTAAAGTAAAACTTCTTCACACTCTTAACGGTTCAGGACTTGCTGTTGGACGTACAGTAGCCGCTGTCCTTGAAAACTACCAAAACGAAGATGGTTCAGTAACTATCCCTGAAGTTCTTCGCCCTTACATGGGTGGTGCTGAAGTGATTGCACCAAAATAACAAGGAAAATCTCCAGAAAGAACCTGGAGATTTTTTAGTTTTTATTAGCTTTCTCGTAATAGGGTTTCAACTTATCAAATCCATCAGCAAGTTTTTCTACTAACTCTTCTATTGTTTCACTAGTAGTCACAGGAACATCATATTTAACCAATACCTTACGAACACGATTATCTCTAACTGCTTCTTTAAGCATCTGACGATTGTCTTCAGTTCCTTCCACACGATGACTGACACCATTTTCCTGGGCAAAATAGTATAGAGAGGGTGCAATCGGTAAGTCTAGGACCTTATGTTGTTTAGCTAGAGTAGTATCTGATTTTTTCCGTTCGATAAAGCTAACTTCAACTGAGACTCCCCAATCTTTAGGCTGACCATAGAGCCGAATCGCCATGGCAACATCGTCTAAACTGTCCTCAGGTGCCTTATAATAGCACCAAAAGTGTGGCCGACATATTTGTGCCTGATTGGCCCAATTACTGACACGATCCATCTTAAAGGGTGCCAAACGCTCCTCTAGAAGTTTTGCTAAAGTCTGCATCTCCTTACGAGCTACTTGACCAAGTGCCTTGAGGTCTTCCATCTCTTCCTTATGTGGACCGGCTTTTTCAGGTTTGATATACTTAACTCCCTGTTTTGACAAATAAGCTTGAACATTTTCTAACATCGTTTTCTCCTTACAATGATAAAAGACCAACCCATAAAGATTCTATTCTGGTTGGTCTCTTTTTTATTTACGTTTACGAGCAATCAAATGAATTGGTGTTCCCTCAAAACCAAAGGCTTGACGAATTTGATTTTCCAAGAAACGCATGTATGAGAAGTGCATAAGCTCTTCTTCATTGACAAAGATAACAAATGTTGGTGGTTTAACCGAAACTTGTGTGCCGTAGAAAATCTTAAGGCGTTTTCCTTTGTCAGTTGGTGTTGGGTTGATGGCAATGGCATCCATGATAACATCATTCAAAACAGCTGATGAAATACGACGGTTTTGACTCTCACTGATGCGTTTAATCATCTCTGGCAACTTGTTAAGACGTTGTTTCGTCTCAGCCGATACAAAGATAATTGGTGCATAGCTCAAGAATTGGAACTGATCACGGATATCTGCTTCCCAGTTAGCAACGGTATGATTGTCTTTCTTAATCGTATCCCATTTGTTAACTACGATGATAATCCCTTTACCAGCTTCATGGGCAAAACCAGCAATACGCTTATCATACTCACGGATACCTTCTTCGGCATTGATAACCATAAGGACGATATCAGAACGGTCAATGGCACGCATTGAACGCATGACAGAGTATTTTTCTGTGTTTTCATAAACCTTACCAGATTTACGCATACCAGCGGTGTCAATCATGGTATACTCTTGACCTTCACTGTCCACAAAGTTTGTATCAATGGCATCTCGAGTCGTACCAGCAATCGGGCTAGCAATCACTCGGTCCTCGCCCAAAATGGCGTTAATCAAGCTTGATTTTCCGACGTTTGGACGTCCAATCAAACTAAAACGAATGATATCTGGATTTTCTTCTTCAACTTCTGTTGGAAGATTTTCAACGATAGCATCGAGAACATCCCCTGTACCGATACCGTGAACAGATGAAACTGGATAAGGATCACCAAGACCTAGAGAATAAAAATCATAGATATCTGCACGCATCTCAGGGTTATCCACTTTATTTACCGCCAAGATAACTGGCTTGTTGGTCTTATAGAGAATACGAGCAACGTACTCGTCCGCATCTGTCACACCTTCCTTACCTGAAACGACAAAGACAATAACGTCAGCTTCAGTCATGGCAATGTCAGCTTGGTGCTTAATTTGTTCCATAAATGGTGCATCAACATCATCGATACCACCAGTATCAATCAAGCTAAACTGGCGATTAAGCCATTCAGCAGAGGTATAAATACGGTCACGTGTTACCCCTTCAACGTCTTCGACGATAGAGATACGTTCACCCGCAATTCGGTTAAATAGGGTCGATTTCCCAACGTTTGGGCGACCCACGATAGCAACTGTAGGTAATGTCATATGTTTAAGTCCCTGATTAAATAGGGATTCCTTTCTTCATTTAGCAGTCTCACTTCCACCAAGGAAAGCAAACTCTCTTATTCTTTATCATTATTAGGATCACCCTAACGGCGATTAACACCCTTCAAGTGAACCTCTTTGGCTAGAAAACGGATACGCTCCATCACACGTTTGGCCTGCCAAGTCTCATCTCCTTGACGTCCATTGGATAGCTTCGCTTCTAAATCCGCAAAACTATAGTTAGACGTAAAGAAGGTAGGAAGCTCCTCAATCATGCGATGCTGGAGGATAACTTGCAAAACATCATCCCTAATCCAAGAAGAGAATTGTTCTGCACCGATATCATCTAGAACCAAGACTTCCGCCTGTTTGACAGCATCAATTTGTTCCTTGACAGAACCATCCTTGATTCCATTTTTAACATCAATAGTAAATGATGGGTAATGAATAATGGTCGTCACAACCTTCTTGGTTTCGGAAAGTTCATGAGCCATAGCAGCCAACATGAAGGATTTTCCAACCCCCATGTCTCCGTAGATATAAAGGCCTTTCTGGTCTGGACTAGGGTAATTCGCCACAAAATCCACGAGACTCTCAAAGGTATCAACACGAGCCACATCATCTAGAGCAATGTCCGCAAAGGTAATCTTACGATAAGACTGAGGCAGACTCACCAAATTAATCCGTTTAGCAATAGCCTGCTGTTCTTGTTGCTCTTTGAGCTGACGCGTCTCCTTATAGGTGACATCAGCGTAGCCTTCATTCATGGTCAGAATCGGCTCATACCCTTTGGCAATATACGAGGCATCACCTTCTTTGACCTTACGGCATTCCACCAGGAATTGATTAAACTTAGGAAGACTACGCTTGATTTCATCCTGGCTTAGGCTATGCTCTTGAATAAAGCTAGCCACTCTTGGATCTGCCAAAATTTGCTTCGTTAAATCTGTTGCATTGCCAGACCCATGATGCCCTGCTCGGTTTAGGGTTTGTCCAACTCTTTCCATAGGCTACTCCTTTCCTTTTTCTAGTTTTGCCAAAGCTCGACGTCTAATTTCATCCAACTTGGCCTGATCAGCCTGACTAGTTTGATTATCATAATCTGGATTACTCCAGCTCGGCACATTTGTTTTCTTCTTAGAATCAGCTTTTGCTTGCTGTGATTTCTTATCGTAACCACTACGCAAAGCTAAAAGCCCCTGTTCAGCAGTGACGATATTCTTAAAGGCAAAATCGTTGGCAAGTTTAGAGATATACTCTCGATTCACATTCGTCGAACGTGTCCGTCCCAAACTGTAGGCAACCATGAGGTTAATGACCTCATCCATAAAGCCTCTTTGTGCCAAATCCGTGAGAATCTGCTTCTCAGAATTAGTCACAGTCCCGCTTGGGCCTTTAGCACTTTGCAAGTAATCTATAGGCTTTTCGGACCTAACCGCTTTAAGAATCTTTTTCTCCGTCTCAGTCAAAACAGAATCACCACCCAATGTTTGAGCTTGAGCCTGCTCTAATTGCACCTGCATACGCTTGACAATAATCTGGTGGTTCACGGCTGTCTTCTTAGCTAAGAGATAGGTGTCATACCAATTCATGCCATGAGTTTCAGACAATTTATAGATTTCTGGCACATCTGTCTTTTCATCTGTAAATACAAGTCCGTCAGCCTGCATACGATTCCTGAAACTACTTAAATCAAACGAATTTTTAGGCTTGATTTCAGACACAGACTTTTGAGCCAAACGCTCATCGGTAAAGACATCCGAAAAACGTTTAGATAAATCTTGCAAGCCTTGTAGACCTGCAGGTTTCAAAGCATCTACTGCTGGTTCACTAATCTTTTGCTCGAGAAGTGAACTATAAACGGCATGTTTTAAAAACTGTTCAATTGATAAGGGAGACTTAAGCTCTATAACATAAAACCCTTGAGGGGACTGGTAAAAGGCCAAGAGATCTACTGCTGTCAGAACCGCCAGTGCTTCCTGAAGTGGTTGCATTCCAAAGTTAAGGTGGTTCAGAATAGCCGCAAACTTATGGCGGTGATTACCATTGTCATAAAAAGCCACGAAATACTGGTAGAGAGCGTATCCTTCACTCCCAATAATGGGATAATAGCAACGCATCAAACTTGCCTGATCGGGAACGATAACCTGATTGCCAACATAGACAAATTCTTCAATAGGTCTCATTTTTTAGACTCTTTTTTCGCACGTACAGTCTTGGTGATTTCTTGAAGCAATTCTTCAATCTCATCAACATCTTTAAAAGAACGGTAGACACTGGCAAAACGTACATAAGTAATTTCATCAAGGTCAGCGAGTTCTTTCATCACTAAATTCCCAATGACATCACTCTCAACCTCTCCATCATGGTTACGTCGAATGTTTTGCTCAATACGGGTGATGGCATTTTCGATATCCTCACTAGAAACCGGACGCTTCTGAGCACTCATCAAGATACCATTGAAAATCTTATCGCGAGAGAATTGTTCACGAGTACCGTCTTTTTTGACAACCAAAAGTGGAACCTCTTCAACACGCTCAAATGTTGTAAAACGAGCATGACAAGAATCACACTCACGACGACGACGAATGGTATTCCCATCCTCTGCCTGACGGCTATCGATAACACTAGATTTATTATGTTGACATTTTGGACAACGCATGCACTTCACCACCAATCTTTGAAATTCGGTACTCTATTTTACCATAAAAACACATAAAAAGCACGCCCTAAACGAGGCGTGCTCATGACCAAGAATCACTCTAAGTCTCTTATAAATTGATTTAAAGCTCAAGTTGAGGTGTCGTCGTTTCTCCATCTGCAAATGGAATGTAGAGGTCGAAACGTGTTCCAACACCAAGTTCAGAACTAACATCAATACGGCAGCGATAAGCTTCCACAATTTGATAAAGGATTGACAAACCAATACCAACACCAGATTGAGTTGTCGTACGGTTACGCGCCTTATCTGAACGATAGAAACGTTCAAAAATATGATTGATATCTTCTTTTGAAATCCCCTCACCGTTATCTTGCACTTGTACCAACATTTCATTTTCCAATGCTTTAATAGTAACCTGTATTTCCTTATTGACAGGCGAATACTTGACCGCATTATCAATCAAAATGGTGATAGCCTGTTCAAAGTGCTGACTATAAATCTGTGCTAGACGCTCTGAACTTTCGAAATCATTGAGATAAAATTGATAATCTTCATGCAAGACACGGAAGTTCCCAATAACCGTACGGATTGAAGAATTCAAATCACAAGTATCGTTTCTATGATTTTCAAATGATCCTTTGACACGGATAGAATCCAACATATCATTAATCATAATCGTCATACGGTTGGCCTCGTGACTTGCAGCCTCAAGACTTTCTTCAAGAATCTCAGGGTCATTTTTACCCCAACGTTGCAAGAGATCCATATGCCCCTTGATAACCGCAATCGGCGTACGCAATTCATGACTGACGTCACTCAAGAAACGCATCTGCATCTGATTATTTTCTTGAATTTTATCCATCATGCGGTTAAAGTTAACCGCCAAATCACCAATTTCATCGTGACTTTCAATCTTAGAACGAAGTTCCAAATCACTTGGCGAATCGGTAATAACTCCCATCGTTTCGTGCAACTGTCTCATCGGACGAAGAATAGATGTCAAGACAACTACAGTTGCTGCGATAACTAGGACAGTCATCCCCACTTCTAGGAAAATCAACAAGAAAACCAAACGCTCTTTAAGAGCATAGTAGAATTCCAAATCATGGAAAATCTGGGCATAGCCAACGATGGTCTTTTTATCCTTACCGTAAATTGGAACTTGTAGTAAGAAACCACGCTTTCCTTTATAGGATACTGACTTCAGTTTGTTTACCTCGGACATACCGGGAGGCGAATCTGTATTCTCCTCAGAAGTAAAGATAAAGGTTCCTTTTTTGTCATACACAAAAACTGACTGATTTGAATATAATTTATTAGAAATTGCAACTTGACCATCCAAAGAGTGCTTTTCAGAAAGTACGCCATTAATAATTGATGCATAGATATTTTTAGGCGAATAAAGAGCCGCTAAGAGCGGTTCTGGACTTAATTCTTCATCCGAATCCCAATCCTTTTCGATGTAAGTAACAACTTTTGCGATTGTAGTGTTTACATTTTGACGTTCACGTTGCAAAAGAAGCGTATTAGCTGAAAAAATAACAACCAGAGTGAACAACGACAATACAAGAAAGAAGACCACAGCAGTTGTCATGGTCAACTTTTTTCTAATGGTTACTTTACCAAATAATTTATCTTGTAATTTACTCATTTTTCACGGATAACGTAACCCATTCCTCGTACTGTTTGAATATATGATTCCTTACCTGGAACGTCGATTTTTCCACGCAAATAACGAATATAAACATCTACCACGTTTGTTTCGATGGCGTCATCATATTTCCAAACTTGAAGCAAGAGTTCCTCACGGGTCATCACTTGGTTCATATTGCTCAAAAGTGTGTTCAACAAATCAAACTCACGTTTTGTCAATGGAATTGCTTCATCACCACGAACAACTGTACGGTTTTGAACATCCAATTTCAAATCACGATAAGTTGATGCTTTTGCTGGTGCATTCTTAGCAGATTCGATATCTTGGCGACGGAAGGTTGCACGGATACGTGCCAACAATTCTTCAATCGCAAATGGTTTTACAATATAGTCATCAGCACCGCGGTCCAAACCAGCAACAATGTCCATGATTGAATCGCGAGCTGTCATCATCATAATATAAGTATCTTTTTCTTGTTGGAGACGACGTGTTACTTCAAAACCGTCCATCTCAGGCAACATAAGGTCCAAGAGAATAAGATCGAAATCTTTCTCGAGTGCCATTTCAAGTCCTTCGCGTCCGTTGTCTGCTGTCACAACGTCGTATCCTTCGTGTTGAAGTTCAAGAGAGACAAAACGAGCAAGGTTTTTCTCATCTTCAACAATCAAAATGCGTTTGCTCATAATAAGTATTTACCACTTTCTTAAAATTTTTTGACTTCCATTTCCCTTAAAAAGTCTGTAGATTTACCCAATGAATAAATCCGAAAATTAACTTCTAATGATATAATAATACAGATTTTTAAAATTGTCAAACATTTTTAGTTTGTTTTTTTGAATTAATTTTCATCAAAGAGACCGTTCAATTGGGCAAAGGGATTACTTGCCTCTTTTTTCTCCTGTTGAAGAGCGGCAAAATCCTCTTCTGACAAGACTTCCCAGTCATTCCCAGAGAGCGAAATTTGTCCTGATTCTTCCTCAGGTGTTAGTACTCTCAAAGGAATATTAAGAAGAATATTATCTAGAATACTCTCATCAAGATTAATAGTATCCCCATCCAAGATAAGAACTAGATTTTCTTCGACTAATTCCTTTTGAAGAGCAGCATCTGCCTCTTGTATAAAGGTTTCTGAAACCAGATAGTTAAAACTAAGGGTCACAGGTTCAAGTGAACGGCTAGATGGCAAGGTAATATCATAGCTGAGTTGATAATCCAAAAGGTACAAACCATTGTCATAGGCTACCTGCCCACTTGCTTGAATCTGTTCAAGATTTAAAACTTGATCATAGCGTTCTTTAATAGACTCCAACAAAGAAGGTGCTTCGTTAAAGGCGAGCCCTTCTGGAGACTTTCTAACTTCTGAAAGATAAATCATTTTTAATCCTCAAATTAAATTTCCCCATAGGGATCTATTTTCAATCCACAAGACCATAATCCCCTACATTCACTTTTCATTAGAGAGCATGATTATGATTTTAGACTTAATTAGTATTATATCAAATTTTTAAGAAAAAATAACACCTTTAATATTACATATTTCTTAAACTTAGAACTTTTTTCAAAGCTAATGAGAAACTTACTCAGACCTAGTTTCCATCTGTCTTATAGCGTTAGATGAAAGCTCTTAATTATGGTAAAATAAGAGCATTGAAACTAGATAAAAGGAATATAAAATGACACCTGAAGATTTTTACAAGGCTCTGAAAGAACTAGGATTCGATCTCAGCCAAAAACAAAAAGACCAATTCCAACGCTACTTTGAGCTCTTGGTAGAATGGAACGAAAAGATCAACCTTACTGCAATCATAGAAAGAGACGAGGTCTACCTCAAACATTTCTACGATTCCCTAGCTCCTGTTCTCCAAGGACATATTAAAAATCAGACTATTCGACTTCTCGATATCGGAGCTGGAGCTGGATTTCCAAGTCTCCCTATGAAAATCCTTTGTCCTGAACTTGATGTGACTATCATTGACTCTCTTAATAAACGCATCAATTTCCTTAATCTCTTGGCCGATGAACTTGAGCTCAGCGGTGTTCACTTCTATCATGGACGTGCAGAGGATTTTGGACAAGACAAGGGCTTCCGTGCTCAGTTTGATATTGTAACTGCCCGTGCTGTTGCACGCATGCAGGTTCTCTCAGAATTGACCATTCCTTTCTTAAAGGTGGGTGGACAACTTATTGCACTTAAAGCTGCAGCAGCTGACGAAGAGCTAGCCGATGCTAAAAATGCCTTGAACTTGCTTTTTGCCAAACCTATTCTCAATGAGAACTATAAACTGCCAAATGGCGATGGACGTAATATCACCATTGTCGATAAGAAAAAAGAAACCCCAAATAAGTACCCACGTCGTGCTGGGATGCCTAACAAGAAGCCGTTATAACATTTATCCAAGGATGCTTCTTGCTCCTTGGATTATTATTTATTCTTATGATAACTCGGAGGTTTTCATTGATAAATCGTCTTTCTGTCACGCAAAAGCTTGTGCTCAGCTTTGTCTTTGTCATTATAGTGGGGAGTATTTTACTTAGCCTTCCCATAAGCCACTATGCTAACAGTCCAGAAACAAGCTACCTAGACCATCTCTTCAATACTGTGTCAATGGTCTGTGTAACTGGACTTTCTGTTGTCCCGGTCAGTAAGGCATACAATGGTCTTGGTCAAATTCTCTCTATGCTTCTCATGCAGACGGGAGGACTTGGACTAGTCTCTCTTATAGCCTTTAGTACCTATACCCTTAAAAATAAATTAGGACTGAGCGATCAAGATCTTCTTCAATCCGCACTTAGTAGGGATAACCAAAAAGATTTGAAGGCTTATCTTTTTAAGGTCTATAAAATTACTTTTTCTATTGAAGCTATGGCAGCACTTGTGATTATGACTGATTTCATTCCTCGTTTTGGACTTGGTCATGGCATTTTTAATAGTCTCTTTCTAGCTGTCTCTGCCTTTTGTAATGCTGGATTTGATAACTTAGGTTCTAACAGTTTACAAGATTATGCAACCAATCCAACCATTAACCTTGCTGTAGCTTTTCTCATCATGTCTGGAAGCTTGGGATTTGCAGTTTGGATTGATTTGATTCAACTAATAAGTCGTTATATTAAAGATCGTCCAAGGAATTGGAAATTAGCTTGGAGACCTTTCAGTAATCAAAGCCGTCTTGTGCTTATAAGTACAGGTTGTCTCCTATTAGGAGGAACACTACTTGCTTGGTTACTGGAAATGGATAACTCTAAAACAATCGGTACTCTCAATGTCTGGCAACAACTTCTGGTAAGTTTCTTTCAGACTGTAACCATGCGTACCGCTGGCTTTGCAACTATTTCCTATACCAATGCAGATTTCTCCACAAATCTTCTTTTTATGATTCAAATGATTATTGGGGGTGGTCCTGGAGGAACTGCCGGTGGTATCAAGGTAACAACTGCCTCTATCATGTTCCTACTTTTTAAGTCAGAGCTATCTGGTAACTCGAGCGTGGTTTTTCGAAACCGTATTATATCTAACAAAACCATTTTGCAAGCATTCACAGTTATACTCTTTTTCCTAACGATGCTCTTTGTCGGCTATGTTATTTTGCTGGAAACTAATCCTACTCTCTCACCACTAGGCCTACTTTTTGAGAGTGTGTCAGCCATTGCTACCGTTGGTGTTTCAATGGATTTGACCCCTAATCTAAATACCCTAGGACGCCTTGTTATCATGGCTCTGATGTTCATTGGCCGTGTCGGACCTATCACTGTTCTCTTGAGCTTGATGACCAAAAAAGAAAAACATATCTCTTATGCCCCAACTGACATTTCAGTCGGCTAAACTATTTTATTAATTGACAATATTCTGAAAGGATTTTATATGAAAACACAAATTATTGGGGTCCTTGGTTTGGGAATCTTTGGACAAACTATTGCAACCGAACTCTCTTCTTTTGGACAAGATGTTATTGCCTTAGATAATAATGCTACAACAATTGATTACCTTGCTGATCAGGTGACTAAGGCTGCTGTTGGGGACATTACTGACATTGAATTTCTACGTTCTGCTGGTATCGATACTTGCGACTCAGTCATTATTGCAACTGGAGAACACCTAGAATCGTCTGCGCTAGCGCTCTTGCAGTGCAAAAAACTTGGTATTAAGAATATTATTGCCAAAGCTATGAATAACAATTATGAGGAAGTCCTTTACGGAATGGGTGCTAACTGGGTCATCACTCCTGAACGTAGCACAGCAAAAGAATTGGCTTCAAATATCCTCCGCTATAACATATCAAATGTTTTTCATTTAGAGGACGATGTAGCTTTAATTGAACTTAAAATTCCTAGTGAATGGGCTGGAAAGTCCTTGCATACTTTAAATCTAAGACAAAATTATAACGTCAATGTTATTGGTTTTAGAGATGAGAAAAGTGGCAAGTTAAACACTCATTTTGACCCAAGTAAGAAACTACCTGATGAAGGAATCATCCTAGTTGTCGCTGACAATCGAACACTAGAAAAATTTGATTATTTAGGATATTTGAAATAACAAAAAACGTTCCAATCTCGTTCATCTAGACAAGACTGGAACGTTTTTTGTTGTGCTTATCTGCATACTTTTACTAAAAGCCAAAAATATCATCCCCATGGATTGTAAAAACGACCATGATTGAGGAAGATTAAGCCTATACTAATCCCCAATAAAAGAATAGCTGACACGATGACAAGGTAATCTTGTTTCATCAAAGATTTATGCACATACAAAGATGATAGATTCTTGAGCTAGCTATAGTCTTTGACTATGTTTTCTCTAAATCAAAAAGCCAGCCAAATAGGCCGACCTTATACAATTAGCTATGCTTTCTTC
>ENA-OPAC01000226-OPAC01000226.1-human-gut-metagenome-genome-assembly--contig:-NODE-226-length-33192-cov-4.430606_pt1 | contig 33192 bp, 24 predicted proteins | sample MGYA00241052_ERZ501420 | MGnify/ENA primary metagenome ERZ501420 (study PRJEB25962, sample SAMEA2042513) | human gut metagenome | biome: human gut; feature: human-associated habitat; material: faeces... | reverse complement strand
GGCTGCCGTACCGACTCCGTGCGACGAAGCGCCTAAGGCCAATCCTTTGGCAATGCGGCTTTCAATACCTAATACTTTCATAACGGCCGGACCGACAATACTCCCGAAGATACCTACCGCTACAACGATAACGGCCGTCAGTGACGGAATACCGCCGTTCTTTTCAGAAATACCCATCGCAATCGGTGTCGTGACCGACTTGGGTTGCAGGGTGGCAATCAGCGACTGGTCGGCACCCATCAGCTTCCCGATGGCTATTACGCTGATAATCCCGACGATAGCCCCGACAAAGACCGAGGTCAGGATCGAAACGACATTCCCTTTCAGGTATTTCATCTGTTCGAACAAGACATATCCCAGGGCAACAACTGAAGGACCTAACATGAAATGAATCAGGTGACTGCCTTGCTGGAACGATTCATATTTAATATCGAGCACTTCCAAGATGACGATGATCACGAAAATAGAGGTGAGCAGCGGATGGAGCAGGCTCAGATGCGTTTTCTTATACAAAAGAGTAGCGGCGATATACGTACCGACCACCAGGGCCAGGTCGAATATCTCAGAATGAACCAACGAATGCATACCGGCTTATTTTTTTCGTTTTTCGAATTTTTGTTGAACAAGGGCTACCGTAGCGATTACCAGAATGGTACTGACTACACACGAAATCAGGATCACGGCCCAGTAATGAGAAATTACGCCGATCGATGTCATCAGTCCGACACCGGCGGGAAGGAAGAACAACCCCATGTTGTCCGTCAGCAGTTTGGAGATTTTATTCACATGGCATGGCTTTACCACCTTAAACGCCAAGGCTAAGAAAAGCAGAACCATCCCGATTACGCTTCCCGGGATAAACCCGTGGATAAAATGGCTGATGCACTCTCCTACAAAGTAGAAAAACAAGATGTGAAAAACTTGCAATAACATAATCTTTTTGCCTAAACTAAATGCCTATTTATACACTATTTGATAACCGTTGCAAAGATAAGTTAGCAATATGTAATGATGTTCTACAACATACTTAATTAACAGAGTTTTTAACATTCATTGAAAAATGACCTCTTTCAAAACACGCCGGCTTTTTGTCAATTTGCGCCGGCTTTTGATGAATATACGCCGGCTTTTCATCAAAACAAAGGGTATTTGAAAACAAAACTCCCGAGCATCAAAAACGATTCCCGTATCTTCCTTTTTCAAAACTCCCGACAATCGTCCGGGATTTATTTACATACTTATCTTTCACCTACCGTCTATCTGCTTGATAGTCTATCAAATGAGGTGATTCAAGCCTTTTCTATCTCCGGTTTTCTGCTGTGGAAAAGATCATACATTGTATAGATTCCATCATACACCTATTCAAAAAATAGAACATCGTGTTTTAATAAATAGAACAATAGACCTGTCTGCTAAAACCCATATATCATGCAATTCCAAATAGATAGCAAAAAGATGGGAAACTCCGGATATAAAAAACAGAATATATTTTTCTATAAATTGACCTTGTGAGGCTTTGCGAATTGTTGTTCCTTTGCAACCGGAAAAAAGTGTATAAATCAGAAAAAAATAGAGCATGAAGTATTTGAATTTTTTACGAACGTATGTATGTCTGCTGTTGGGCTTTGCTGCCTTTACAGCATGTACCTCGGAGGAAGATGACGCCTTGATACCGGAAGGGAAAGGCTATGTGAAGTTAAGCTTAAATGCTGATACCGGTTTCCAGACTAAGGCGGTGGATGAATCGGAATATGCAGATGTAAATAACTATACGGTTCAGATTTGGCAAGGTGAAACGCAAATTGGTGAAGATCGTACATATTCTGACGTAAAAGAACAATTGATAGTATTGGAGAGAGGATCTTACACTGTTAAAGCTTTTATGGGAGAGGATAAGGCTGTATCAACAACTTCAATGTATGTTGTGGGTTCTAAAGATGTTACTATTGCAAATAAAGTCGAGGAAGTTTCATTTGTTTGCAAACCTGTTTGCGCAAAAGTGAAAGTTGAGTTTGATCCGGCAATGGATCAATATTTTGAAAATTATTGGGTGGATTTTACAACTGAAGCAATGGGTGAAACTGATTATACATGGAAAAAAGAATATACTTCACCATGTTATATGAAGGTCAATGAAAAAGAAGATGTTTCAGTCGTTATTAATTTGGTAAAAAAAGAAGGAATTAAGTCTGAAACATCTATCAAAAAGACTTATGAGATGAGTCCTTTAATGTTTAAAACAATTAAACTGAAACCTGTATTAAGTAATGGTTCAATTGGTATCGAAATTACGGTAGATGAGTCAACTAATGATAAAAATGTGGAGATAGAAGTTCCATCAGATTGGGTATAAATGTTATAAATTAGAATATATGAAAACACTAAATAAACTCTTATTAGGAACTTGTCTGCTAGTAGGGCTTGTTTCTTGTGAAATGAAAGATGAATTGTTTGAGAAAGGAGAAATTTCTGGTGATACCGGTGTCCTTTCTTTGGGCGTTTCAACTAATGATGAAACGAATGTGATAACAAAGGCAGATGCTGGTGATGCGACTATAAATCAATTCCCGGTGAAGATCTATAATTCTGAAAATAAAATCGTTAAAGAATATGTCAGTTATTCTGAAGTAGAAAATGAAATTCGCTTACCGGTAGGAACATATTTGGTTGAAGCAATGTCACCTGGAGAATTTGAAACTCGAATGAGTCAGCCTTATTTTGCAGGTGAAGAATCATTTGAAATCAAAAAGAATTCAAATGTAGAAGTTGATTTAGTCTGTAAAGTGCAGAATATTCCAGTCTCTCTTTCTTTAGAAGGCAATTTTACCACGGAATTTAAGGAATGGTCTATTATATTGGATGATGGAAAAAATTCAACATTGAAATTTAAAAGTACGGATGAACCTCCTTATTCTGCCTATTGGAAAGTAGGGGAAAATGTTAGTACAATTAATGTTAATATTTTGGCTACTACACTAGATGGAGAGAAAGTCTCACGATCATATAGTTGTACTAAAAGTAGTGCAGAGGAAGATTATATAGGTGATTCTGAATTTTTTGGTCCTGGGGATAAGATTGTTATCAAGTTAAGTCCAGAAGAAACAGATGTTGAGGTCGGTGTTACGATTGGAATTACTGTTGATTTAGGTTTTGAAAATGTTGATGAGACAGTTGAAATACCAGTAGAAGAAGAGGGAACAAGTGGTGGAGTAACTGATCCGGATCCGGACGAACCAGAAGAACCAGGAACAGAAGAGCCGATCACAATTTCTGATAATGGTACAGGATATTTGACAAATGGAGTTGATGTTGTAGCTCCTGATTATCCAGATAACGTTAAAATATCAATGAATGCTAAAGAGGGCATTCAAAATGTGTTTGTAAAAGTAGAGTCAACCAATGAGACTTTTAAGGGGATAGTTGCAGAATTGAATTTAACTGATGGTGATGGAATGGATTTAGCGGGTGATGAAGCAGCCTCGTTGGGAGAGTTGTTCACATTGCCTGACAGCGATGGATCATCTTACGAATTCTCAATGAATTCAATGTTGTTTGGTTTATTAGGTAATTATGAAGGTACACATACCTTTACCTTAAAATTGGTTGATGATGCAGGTAATTACAAGTCAGCACAGTTAGTAATTAGATTAACTAAATAAGCAGCTGAATAATGAAAAGATATATTTATAATTTGATAATATGTTTGTCAAGCTTGTTATTTCTCAATGCTTGTCAATCAGAGAATGATGTACCTATGATGGAAACTGGTTTCCTGCGTTTAGAAGTGGGTGCAAATGTAGCTAGTAATACGAAAGCAACGGAGGATGAAGTTCCTTATAATGCTAAGATCCTCCAGGTTTCTATTCTGAAAGCTAATGGAGAAAAGGCTTGTGATCCTTTTGAATATGATGCGACCTCTTCTACTGCTGAGAAAAAAATCATCGAATTGCCTACGGGTACTTATTCCATACATGCTGCGTCAGTAGGATTTGATGGGAAAACTTCAGCTTATGACAAACCTTATTATGTGGGTACATTGGAAAACATTGTAGTTTCGAAGGACACAGAGACGCCTGCTCGGGTAGTTTGTACATTAGCGAATGTGAAGGTTACGGTCAAATTTGATCAGTCTTTTAAAGACGCATTTACTTCAGCTGTAGCAACTATATCTTCTTTGGAAACTGGAGCTGCAGACCAATTAATTTTCAAAATGGGAGAAACGCAAAGTGTAGGTTATTTCCCGGTAATGGATTTGGTTTCAAGCATTGCTGTAGTTAACAAGGAAGGTGAACAGCATAACCAAAAAAATGAGGTGACGGGTGTGAAAGCTCGTGACCATTATATATTTAATTATAAAGTGGCTGAATCTGGAACAGGAAGTATCAATATTAGTGTTGACGAAGCGACCCGAACTTATACTTATGATTTTACTGTACCTAAGAAGGCCGAATTGGAAGTTTCGGCTAATGCTTGGAGTAATTTTGCTTATTTAGAAGCCACTGTTCCTACTTCGGGTAGTGCTATTGATGTTTCCAAGATAGAGTTCCAATACAAATTACCTTCTGAAAACGATGACGCTTGGAAAAAAATAGAAGGAGAGATAACGCCTGTCGAAGAAGGAATATATCGCATAATCTTCAAAGGACTTTACCCTGAAACTAGTTATCAGTGCCGTATTTCTTATGATAATGGAGCTTCTATAAGTTCTACAATTGAGTTTACGACAGAAAATCAAATAGCGTTGTATAATGGTAATTTTGATTTATGGACACAATCGGGTAATACTTGGTATCCGGGTTCGTCAGAAGAGGCAGGGAATACAACCAGTTTTTGGAATACTAGTAATCCTGGCACTTCGCAAGGAGTTGCAGCATTAGCTGGTCCAAAAAATCCGACAACTGGTGTTTCTGATTTTGTTCATACTTCTGGGAAAGACAAATATGCGGCAAAATTAGCGTCTACAGAACAAGCCTCTGTCTTTGCAGCAGCGAGTCTTTATACTGGTAATTTCTTAGGCCTAGAAATTGCATCTATGAGCGCTAATATGGAATTTGGTAAACCATTTACTGCTCGCCCAATAGCTTTGCATGGTTATTATAAATATGTACCTCAAGTTATTAATAAATTAGATAGAAAACCAGATGGCGTAGAGATTGTACAAGGTGAAACAATGGATCAATGTGCAATTTTTATAGCTTTGGCAACAAGATCTTTTACTTTTAATAATAAGAATGAGGATGAGTATATAGATTATGCAAATGACCCTGATATTATAGCATACGGAGAGTTGCCTTCGGGGAAAGCCACATCTGGCGACGGTTATGTTGAATTTACTATTCCATTAAAATATAGGAATCTGACAGATAAGCCGACCCATATTATTATTGTATGCAGTGCAAGTAAATATGGAGACTATATGACTGGAGGTGTGGGCAGTTTGATGTATGTCGATGACTTTGAACTCATCTATGATGGTGAACCTACTCTGTGGGAATAAGATATATTGATCTTATTGAGCAGAGCGAAAGCTCTGCTCGATAATCCTTTTATCCAATTGTATTTGAAAGAAATTGAGTACCTTTGCAGGCTCAATACAGATTCCGCCCTTTCAGGGCTTAGATTGTATTGATGGAAATACCTAGGGCGTTGCCCTAGGCTATAAAATCGCAGGCTTTCAGCCAGATCGTGTAGATTGTGGTTGGTTGTTCGAAACAATAAAGTTTAGGGTATTATTTTGATTCTATGTGTGTAGAATTGATAATATTTGGCCGAAAGCTTAAAAAGCATTATATCACGATGCAACTGTCTAAATGAAGCAAGGATGAAGATCTGGTAATCTTTAAGCTTGTAGTTTAGACATTATGTTGAGGTATAATTGTTCGAATGAAAAAGAAGACGGCTTGTTGCTTTTTTAGGTATATATAGCTTAGAAAAGTTAAGTTAGGATGAGATAGTTCGAATGAACAAGGAAAAAGGTCTGTTTCTTTTTTAAGCATATATAGCTTGGAAAAGTTAAGTTAGGATGAAATCGTTCGAATGAAAAAAAGAAGAAGACCTGTTGTTTTTAGGCATATAGCTTAGAAAAGTTAAGTTAGAATGAGATAGTTCGAATGAACAATGACGAAGGTCAGTTTCTTTTTTAAGCATATGTAGCTTAGAAAAATTAAGTTGGGATGAAATCGTTCGAATGAAACAAGATGAGGAATTGGTAATTTTTAGGCTGAAAGCCTAAAATAATAAAGCCCAGGGCAACGCCCTGGGAATATGAATAAAAAATAAATAAGCCCTGAAAGGGCGGAATAAAAATATGTCACAATCATTGGCAAAAAATTATATTCACCTGATATTCGCAACCAAATATCGGGAGAATATAATCAAACAAACCGATTTGTCGGAACTATATGCCTATATCGCTGGAATATTAAATCATATAGATTGCCCGATGATATGTATAGGCGGTACGACGAATCATGTTCATGTTTTGTGTGTATTAAACAAAAACATGGCTTTGTCAAAGATGGTGGAAGAGGTTAAACGTAGCTCTTCAAAATGGATAAAAAGCAAAGATCCTTTTTATCGGCAATTTGGATGGCAGAACGATACGGTGCATTTTCAGTGAGTCAGTCGAAGGTGGAAATTGTTGTTAAATATATCCAGAACCAAGAAGAACATCATAAGAAAATGCTGTTTGTTGACGAATTGAAAATGTTTTTGCGAGAATATGGTGTTGAATACAAGGAAGAATATTTGTAACAGTATTCATCGCATTGCTCCCTATTGAAGGGCGATTTTTAGGCTAAAAGCCTAAAATAATAAAGCCCAGGGCAACGCCCTGGGAATATGAACAAAAATAATAAGCCCTGAAAGGGCGGAACAAATTAAGGAAGTGACATTTAGAAAACAGATTATATGTATAGAAGGCTATTTGTAATTATGGGGCTATGGATCGCGATGATCGGTAGCGTGATGGCACAACGTGGTGATCGGGCTATAAAGCGTATCGACCGCGATGTACAATCTCGTGTATTCATTCCGAAAGGAACATGGATGGCGGGAGGAACGGTTTCCTATTCCGAACACGATGAGAGCAACTTGAATTTCCTCGTTATTAAAGATGTGGAAGGAAGGGGTTATGATTTCAATGTAAGTCCGTATGTCGGTTATTTCTTCCGCGATAATATAGCCGCCGGTTTTCGTTTTGCATATAATCGGGATTATCTGGATTTGGGAAATTTTGACTTGAATCTTGGAGAAGATTTTAATATTAGCTTAAAAGATATTTGTTACCTAGAACATAAATATGAAGCCTCTGGTTTTTTACGAACCTATATGCCTATAGGCAGAAGTAAAGTTTTCGGCTTATTCAATGAAGCCCGTATCACTTATGGCTATGGCCGGGGTAAAAATTCTACCGGATCAGGAACAACGTATGACGGTTCATTCCAAACTGTGCAAAACTTACAGATTGGTTTTGCTCCCGGTCTGGCGGCTTTTATTACCGACTGGTCGGCAGTAGAAGTTTCCGTTGGTGTGATGGGATTTAACTTTAAGTGGATTGATCAGGAAACAAACCGGATTGAAGAAGGAACTCAACGTGTTTCATCAGGCAATTTCAAGATCAATTTGTTCTCAATAAATATCGGAATGACATTCTATTTATAAAATCGTTTGATGAATAATTTTAGGTATCAGAAGATGGCAATGAAAAATTTATTATATACGTTACTTTCAGTGAGCTTGTTATTCTCTTGTGCGATAGAAAATGATATTCCCTATCCGATTCTTGAAGCCAGTATTTCATCTATTGAGGTGGAAGGCCAACGGGCTGGAACTGATAGCCAGGACAAAAATGCAATTATTGATAAAGCTCAACGGACGGTAACGCTTTATGTCAATGATTCGGTTGACATTACACGTTTGAAGATAACCAAATTGATGTTAGACCCACGAACCGCTTCAATCGGTATCGATTCAGCTGCCTGCGTGAATTATGAGAAATTCCCGACTACAGATTTTGTATCATTGGATAGTTTACCTTTGTCAGCCAATACGCGGGTTAACTTTAGTAAACCTGTCGGATTAACATTGTCGACATATCAAGATTATCAGTGGAAGGTTACTGTCAACCAAATTATTCAGCGGGATATTGAAGTAGAAGGTTTGGTGACTCCTGTAATTGATGAAAGTACATGTAATGTTGTTCTTTATGTTGGACCAAATCAGGATTTGGCAAATTTAAATGTGACAAAGATAAATTTGGGTGGTGAATTTGGACGAGTAATGCCGGATCCTTCGACGATTACAGATTATTCATCTCCCGTGCAATTTGATGTACAATATGCTTGGGAAAAGGGTTCAAATAAATGGACAAAATGGACTGTAGTGGTTGTTCGAAATAAAGAGGATCAAGGAGCTTTATCGAATATATTTCCGATGACAACTAAGGCTATCCTGAATGGTTCTATTCAAAGCGGCAAAACACCGGTAGTTGAATACAAAAAGCAAAGTGATACTAATTGGAATACAGTACCGACTGCGAATGTTACTGTATCAGGAACTTCATTTACTGCAACACTGACAGGTTTAACCGCTTCTACAACGTATGTCTATCGGGTAAATGTTGATGGAACTACAGGTAATGAACAATCATTTACAACAGCCGCTGCTGTTCCTTTGGAAAATGGTAGTTTTGATAATTGGTCATCCGAGGCTGCTGCAAATGGAACTCTTTGGCAACCTTGGTCAACAACTTCGTTTTGGGATACAGGAAATAAAGGCGCAACAACAATTGCAGACAGTAACAGTACACCAACAACAGAAACTTGTAATGGTTCTGGGAAAGCGGCTTCACTGGAGACCAAATGGGTTGTGTTGAAATTGGCTGCCGGAAATATATTTACCGGATCGTATGTTCGCACCGATGGTACAAATGGCGTATTGAGTTTTGGTCGTGAGTTTAATTCGTTCCCTTCTAAACTGCGAATTAATTATAAATATACTTCTGCCACTATCGATAAAGTGGGTGATGATTCATTGGAGAATTTGAAAGGACGTCCGGATTCCTGCCATATTTATATTGCTTTGACGGACTGGGATGCACCGTTAGAAATAAGAACTCGTCCGTCTGAACGTCAGTTGTTCAATAAAAATGATTCACATGTCATTGCTTATGCTGAATATATCAGTGGAAGTTCGGACGCACAATATAAACAAAAGGATTTGGTCTTGGATTATCGTTACACAAACCGGACGCCCAAATATATATTGATCGTAGCTTCTGCCAGCAAGTATGGAGATTATTTTACTGGCGGCGTGGGAAGTAAATTGTTAATAGACAATTTTGAGTTGATTTATGATTGATAAGAATAGCAATATAAAGATGAATCTTATGAAATACATTCATTCCCTGTATATTGGTTTACTAAGTTTATTGTTCGTTGGCTGTCAGGAAGAACAGTTGAATAATATGCAAACGGGAGGTTTCCTGATCTCTTTGAATGACGATGTTTCAACAGAAGTCACAACGAAGAGTACACCAGCTGAATTAGGAGAACCTGCGACTGAGAATTTCAAGCTGAAGATTGTTAACGAGACAACGAATGATCCTCTTTATGACGGGGCTTATAAATCAGGACCTATTCCAGCATCTGCCGGTACTTATACCGTAACAGCATCGTTTGGTGATAATTCTCTTGTCGCGTTGGATGAGCCATATTATAAAGGTGAGGAGACTGGAGTGGTTGTTGAAGAAGGTAAGACAACCTCAGTTCAGCTTGCTTGTAAAGTGGCAAATGCTTTGGCTTCAGTCGTCTTTCCCGATGCGACAGAGATGGCAAAGATTTATGAATCTTATTGGGTTAAGGTGGTAGTTGAAAACTATAGTGTTAAGTTAAAACCAAACTCTACGAATAGTGCCTATTTTCAGGTAGGTAAAGAAGTATCCTTCTATTTTGAAGGTGAAAAACTGAATGGTCAATCTGTCTCTGCAAAATTGGAACATGATGATTTACCTACTACTTTTGAAGCCGCTGATCATTATACGCTCACATTGACTTTCAATGATGATCTTACTTTAGATATTTCAAAGGTTAAAGCAACAACAGCGACAATCTATGAGACTATTCCAATGGAGTGGTTGCCGAAACCGAAAGTTACAGGGTTTGATGCAGAAGGGACAAAAGAAATAACTTATACAGAAACAGCTGATGCAGTTTCAGCTGCTATTTCTTTTTCAGGAGCAATGCCGATTGAAGATTGGGAAATGACTTTGGATTTTGCAGATCCCGTATATAATTCATTAAACAAGAAATATACATTTTCTACATTGACTGAAGAAGATCGAACATCTTTAACTCAAGCTGGTATTGTATTGCCTTCATTGGATGAGGCCAAAAATGGTAAAATTGATTTTACTGGGTTAACCGCAAAACTTCAGGTCGCGTCAGACGATGAAACCTCCAATACGATTAGGCTACGTGTTAAAGCTAATAATCGATGGAGTAGTGAAGAAGGAGAAGAGGACGCATTTACCATAAAAACGATTGCTCCGGAAATAGTACCGACCGCCAAACCAGAAGATATTTGGACAAAGACATTGACTATCAGTGGTTGCGAAGTGAAGACTGGAAAACTTGATCCTAGTACGGTTCAGAAATATCAGTATTTGGATGGTTCGGAATGGAAAAATTGTGAAGATGGATTGGCTGCATTATCCAATATTCCATCCGATAATCAAATGCAAGTGCGTGCGATGTATCGGGAAGGTGTTTATGCTAAACCTGTAGCAATTGAATTAGAAAAGCCAGAACAGTTGCCTAATTCAGGAATGGAAGAGTGGTATTATGAAAAGGTGGAACGAACTATCAATACTTATTATCCGTGGACTTCAGAGGGTTCTTCATTTTGGAATACAAATAATAGTTATACTACAAGATATAAAAGTGGAGCTGGATTGTTGTTGGGGTCCTATCCATACAATTGTTTTCCTGCTGTAACTTATGTAATGAATGGTCGGAACGGTAGTAAAGCGGCAGAAATTAGAAGTACCGCTTCTGGTCGTGGAAATACATTACCTAGTAATGTATTAGATATGAATAAGGTTGCTGGAGAATTATTTACTGGAGATATATCAGTTGTCCAAGAAGGTACTGCTGCAACTCCCTCAGATCATTATACAATAGATACAAGTGGAAGACGTTTTTCGGCACGTCCAACTGCCATGCATTTTTGGTATAAATATAGCCCTCTTAATTCAGATACATGGAGAGCAAGAATTGTTTTGATGGATATAAATAATAATATAATTATAGAAAATGAAATAGAGGCTTCAGATGTTCAAAATGACTGGAAAGAAATGAGTGTAAAGCTCAATTATTTGGATGGAGAAGAATATGCAAAATGTTCTTATATCTATATAATATTTAGTTCTACAATAAATCCTGGTTCAGGTATGGCTTATGAAAAAAAAGGAAGTTATACTCTTTGGGAAGGAAATAACCAAGTTAAGAAAGATGAAAGTGCATCTTTTATAGGTAGTGTCCTCACTATCGACGACATCTCTCTCGTTTATGATAAATAGTAGGCTGAAAGCCTAAGATAATCCAGCCCAAGGCATCGCCTTGGGAAGAGAGAAATAGAAAAATAAAAGCCTGAAAGGGCGGAATAGAGGAAAAAGTTCCGCCCCTTCAGGGCTAAAGAAGATATAATAATAGTCTTAGGGCGTTGCCCTAAGCTATACCCTATAAGGCTTTCAGCCTAACATTGTTTAGAAAGAGAAGCATGTCAGCTTGCTGAATAGCTTGAAAGCCTGATATTTTGTACGTAATGACACTAAAGATAAAATATAAACATACGAATATGAAACGAATTTGGTTATATACAATCTGTTTAGGTTTGGTTGGATTATTTGCCTGCCAACAAGAAGATTTACCATCGGTAGGAGAGACAGGTTTCCTTTCGTTGGAAAACATGACTGTTGAAGTGGCAAATACGGAATCCATTTCCACCCGTGCTGTGGATAATGATTTGTATGTGGAAATATCCAGTCAAGATGTGACTCCAGATGTGACCTTGAAGTATAATCCGGATAGTATTCCAAGTAAAATTGAATTAGGAGCAGGTCGTTATGCTTTGAAAATATACAATGATACGACTTTGTTGGATAAAATACCCGTTTACTATAAAGATACGATATTTGAAATAGAGGCAGGTAAAGTAAATTATCTTTCTGTAGAAGTTCCGATGATTAATATAGGTGTGCAGTTAGTTTTGCCGGAAGGATTTAGTGGCGATAGTGGCTGGTTTGAAGACTATACATTTACTGTGAAAGTTGGGAAAGCAGGGGAGGAGAAAACTGTTGAATTGAAAAATGAGGAAATAGCTTATTTCTCCTATTCTAATGGTGTAAAACTTTCTTATCAGTTAGACGCTACCAATAACGATGGAGAACTCTTTAACAGTGGAGATATAATTTATGACGAAGCCTTATCTCCAGGCACTATCTACGTCATTACCTACGATTATGATACGAAAGCTTTACGTCTTCTTGAGCCTTAATTCTGCTTGGAGCAGAAACCCTATAAAAATTCCTCCAACAACTTCCCAGCCCAAAGAAGGGATGAAGCGGTTGGAGGAATTTTAGTTATCAGCAGATTCATTCGGAAGAATGAATTGTACGGGACCACGGATACATCTTCTTGATTCGGTTGCGATGGTTGTGAGTCCATAGGAAATTACATCAAAAGGATAAGACTACTGTTCAGGAATATAATCTTCCTTGATAAACGCATCGTACACCCGTTTCGGATGGTCGTTGGTCGAGAAACCAATATCACCGAAAGTCTGTTGGCGGAATTTCTTCAGCTTCAGATTGTCCATGGCATATTCACGGAGCGGCTTGTGCATATCGCCCAATAAAGAGCTGCTAACAGGCTGATCGAGCAGATTCTCTTTCGGCGTTATGATAGGGAGAAGCTTTTGTTCCAGCAGTCCTCGATAAGCGCCTGTGTATTCGCACCAGCAAACATGGTTTACTTCATACAGACGGTAGGTATATTTGGACCATGCCGTCTTCAGCAGAATCTCATTCTCAGAAACCTCGGCTGTCGCTTCCTGCGGGTAAGCAAAATCTCTGATCTTGATAAGTTTCCTTTTGTCATCAATCTCTTCTACTTCCGTGATCCAGAAGTCAGAATGTAACAGCTGGTCGAGTATGCCAGCTAACGTCTCTTTGATTTCAAACTGAATTTTCATGATATTTGCCTTCTGTCAAGGACTTCGTTTGATTACTATATAAATGATAACAACTGGGCACCGGAAAAAGTTCAGGAGATTTTCAATTCTGTTGTTTGGAAACAAATTGATAGCGGAAAATGGATGATTGAAGATGAAAAAAAGGACAGGATCGGGTTTTTATTTCCCGCCTGTCCTTTGGCCGTGTAAGTCTTAAAACGAATTACTCGATCATATATTCAACTGGCGTCTTAACACATCGTATGGTTCGCGTCTTGGTTGAGTTCTGACCGGTATATTTATACCAGTTGCCTGTTCCCGTTGCCTGCGAGCTGCCTTCAATCAGCCAGGTAGAACCGCTATTGCCGTAGGTAGCAAACAGAATCATCATCTTGGCTACGGCTGTTGCTTCTGTGTTGTACTGATGGCCCAAGCCGCAGAGGACGAGATGCGCTCCGTTATAATTGAAGTCGTAGAAGTTGACCGGACCATAAGAACCGCCTAAGAATGAGGCGTCGCGCTCTACAATATCAAACGTCAGGCGCTGCCCCAATTTGTTGTTGAACGCATCAGAACCATAACCTAAGTTGAAGTTGTTGCTGGCCGTGAAGAATCGGTAATCATCATAATCCGGTATCTCGAAACCGTCGGGTGCCATTGCTGTCGGATTAAGTGTTCCGAAATTCCCGTCACTGGCCTGCATGCCTTCGAAGTAGAAGTTCGAACCGTCGTACCGGAACGGCAGACCGTTCGGATTTCCGCCCTGATACTGGTCGCCTAAGACGTGCAGGAACTCATCGTCGGTACAGGATGAGAGATAATCACCCAATTCCCGTCCGGCTGCCGGATCATTGGAAAGCAGAATCTGGTCTTCGAAGCGCTTGACATTGCCGCGGAGGTTGTATTTGCACCACCAGGTTCCGTTGACTTCGACTACCGGCAATCCCCAGTACTGGCGACTCACAAAATATTCTTCCGCTTCGGTACCGTCGGTATTGCAGATGATGATTTTCCCTTCCTGTTTCCGGCCGTCGGCATCCGGGTCGTTCGGTTTCCAACCGGCTACGACACGATATTGATTTCCGGCTTCGGGATATACTTTCAGCCAGGGAATATCATCGGTTTCTACTCGGATTTCCTTGCCCGGTTGCGGGGTGAATACACCTAATTCGCCATCGATATACCGGTTGAAGTCGCATCGCCAGTCTTGGTCGAACGACAAGACACCCGTCAGAGCGGTCGGATTGGATTTCTGGATCAGACTGATCCGGCCGATGCGTACATCCGGCTGACCGGCCGGATAAACATCCAGATGTACCCATTTCTCATGAACACCCGGAGAAACATGCTCGGCACTAACCTGAAAGGAAGTCGGGTTGCCTGTCGGAAGAACCTGGAAATGCGAATCCGACTGACTGATGCGGATATCGACCTCTTCCCGCTTGTTGAGGCGCAAGGTAAAAGAGCTTCCCAAATGACTGATGAATATCTGGTTGCCTTCGCAGGTGACGCCTGCGGGCAATGATTGGAGGTCGATGCTGATCCGCTCGTTTAAGGAACCGCTTTCCTGATCACCATTTTCCCACTGGTTTGTCAGGATATCGGCTTCCAGTTTGGCGCCTGTTCCTTTCAGGCGCAGGGTATAGACATAATTCCGGACAATCTGCTGGGGCAAAGTGGTCCGAAGCACCTGAGCAATCCCGTTGATGGAGGCTTTTACCTGTACATCCAGCTGACTGTTCTTCTGCTCATAGAGATAGAAGAGACCGGGAACCTGGCTGGTCTGTGGTTTACTGAAGGTCCGTACCAGGCTTTCCTGAGCGGCACCCGGTACTGACTGGATTTCTTCCTGAGGAAATAAATAACCCGCCTGGCAGACTTGTGCAACGGTTACTTCGTTGACTTCGACCGACGGAGAAACGATTTCCAGGTCAATACGGGCAATGCCGCGCTGCAGATGCACGGTAGCTCCTAAAGCGGAAGCCGACAGGTCTAAGGCTCCCGACAGAATCTGTGGCGCATTCCCGGCTGACGGATTCTGGGCTGTTAGTTGGAGGAATTCTTCTTCCGGCATTTGCTCGTATATCTCGGCTCTGATTTCGGCGTCGATGTTGGCCAGGAAATATAGCTTCCCGGTTTCGTTGTCAGCATCAATCCGGCAGATACTGTCGGAGCCGACAGACAGGTCCGTAAACGAACGGACTAATGCTTTCCCTGAGAACAAGTAAGCTTGCAGGTTGGAAATCTGCTTTTCAGCCGGCAGTTCTGTCGTTGTCCCTTGTGTACCGAAAGCCGCGGTCCGGATTTTGATGCCGGACTGCAGCGAACCAGTCGGAAGATGAACGGCATCTTCCGAACAGGCAACACAAAAAAGCAGAAAAAGGAGGGCTGATAGCCCCATGAAGTATTGTTTCATATTGAATAGACTATAGTGATGCTTTTATTATGGGTTATATAAGTACGGATTCTCCCGAGAACGCAGGTATTCCCACGAATCGACAGGGAACCGGTGAATATTATTGACATAGTAGTTGTTCATGACCTTTTCAGCCCACGGGCCGTATGTGAAAGACGAACTGTGTCCGAGGTATCCCATGCAATGCCCTAATTCGTGGAACGCCAGGCTGCAATAATATGTATTGCTGTAATGATGGGTCAGGATGTACTGGGCTAACCCGTACACGCCGCTACCACCTAATCCGGCAACACCACCCGGCTTGATTAGACCGATCTTGAAACTCTTCATGTTCCGAAACTGGTCCATGACCGTACTGACCGAAACCGGTTGGCCTTGGTCATCATGGAAATCTCCATTAGCCGCCACATAATCGTGCATGGTCTGTTCACAATCCGGTAGCTCCCACATATAAGCTGCATTGGTAAAGAAGGCAATGTACTCGCGGATATGTACCGGACGAACCGCACGCCAGTTACCGGAAGGCTTTCCGTCGGCCGCATCCGGATCACCGCCAAAAGACGCAAACGAAAGATACCAGTTTATCTTGATCTTTTCGAGCATTTTCCAGTACGGATCATCGGATGCCAGCTTGAACTCGATCTGGCTGTTGGAAAAAGTCTCCTGTCTGGGTATTTTCACCCGTTTGCCGGATTCTGTATAGTAGACCACATCTCTCGTCATGAAAGGAAGAGGAAACAAGGCATCTCCCAACACCGGTATTTCATCGAAGTAGGCAAATTTGAGCCATTCCGAACTGTACTGGCTGATCCGGGCATAGACAGTCATTCCTTTCACCGGACGGACCGAATAGAAGCGGGTATGCAGCCGGGCTTCTTCGTCAATGCTTACCTGAAGCGGCTGGTTGATATAGAACGAACGCTGGCTGGCGTCGTAATAGACTTCTTTCGACTCGGAGTCACTCAGAATGCTGTAATGCGGACTTTCTTCGTAAGCCAGGTCGGTAGCGAAGACAATTCCGTCGTGGTCGTCGTCGCAGGCCAAGGTTGTGCTGACCGCTTCGTTTCGGTTCGGCTGGATATGGAGACGGAAGGCATATTGCTGCATGCTCTCCGGATCCGAATGATGCCGCTTGACCATTTCGATGGAGCCAGTGCTCTCGTCGCCCACGATCGGCATGAACAGGAATTCCTGTTTCTCTTGCAGTGACTGGATCTGAACCGTTCCGTCGCTCTGTCCCGAATATTCCTGGTTGGCCGAGAATGTCGTATAGAAACGGGTATTTGGCAGATGCAGGGTTAAGCCGGTAACAGCCGTACGTACATAGTCGTTGTTGTAGGAGAAATCGAAGGAAACCTTGCCGATGATTCGCTTCAGGCTGACTTCTGATAGCGAGTTTTCTTCTTTTCCCTGGCTGTTGAGTGATACTGTAAACGGAATCTGCGCATAGAAATATTCAGCTTCCAGCGGACGTTGTAGGTTTTCGGGGAAAGAAAGCCAGGTGTCATGTATCGATGAGATGGTATGCACCGTGGCCTGGTCTTTGCTCTCGTCGCCGATGATACCTAACACCAGCAGTTTGTACGATCCGGTATGTAATCCTTCGGCCAGGATTTTCCGGCTTTCGGCCAAATATGTACTTTTAATGTTGGGAACCGGATCTCCTTCGTCTGTAACAATTAGGTGTTCAACCCGGCTGAATTCACCGGTCGAGCGGGTTGTCTGAGGCGTTTCACCGTCGTAGGGCTCTTCCGACAGGTGGAACAGAATGCCACGGGTTGTATCAGGCCGGTTTTCCCAGTTGTCCTGTTCGTCGCAGGAGAACAGGAACGGAATAAGAAGTAGAAATAAGAAATATCGTTGTAGATTCATATTATATTCAAGTCTGTTCAGAAAAAGAACCGGCAGGCAGAAGTCGCGTCTGAAACGTCGGTAGTACGACTTTCCGGCCATGCCGGCCTTTCCTATATTGTAACTGTAGATACCGCTTAGTTGTAAATATATTCTACGGGTGATTTAATGCATCGGATGACGCGGGTATATCTGGGATAGAACGTATTTGTCTTAAACCAGTTTCCTTTTCCCGAAGCCGTAGAATAACCTTCCATTATCCAGGTGAAGCCACCTTCGAAATGTCCGGCAAAGATGATGCTGAGCGGACTGAACATGTTGCTTCCCTGATTGTTGTTCTGTGCTCCGGGTCCGAAGAGAATCAGTTCCGTTGAATTCTCCGTTTCCATTTTAATACTGTGATGGTGTACGGGTCCGTAGCTCACGTCGCCGATCATCAGATCAGTCCGTTCGTGATTCTTGATATTGATTCGTTTTCTGGCCTGTGTCCAGTAACCGTTTGTAGCACCATGCCCGAAGTTGATGTTCGTTGAAGAAGTAGCATGGTCCATCTTGAACTGGCTGAACTCTGCTTCTCCCGGTAACTGATATCCGTCGGGCGCCATTTCCGTAACCGGCAGGTCGCCGATTTGAACCGTGTTGTTCGGATCAAATCCTTCATAGTAGAAAGACGTTCCATTGTGCCGGAGCTGAAGTCCGTTCGGATTGTTTCCCTGATAGACATCGCCCCAGACAGCCAGCCATTCTTCATCCGTACAGGTAGACAGGTAGTCGAACAGGCTGACATCTTTGGCCGGATCTTCCTGGATGGAAATCTGGTCATCAAAGTTCTTGACGTTACCACGCATATTGTATTTGCACCACCACGTACCGTCTACATTGACTACCGGTAAACCGTAATTCCGCCGTCTGATCGTATATTCTTCCAGTACTTCTCCGTCGGCACTGAGTATCTTCAGCTTGCCTTCTTGTACGCGTCCGTCGGCTTCCGGATCATTCGGTTTCCATCCGGCTAGGAGGCGGACTTGTTCGGGATGTTGTTCATTCACTTCCGCTTTCAGCCAGGCACCTTCTGTCTGGATCTGTTTTCCACCGGTCAGGGTAAATTGTGCCAGTTCTCCGTCGAGATATTTGGCATAATCGCAGATCCGTTGGGTATCGAATGATAGCGATCCTTCCATCTGTATGTCATTCGGTTGCAAGGTGATGTTTATTTTATCTTCATAGCTTTGTTCCAGCATTTTATATCTGACCCAGAGTGCTGTCTGCTTTTCGGCATGACCGATCGGATTTAAGCTGGTAGTCACGATAAACTTATTGATCGTATCGGTTACTGCTTCGACTGACAGGCCCATGCTGGGATCTTTTACCAGCAGGTCTACGGCACTGGGTGCGTCTAAGACAAGCGTCATTCGGCTTGCAGCATAAGGAACCTGAATGGCATCCTGACTTCCGGCAAGGACAACGCCTTCTGGAAAGACAGACCGTTCCGGATTGACCAATACCCGTGATGATAAGTCCGGATACAGTTCCTGGTCTTCGCCGTCATTCCATTCATCGATTTTGATTTCAGCTTCAATGACAGCATTGTTTCCATAGATGCGGATGGTATAGACCGCATTTCTTTTGATAGTGGCAGGCAGTTGTGCCTTTAACAGACTTTCTTTACCGCCGTGAGTGATGACGATCGACACAGCTAACTGGTCGTTCTGTTGTTCATGCAGATACAATAATCCGGACTGCGACGCGCTCAATTGTGGTTCGAACGACAGATTCACATCTTCAAATTCGCTATCGGGAGCCGTCTTTACCGGATCTTGTCCGAACAGATATCCTGTTTTGGCAACTTGTTTGACTGTTATACTTTTGACAGTTGTCTCTGCGTCCTGAAGAGACAGGTCGAGTCGGGCAACTCCGTGCCGCAACGATACCTGACGAGAGGTAGATGTACCATTCAGATCCAGTTTTCCACTGAGAAAATGACTGGCAGAAGAAGCAGAAGGCAAGGTCGTCAGTTGCAGAAAATCTTCCTCAGCCATACCAGAAAGGATGTCGGACGGATCGGTGATTGCATCTGAATTTCCTAAGAAATAGAGTGTCCCTTTGTTATCAGGGACCTCTATTGAATATAAGTTCTCATCTTGCCTCGCTAAATCTTCATATTTTTTGATAAGCTTACCTTCGTCAAACAGGTAAGCATCCAGTTCGCGGATCTGATCTTCTTCAGGAAGTGACGCATTGGCTCCGGATACGGAAAAATGGGCCGCCTGAATACGGAATGAACTGGAGTTGTTTATCGTCTGACGGATATCATCGTGCTCGGTGCATCGGCTGAAAACGAGCATGAAAATAAGTCCTAACAAGAAATATTTATTCATACGAGATCAAATGAAGTTTATACGTTTCGAGAAACAATTGAATCGGGTGTAGCCGTTACATCTTCGCCCGGAGTCCACTCTTCAACACTGGTAGTCACCTGGATGTTGATTTCATAATCTTCCGTGCCGGTCTTGTTGACTGTCAGCGTATAGATCGTGTTTCGGCTCAATGACGCTGGCAACTGGGCAGATAATGTATTGGATTTACCGTCTGCTTCAATTTCCATGGTCAGTTTCATTTCAGCGTTAGCCTGTTCATAGAGGTAGAACAATCCGGTTTCACTGGTTGTCAGCGGCTCAGTGAAATCGCGGCGGATGCTTCTCTTCTCTACGTCGGCAGGTGTTTCTACGCCTGATTGCTTAAATACGTATCCCGTATTCGATACATTGTCGATGCGAACACTCTTTACCTTGATTTGTGGTACATTTACCGTCAGGTCAAGACGGGCAACACCGCGCTGCAGACTCACTTCAGCATTCCCGGCTTTGGTACGCTGGTAATTTCCTGTCAGGATATGGTTCCCTTTCAGGCGGGTCTGATCGTCATTTAGTTTAGAAGCCAGCTTCAGGAAGTCTGCCTTTAAAGTAACTCCTTCTTCCAGACCGCTGACATTGACATGTCCTTCTGTATTGGCAATAAAATAAATATCACCTTTGTCACTGTTCATGATGTTCAACTGATAAGTGTTGTCTCCACTGCTCGATAAAGGACCTAAACATTTCTTTAACGTATCATTTTGGAACAAATAAGCCTCGATTTCACCAATCGAATTTTCTCCTGTTGGCAAGGCTGAAGCTGTACTTTGGAAGAAGTCATCTACGATCATACGGACTTTGGTGAAATTCTCCGGCTGAACGGGATTTGTAAGGTCTTCGTCTGACGTACATGACATGAAAAATACACTGCTGAGTCCTACTAATAGAATCTTTTTGCTCATTCTTTGTTTCATCTTGAATGTTACTGAAATTAATAATTAGACAAATAGTTTTTGATTAATAAATATTATTTGACGTTTCGCTTATAAAACCGGAATAGACGAGTAATGTTTATGTGTTTAATTTTTTTAAGAATTTAATATCTCTAGCCAATTCCTATTTGGCGGTTCTCAATTTTCCGTGAAGTTGCCTTCAATCCCAAATAATTCCTTACCTTTGTAGTTCAAAAAGAGAACATCACAGTATGGAAAAGAAATTTAAGAGAACATTGATTACTACGGCTTTGCCGTATGCGAATGGTCCGGTTCATATCGGTCATTTAGCCGGCGTTTATGTGCCAGCCGATATTTATGCCCGTTATTTGCGTTTGAAGGGTGAAGAAGTAATTATGATTGGTGGTTCTGATGAACACGGTGTGCCTATTACCATTCGTGCGAAGAAAGAAGGTATTACGCCGCAGGATGTGGTTGACCGTTATCATGCTATCATCAAGAAGTCGTTTGAAGATTTTGGTATCTCATTTGATATTTATTCACGTACTACTTCTGCCATTCATTGCCAGACGGCTTCCGATTTTTTCCGTACGTTGTATGATAAAGGCGAGTTTATAGAGAAAACAAGCGAACAATATTACGATGAAGAGGCCAAGCAGTTCCTGGCCGACCGTTATATTACGGGTACTTGCCCGCACTGTGGAAATGAAAGAGCGTATGGCGACCAGTGCGAAGCTTGTGGTACGTCGTTGAGTCCGACGGATCTGATCAACCCGAAATCTGCTATCAGTGGCAGCAAACCGGTTATGCGTAAGACCAAACACTGGTATTTGCCGCTTGACAAATGGGAACCGTTCCTCCGCCAGTGGATTCTGGAAGGACATAAGGAATGGAAACCGAATGTTTACGGTCAGTGTAAGAGCTGGTTGGATATGGGCTTGCAGCCTCGTGCCGTGAGCCGTGACCTGGATTGGGGTATTCCTGTGCCGGTGGAAGGTGCTGAAGGCAAGGTATTGTATGTTTGGTTTGATGCTCCGATCGGCTATATCTCCAATACGAAGGAATTATTGCCTGACAGTTGGGAAAAATGGTGGAAAGATCCTGAGACCAAGATGGTTCATTTTATCGGTAAGGATAATATCGTGTTCCACTGCATCGTATTCCCTTCCATGTTAAAGGCCGAAGGTTCTTATAATCTGCCGGAAAATGTTCCTGCCAATGAGTTCCTGAACTTGGAGGGTGACAAGATTTCTACTTCCCGCAACTGGGCTGTGTGGTTGAATGAATACCTGGTAGATATGCCGGGCAAGCAGGATGTGCTGCGCTATGTCCTGACAGCCAATGCGCCTGAAACCAAGGATAATGACTTTACCTGGAAAGATTTCCAGGCTCGTAACAATAATGAGCTGGTGGCTATCTTGGGTAACTTTGTCAACCGTGCCCTTGTCCTGACAGGCAAATACTTTGACAGTAAGGTGCCGGCTGCCGGTGAACTGACCGACTATGACCGTCAGACCCTGAAGGACTTTGAAGATGTAAAAGAAAATGTAGAGCGTCTGCTGGATACATACCATTTCCGTGATGCCCAGAAAGAGGCGATGAACTTAGCCCGTATTGGTAATAAATACTTGGCTGACACGGAACCTTGGAAGTTGGCCAAGACAGATATGGCGCGTGTGGCAACGATCATGAATATCGCCTTGCAGATTACAGCAAATTTGGCGATCGTATTCGAACCGTTCTTGCCGTTCAGTATGGAAAAACTGAATAAGATGCTGAATGTGGAACCGCTCGGCTGGAATCGCTTGGGTGCAACTGATCTGCTGGAAGCCGGTCATCAGTTAGGAAAGACTGAACTGTTGTTCGAAAAGATTGAAGATGACGTGATTCAGGCTCAGATCGACAAGCTGCTGGCTACCAAGAAAGCCAATGAAGAGGCAAATTACAAAGCAAAGCCGGTACGTGAAAACATCGCCTTCGACGATTTTACGAAGTTGGATATCCGGGTTGGTACAGTGCTGGAATGTACAAAAGTACCAAAAGCCGACAAGCTGTTGCAGTTCCGTATCGATGACGGTCTGGAGAAACGGACGATCGTTTCGGGTATTGCCCATTATTATAAACCGGAAGAACTGGTTGGCAAACAGATCTGCTTTATTGCCAATCTGGCACCTCGTAAGTTGAAAGGTATCGTATCAGAAGGTATGATTCTTTCGGCTGAAGATTTTGATGGAAAATTGGCTGTCATTACGCCGGAGAAGGAAGTGAAACCGGGTAGCGAAGTTAAATAAAAAGGCTATGGATAAAATCCAGATGGTTGACCTGCATAGACAGTATCTGCGGCTGCGTCCGGAGCTGGATCTGGCTATGCAGGAAGTAATCGATTCATGTGCCTTTATTAACGGGCCTCAGGTACAGCGTTTTGCCTCGCATTTGTCATCGTACTTGGATGTTCCGTCTGTCATACCTTGCGGTAACGGAACGGATGCCTTGCAGATTGCGCTGATGGCACTTGACCTGAAGCCGGGAGATGAAGTGATCGTGCCGGCTTTTACCTACGTGGCAGCTGCCGAAGTGGTCTCACTGCTGGGCTTGATACCAGTATGGGTAGATGTCGATGAAAAGACGTTTAATATTAATCCCTGGATGATAGAATCGGCGATTTCGCCCAAGACGCGGGCTATCGTCGTCGTACATTTGTTCGGTCAATGCTGCGATATGGAAAAGATAATCCAGATTGCCGAACAGAATCATCTGTATGTGGTTGAAGATAATGCCCAGTCGCTGGGAGCAGAGGTTTTGTTTGCTGATGGCAGTCGCCGGAAAGCCGGTACGATTGCCCATATCGGTACGACCTCTTTCTTCCCTTCCAAACCGCTGGCCTGTTATGGTGACGGCGGAGCTGTCATGACTGCTGATGAACGTCTGGCAGAACGGATCCGGATGATCGCCAACCACGGGCAGCAGCAGAAATATCATCATAAGATAATCGGTTGTAATTCTCGTCTGGACACTTTGCAGGCTGCCGTGCTGGATACTAAACTTCCTCATCTGGATGCGTTTGCAGAGGCTCGCCGTCAGGTGGCTGAGCGCTATGATGAGGCATTCGGTAATGATCCCCGCTGGCAGATTCCTGTCCGGGCTTCCTATTCAACCCATGTCTATCATCAATATACCTTGCAGGTGGCCGATGGACAACGGGATGGCCTGCAGCAATACCTTCGGGAAAAAGGAATACCTTCGATGATTTATTATCCGCTCCCGTTGCATAAACAGGCGGCCTTTTATGGTTTTTCCCGAATCGGCTCGGTTCTGTCGGCTTCTGAAAAGTTAGTTCAGTCGGTGTTGTCATTGCCGATTCATACAGAGATGGCACCCGAAGAAGTGGATTACATCATTGAAACCGTATGTAATTATGGAAAATAAAAGGAAAATACGCTTTGCCGTTGTCGGATGCGGACATATAGGAAAGCGGCATGCTGAAATGGTTGTACGTGATCCCGGAGCAGAACTGGTAGCCTTGTGTGATATCCGTCCGAAAGAGGAACTTGGTATTGAAGCCTATCCGGTGGCATTCTTTTCGGATCTGACTTCGCTGCTTCAGTCTGGTTTGGATATAGACGTTATCAATATATGTGTGCCGAACGGTCTTCATGCAGAAATGGCGATTCAGGCAATTGAATCGGGGCATCATGTGGTGATCGAAAAGCCGATGGCTTTGCAGGTGCAGGATGCCGAGCGGGTCTTGCAGGCTTCTCTGAAATTCCAGAAAGAAGTATTCTGTGTGATGCAGAACCGCTATTCTCCGCCGTCTGTCTGGATTAAGCAGATGATCGATTCCGGACGATTGGGAAAGATTTATCTGGTTCAGCTGAACTGCTTCTGGAATCGCGACGAGCGTTACTATAAGCCGGGTGGCTGGCATGGAAATGCTTATCTTGACGGTGGTACTCTGTTTACCCAGTTCTCTCATTTTATTGACATTATGTACTGGCTCTTTGGAGACATACAGCATATCCAGGCACGTTTTGCCGATTTCAATCATCAGCAGCTGACTGACTTTGAAGATTCCGGCCTGGTGACATTTGAGTTTGTAAATGGCGGTATGGGTAGCTTGAACTATTCAACAGCTGTGTGGAACAAGAATATGGAGAGCAGTATGCTGATCATTGCAGAGAATGGAAGTGTCAAGATCGGCGGACAGTATATGAATGAAGTAGAATACTGCCACATTAAGGATTACGAAATGCCGGAACTGGCTCCGACGAATCCGGGAAATGATTATGGACCTTATAAAGGATCGGCCCAGAATCATAACTTTGTGATCCGTAATGTAGTGGAGGTCTTGCAGCAATCTGGAGCTCAGAATACGACGACAGCTCTCGAAGGTCTGAAGATTGTGGATATTATCCGACGGATTTATGCGTTGAAGAGCAATTAAAATAAAATGTGTCAGAATAAACAGATAGCATCAATTTTGTGTTGAGATAATATCTGTTTATTTTGACACATTTCTTGTATAGTTTTGTATTTTTATTTCCCCTCCTGATACCGGAGCCATCCGTCATAACCGTCTTGTAGGTTATAAACCATGAATCCTTTGCTCAACAGTTGTTTGGCGGCCATCCGGCTGCGAACGCCACCCTTACAATAAACGGCTACCGGTTTGCTTTTGTCTAACAGGGAATCGGCTTCCTGCAGGAAAGTCTCTTTTTTGATATCGATGTTCCGTGCGGAAGCGATATGTCCTTTGGCGTATTCATCTGCTGTGCGCACATCTACCAGCTGTGCTCCCGGATAAGCTGCCCAGCATTGATCAAAGCCGGCTGCTGTGTAGGTGGTGAAATTCGGATCTTTGTCCAATATTTGCAATGAATCCGGTATCTGAACTGTCGGTGTTGTCTGATTCTGTCCTATGACTGTACCTGTAGTAGCCAGGAAAAACAGTATAGATAGGATCTGCTTCTTATTTTTCATCCCAATTTAAACTTATAAACTTAAAAATAGATACTTCCATAAAGCAGCCGCATGCAGGGATTGGCGAATCTGGTCAGAGCGCAACAGGTCGAGTACTTCGTCCCGTGTAAGCAGATGGATGGTAAGATCTTCGGTTGCTTCCTGATGGGGAGCAGAGATCGGTTCTACATCTGTTGCCAGGAAGGTATAAGTCAGATTGTTCATGGTGCTGGGATTGGCAGAAAGAGTCATGAACGGTGACCAGTTTCCATTCCCGTAGCCGGTTTCTTCCCATAATTCACGTCGTGCTGATTCGAGCGGAGATGCGTCACCAGGATCGCACACGCCGGCACACAGTTCATAGCGTACTTCTTCGATGCCATGCCGGTACTGACGGATGAAGATAAACTTCTGGTCTTTTGTAATGGCGATGGTATTGACCCAGTTGGGGTATTCGAGGATGTAATAGTTGGGAATGATATTCCCGTTGGGCAACTGCACAGTGTCTTTCCTGGCTGTCAGCCAGGCATCCCGATATATGTAAGACCGGTTAAGGACTTTCCATAACCGGCCTTTCTCTTTATAATCTTGTTCCATAATAGCTGTTATACGTATTTAAATACGTTCCAGTACATGCTTGATCAGTTCCCAGGTACGGGCCACCGAAGAAATGCTGACGCGTTCGTCTGGTGAATGCGGATGCTCGAGGTCCGGACCGATGGAAATCATGTCCATCTGCGGATAGGCTCCCTGAATAATGCCGCATTCCAGACCGGCGTGCATGACTTTTACTTCTGCTTCCTTGCCGAATAGATCTGCAAATGTCTGTTTCATCAGATCTAAAATGGGGGAGTTGATATTCGGTTGCCAGCCGTTGTATCCGTTCGTGATTTCAACCTTGGCTCCGGCTAAGGCAAAAATACTTTCCAGACTGGAGCAAAGTGCATCTTTACGGCTTTCGGACGAACTTCTGACAAGTAATTTGATTTCTATCAGTTCGTCTGTAGACTTGACAATGGCCAGGTTGGAAGATGATTCAACTGTGCCTGGGAAGTCGTGCAGCATCGTGATGACTCCGTTCTGACAACCTTCGATGGCATTGATCAGATCGTCTTGTATTTCTTCGGGGATCAAGGTTGCTGGCAGGTCAGTCATTTCTGCTGAGAAACGAATGTTCTCTTCGATGCCGGCAAACTCTTCCTGATACATGTCCTGATAATCAGAAACCAGTTCCCATAAGGCTTCTACATTGTCTCCCGGAATCGTAACAACAGCTACTGCTTCCCGCGGTATGGCATTCCGTAAGTTGCCACCTTCAATGGATGAGAGACGGGCACCATAGTCACAAACAGCCTCTTTCAGGAAACGGAACATCAGTTTATTGGCATTTCCACGCCCCAAGTGAATGTCCACGCCTGAGTGGCCTCCTTTCAGTCCGGATAAATGCAGGCGGACAGCTACGTCGCCTTCCGGAATATAGGTATCTTCCTTGAATTGGAAAGTGATGTTCATATCGGCACCACCGGCACAACCTACAAACAGTTCGCCTTCCTTCTCTGAATCACAGTTCAACAGAATATCACCTTTCAGGAAACCTGGTTTCAGCCCAAATGCTCCTACCATGCCTTCTTCTTCATCAACGGTGAAGAGTGCTTCTATCGGACCGTGTTTCAGTGTATTGTCTGCCAGCACGCCCATGGCTAAGGATACGCCGATTCCATTGTCGGCACCCAATGTCGTTTCGCGGGCCTTCACCCAGTCTCCGTCAATCCAGGCATCGATCGGATCGGTCAGGAAATTATGATTGACCGACGAGTTCTTTTGCGGAACCATATCCAGATGAGCCTGCAAAGTAACGGTCTTCCGGTCTTCCATACCGGGAGTAGCCGGTTTGCGGATCAATACGTTTCCTACTTTATCTTGCAAAGTCTCAAGCCCTAACTTCTTACCAAATTCTACGATATGACGGCTTACTGCCTCAACATGCCCTGTTGGGCGTGGAATTTGGGTTAGTTCATAAAAATTGCCCCACACTTGCTTGGGTGATAGCTCCTTAATCTCTGCTGACATAATGTTATTAGTTTGTTAGTATTTAAGTTGAGCTGGCGAGGCTTCAAATACGATGAAAAAACCTGCCTGCTTAATTTTCAATTGTCGTGATTCAGCTGATCACTGTTTTTGTTTGTGAGTGGTAAGGCCACAACACCTGCCAGTCCACAAATACCGGTCCAAACCGTTTGTACCGTGTGTACCACCAGGGCAAAAGCGGCTGCATCATTTTCGTTGACACCAAAGCAGACCAACGTAGAGATCACCATGAAATGCCATGGCCCGATACCGCCCTGTACTGGAACTGCCACACCGATGCTGCTCATGGTGAAGGCTATCAGACCTACCGACATGCCCAGATCACGTGTGAAATCGAACGCATAAAAAGTGATGTAAAAATAAAAGAAATAGCCAGTCCAGATTAACAGTGTCTGTATCAGAAATAAACCTTTGCTTTTCATTACCCAGACGCTGCGGATACCGGTCCAGATATTCTTCAAAACTCCTTTTGCTTTTTGAACCAGCGTAAAGTTACTCAAATATTTGAATACGAACCAAACGGCAACGATAATAATTACCAAAAAAGCGTAAATCCAGATCGAGTTGAACATCGAGCGGAAACCGACGATCAGATCAGGATTACGACGGAAGAAATGAATGAAGAATTCGATGTTGAAAACAAAAATGGATAAGGTGATCAGTCCCACCATAATGGTGTCGCTTACCCGGTCGATCAGCAGTGTACCGAGCAGTTTGGAGAAAGAAATCTTCTCATACTTGGTGATCATACCGCAGCGCCAGACTTCTCCTACACGGGGCAGAACCAGATTAACGGCATAATTTCCCAATACGGCATAAATGATGTTGCTCATTTTGATTTTCTCGCCTAATGAACGAATCAGCAGGCCCCAGCGAAATCCACGGACGACATTGGCAAACAAACCAAACAGAAGAGAAAACAGGATAATCCGGTAATCAACACCTGACTTGATGACCTGCCAGATCTCGGTAATATCCATGTTGCGGTACAGAAACCAGAGCAAAAGACAACCCAGTAAGAGAGGTAGAAATATCTTAATTATCGTGTGTAATGTGCTTTTTAGATTCATCAGACACTTATATTCGTTAAATTATTTGTACTTTTGTATCAGGCAAAGATAAGCATATTATTTTAATATAAACCCATTACTCCTCGAAGTGAATGAGATTAGTTAAACCGAAAAAAGCATTGGGGCAACATTTCCTGAAGGATTTGCATATTGCCCGTCGAATAGCAGATACCCTTGCCGAATATAAAGGAACTCCTGTTCTTGAAATCGGTCCGGGCATGGGAGTTCTTACCCAATTCCTGCTGGAAGCCGAACACGATCTGAAGGTGGTGGAGCTCGATCAGGAATCAGTGGCCTATCTGGAACAGAATTTTCCCGACTTGAAAGGACGGATCATTCCTGCCGACTTCCTGAAACTGGACTTGTCGTCTCTGTATAAAGGGCTGTTTTGTGTGATCGGAAATTATCCCTATAATATATCGAGCCAGATTTTCTTTAAGGTGCTCGATTACAAAGATCAGATTCCCTGTTGTTCGGGTATGATCCAGAAAGAAGTGGCCGAACGGCTTGCCGGCAAACCCGGGAGCAAGGCTTATGGTATTATCAGTGTCCTGTTGCAGGCCTGGTATGATATAGAATACCTGTTCACGGTGAGTGAGTCGGTATTTGATCCGCCTCCAAAAGTCAAAAGTGCTGTGATAAAAATGACGCGTAACGGGCGGACAGCGTTGGGTTGCGACGAGAAACTCTTTAAGACGGTTGTGAAGACAACATTCAACCAGCGCCGGAAAACCTTGCGTAACTCCATCAAGCCGATCTTGGGAAAAGAGTTTCCTGATTATGCATTGCCCGTCTTCGACAAACGGCCGGAACAGCTTTCTGTCGAACAGTTTATCGAGCTGACGCTGCTGGTGGATAACTGGCTTAAGACAGCCGGGGCGCGTCCTGAAGAATAAAACGAACTTAACTTGGCGGCCGCTGGTTATAGCGGCTGCATAACAATATTAAAAACGGAGCAGCCATGACAGAACTGACGAAAGAATACATAGACAATCTGAAGAAAATCATTGAAGAAAAAGATGATGTCAAGGCAAAGGAACTGCTGAAAGACCTGTATCCGGCGGACATAGCCGAAATTTATCAGAAACTCGACCTGCAGGAAGCTATTTACCTGTATATGCTGATGGACGGCGAACAGGCGGCAGACGTCTTGATGGAACTGGATGAAGAAGATCGTCACAAACTGTTAAAAGAACTTCCGAATGAGTTGATCGCCAAGCGTTTCGTCGATAACATGGAGACGGACGATGCGGTTGACTTGATGCGTGAGCTGGATGAAGACAGGCAGGAAGAAATCCTTTCGCATATCGAAGACGTTGAACAGGCGGGTGATATCGTCGATCTGTTGAAGTACGACGAAGATACGGCTGGTGGTCTGATGGGTACGGAAATGATCGTGGTGAACGAGAATTGGAGTATGCCCAAATGTATTGATGAGATGCGTAAGCAGGCGGAAGAGGTGGATGAAATCCATTATGTCTATGTGGTGGATGACGACGATCGCCTGCGTGGTGTGCTGCCGCTGAAAAAGCTGATAACCAATCCGTCGGTCTCCAAGATCAAGCACGTGATGAAGAAAGACCCGATTGCTGTGCACGATAGTGACAGCATCGAGGAAGTGACGCAGACGATTGAGAAATATGACCTGGTGGCTGTTCCTGTTATCGACAGTATCGGGCGTCTGGTCGGACGAATCACGATCGATGACGTCATGGATGAGGTACGTGAACAGCACGAACGTGACTATCAGTTGGCTTCCGGTATCTCTCAAGATGTGGAGACGTCGGATAATGTATTTACCCAAACAGCTGCCCGTCTGCCCTGGCTGCTGATCGGGATGATCGGCGGACTGAGTAATTCCATCATCTTAGGCGGATTTGAGAACAGCTTTGCGACGAATCCGAAGACGGCGCTTTTCATTCCGCTGATTGGTGGAACGGGTGGAAACGTCGGGATTCAGTCTTCTGCCATTGTGGTGCAGGGCCTGGCCAACAATACACTGAAGGAAGGCAATATCTTTACCCAAATCCTGAAGGAAAGTATCGTTTCGGTCATCAATGCCAGTATTATCAGTCTGATTGTTTTCGTTTATAACTTCTTTATGCTGGGCGACCGTGCGATTACGGCTTCCGTTTCGCTGAGTTTGTTTACGGTTGTAATTTTTGCCAGTATCTTTGGTACATTCGTGCCGTTGCTTCTCGATAAGTTGAAAATAGATCCGGCCTTGGCGACCGGACCTTTCATTACGATTTCGAATGATATTATCGGCATGCTGATCTATATGTTCATGGTTTCAGCATTGACATAAGCTGCCTTTTCGATTATTGCTGCAACACGTCATTGGCGGGGTCGAATCCGCCTTCAAACTGATTGTCTTCGATGGTGGCATTCGTGACCCGTTCCAGCATGATGCGGTGTTTGTTCCAGTGGAAAGGCGGATAGGCTTGGTTCTGGTGAATGGTATTGTGCCGGAACACCAGTCCGTCGACCGACTTGGCATAAAGGATCGGTGCATCAAACGTGTCAAACTCATTATCCTCGATCACAATGCCGCTGTGGAAATACTTTTGCTGGTGTTCCAGATCCGGTATTTCCGGATAAATGGAGATGACGGCATTCGTGAACTGGAACATATTGGTCAGGGCATTGATAAACCGGTTGTGTCTGATCAGAATATCCCGGCAGGCTCCGGTTTCATACCAGCCATTGCAGTCTCCGCAAAGCAGGATGGCTGTGCCTGAAGTATAGTCAAACAGATTTTCTTCCACCACCGTTTTCTTGGGCGTACTGAACAGACTTCCTCGTGCCCGGTTGTGCCGGATAGTGTTGTGGGCAAAGATCACCTCCGGCGTCCAGGTCAGGTTTTCTATCCCGATGGAGGCTTCCGGTGTGACTTCTGCGGGCAATGCCTGTGCGAATGCGATGCGGAAAACCTTGGCGCCGCATACAGAATCCTGATCTTCCGGCCGGATGGAAGCGATCTGGTTGGTCCCGTCGAGCAGTTCCATGGTCTTGGAGCGGATAAACTGGACGGTGTCTCCTGCAAATCCCCAGTCAAAGCCATAGGCCTGCGCATGTTCGAACGACGCCAGAACGGTTTTGTCGTCCAGACGCTGCCGGACTTTCAGATAGACGCCATGTACATTGATCGCGTCGTCCATCATATTTTCATACAGTCCGTTCTCCGAACGGATCAGTCCCTTGCAGTTGGAGAAATGGGTGGCGTCGGCCTGGGTGGTGAAATACCGCGGATCATCTTTCCCTTTCAGGCAGACCGAGAAGCTGTCGAGCTGGATGTTATTGCAAACCTGTGCTAATACGCCCATGCCTTCTGCATAATGTACCTGGATGTTTTTCAGGGTTGTATTGGTGTTATGCGACAGGAAAATACCGGGCGCCGGACGATACCAGGTTCGCATGGCCAGTACCGTGCCGGGAACCAGCTGCGGGTTCTTCCAGCCTTCGGCCAGTATTCTGCGGTTGCCCAGATCTTTTACCTTGGACAAGACCATCCGCACATCGCTGCTGTTGTAGACCAGACGACGGGTTTCCGGCTCGAAAGCGATGCAGATAGGAGGGCAGTGCCGCCATCCTTCTCCTTTGACGTACAACGAGTCACCCGAGATTTCATACTGCACCCACGGCGCCAGTTCCAGTGTGATCTGTCCGGCCTGCGGATCGTTGGCAATGACGGATGCCTGTGTGATATGAGGTTGCTCAAAGTCGATGGAGAAATTTTTCAGAGTGCAGTCCTTGCTGCGAAGTAAAGAAAGCGGCAGCATGCGCCCGTGGAACACCAGTTCCGCGTCTTGTCCGTCGAAGGTCACTCCGTCCATATCTTCCAGGGCCAGTCCGACGGCTTTGGGATTGGGCTGATCGTGGTTGGAGACAAAATAGGTGCGTGAGGCGGCCTGGTCGGGATAAAAATCATAGCGCCCGGCCGGCAGGACAATGGTCAGTTCTTTTCCTTCCGGGTGTTCCTTCCGGATAGTCTGGAGCGCTTTCTCGATCAGCGGAGACATGTTTTCACGTGTGTCCGGACGGATGCCATAATCGGACAGGTTATACACGGTTTTGCCGGCTGGTCCGCCTGTGCAGGAGGCGAACTGCAGCAGACAGCAGGCTAACAGTCCGAGAAAAGTTGCTTGTTTCTTCATGATGATTACTGCTTTTAAGATTTATTATATCGAAAATACTTGACAAACCACTTGACAATATCTACTTTTGCACTGTGGTTTTTTCATAATAGTATTAGATTTAAGGTTAACAAAGTT
>ENA-OPAC01000221-OPAC01000221.1-human-gut-metagenome-genome-assembly--contig:-NODE-221-length-33453-cov-3.744266_pt1 | contig 33453 bp, 14 predicted proteins | sample MGYA00241052_ERZ501420 | MGnify/ENA primary metagenome ERZ501420 (study PRJEB25962, sample SAMEA2042513) | human gut metagenome | biome: human gut; feature: human-associated habitat; material: faeces... | reverse complement strand
ACACGGAAAGCAAAGTTTTCCAACCAGCCGGAAACCACCCACCAGGAGAAAGGAAGCGCCAGCACAAAGCCAAGGCCGACAAACCAACAGTAGGGTTTGAGACCTAATCCTACAATATCGCTCAATTCGGCCCCGAACACTTTCCGCAAGGCTATTTCCTTCCGCTTGTAATACATATCGAAAATCACCAGGGCAAAAACACCGATCAGCGACAAGACGACGGCCAGTAAAGAGAAACAGAAGAGCGTCTTCCCGAAGCGCACTTCCTTTTGGTAAAGAGTATTCAACACCTGGTCGTAAAATTCGACTTCCACCGGATAGGCCGCATCCATTTTGGCAATCGCTTGCCGGATATGCGACACGGCAGTTACGGCATCAAAGCCTTTCTTCAGCCGGATATAGACAACGGGCAAATAGCCGGAAGCGGGCGATTCCACCGAAAAGACAATCGGAGCCTTCTCCTTTCGGGCCGAAGTGAAGGATACTTCCTCACAAATGCCCACAATCTCGTTACTGAGTCCGCTAATCGGACCAAGACCAACGCCGTAGTGGTCGCGCACAAAGGAGTTGATGATATATCCCGAATCTGTATCGCCGGTAAAATTGCGTCCTTCAACTATCCGAATGCCCATCACATCGAAGAAATTCGGGGAGCACCAGATCCGATAGGTTTCAACTTCTTCTCCTTTCCATTCCATGCCCCAGGTAGAATAAGAATCCTGTCCGCCCACACATTCGGTCGCAAAGGCCACATCTTCTACTTCCGCATATTGCCGCAGGGTCTCCTGCAACCACGGGCCCTGCTTTTCGGCCATTTCGCGGGTCAATTGGACTATCGCCAGCTGGTCCTGGTCAAAGTGCGTATTCGAACGCATCATCATCCGGTTCTGCAAGAAAACAAAGGCGATGAAAACCAACAACGAACACGCGATGGCATATTGAAGTACCAGCAGTGCGCTTTTGATTTTCCGGCCCGAAGGAGTCAGGCCATAATTTCCCTTGAGCAATAAGGCCGTCGGGAAAGAAGTCACAAAGTAGGCCGGATAAAGACCTGCCGCCATGCCCACCAGCGAAGCACCACCAACTGTAGCGATATACAACGTCCGGCAAGAAGCAAGCGTCACCGGCTCCTGAATAATACCCGAAGCGGCAAACCATTCCGAAACAGGCAGACTGAGAGCTACAGCCAGCAGACTTGACAGTCCGACGAAGCAACCCACTTCCAACACCTGCTCCAAGCGGAGCATCCAAACCTCGGCACCCAAGATCTTACGTGTATTGATTCCGCGCAGCCGCGAAGGCATGAGCGAGATATAAAAGTTCGTAAAGTTGAACATGCCGACGAAGACAATCAGGACCGCGATCAGTATCAATAAATAAGTCTGCATCCGGCTGCCCAACTTGAATACATGTCCTTCCGTCTCGGCATTACTAAAATAAACTTCCGGAAGCGGCGTCAGATGAATCGGACTCAAATACGGATAACGGGAGAAATCAAATGCCCGGTTAAACTCATCCGCCACCGACGAAGCATGACTCGGATCATCCAAGCGCAGGTAACAAATGAAATTGGAGTTTCCGAAAGTCTCCAATAACGACGCCGGCATAGGAGCCAGGATATTATTCCCTAATTGCGTATTTCCGGGCAAATCCTTATAGACAGCTCCGACTTGCCAGTCCGTTAACGGCAGGAAATAAGCCGATTTGGATTCCATCCGTATCGGTTTGCCGACAGGCGATTCCTCGCCGAACATCTTTTTAGCCAGACTTTCTGGAATCGCCAGCTGATTAGGCTTCGACAAAGCATCCCGTTCTCCTTCTGTCACTTCCAGGCCAAAGACATCGAAAAAGCCGGGACTTACCAAATTGGCTTCCTGCTTGTAACCGGTCCGTTTCCCGTCAGCTTCGGTCACTGTCAGATAAACCTCGCCCACAAACGGACAAAACACCGTGCCCGCTTCCACATGAGCCGAAGCATGGATGATCGATTCGGCAAAGCCCGGTGGAAGAATGGAACGGAAGAAAGAAGTTTCCGGCATATCCACCTTGAAAATACAATCCGGCTTCGGATAACATCTGTCAAAGTTCCATTCAAAGCGGACATGGACCATGATCATGATGAAGGCCGTAAAAGCCATCACCAAGCCCACGATGTTGAGCGAAACCGGCACAGGATATTTCCGGAATAACGCTTTGATGTTGTTGTATATTTCCATAGGACTATTTATTTATCAAAGATTATCTTCATTTATTCAAACATAGGATATCTCTTTTCATCCTTTATAGCGTTAAGCTGGTTAATTCGCCATTCTTTCGTGAAGTCTTCCAACCGCAATCCTCTATATGGATATTTATCTCCAGACAGTTGGCATCTGCGTTTTATTTCATCAATAAACGCATCTGTGTACATTTCTTCTACCAAAAAATATCCCACTTTATCCATCTCCAGCGGCTGAAGAAAAACATAAGCATCAAAATTTTCCTCAAATGTTCCGGCAATGGGAACACCCTGATACTCCAGTTCAAAATCACAGGGTTCACGTCCAAAAGGAGAATCGGCCAAAGCAAAAGCCACCGGCTTATTCCCATTCATCCGAAAGACAAAATCAAACAAGCCTTTCCTCACTTTCCCAAAGACATTACCCGAGTTATCGCCCCATACCGTATGAAGCTTTACTGCATACACTTCTTCGTCTGAAAATCTCTGTTTAAGAAGATTTCCCAGGCTTGGAACACCATTGGCATGTTTACAGGCATGATTACCACCTACAATAAATAAGTGTCCCCGTGAGTCCCGATTTTCCCGAATCACTTTCTCGGTTATATCAGCCATACAGGTATCCCGATCCTGAAATGAATAGCTTTCCCAACGCTTGACATCCTCCTCTGTCCGGATATCCAGCCACGACAAACCAAAATCAGGAAAGATTACCCGTATTTTCTTTGCCGGAGACAGTTTTTGATTCACCTCCCAAAGAGTTATCAGGAACTCATACATGCCTTTATCATTCCAGCCATACTGATAGTCGCCGCCCAAAATATCCAAAAGCAACTGTCTGTCTAACTTTTCCTCACTCAGGAATTGATTAATACGATCCTGATTTCCTCTTTTCATCTCCAGAAAGATAGTTCCGGTTGTTTCAGGAAACTCTGGTCTCCGGATCAACCGCTTCATCAAATTCCACGAAGGCTCATAAAAATGATGCTCTCCATAAAGGACAATCCGATGTTGCTTCAAGGCTTCTAAAAGAAATTCTTCCGGCTCCTGGCCATGAGACTGAATATAATGGATAAAAGCCGTTGTATCAGTTGACACATGCGAGATTCGAGAAATATATCGCCTGTATTTATCCAGAGTTGGAGCCAACTTCTCTTTTAACCAAAGCTGACCTTCCTCGATGGACTTTACGGGTTGTTCTCCGGCATTCACCCATCTGCCATTCTCAAAGACCGAACCAGTCAGCAAATAGCCATATTCATCACCCCAAGCTTCAAACGTAGAAATCACTCCTGCAACAGAATCATTATAATAAACGACCTGCTTGACTTTCCGGTTTAGAACTTCTGCGCTTACTTCAGGCTGCACCTCACGATCTTTATGAGTTTTACCCAAAGGACAAAAGCGGAAAGTAAAGATTTTATCAAAGCAGGCAGAATCATTTCCTTTAGCTTGCATATAGGCAGACGCGGTGAAAGCACCTAACGGAGACGATAAATCAATTGTGTCTTTTAATTCATTTACTTTCTTATCAACCGAAATAATACGGTTGAATTCAGCTCTAACACTTATATTCCAAAGCCCCAATAACAATAAAACTAAGACAACTTTTTTCATCGTGAGATAAAATTAATTATTACTACTAAGACTAATTACTCACTCTTCAGCGAAAGAACCGGATTGGCATGGGTGATCTGCAAACTGTTGATTACGACGGTGACAGCTACAATCAGAGCAACAATCACATCGGCCGAGAAGAGATAAAGCCAGGAAACGGTGACTTTCTCGGAGAACTGTTCCAGCCACAAACCGGAAACGTAATAGGCAGCCAGGTTGCCGACAATGGCGGCTATCAACACCCATTTCATCATCTCGCCTACGAAAAGGGATAAAATCTCGGAAGTCGTGGCACCACTGATCTTGCGGATAGCGATTTCCTTACTCCTTCGTTGCGATTCGTCACGGATATATCCGATAAGGCCAAGGAAAGCGATCACGATAGAAAAGAGACTTCCGATCAGGATCGTGTCCTTCATCTTCCGGTTTTCATCATACATGCTTTGCATCACCTGCTTATACGAGAGTACTTCAACGTCCTTTCCTTCTATTTCCTGCTGCACCTCCTGTTGGACACGGGCGATCGTTTCCGGATTCAGTTCTTTTACTTTCACCAAGATAATCGGCATATACCCGGAATCCGGCTCTGCCGTGAAGCGAATACTGGGGCGCTCGTCGTTACGCGTTAATAATCCTATCCGATAATCTTCATAAACACCGCTGATCGTCAGGAGACCTTGATTCATGGCACCTGTATCGGAGTGTTCGGAAATCTGGATTTCTTTGCCGACAGCTCCGTCTTTCCAATCGGTAAACTCCTGCATCTTCTCTACAAACTGCCGGCTCACGGCTACTTCCTGTCGGGTTTCCGGAACACGTCCTTCCAGCATCGGAATCTCAAAGAAGTCGAAGAAGCCTTTTGTCCCATCATATTGGTCGGCTATATTAAACAACTCCCGATCATCACCCGGCAGATAAATATTGTTTCCCGAACTGTAATCAAAAGGAAGCGTATAACAACGTTCGACATCAACCACTTCGGGATTCGATGAAAGAGCAGCTATGCTTCGGTTCGCCTGCAATTTATCCACGCCCCGGACATTATAATAGAGAACATTCTCATACGTATAGCCCGGCTGGTCGTTCAACGCCTTGTCGTATTGGGCAGCAATGACAAACATAAAACAGACCAGAAAGACATTGATCGTAAACTGAACCCACAGCAAAGCCAGTTTCCATTTCCGCTTGTTCTCCTTATAATTCCGGAATGCCACACCAACCGGAATCTTATCATATAAATAACCGGGAACAACCGTAGAAACCAAAAACAACAGGAAGATGACTCCGATCAACACACCGATGGTTTCGGGAATAAAGAGTGCCATTAAACTTGCTTCCAACAAATCCTCCACCAAAGGTTTGGTTGCCCAAATCAGAATCGCCGCTAATACCAATGACATCAGTAAGACCATGGCTGTCTCTTTACTCAGCATCTTATAGATGTCCCAACTGCCCGCACCATAACACTTATGCACGCCAATCTCTTTCGACCGCCTTACCATCTCCGATATCGTGATGAGAATATAGTTCATCAGTGATATCAGAAGCAAGACCAATGAAACAATCGAGAGAATGACAATCATATTCCGTACCTGAGGTTCGGATGTATGCAACTTATCGAAAGCCGAAAGATAATACCAGATTTTTGTCCCGTTCTTTTCCAATTCTTCCAGAGGCTGGTTCTTCTCCTGCATCGAACGGATCGCCGCTGTCAGGGAAGATGGATCTATGCCTTCTTCCAGCTTCACATACCCCTGATAACGATCGTTTCCCAGCCAATTCTCCCGACTCCATTTATTATATGATTCCATGGATAGCAAGACATCATAGTCCAAACTGCCGTTTTCCGGGAAATCTTCATAGACACCACCCACCGTAAATTTCAGTCCAGACGCATCTTCGTTGTAGATGACTTGTCCGACAGCTTTATCAATGCCACCTATTTTCTCGGCAAAAGACCGGCACACCATAACCATTTGTGGCTGCGACAAGACCTGAACCGGATTTCCGGACAAGATCTTCCGATCAAATACATGGAAAAAGGAAGTATCCGCCAACACCAACTTACCGGAAACCGGTCGCTTGTCTTCCGTATAGAACTTCTCACTCTCAAATAGGGAGGTAGTACGGGTTGCATATTCTACACCAGGTACATACTGCTTGAATCCGGGAGCAACTGCTCCGCTAACTTGCTGATAGTCATTTACATTTCCTTGAGATGAATACCCCGTCATAATCTTATAAATCCGGTCGATATCCTGATAGAAGTTATCATAGGCGGATTCAAAGCAGACTTTGGCAATCAAGATACAGCCGATCGCCAAGCCGACACCAAGCGAGAAGACTTTCAATATCCAATTTCTCTTCTTCATATCCCAAGTCTTTTACAATTCATTCCTGACATCACTGACAATCCGCCCATCAAACAAGTTGATGGTTCGCTGAGCCACAGAAGCATCCTTCTGCGAGTGCGTTACCATTACAATCGTTGTTCCTTCTGAATTCAGTTCCGTCAGCAAGTCCATTACTTCTTTTCCGTTCTTGGAATCCAGGTTTCCGGTCGGTTCGTCGGCCAATACCAGATTCGGATTGGAAATAACCGCCCGCGCAATGGCAACACGTTGTTGCTGTCCGCCGGATAACTGTTGCGGGAAATGCTGGGCACGATGACTGATATTCATCCGTTTGAGCATGGCCGTCACACGCTGTTTCCGTTCCGAAGCACTCATGTTCAGATACTTCAAGGGCAATTCCACATTCTCGAAGACATTCAATTCATCAATCAGATTGAAGCTCTGGAATACAAAACCGATATTGCCTTTGCGGAACTTGGTGCGATCACGTTCCTTCAACTGAGCCACTTCCTGTCCCATCAGTTCATAACTGCCACCCGAAGGATTATCCAATAAACCCAAGATATTCAACAAAGTTGATTTACCACAGCCCGAAGGTCCCATAATCGCTACAAACTCGCCTTTCTTGATTTCAAAAGACACACCATTCAACGCCGTTGTTTCTATTTCTTCCGTACGGAAAATCTTGCTAAGTTCTGTTACTTTAATCATAATATAATTGTTTAATCTTATACATCAAAAGTCTATCTTTATTTCAACACCAGACAATCATTATCGCCAAAGTTATCGTATCCGGAAGTAATGACTTTCTCACCCGGCTTCAAGCCATCCAGCACTTCGTAATACTGCGGGTTTTGCCGGCCGATATGTATTTCCCGCTTGAAAGCCTTGTCGCCTTCGGGCGTAAGGACATAAATCCATTTGCCACCGGTTTTCTGATAGAAAGTGCCACGAGGAATCATCACGGCTTCTTCGGGTTGTCCTAACTGCAAATTCAGGTTGTACGTCTGTCCGGTACGGATATTCTCCGGATGAGCGCCGTTGAACTTGAAGTCGGCCTTGAACTTCCCGTCCCTTACTTCGGGATAGACTTTCCGAATCACCGCCGAATACGATTCGTCTTGCCGCTCAAACTGTGCTTCCAGTCCGGGCATCACCCGATCGATATAATGTTCATCTATCTGTGCTTCGATTTTATAACTGCCCAAGTTGTTAATCTGTCCGATCTTCGCTCCCGAAGAAACCGATTGCCCCAACACGGCATCCAGTAATCCCAGCTCGCCGTCGATCGGTGCCACTATCATCAGATGTTCTTTCCGCCGGCGGATCATCTGCATGTTCACCCGCATGTTATTCAGGCTTTCCTGCATCTGTTTGACCTGTACGCTGCGATAAAGACTGTCTTGGATGGCCCGGTTCTTGACCAGCTCCAGACGACTTTCGGCCAGTTCATAGTCTTCTTCCGCCTGCAAATAGGTTTCCTTTGCAATCAGGTCTTCCTGATAAAGCTCTTTCTGCGCTTCATACGCCCGGCGATACCGTTTGACTTCCATCTGCAACTGAAGCATATCCTGATGCACGTTCAGCTTTTCCTGCTCCATCGAGATCAAGGTATTACGCAAGAGGTTTTCTTTCTCTGCCAGGTCGGCTTCCGAATTGAGGATCTGCATATCCAGGTTCTCGTTCTTCAGTTCGAGGATTTTATCGCCCGCCTTCACCTTCGCTCCTTCTTCGATGAAGATATCATGCACCACGCCCGACTCCAGCGGACTGATCTGAATGGTCGTCATCGGCTGTACCTGACCGCTCACCCGAATATAATCATTAAACTCGCCGGATATCACTTCACTGACAGACACGGTATCTGCATTGACACGAAACGTACGCACGTCATCCCGCAGCAACAGATAAACGACAAACACCACGACCAGCGCACCCAGCCAGTACGGCATTGCCTTTTTGCTAAGCACAAGAGAAAAACCTTTCTTCGGTTCTATTTTTCTATCCATGATTCTATTTCATTTATATTGATCCAAATAACTAATTCCTTTATAATAGCTAACCACACTGCTCTTCAGCAGATACTGGAAACGGGCATTCAGCTGTTCGGCCTTCGCATTCAGGTAATCGTTGGAGACTGTCTGAAACTCGATCGGAGAAATCAGCCCTTGCAACATCTTCCGTTCGCCCAGCCGATAGGCTTCTTCTTGTACGACCGAACGTTTCTCGGCCTGAAAAAATGCCGCCAAAGCACCTTTGCTGTCTTGTATCGCCCGGGAAATCTCGGATTCCACATCATGCAATGTCTGTTCATATTCCGCCTGAGCACGCCGCCAGTCGTTTTTCTTCTTCGATAAATTGGAATGACGGGAAAGGCGGTCGTAAATCGGTATCGACAGACTCAACTGGATGTATTCGCCTCCATTGTTCCGGAACTGCGTACCAAAAGGAATCGCCTGATAATCTTTCCGGCCGGGATACGTATAATAACTGGTTGACCATCCGCCGTTCAACGACAAGGAAGGAAGAAACTGCCACTTGGCCGTCTTTAATTCGTACCGGGCCTGATCCATTTTCCCTTTGGCAATCCGGACAGCCGGATTATTCTCGTGCGCAAAGCTGGTAATCTCGGCCGCCGATTCCATACAGATTTCCGGCAACTCGAAAGAATCCCTCACAGCCGACATATCTACCGGAAGTACTTCTTCTACGGGCCAAAGCATCAGGGCCTTTAATGTCAGGACAGCTTCGTCCTTCTGATTCCGGGAATTGATCAGCTGGTATTCACGATCCGCCAGGTCGGCTTCCATCTGTACCACATCGGCACGCCCTTTCTGTCCCAGTTCCAGTTGTTTCTTTACCAAAGTCAGATTGGAACGGGCAGCCTCGATCTGCGATTCCATCACCTCTACCATCTGTGTATGGAACAAGACATTATAATAAGCCTCCATCACGGAAAGACAAATCTCATCCCGCAACTTCTGTTCCTGAGAGATTCCCATCTTCACCGCAATATTCGAGATCTTGATATTATTGAGAGCCGAGAAACCATCAAACAACGTAATGCTTCCATCTACCGAATATCCATTATTAAAGGAAGTACTGCTGATGTAGGTATTAGTTTCGGGGTCGACCGCACGCCCGAAGTTACTATAAGCATACGTTCCAGCCGACACTTTCGGTGTAAAAGCTTTCAGAATCGCATCCCGCCGGCTCACCAACGCATCGGCATTGTCGGCATCCTGTATCTTCTTCTTCGAGGAATTTTCCACCGCATACGCCATACAGGCATACAACGACATCGCTTCCTGAGCCAGACAAGCCACATGGATGGAGCATCCTAAAACCAAAGTCATTATTATCTTTCTTCTCATAAAACAAACATTTTACACCAAGAAAAATACAACGACCATGCCAGAATTATAACAAGCTTGTTTCTAACAGATTATAATTTTATCATTTCCAAGAAGTGTAAAGTTTCTTTACAAAAGGTGTAAAATAGATTGACGGTGTAAAGTTATTTTTAGCCGGTTATCGGCAGGAGAGCAGATAAAACAAAAGGTGGTATTTCCATCAATCCCGTGAACAAGTGGTCCAAACTTCGTATCCTTTTATATTTTTGACAGATGTGCTAAAGCTTTTCCATATATGTACTAAAGCTTTTTGACAAATGTAGTAAAGCTTTTCGACATCTGTCAAAAAATTAAAAAGTCATAGGATTTATACGAGAAAGTACTTACTTATTTATCAGTATCCGGTATTTCTGAATGTCAAAAGAGAGCGATAAATTCAATAAAATCTATCGGATTACGTTATCTTTGTGATAAGCATGGCGTTATCATAATACCAGGAAATATGTCGATATGGAGTAAACTTTTAGGATTTAAGCAAACGGATGAGACGAATCATAAGGTCGATAAAGATACTGCATCTCTATCAACCGATACATCGCGCTATACCTTTGTAGATGTTGAAATCGGTTTGCAGGATCATAAGATCCATGACATCGGGGCACTCCGCTTTGACGGCACCATCTTTCATAAAGCATCCAGAGAAGAACTGTTTGACTTTCTGCGCGACTGCGATTATCTCTGCGGACACAACATCATCCATCATGATGCCCAATACCTGTTCGCCGGTCGGACTTGCCGCTGGCCACTGGTCGACACGCTTTATGTATCTCCTTTATTATTCCCCGAACGTCCGTATCACAGACTGGTGAAAGACGACAAACTGGTTAGTGAACAGTTGAATAATCCGGTAAACGACTGCGAGAAAGCCAAGGAGTTGCTGTTCGACGAAATAGCCCGCTGGAACGCCTTGCCTGAAAAGAAACAGCAGATATGGGCTTATTTACTCAAAGACCAGGAAGAGTTTACAGGATTTTTACAGCTGGTGCAGGCTGTTTCTCCGGTATATATGGATCCGGTTGAACTGATCAGGAATTTTTATGAAGGGAGAATCTGTCAACAGGCAGACCTACATACGCTCATTGAAAAATATCCTATCGAACTGGCGTATGCCTTGGCTCTAGTCGATACCACCGATCATCGATCCATCACTCCTGGCTGGGTACTTCGGAACTATCCGGAAGTAGAATATGTGATGAAGCTTTTGCGGCACACGCGTTGTCAGGAAGGTTGTCCGTATTGCAACACCCAGCTGGATGTACACTATAACCTGAAACGTTTCTTCGGATACGATGAGTTCCGTACCTACGAAGGAGAACCACTTCAGGAAAAAGCAGCCCTAGCGGCCGTGCAGGGAAAATCGTTACTTGCCATTTTTCCTACCGGCGGAGGCAAGTCGCTTACCTTTCAATTGCCGGCACTTATGGAAGGCACTTCCGTACATGGACTGACCGTGGTTATTTCTCCACTTCAATCGCTGATGAAAGATCAGGTGGACAACCTGGCAGACCGGGGAATTACAAATGCAGTTACCATTAATGGTTTGCTGGATCCGATTACAAGATCGTTATCCATCCAAAGAGTTCTGGAAGGAGAAGCCTCACTTTTATACATAGCTCCCGAAATGCTCCGTTCCAAAACCATCGAGAGAATTCTAATGGCGCGCCATGTCGTCAGGTTTGTCATCGACGAAGCCCATTGTTTTTCTTCATGGGGACAAGATTTCAGGGTAGATTATCTCTATATCGGTAAATTCATCCGCGAGTATCAGCAGAAAAAAGGATGCAAAACACCGATACCGGTATCCTGTTTTACGGCAACAGCCAAGCAGAAAGTCATACAGGATATTTGCGACTACTTCAAACAGACACTCAATCTGGAATTGGAACTGTTCGCTTCAACAGCTTCCAGAACAAATCTTCACTATTCCGTCATTCATGCAGAGACGGATGATGATAAATACTCAAAACTAAGGGAACTGGTAGTAGAATCCGATTGCCCGACAATTGTCTATGTATCGAGGACCAGACGGACCAAAGAGCTCGCTACCAAATTAACCCGCGACGGTTATCAGGCATTGCCCTACAATGGGCAGATGGATCCTGACGAAAAGATCGCCAATCAGGAGGCATTCATGAACGATCAGGTACGTATTATCGTTGCGACTTCAGCCTTTGGAATGGGAGTTGACAAGAAAGATGTCGGACTGGTGGTCCATTATGATATTTCAGATTCGTTGGAAAACTATGTACAGGAAGCCGGAAGAGCGGGAAGGGATCCACATCTGAACGCACGTTGCTATGTCCTTTACAGCGATAACGACCTCGACAAGCATTTTATATTACTCAACCAGACCAAACTAAGCATCAGTGAAATACAACAGGTCTGGAAAGCCGTAAAAGACCTCACCAGACAACGGATGCGAGTTTGCTGTTCGGCCTTGGAAATTGCCCGGCAGGCCGGCTGGGATGATTCTGTATCCGACATAGAAACCCGTGTGCGAACTGCTTTATCGACTTTGGAACAAAGCGGATATCTCGTCAGAGGAAACAATGTACCTCATGTATATGCCACGGGCATCACCGTAAAAAACATGGAAGAAGCCCGTAAACGGATATCCGCTTCCATCTTATTCAGCAATGATGAAATCGAGAAGGCTGTCAGAATCATCAAGTCTCTGATTTCGCAGAAGCATATAGCCAAGGCACAGGATTCGGAAGCTGAATCGAGAATCGATTATCTGGCCGATATTTTAGGAATGAGTAAAAGTGAAGTCGTATCGGCTGTAGAACGGATGCGGCAGGAAGGTATATTGGCCGACAGCAAGGATATTTCTGCTTATCTGCTGGATTCAGGTGAATCTGAACGGAAATCAAAAACCTTACTCGAGCGTTTTGCCAAACTGGAACAATACATACTCAATCATATTCCGGACGAGTCTTTGCAGATCTCTTGCAAACAGCTCAATGATAATGCCGTAAACGACGGAATCATTACCTCCAAAGAAAAAGACATACGGACACTGCTTTACTTCCTCACGATCAAAGGTTATACCCGGAAGAAAGAAGATGCCGTTCACAACATGGAAATTATGCGCCGCCTGGATATGGATACAACCATCAGACGTTTTGAGAAACGATTGGAGATAAGTCGTTTTGCCGTAGAGTGGCTGTATAAATTAGCGGCAGAAACCAGGAGAGAGAACGAAGAAAGCAAGTCGATACAGTTTTCCGTTGTCGAATTGCTGAACCAGATCAAGGCAAGTCAGCAATCACTGTTCGGCGAACTGAAGGATATTCAGCTGGAAGATGTAGAAGAAGCACTTCTGTATTTATCGAAGATCGGCGCACTCAAGCTGGAAGGCGGATTCCTGGTTCTCTACAATGCCATGGACATCAAACGAATCAAAGACAACAAGACCCGATACAAGCAAGAAGACTACCGGATGCTAAATGAATTCTATAAACAGAAGATTCAGCAAGTACACATTGTTGGGGAATATGCCAATTTAATGGTGCGTGATTATAATGCGGCCTTGCAATATGTACAAGACTATTTCCAGATGGATTACCGGAAATTCATCACCAAATATTTTAAAGGAGAACGAGGAAACGAAATACAAAGGAATCTGACACCCGGAAAATACAAGCAGTTGTTTGGCCAGTTATCCAAACGGCAAATGGAGATCATTACGGATAAAGAATCCCGCTGCATTGTCGTTGCCGCCGGTCCGGGCAGTGGAAAAACCCGTGTATTGGTCCACAAGCTCGCTTCGCTCTTACTGTTGGAAGATGTCAAACACGAACAGCTGCTGATGCTGACATTCTCGCGCGCGGCTGCCACCGAATTCAAGCAACGGCTGATGGAACTGATCGGGAATGCGGCCCACTTTGTAGAGATCAAGACCTTCCACTCTTATTGTTTTGATCTGCTCGGACGGATCGGTAATCTGGAAGATGCCAAAAACATCGTAGCCAAAGCGGCCGATATGATTAATCAGGGAGAAGTTGAGCCTAACAGAATCAGCAAAACGGTGTTAGTCATCGATGAAGCTCAGGATATGGGCACGGAAGAGTACGCACTCGTGAAAGCATTGATGACCCAAAACGAAGAAATGCGCGTGATTGCCGTGGGCGACGATGATCAGAATATCTACGAATTCAGAGGTTCTGATTCCGGATGTCTGTTCCAACTCGCCCAAGAATCCGGAAGCCGCTTTATCGAAATGACCGAAAATTACCGCAGTGCCCGGTATTTGGTGGATTTCACCAACGAATTCACTCAAAACATCCATAAAAGGATGAAAAACGCTCCGATTATCTCCATGAGAGAAGAGGAAGGATGGGTAGAAGTGACTTATCATTTGTCTAAGTATATGTATCAGCCTCTCGTAGAAAATCTGATGAGACACAAGAAGAATGGCACGTCGTGTATTCTTACCCAGACAAATGAAGAGGCAGCAATCCTGGTAGCTCTCTTGAGGAAGCAGGGAATCAACAGCAAACTCATACAGTCAATGGATGGTTTTCATTTCCGGAACTTAGCAGAGATGAGGTACTTCCTCAAATATATCGACCAACGGGTAAACACGCCTCTAATTCCGGACGAAGTATGGGAAGCAGCCAAACAGGCAACTTGCTCCGCCTATGTCAATAGCCGAAATCTGCCATACGTAAAACATTGCGTAGCATTGTTTGAACAAACCAACAAAGCCAAATATGTGGGCGACTTCAACGAATTTGTATTCGAGTCGTCAATAGAAGATTTCTGTGATATCGCCGATGCCGAAGTGGTAGTATCAACCATTCACAAAGCCAAAGGAAAAGAATTCGACGACGTCTATATGCTTATTGCCGACAATTATTCGAAAACCGACCAGCTGATGCGCCGGTATTATGTGGGAATCACCCGGGCCAAGAACCGATTGTTCATCCATACAAACGGAAACAGCTTTAAGCAGCAGAGTACAGATCAATACCTGATTGATCAACGGCAATATGCCTTACCCGAAGAAATCGTTCTGCAACTTTCCCTCAAAGATGTTTATCTTGATTTCTTCAAAGGACTCAAGCGGGAAATCTTATCATTGCGGAGTGGAGAAGCATTGAAGTACAAAGACTGTGTTTTATTCAATAGCCAAAACAAAGCCGTCGCCAAGCTATCAGCCAATATGCAGAAAACAGTATCCGACTGGAAAGAAAAAGGCTATGAAGTGAAAGCAGCGTCCGTTCATTTTATCGTAGCCTGGAAACCGAAAGAGGCAACAAAAGATGAACGAGAGACGGCTGTTCTCCTGGCAGATTTAGTTCTATGCAGGATTCAAAATACATAAAGGGAAACTACAGCAACAGGTAGTTTTCTCTCCTCATTATTCTGAATAAAGAAGACAACAACACAAAAAAAATAGGATGTAACTCAGTAATAAGTTACACCCTATTTATATTATCGGTTATGAATGTTTACTTACTTGACCTCTTCGAAGTCCACGTCAGTAACATTGTCTTTACCATTATTATTGTTACCGGCATTGTTGTTTGCCTGACCACCGAAGTTTGCACCACCGGCCTGAGCACCGCTCTGAGCGTTCTGAGCATTGTACATTTCCTGGCTGGCAGCCTGGAATACACTGTTCAATTCAGCCATAGCAGCATCTACACCAGCAATGTCCTGAGCTTTATGAGCTTCTTTCAGTTTGTTCAAAGCAGCTTCGATCGGAGCCTTCTTGTCGGCCGGGATCTTATCGCCCAGATCCTTCAACTGTTTTTCAGTCTGGAAGATCATACTGTCTGCCTGATTCAGTTTGTCGATACGTTCCTTTTCTTTCTTATCGGCTTCAGCATTGGCAGCTGCTTCTTCCTTCATACGTTTAACTTCGTCTTCACTCAAACCACTGGAAGCTTCAATACGGATGCTCTGTACTTTACCTGTTCCTTTATCCTTAGCAGAAACATTCAAGATACCATTGGCATCGATATCGAATGTAACTTCGATCTGAGGAACACCATGCTGAGCTGCTGGAATTCCATCCAAGTGGAAACGACCGATTGACTTATTATCCTTAGCCAATGAACGTTCACCCTGCAATACGTGGATTTCAACAGACGGCTGGTTATCAACTGCAGTTGTGAAGACTTCAGACTTCTTCGTAGGAATAGTCGTATTAGCTTCGATCAACTTCGTCATGACACCACCCATGGTTTCAATACCTAATGACAGCGGAGTAACATCCAGCAACAAGACGTCTTTCACTTCACCTGTCAAGACACCACCTTGGATAGCAGCACCAACGGCAACTACTTCATCCGGGTTAACACCTTTAGAAGGAGTCTTACCGAAGAATTTCTCAACGATAGCCTGAACAGCCGGGATACGAGTTGAACCACCTACCAAGATAACTTCATCAATATCTGCTGTTGTCAAGTTAGCATCTTTCAATGCCTGACGGCAAGGAGCGATACAAGCCTGAATCAAGCTGTCGGCCAACTGTTCGAATTTAGCACGTGTCAATGTCTTAACCAAGTGTTTTGGAACACCGTTAACCGGCATGATATACGGCAAGTTGATTTCTGTAGAAGTTGTACTTGACAATTCAATCTTTGCCTTTTCAGCAGCTTCCTTCAAACGTTGCAGAGCCATCGGGTCTTTACGCAAATCAACGCCTTCGTCCTTCATGAACTCATCAGCCAACCAGTCGATGATTACATGGTCGAAATCATCACCACCCAGGTGTGTATCACCATTGGTTGATTTAACTTCGAATACGCCATCACCTAATTCCAGGATTGAAATATCGAATGTACCACCACCTAAGTCGAATACGGCGATCTTCATATCCTTGTTGGCTTTATCCAAACCATAAGCCAATGAAGCGGCAGTCGGTTCGTTTACGATACGACGTACAGTCAAACCGGCGATTTCACCAGCCTCCTTCGTAGCCTGACGCTGAGCATCGCTAAAGTAAGCTGGAACGGTAATAACGGCTTCTGTTACTTCCTGTCCCAGATAATCTTCAGCTGTTTTCTTCATTTTCTGCAGGATCATTGCTGAAATTTCCTGCGGTGTGTACAGACGACTATCGATATCCACACGCGGAGTATTGTTGTCGCCACGTACTACTTTATACGGTACACGGGCAATTTCCTTCTGTACCTGATCATATGTTTCTCCCATGAAACGTTTGATAGAGAAGATTGTCTTCTGCGGGTTCGTGATAGCCTGACGTTTAGCCGGATCACCAACCTTACGTTCACCACCTTCAACAAACGCTACAATAGAAGGAGTAGTTCTTTTACCTTCACTGTTAGCAATTACAACCGGTTCGTTACCTTCCAAAACAGCAACACAAGAGTTGGTTGTACCTAAGTCGATTCCTATAATCTTTCCCATAATGCTTATATTTTTTATTGTTATTATTCAAGTTTCATCTGTGGACTTTTTCAAGTCGCACACCAAATACTCTACAAACCTTGTGCCAAAGGAGAAAAAGCATCCAGGCAATTATCTGCTGTCATAATTTCTGACAAAATGGCTCAAAGAATCTCTTTTTCCGCTTTTCCGAGCGTTTTTTTGTCAGTTCTTACCTATTTATATATCAGAAAAGCCTTTCAATTACCCGTTACACCTCAGGTTGAAGTCGGCCTATTCCCATCCGAGAATTCATTCATGCCTAAGAAATTTCCAAAAGCCGGCGTATATTCATGAAAAGCCGGCGCGAATTTGTAAAAATACGCCGGCTTTTTGTCAATTGAGAACTGGGAATTCAGAATTGAGAATTAGAATCGCCAATTGTCAGTCGCCAATTGTCTGTTTCCAGTTGTCAGATACGTCTAAGTTTCCTAGCTTAACAGATATTTGCATAACATGCAGATTTTAATCCCAAAATATAACTTACGTTAAAATGTTGTGCTAAGTTCCTTGTTTCTAATAAAATAGAAAAAGACTTATTGTATGCTCTTCCTGCATTATCACCGTGAAAACCCCGGTTTTCACCGTGAAAAGTGCACAAAGAAAAGTAAAGTAAATAATAAAGTAAAGTAGATAAAAATAAACAACATCATTCACACACAACGCGCGCGCGTGCGCGAGAGCGATAGAGAGGAAAAATGATCAATCCTGAAAATCTGAATAAGGGAAATATCCGGTAAGCTGAATTCCGAAAATGCTTTAATCAGACACTGCATTCCGAAATAATTCAGATTGTTTTTTTATTGCGACTCTATTTTTAAATAAAATGAAATAAATAGGAATGAACTATTTTTATCAAATTGTTATCTTTTGAAGGATTCAAATTGTATGATGAATGATAATTTGATATAAATTTGATACTATGAGATTCTTCTTGTAAATTTAATTATGGAATTAGTAATGATTTATTATTCCCTGTCAGATAAATTCTGATGGCGGAATGCGGGAAGAAATATGTTGGAAAACATAATTGATTGATTATTATGTGGAAAATAGATCAATATTATATCGAAAAGGGGTTTCAAACAAGCTGACAAATTGTAAAGCCTATTTTTGTTTAATGTTAAAAATGAGTGTTATTAAATATTTTGTGTATTGACTGTGGATATTTTCTATAAATTATTTATACATTTGCGAAACGAAAGTTTATATAAAAAGTGTGTATATCGAAGTTATATTTTATGAATGAGCGATCTGGAATGTAAAGTATAGCTTCAAGTTTAATTTTAATAGTATGGATTATACCAAAGCATTATTCGGATCTAAAGTGCTTTTAGCCTGCATGTTAGCAACTCAATTGGGGGGGTAAATGAAGCCTCGGCTGCGACAGGAGTTAAAGCGGTGAAAACAAATGCTCCGATTGTGAATCAGTCACAGATTACGGTGACAGGTGTCGTTAAGGATTCTAACGGCGAACCGGTAACTGGAGCAGCTGTAGTGGTAAAGGGTACAACCAATGGTACCGTAACGGATTTAGATGGAAACTACTCAATTAATGTTGAAGAAGGCGCTGTACTGTCTTATTCATTTGTGGGTATGAAGGCCCAGGAAATCAAGGCAAATAAAACAGTTATCAATGTCGTATTGCAGGAAGAGGCGATTGGATTGGACGAAGTAGTGGCCATTGGTTATGGTTATGTAAAAAAGAAGGATTTGACAGGTGCCGTTTCTTCTGTATCAGCAGATGATATGGTGATGGGTGGTACGGTAAGTAATGCAGCCCAGGCCTTGCAGGGTAAAACGGCCGGTGTACAAGTTCAGCAGACATCTAAGGCGCCGGGTGGATCTATTTCGGTACGTGTGCGTGGTAGTAACTCTATCAGTTCAACCAACGAACCGTTGTATGTAGTGGATGGTTTCCCTTCAACCGAAGGTTTGAACATCAACCCGAATGATATCGAATCCATGCAGATCTTGAAGGATGCTTCGGCAACTGCCATCTATGGTGCACGTGGTGCGAATGGTGTTGTCTTGATCACTACGAAACGTGGTAAGAGTGGTGAAAACAAGATTTCATACAATGGTTATTTAGGTGTTCAGCAGATTCAGAATCCGTTTACATTTATCAATGCAAAGGATTACATGAATTTGGAAAATGCCTTGTATCAGGAAATCGAGGGTCAGGAAGGTAACCCGAATGGTGTTTATACACCTTCGCAGTTACAATCAAATGTCGATACCGACTGGATCGATGTTTGTACGCGTCTTGGATTGGTACAAGACCACAGCATTCAATTTAGAGGTGGTACTGAAAAAACGAAGATCTTGACCAGTTTAGGATATTATAGTCAGGAAGGTATTTTGAAGAATACAGACTTCTCTCGTTTCTCTGGTCGTGTGAATGTGGATCAGACCATTACTGATTGGATCAAAGCAGGTGCTACCATGTATGCACATCGGGAGCAATCGAACTACCAGATGTATAGTGGTAACTTGCTTGAATCAAACGTATTGAATAGTATCATGACGTATGACCCGACTGTTAAGCCGTATAACGAAGATGGTTCGTATGGTACAGTTCCGGGCGGACGTGGTGATAACCCGTTGGCTAACTTGTTGGAACGTCAGAACGATGAAACAAAAGACAAGTTCAATGGAACAGCATTTGTTGAGATCACTCCGTTGGAAGGTTTAACGGCTAAAGCATCAGCAGGTGTTGAAATTCAGCATAATTTCCAAGGTACTTATTTGCCTAAATCAACCTATCAAGGTAGTATTGATGGTGGTGTGGCAAGTACATATGACTATACTGGAACCCGTCAGGTGTTTGAAGGTACTATCAACTATATGAAGACCTTTAATAAGGTTCATGACTTTAGTGCCATGGTGGGTTACACTTACGAAAAGTTTATTGCTGAATACCGTCAGGAAAATGCAAAAGGTTTCTCTACCGATTTGTTCTCTTACAATAATATGGGAGCTGCTTCGACTGTGACGAGCATCGCTTCCAATAAGACAGAAAATATTCTGGTATCATTCTTCGGTCGTGTCAACTATACCTACAATAATAAGTATTTGGCAACGGTAACTGTACGTCGAGATGGTTCTTCTCGTTTCGGTGCCAACGAACACTGGGGTACTTTCCCTTCCGGATCTTTGGCATGGCGTGCCGGTGAAGAAGATTTTATCAAAGATCTGAATCTGTTCAGTAACTTGAAGGTACGTGCCGGTTTCGGTGTTACTGGTAACGAACGTATCGGCGACTATGCTTCGTATGCCCTGATGTCGAATACTCGTTATACATTCGATGGTTCTACCAATACGGCTGGTGTTCACATGAACCAGAGCAGCGCCGAAAATACCAATCTGAAGTGGGAAACAACCAAACAGTGGAACGTCGGTGTGGATATGGGTTTCTTAGACAACCGAATTTCAGTTACCTTGGATGGATATTGGAAGAAAACCGATGATTTGCTGTTGTCTATCAAGATGCCGATGTACACCGGATTTACTTCAGGTCAGCAGAATATTGGTTCAATCCAGAACCGTGGTTTTGAATTCGATTTCACTTCTCATAATTTGACGGGTGATTTCTCTTGGGATACCAAATTTAACTTCTCTTTGAACCGTAATAAGGTATTGAACTTAGGTGATAATGGTGATATTTACATCACTTCTTCCAAGCCGATGGGTAATGTATCAGAAGAAGCTTATGCCGTTGTCCGTGAAGGTGAATCCTTAGGTTCTCTGTTCGGTTACAAATATATTGGTGTATTGCAGCAGGGTGAAACTTACGCTCCACAGCCAAACTCTAAACCAGGTGATCCGAAGTTTGAAGATGTAAACGGTGATGGTATTATTGATTCAAACGACCGTACGATTATTGGTAATGCCAATCCGGATTTCATTTTTGGTTTGACTAACAACTTTGCATGGAAGAACTTCGACTTGTCTATCTTCTTCCAGGGATCAGTTGGCAATGATTTGCTGAATATGACCCGTATGAACCTGGAATGGAAGAAAACTCCGGAAGCATTGAACCGTTGGACTCCGACTAATACGGATACCGATATTCCGCGTAATGGTTTCTACTATTCACAGTATGGTGGTTATGTAAACGATCACTTTGTAGAAGATGCCTCATTCTTACGTCTGAAGAACTTGACCTTCGGCTATACGATTCCTTTCAAGAAGTTTGTTAGTTCTTGCCGGGTATATTTCTCAGCAGAAAACTTGTTTACGATTACCGGTTATTCAGGATGGGATCCGGAAACCGATACCAAGTCGTATGAACAGCAGAAACAGAGTGGTTCTAATCAGACAGCGAATGCCGGTGCCGGTTTGGACTACAATGCCTATCCGAGTATGAGAACATATACATTCGGTTTGAATATTACATTTTAAATAAGGATTATTAAAACGATATTTTATATGAAAAAGAGTTTACTTGGCTTTGTGGTGGCAGCTGGACTTTCGATGGGATTTACAGCTTGTACAGATTTGGAGCCAACATTATATAGTAATTTGACGACAGCTAACGCTTATACAACAGAAAGTGATATTGATGCGGCGTTGGTAGGCTTGTATGCGGATTTGAATCCGTATCCAGGAGATGCGTGGATGTATTATGCCGGGTATCTGGTAATGACAACAGATTATGCTACGGATATGGGCTATTCAACGGCTGCCGGCGACCCGACAAAATTGAGTAACATGACCTACGATGCCAATAACCGCTATTTTAAGTATAACTGGCAGTGTATGTATCAGGTGATCTCGAATGCCAATGTGCTTCTGCAGAATATTGATAACATCAGCATGGATGAAAGCAAGAAGAAGCAGGTAATTGCTCAGGCTAAGTTCTTGCGTGCGCTGGCTTATCGTGACTTGACGGATGGCTGGGGTTCTGTACCTTTGCTTACGGAATTGGTAGATCCTTCAGCTTCTAAAAACATGCCGTTGACTTCTGTTGAGGATATCAATAATTTTATGATTACCGATCTGAAGGAATGTATTGAAAATCTTCCGGAAACATGGACGGGTCAGGATTTGGCTCGCGCCACAAAGGGTGCTGCGGCTACGTTGTTAGGAAAGATTTATTTGAGAAGTCATGATTATACCAATGCCAAGACTTATATCGACATGGTATTGGACTTGCGTGACAAAGGTGTCTATGCATTGGAATCAGATTTCAAGAATGTATGGTCTGAAAACAATAAATTCAACAAAGAGTTTATTTTCTGTATCTTGCATGAAGCTGGTACGAACGGTGGTGAAATCACGAACCACTTCGGTCCGTCTGACCACCCGGATGTAACCAACCGTTGGCAGTATTACGGCGTATCTCTTCCGTTCTGGCGCAAGTATAATGATGCCGACCCGCGTAAACAGTTCTTCTATTACAACTATACGGGTGATGCCAATCGTGATGACAAGTCTAAATATGGCTTCTATTACATGATGCCGGAAAAGGGACAGACGGTTCCGCCTAACGATACGACGAAGTTGCTGGTCAATGTAGCGACCATGAAGTATTCGTATGATATGGTTTCGGATGCTTACTATGACGGACGTACGATTTCCATTTTCCGTTTGTCGGATGTGATCTTGTGTAAGGCGGAAATTGAAAACAACTTGAACGGACCGGCTGCCGCTCTGCCTTATCTGAATGAAATTCGTGCACGTGCCGGTGCTCCTGAATACGGTTCAAGCGCAGAATTCCCGGTACCGGGCAGCAAGGAGGAAATGAACCGGGCAATCCTGGATGAGCGTGGTTATGAGTTGGTATTCGAATTCCAGCGTAAAGCCGACTTGGTTCGCTTTGGCAAGTATGAAGAAATTGTCAACGAACATTTGAAGGAGCTGGATCTGGTAAGTCCGACAAATGTAACGGAAAAACTTCGTTACTTCCCGTATCCGTTGGACGATGCCCAGCTGAATTCCTATATGGAAGCCGAGAATCCTTCTCGTTTGCCGCAGTAATTAGTTGAAATATAAAGTTATTTGTGCCTCTGAAATAGGTAGGCACAAATAACTTTTCTTATTTAGAAAGATTGATATGAAGCGTTTGATTGTTATCATAGGAATTTTGGTCGTGGTAATTGCCGGATTCCTTTATTGGAGTGAAAAGAATGAGTTGTTGGAACTGACATTGACTTCTCCGCATAATACGGCGATGTATAATCAGGTGGAAGTGAAATTAGCAAAAGAAGCCCCCGTTTACATCGAATATTGGGAGAAAGCTACAGGCCGGAAATTCAGAACCTGTGTTTCTTCATCGAAGCTGGATCATAAGCTTGATCTGTTGCTGCTGAAGGCCGGTACGGAATATGAATATCAAATCGTCATAGACAATCTTTTTCATCAGAAGTCGAAAGTCTTGAGTTTTAAGACGAGGGAACAATCACCCTGGCTGGTAAACCATTGGTTGAAAGAAGAAAGACCGCATGATCCGGATGCTTTAGGAGATGACGGTTTTATTTTAGTTTGTTTTGGACGCTTGCCGGGCTATATGGCCTTGTTGGACAATAAAGGTGACATGCGTTGGTATTGGCAGGTCGATGATATTGGTGTCCGTGCTGCTTCTATTACGCCACGGGGAACTATATTAGCGATGTTGCGTCCGTTTGTGAAAGATTTTATAGACGACGAACCGATGACTCCGGAAGAGGTTCGTAACGAAGAGCATAAGAAACCGATGCGCCGAGGCTCTATCGGTTTTGCCGGAGGAACAGGACTGGCCGAGATTTCACTGACGGGTGAAACCCTTTGGCGCCTGGATTTGAATAAGATTGAGAAAGAAAAAGAATACCAGGTTATTCATCACGATATCTGGATGGATGATGCCTGCCATTTATATACCATGTACCGGCCCAAGAAGGTGGCTGATGTGAATATCGGCGGAAAAATGCAGCGGGATACATTGGGCGGCGACGGCATCCTGGTTTTAGATACATTGGGAAACGTATTGAAGACATGGTCTGCCTGGGACGTGTGGGATATCGACAAAGACCCGTACATAACCAGATACATGTACGACCGTTTCCACATGAATGGTTTTTGCTTTGACAAAGACAGTAATTATTTGGTTTCGGTACCGATTGAAGACCAGATCTGGAAAATCGACAGAAATACCGGAGAGATACTTTGGAAGTTTGGCCGTGGTGGTGATTTCAAGATGGATACAACCGCTTATTTCTCGTTCCAGCATACACCCTATATTAATCCGAACGGCGATCTGATGCTGTTTGATAACGGTCTGTATGAAATGCAGTCGGGTGCGTTGGCCTTTAAGCTGGATGAAGAGAAACGGACTGCCGAAACGACCCTTCGCGCCATGTTGCCTAAAGACAAATATACTTCGCGTATGGGAAGCGCCTATCTGATGCCCAACGGTAATATCCTGCAGTGCAGCTCAAAGACTGGAACTGTCTTGATAACAGATCAGAGCGGCAAGGTGTTGTGGGAAAGTGTGCTGGCTTATGCTCCGTATCGTGCTTTATATGTCCCGGCTGATTTGTTCAAGAACTATTTTACAGAAATCAAATAAAGGCGGAAGATTATGCCCGAAGTAGCAAAGAATACCGAGGCCGGCTCTGCCGAAAAAGTCTCTCTATTATATATTTTCTGGGTTTTCTTGAAACTGGGAGCGACAGCTTTCGGCGGCTACATGTCGTTGGTGGCCATCGTCCAGAAACAGTTGGTGGATATTGACAAGAAGCTGAAGGAAGAAGATCTGCTGGACGGTATTTCACTGACTTCCGTTCTTCCAGGCCCGGTGGCAGTCAATGTCATTGCTTATGTCGGATATAAACTGCGGGGTTATAGCGGGGCTCTTATGGCTTTCTTGGGAATCATCATTCCTTCCTTTATATTGGTTATCATTCTTTCGTGGTTTTATGTAACGTATGGCAGTGTTCCGGCCGTGAAGAACTTCTTTTTAGGTATTACGCCGGCAGTGACCGCTCTTATATTGACGGTGGCTATCGGAATGGCCCGGAAAAACATGAAGTCGAAGATACATTGGGCCATCAACATCCTGTCTATGATTCTGCTGATCTGGATAGGCGGAATCCAGGTTACAATTGCGGTGATGATCGGTGGAGGCATCATTGGTTATTTGTGTTTCTACCGGAAGGATCAGGCAGCAGGAGAAGAAAAGGCAGATGCTGTATCTCCGCCTGTTTCAGGAAAACAGTGGGGAATGTACGGGTTGGTCGCTTTGTTGCTGCTGTCGCTGCTTCTGTTTGGCGGCCAGCAGATGGATTCGTCCGTTCTTTTACAGTTGGCTTCTACGTTTTCAGGCATCAGTCTGACGCTTTTTGGAGGTGGATATGTCGTAATCCCGGCCTTGCATGAATTGTTTGTGGATAATTTAGGCTGGCTTACTTCACCGGAATTTGCCGACGGCATTGCCATTGGGCAGGTGACACCCGGACCCATTTTTATCACAGCTACATTTATCGGTTATCTGGTAGCCGGTTTCTGGGGTGCGACTGTCGCAACGGTGGCCATGTTTACACCGCCGGCCGTACTGACAGTGTTGTTGTCTCGTTTTGTGGATATGATCCGGGACTCGCAGGTGGTAAAGGCAGTCTTGCAGGGCGTTCGTTCGGCGGTTATCGGCATGATCTTTTCTTCAGCGGTGACAATCGGCCAGACGATGGCTTTGGATATCCGAACCATTCTATTATTTATTGTCGTATTTTTTATATCGTATAAATACAATCTTAGTCCTATTTTCCTGATTTTGGGATCTGGACTGGTAGGCTTAATCCTGTTTATGTTATGAATAAAGAGAAAATCCAAGGAATACAAATGATCGGCACACAGCGGTCGGGGTCCAATTTGTTGCGTGTGATGTTAGACACGATTGATCAGATATCGGCTCCACATCCGCCTCATATACTTCAGCGCTTTATACCATTGTTGCCCAAGTATGGAGATTTGAACAAGCCGGATCATTTTCAGCGGCTGGCAGCTGATGTCTGTGAATTGGTGAATTGTAATCCGGTTCCGTGGGAAGGCGTGCAACTGGATGTGGAACAAATTCTGTCGCAGTGCCGTCAATCAACGATTTATGAGTTGTTTCGGGTGATTTACGAAACGGCTGCCCGCCAGCATGGCGCTTCGTATTGGCTGTGTAAAAGCATGAAGAATATGTTTTATGCCGAAGGCATTGAATCGACCGGTATCCGTCCGTACTATATTTATTTGTATCGTGACGGTCGGGATGTGGCCTTGTCGTTTCAGAAAGCGATCGTTGGGGAAAAACATATTTATTCTTTGGCCCAGGCCTGGAAGAAAGATCAGGAAGAAGCCTTGCGCTGGAAGGAAAAATGTGAACCTTCCCGTTTCTATATGCTGAATTATGAAACATTAATTGCCAATCCGGAACAGGAGATGCGCCGGTTGTGTGCTTTTCTGCAGGTCGAATATACCGATAAAATCATGGATTATTATGAGAGTCGCGAATCCAGGAATACGGCGGTGGCTGGAAAAATGTGGTCGAACGTAACGAAACCGATTCTTAAAAATAATTCAAAGAAGTTTATGAAGGAACTTTCTCCGGAAGATATTTGTATCTTTGAATCTGTAGCAGGCGATATGTTGGTAAAATTGGGGTATGAACTGGTAACACCCGCCGATAAATTAATCTCTCGTTTTTCGGATGAAGAAGTGGCCCGTTTTAATGAACTGAATGCCCAGTTGAAGCAGGCCTTTCGGCAGAAGATGGATCCGGCAGACTTGGAAAAACGGAGAAAACAAGCTGAGTTAGTGGAAAGAATTAAACAATATGAGCCTTGGTAATCAAGGCCCTTTAAATGTAAGAACATGAAAAAGATTTGGATTTCTTTAGCCGGTTTTCTGGCTATTACTTCCCTGGCGGCACAGGAAAAGCCGCTTCCTTCCTTGTATGGAACGGGTTCCTGGAATGCGGATTCGTTGGGTAATCATCGTGTGGTGGTTTCGGTCGACCGTCCGGGAGACGCTGTGTTAGCTACCATGAACTGGCGTCGGCGCGATTTGAATCCCGAAGCGAAGAATTTGATTGTAGTCGATGCGAAGACAGGCAAACGGGTGATGAATGTGGCTCGGTTTACTGTAAACCGGGAAAAAGGTGAGGTTGCTTTCCAGCCTCAGACCGTACCGGGTGAATATTATATCTATTATCTGAAGAATGTAATGAGCGGAAGCCGTTATTATCCGACGGTAAAATATCCGCCATTCGAGGAAACGGCTTCAGCTGAATGGCTCAAAGCCAATAAGCTGACGGGTAAGAAGGCTCCCAAACTGCCGGCTGCCACTGTTGAGCAGTATCAGGCCATCAATGACTTCAACTCGTTTTATCCGATGGAGGTGATTGCTACCCAGGCAGAAAAGGAAGCTCTGCTGAAAGCTCGTCCGGCAGAGAAATATATCTTGTTTACGGAAGACCGGCGTTTTCCGATCCGTATGACAACGGATATTCCTTATAAATGGATTGAAGAAGATCGTCATGATACGTTTACCGGAACGGCCGACAAGGGTGAATATTATACGTTCCAGTTAGGAGTCTGGGCAGCGCGTGGGGCTGTCAATCACCTGAAGGTGGATTATTCGGCTTTGGTGAATAAGCAGACAGGTGCGTCTATTCCGGCCTCTGCTTTTACTTGTTTTAATACGGGTGGTATTGATGTAACAGGCACAGTCTTTGAGAAGGATTGTTCGGTACCGGAAGGAAAAGTACAGGCCCTGTGGATTGGCGCGATGGTGCCTGAACAGCTGGCTGCCGGTACATATGAAGGTACGGTAACGGTTTCGGCAGATGGCGTGGAAACCAAGACGGTTAATCTGACTTTGAATGTAACAGAGAATGTAATTGCCAATCATGGCGATAACGAACCGTGGCGTCATTCTCGTCTGCGCTGGCTGAATTCGCAGATCGGCTTTGACGATGAGGTGATCGCTCCGTATATTCCGTTGGAAATAAAAGATCAGACTATTTCATTGCTGGGTCGCTCAGTTACATTGGAAAAGACAGGTCTGCCTTCGCAGATTACTTCTTACTTTAAAGAAACAGTAACCGAGATTGGAACGTCTGGTCGTGACATCTTGGCCAAACCGATGGCATTAACAGCTGATGGTGGCGCTTGGGAGAATTTGGATTTTGCGGTGACAAAGCGGAAACCGGCTACTATCGGCTGGCATGCGACTAACCAGAACAGCCGTTTCCTGATGAACTTGGATGCGCAGATCGAATCTGACGGAAACATGGAATACAAGATCGTTCTGATTGCCCGCGAAGATGGCGAGATCAACGACATCGCCTTGCAGACAGAACTGGCTCCGGGTATTGCCCGTTATATGATGGGCTTAGGCGAGAAAGGCGGTTTCTGCCCGAAGAACTTCGATTGGAAATGGAGTGTGGAAAAGAACCAGGATGCGGTTTGGACAGGTGATGTGAACGCCGGCATTCAGCTTCGTTTCTATGATGATAAGTATGAACGCCCGCTGAATACGAACTTCTACCATGAAAAGCCGTTGCACATGCCGGTTTCATGGTGCAACGACGGTAATGGTGGTATCAAGCTGGCTACAACAGGTGATAATATGCTGGTAAATGCTTATTCCGGCAAGCGTGCCGTAAAGAAAGGTGATCGTTTGTATTATTACTTCAATGTGCTGGTGACTCCGTTCCGTACGATCAATACTGACAAGCAGTGGCATGACCGCTATTATCATGGGTATGATTTTATTGATAAGACACACGACTTTGGTGCGACTGTAGTCAACATCCACCATGCGACGGGCATCAATCCGTTTATCAACTATCCGTTCTTGCGTACGAAGGAAATGAAGGCCTACATCGACGGAGCTCATGCATTGGATATGAAGGTGAAGATCTACAATACGGTACGTGAGTTGTCGAACAGCTGTGTGGAAATGTTTGCTTTGCGCAGCTTGGGTAATGAAATCTTCTCTGAAGGTCCGGGCGGAGGCTTCTCTTGGTTGCAGGAACATCTCGATCAGAATTATATCGGTGCGTGGTTCGTTCCGGCTCTGAAAGATGCGGCAATCGTCAACAGTGGTGTTTCCCGCTGGCATAATTACTATATGGAAGGTTTGGACTGGCTGGTGAAGAATGTCGGTATTGATGGTTTGTATATTGATGATTTGGCATTCGACCGGATGTCGATGAAACGTGTCCGCAAGATCTTGAACCGGACCAATCCGGGCGCGCTGATCGACTTGCATTCAGCTAATCAGTTTAATGAGAGAGACGGTTTTGCCAACAGTGCGAACTTGTATCTGGAGCATTTCCCGTATCTGGATCGCCTGTGGTTCGGTGAATATTTCGACTATGATATGCCACCGGAGTTCTGGATTGTTGAAGTTTCCGGTATTCCGTATGGTCTGATGGGCGAAATGCTTTGGGAAGGCGGAAACAAGTGGCGTGGTATGATCTATGGCATGACGGGCCGTAATCCGGGCTATGGCGTAGATAACCGTCCGTTGTGGAAATTCTGGGATGAATTCGGTATGAAAGGCAGCGAGATGATCGGCTACTGGGTTTCTGATAATCCGGTGAAGACCGGAAAAGACCGGACACTGGCTACTATCTATCGTAAGATGGGACAGAAGACTTTGATCTCCCTGGCTACATGGGAAGATCAGGATGCCGAAGTCACCTTGCAGATTGACTGGGCTAAATTAGGTCTTGATCCGGCCAAAGCTACATTGCATGCGCCGGCTATCGAGAACTTCCAGCCGGAAAAGACCTGGAAACCGGGTGAAACCATTACCGTTCCGAAAGGAAAAGGCTGGTTGATTGTTGTGGAATAATGCATAGTTTCAGAGAGACACCGGGATAAGAAGGTCCGGGCGTCTCTCTGTTTATTATATCAGTGCCCTTTCGGTTGGAAATGCCGGAAGCAGGCAGGAAAGAGCAGATTGCTATAGTTAATGATTAAGAATACCTAAGAAAGACAAGCTTATGAAGAAAAGAGTGCTGGTTTTGGCGGTATGTGCCTTTTGGACATGGCCGTCTGTTTTTGCTCAGCAGGCAGTAGTTAAAGAGCAGCCTAAAACCATGAAAAGTTATCCGTTCTCCGATCCGAGTCCGGTGGCTTCTCCTTCCAATTTGTATTATCCTTATTTCCGTTTTGATGGTTTTGCGGCTGAGGGAGTGAATAAAGAATGGAAAACAGTCGAACTGGAAAACGATTATATCCAAGTAACCTTGTTCCCGGAAGTAGGCGGAAAAGTATGGGGCGCAATTGATAAGACAACCGGAAAGGCGTTTGTCTATAACAACGGCGTTGCCAAGTTCCGTGATATCGCCATGCGAGGTCCTTGGACATCCGGTGGTATCGAATTTAACTTCGGTATCATTGGTCACGCGCCGACGTCCAGTACACCGATTGATTATCTGGTGAAGAAAAAGGATGACGGCAGTGTGAGCTGTTATGTCTTTTCATACGAATGGATGACCCGCACAGTCTGGACGGTGGAAGTGAATCTGCCGAAAGACAAGGCTTATTTCACGACGCATACGACATGGTATAACCAGTCTTCGATCGATCAGCCGTATTATCATTGGATGAATGCGGGTTATCCGGTGGGCAAGAATGCGGAGTTCTGCTATCCGGGCGATCATTATATCGGACACGGTGGTGAATTGTTTACCTTCCCGATAGATGAGAAAGGCCGGAATATCGGCTGGTATGAGAAGAATAACTTCGAAAGCTCAAAGTCTTATCATGTATTGGGATATTATAATGATTATTATGGTGTTTATTGGCATGGCGAAGACTATGGTTCGATTCATCATGCTGACTTCGACGAGAAATTGGGAATGAAGATCTTCTTGTGGAGTCTGGCGCGTGATGGTGGCATCTGGGAAGATCTGCTGACGGATACCGACGGACAGTATATCGAATTGCAGTCCGGACGTGTATTCAACCAGCCTGCATCGAATAGTGCTTATACGCCGTATAAACATTATGCTTTTGCTCCGCAGATGACCGACGAATGGACGGAATATTGGTATCCGGTAAAAGGTATTCAGGGTGTTTCGAAGGCGAGCCGTATCGGTGCCTTGCATGTGACGCGTGAGGCGGGTGGCTTGAAGCTGGCCTTTTCTCCGTTGGAAGCATTATCAACCGATGTGAAGATCTATCAGGATGAAAAACTGGTAGAAACACTTCCGTTGAATACAAAGGTACTGGAACCGGTTACTTTGTCTGCTGCCAAATCAATTCCGGAAGGACATCTGAAGGTTGTTATCGGAGATGATCTGCTGGTTTATTCAGAAAATGCCAAGGATTATGATTTGGAACGTCCGATGACCTTACCGAAAGATTTCGACTGGAATTCGACTTATGGTCTTTATACGCAGGGCGAACAGTGGCTGAATCAGAAAGTCTGGGATAAGGCAGAGCAGTATTTGAAGCAGGCTTTGGCGAAAGATCCGTATTTTGCTCCGGCTTTGGTGCGTCTTTCTTCTTTGTACTATCGTGAAGGCCGGTATGCTGAGGCCTTGCCATTATTGAATACAGCTTTGAGCCTGAATACTTACGATGGTGAAGCCAATTATCTATATGGATTGGTGAATCGGGTGATGGGCAAGACTGCCGAAGCCAAGGCGGCTTTCTCTATTGCTTCGTTTGCGGCCTCGGTTCGTACGGCGGCTTATGAACAGTTGGGCGAGATGTATGCTTGCGAGAAGAATTGGGCAAAGGCTGAGCATTATGCCCAGAAGAGTCTGGAATTTAATGTGATGAATTTGGATGCACGTCAGTTGCTGATGCTGGTGTATCGTCAGACGGGCAAGACGGAACAGGCGAAAGAACAGATTCAATATGTATTGGATCGTTTGCCTTTGTATCATGCGGCTCGCTTTGAAGAGGCTTGGTTGGCTGGTAAGCATACGGCTGATCAGTTGAAAGACTTTTCTTCGCAGATTCGGAATGAGCTTCCGTTTGAGACGTATCTCGAACTGGCGGGTTGGTATGAAAGAGTGGGTTGCCCGGATGAAGCATTGGCATTGCTGGCATGTGCCGGAAAGTATCCGATGGCTTTGTATCAGTCGGCTTATCTGTTGAGTGAGCAGGGTAAAGAGGCTGAATCGAAGGAGGCTTTGGAAGAGGCGAACGCGCAGTCGCCCGACTTCGTTTTTCCTTTCCGTCCTGAAACGATGAAGTATCTGGATTGGGCGCAGACTCAATCTCCGAACTGGAAGATTGATTATTATAAAGGTTTGGTATATTGGACCAATCAGCAGAAGGATAAGGCTCTCGAGGCTATGAATCGCTGTACGCCGGCAGACTATGCAGAGTTGTATCTGTCGCGTGCTCAGTTGAAATCGGGGCAGGCTCGGTTGGACGATCTGCTGAAAGCTGAACAGATAGAAGCTTCTTGGCGGGCTGGTTTTGCTCTATTGAACTATTATACGTCCGTGAGCGATTGGCAGAAAGTGACGGAAGTCGGGAAGAAATACATCAAACTGTATCCGAAGAATTATTACATAGGCTTGAAATATGCCAACGGTCTGTGTGAAACCGGGCAGTATGCAGCCTGTGTTTCCTTGTTGAAGAAGATGGAAGTGCTGCCGAATGAAGGTTCGTATGCCGGTCGTGCCGTATATCGGGCTGCCAACTTATATCAGGCAATGGATTTGATTGGTAAGCGGAAATATGCATCGGCATTGAAATCAATCGAGGCTTCCAAGGAATGGCCGGAAAACTTGGGTGTCGGAAAACCGTACGACGACCAGATAGATAGTCGTCTGGAAGATTATCTGGAGGCAAAGGTTTATGCTGGACAAGGACAGAAGGAGAAAGCTCAAGCATGCTTTAATCGGGTAGCGGCAGTGAAAACATCTCCGAAGTATTTCGAGTCAGCGCACTTGCTGACGGCTTTATCGCTGAGGGAAGTCGGAAAACAAACAGAAGCCGATGCGATGGTTGCTTCTTGGGCAAAAAATTTCCCGGATAGCAAACCGGCTCAATGGTGTGCTGCTATTTATAACGGTGATGCAGCAAAGGCTTCCGAATTATTGAAGAGTCGCTATAGCCAGCAAGACACTACTCCATGGGAAGCGACCTATCGAGATACGAATTTTGACCTGATCGTACGCTTATTTAAAAAAGACAAACTTCTGATCAGAAGTAATCTCTATTCAAACTAAACGGGAATCGAAAGTAAATCCAGTGAGGATCGAAATCGATTCCCGTTTATTTGATTTTAGAAGGTAGGCAGGAAAGAGAAAAAAGCCGGCGTCTTTTGATGAAAAGCCGGCGTGAAATGATAAAAACACGCCAGCTTTTAGTCAATTGAGAATGGAAAATTAAAAATTGAGAATTGAGGATTGAAAATTGAGAATTAAAGGAAGAAAAATAAAAGGGAAGAACAAAAAGCAAGAGAAAAAGGGACCGGCCTAACGGAGAAGGCGTAAAGCAAATTTGGG
>ENA-OPAC01000200-OPAC01000200.1-human-gut-metagenome-genome-assembly--contig:-NODE-200-length-35556-cov-2.163094_pt1 | contig 35556 bp, 27 predicted proteins | sample MGYA00241052_ERZ501420 | MGnify/ENA primary metagenome ERZ501420 (study PRJEB25962, sample SAMEA2042513) | human gut metagenome | biome: human gut; feature: human-associated habitat; material: faeces... | reverse complement strand
ATAAAACGCAGAATTATAGCAAAGTCACCAAATTGCTAGTTAAGCCTTTTCATATTGCGATGAATGGTATGGCGGCAAGTGATAAGTTGTTTGCGATATTAGAAAAGGAAATAGAGGAGAAACAAAATGTAGAGATAGAGAATTGTTTTATTTCTGCATCGAATCTTCATTTTGGCTATACGGATCAGGAAGTTTTACATGGAATAAATTTTAAAGCTCATAATGGAATGATTGGTTTTGTAGGTGAGAGTGGTAGTGGTAAGAGTACAATTGCCTCTTTATTGATGGGACAGTATTCGAATTATAGGGGTGAACTAAAGCTATCAAATTATGAGATCAAGGATATTAATATCTATCCATATATGACTTTGGTTTCTTTAGAGAGCTATTTGTTTAGTGGAACGCTTAAAGACAATTTGTCGGTGGCTAAAGATGCTTCTGAAAAAGAAATGAATAGCGTATTAGAAAAGGTGGGTATTCTTGATTTTGTGCATGAACAAGGTGGACTTAATATGCACATTTTAGAGGGTGGTAAAAACTTATCTGGAGGACAAAGACAGCGTTTGGTTTTGGCCAGAGCTTTACTGAAGGACTCATCCATCTATATTATGGATGAGGCAACAAGTAATATTGATGTAGAGAGCGAAAATAAAATCATGGAAGTATTATATGAGTTGTCAAAAGAAAAGCTTGTGCTTTGTATTTCGCATCGTCTGGCAAATCTAATTCATGCAGATGCGATTTATTGTTTGAAAGATGGAGATATTGTAGAGAGTGGAACACATGAAGAGTTGCTTCAACAGAATGGTGTGTATCGTGACTTATTTAATACGCAAAAAGAATTAGAAAGATATGGTGGCTAATATGAGTACAATTCAAATATTTTCACGTTTAATAAAACTTGTATTTCCATTAACTGGATTTATGATTTGTGCCATCCTGATGGGAGTAGCTGGATTTTTATGTGCCATCTTTATTCCTGTTCTTTCAAGTATGGCCCTAGTAAATGATCGACTATTTAGTTTTCATACGATTGTGATTTTATTATTTGTGTGTGCACTTTTAAGAGGAATCTTGCGCTATGCAGAGCAAGCATGTAATCACTATATTGCCTTTAAATTGTTAGCTCGTATTCGTGATCAGGTGTTTGGGGCATTAAGAAAATTGTGTCCTGCAAAACTAGAAGTGAAAGATAAGGGTAGCTTAATTTCTTTAATTACTTCGGATATTGAATTGTTGGAAGTGTTCTATGCACATACGATTTCTCCAATTTGTATTGCGTTTGTCACAAGTCTAATATGTGTGGGTATTCAAGTGCAGTTTGGATGGATTTATGGACTTTATTCACTATTTGCTTATGTTGTGGTGGGTGTGGTTTTACCTGTCTTTATTTCTAAACAATCAAGACAGATTGGTGTAGAGTATCGTAAAGAAGCTGCTAATCTAAATAGTTATGTATTAGAGAGTATGCGTGGCTTAAAGGAAAGTATGCAGTATATGGATACAGATCGTCGCTTATCAGGTTTGAATAAACAGACTTCTTCCCTGGCAAATTGTGAGAAGGAATTGAAGTATTTTCAAGCTAAGACGATTTCTTTGACAAACTTTTGTGTTGTTTTATTATCTTTAGGTTTATGTTTGATTCATATATATATGAATAGTTCGATTGATTCAATGATTGTATCGGGTGTTCTTCAAATATCTTCTTTTGGACCTGTTATCGCATTGGCAAATTTAGGTTCAACTTTATCACAGACAATTGGAGCTGGACAAAGAGTCATATCACTTTTGGATGAGTCACCTATGGTTGAAGAAGTAGAGAATAAAGAAGAGACAGACTTTAAAATGGTAGATGTATCTTCTGTAGATTTTGCGTATGAAGAGGAACAGATCTTAAAAGATATGAATTTAAATATCCGTGAAAATGAAGTGATTGGTATTCAAGGTAAGAGTGGCAGTGGAAAGAGTACGTTGTTGAAATTGTTGATGCGCTTCTGGGATGTGTCAAAGGGAAGCATCTTAGTGGATGGGTTAAATATTCGCTCTTTAAACACTTCCAATTTAAGAAAGAATGAAGGGTATGTAACGCAGGAAACGATTCTTTTCCATGATACAATTGAAAACAATTTAAGAGTGGCTAAACAAAATGCGACTATGGAAGAAATTGAAGTGGCTTGTAAGAAGACAAATATTCATGAGTACATCCAGTCGTTGCCAAATGGCTATAAAACTATGGTGGAAGAACTGGGTAGTTCGTTATCCGGTGGAGAAAGACAAAGAATTGGTCTTGCGCGTATGTTTTTGCATGATGCGAAACTTGTTTTATTGGATGAGCCAACGAGTAATTTGGATAGCTTAAATGAGGGGGTTATTTTAAAATCAATCTATGAAGAAAGAAAAGATAAAACCATTGTTTTTGTATCACATCGAGAATCAACTTTATCACATTGTGATCGTGTGATTCATATGGAATCTGAAAGGGTCAGCTAATGGATAAGCGTGAAAAAGAAATGCATACAGTGTATGAGATGATACATTTGTATTGCAGAAAGAATCATAAAGATAAAGAGTTGTGTTCAGAGTGTTTGGCTTTGTATGAATATGCAAAGATGCGCATTGAAAAGTGTCCTTTTATGGAAACAAAGACATTTTGTTCGCAATGTAAGGTACATTGTTACAAGTTGGATAAAAGAGAAAAGATACGTAAGGTGATGCGTTTTTCTGGACCTAGAATGTTGTTTTATCATCCTATTATGGCGATTCGTCATTTGTACTACCAAATTACAGATAAATAGAAAAAATATGCATATTGATCGAAAATATCTTCGAAAAATATGCATTTTTGTTTAAAATAACCTCGAAAAATATGCAAAAATGAGATAATTAGATAAGAAGGCATCTATGTTAAGAATAAAGTTTTATGATAATTTATAAGATGTATCTAACAGATTTAGGCTTGCTAGTCGCAATGTATGGTTTTGAAATGAAACAGGCTATATTAGATGATACTTTAACAGGGCCAGTAAAGGGTGGTATATACGAAAATCTAATAGCGGATATTTTAATGAAAAGTCGTCATTCGCTTCATTATTACCAAAATAAGAATTTAGAAATAGAATTCTTGATTGAACAAAACACAAAAGTAATTCCAGTCGATGTAAAGGCAGAAAATAATCGTTCACAATCAATGGATCAATTGTTGAAAAATGAAAATATTCCTTATGGATATAAATTCGTGAATGGAAATTGTGGAATTAATGGTAAAAAAATAACTCTTCCATTATACTTAGCTATGTATGTAGATTAGGTTGGGGTAAAAATGAGAGAAAATGTTGAAAAGTATATTGAGTTAATTATAGGAAGTATTTTACTTTCGTTAGGAATTTATTTATTTGTGACACCGAATGGAATCAATTTTGGAGGCGCCATTGAGTATTTTATTGTGAAGATGATTCCAAGTCTTGGACATATGAACTTGGTGGGAATCATTAACTTTATGATCAATATTCCTTTGTTCATCATGGGATTTAAAATCATGAACAAAGAGTTTTGTATCAAGACGGTCATTAGTTTAGTGGTGCAAACCATTACTCTATCTATTTTGCCAAAACAATCTTTTGTGATTATGCCAGACATGCTTTCAAATTGTATCTTTGGAGCCTTAATGTGTGGTATTGGAGTAGGACTTGCCTTACAGAGCAGTGGATGTTGCGGTGGTATGGATATTGCCGGTGTATGTTTGTCGAAGACAAAACCAGGCTTTTCGGTAGGTAAGCTATCGATTATTATCAATTCGATCCTATTTACAATTTGTGCCTTTATATTTGATTTACAGACATCCCTTTATTCTATTATCTTTGTGGCTATTCTTTATTTTATTAGTGATCGTATCCACTATCAGAATATCAACATGACCGTACTGATTTTCACAAAGAAAGAAAACATGAAGAATGTGATCATGGAAAGAACAGGTCGTGGTGTAACGTACTGGATGGGTAAAGGTGCTTATACAGATACAGAACAGTATATTTTATTTTGTGCTGTCAATAAGTATGAGATTCGTAACTTCAAAAAAATAGTCAATGAAATTGATCCAAAGGCCTTTGTGACAATTAGTGAGGATCAAGAAATTGATGGTGGATTTGAAAAGAGATTGTGATGTAGTAAAAACTACCTACAAACTTTTTATTTTGTTTATTCATTTCTGTTTAATTAATTCAACCAAAAGCTGAATCACAAAGCCAATTAGTGTTGTGTAAATGCCTAATGCAGATACAATTAGGACTAACAATTCGTAATTGTTCATGACTACCACCTCCTAATGATACCAGAGGTTCTTATACGCACTCTGGGATTGTCATTAAAATGCAATGATAAATCCATTCCCAGAAGTATACATATGCTTGCTGCTTGTATGTTCCAATTACTATTTTAAGTGGTCAATGTGAAAAAAACATTAAAACACAAAAAAAGGAACGATTTTTATTATTTCGTTCCTTCGTTGTATTTTGCCTCGATTTCTTTGGCAATCTTTTTACCTTCCATTACAGCACTACCAATTGTTTTTGGCCCAGTAAAGGCATCTCCAATAATGTATACATTCTTTAATGTAGAGGCGTGTGTATCCGTTGTTTTTAAATCGTCATTTAATGGAGTGAAGTCTACTTTTTGACCAATAGCCATCGCAACTAAATCACATTCCATTGTGAATAATGAATCTTTTACTTCGTGGCAGCTTGCTCTTCCAGATTCATCCATTTCTCCAAGTTCCATTTTCGCAACTTGAACACCACAAACATTTCCGTTTTCATCCTTTAAAATGTCTTTGATGTTGTTTAAGAAGGCAATCTTAACACCTTCTTTTTCACAGGCTTTGATTTCTGCAGGACTTGCAGGCATTTCCTGTAAAGATCTACGATATACGATTGTGACATCATCAATGATACGAACTAATGATCTTGCACAATCCATCGCAACATTTCCACCACCCCAAACAATGGCCTTTTTATATTTTTTGAAGTCTTCTTGTTTGTGATTGATATTTAAATCGTAAAGTAATGTTAAGCCGGCAACAACGCCATTACCTGTTTCAAAACCAAAAGTATTTTCAATTTGGGCACCAATCGCTACAACTACATAATCATAGTTTGCTTGTAATTCCTTAAACATAGTTTGATCCACAAAAGTATTAAAATGAAATTTAACACCGGCTTCAATCAATCCGTTATAGGCTTTTTCTAAGAATGTTTTGGGCATACGATATTCAGGAATACCTGTGTAAATGGCTCCACCAATTTCAGCTTCCTTATCAAAAATATCAATCTGGTATTCATTTTCTGTTTTAACTAATTCTTGAGCTAATGTATAGCCAGCAGGACCGGCTCCAATAATGGCAATCTTTCTTGTCATAAATCAAATTCCTCCATCTTTTTCGCTATTATATCATAAACTATTTCTTTAGGTACGAAAGAGCTCGTTTGTTTACGTTTTTTACGGCAATCTCAAGTTCACGAGCTGAAATTCTTTTTGCGCCATTGGCTAAAATCGCATTTTGAATCAAGCCATCACTTGTCGCAACTGATAATTCATATTTCTTTTTTAAGTCGTGTACAGCCTTTTCAATATAGCTGTCTGCTGTTTGATTGTATCTAGTATAAATAATGTCTAGATTTCCTTGATTAAAATGTGAACCTGTATTGTTTTTAACGCGATATCCATCAAATACTAAGATGACTTTGATCTGCTTATATCCTTGATAATTCGAGATTCGATTGATCAATTCATCACGAGCAGATTCAATGTTTACTTTGGCAATATCTTTTAAATCTTGCCAGTCATAAATCATATTGTAGCCGTCAATCATTAAACATTCTGGCTTTTTATCTTCGACATGAATCTGATTTAAATTCATATCAACCTTCGCTTTTTTCTTGATTGGCTTTTCAGCTTTCTTGTTGTTTCCACCAAGTGAATTAAATACTTTCTTTAATTCTTCTTCACGAACAGTATGTTTTACATAAGAAGTATAGGAAGTTGAGTTGGCTTCTTTAATTTGGATGTGCATATGCTCCTTGACTTCATCCCAAGGCACAAAATAACCTGCTCCATGTTCGCAGAATACAGATCCGGTTGGATTGTTTAAATCGGCTTCACTATCATAATTTGTTTCTTCAATGATCTTTTCTTGATCAAAACACGCATGATAGTCTTCTAATTCACAAATAAATTGGCCTTTTCCTTTTGTGTATGCGATGACATCTTTTTGATAGTCCATCAACTCACGAACGGGTCCTGTTCCTTTTATGTGAACAAGATTGTTCATGTCTTCTTCAATTTTAAATGAGCAATGCTTGTTTTCTAAATCAAACAAGGCTTTTGAAACATATTGATTTTCAACGACTAATTCAAAACTATAATAAGGTTCTAATAATACAGATTCTGCTTCTTTTAGGCCTTGTCTTATAGCACGATAGGTTGCTTGTCGAAAATCTCCACCTTCTGTATGTTTTAAATGGGCTTTACCGGCCACTAAAGTGATTTTTATATCGGTAATTGGCGATCCAGTTAATACGCCTTTGTGTTGTTTCTCTTTTAAATGCGTTAAAATCAGATTTTGCCAGTTTAAAGCTAAATCGTCATTGGAACAGTTTGATTCAAACACAAGTCCTTTACCTCTAGGTAATGGTTCAAGTTTTAAGTGTACTTCGGCATAGTGCCTTAAAGGTTCAAAGTGACCGACTCCAATGACTGTATTTTGAATGGTTTCTTTAAACAAGACTTTACCCGTTGTAAAACCAACTTTAACTTTAGATCTTTTCTCAATTTCTTTTTGAAGAATTTCCATTTGAATTGATCCCATCAGTCTTAAGAAAATTTGTTTCGTCTGCTCATCATATTCAATTTGTAGCTGCGGATCTTCTTGAGCAAGTACACTGCAGTAGCGCATCATAGTAAGTGCATCTACACCTTCGGGAAGTAGGAGTTGGTAATTCATATAGGCATTTAAGAGTGGTTTTGTCGTGTCAGATTCAAAGCCTAGCCCTTGACCTACTTCATACTTGTTCAATCCTTTTAGTGCACAAATCATTCCTGGATAAGCGGTTTGTACCATTTCAAATTGTTTTCCGTTATACAAACGAATTTGATCTACCTTTTCATCTGTACCAACTTTATCTTTGGCATTTAAAACACCACCCGTAATCTTTACGTGGGTTAAACGATTGCCTTGGTCATCACTTGAAATTTTGTATACACGAGCCCCAAAATCTTCAGGGTAATCTTGGATAAAAGATAAATCGATGATCGCATCCATTAAATCTTCGATGCCTTGGATTTTTAAGGCAGAACCAAAGAATACAGGGAAGCATTCTCTTTTAAAAATGGCTTGTTGAAGAAGTGATGAATCGATTTCTTCGGTTTCTAGATAGTGATTCATGATATCTTCATTCAACATGGACAGTTCATCTTCAGCATCTTCTGATTTAAAATTGATACAGTTGGATGAAAAATGTGTTTTTAGATCATTCATAAGCTCTTCTTGTGTTTTATAGCTGATATCCATTTTATTAATAAAAATCAGCGTAGGAATCTTATAGTGTTTTAAGCATTTCCAAATGGTAGAAGTGTGAGATTGAATACCGTCTTGTCCATTGATTAAAAGAATGGCTAAATCTAATACTTGAAGACTTCTTTCCATTTCGCTTGAAAAATCGACATGGCCTGGTGTGTCAATCAAATAGATTTCACTATCTTTCCAATGAAAGTGAGCTTCTTTTGAATAAATGGTAATGCCTCTTTCTCTTTCTTGATTATCATAATCCAAATAGGCATCTTGATGGTCGACACGTCCTAATTTTCGGATTGTTTTTGATGTATAAAGCATACTTTCGATACAAGTAGTTTTACCTGCATCGACATGTGCTAATATTCCAGTTACTATTCGTTTCATAGATATCATTTTATCATGTTGACGCAAATGATAAAATAGAGATAGGTTTTTTCGGAGGAAAAATATGAAAGTCTTAATGTTGAATGGTAGTCCACATGCGAGTGGAGTGAATGATTTGGCTTTGCGTGAAATGGAAGCTGTATTTAAAGAAAATGGGGTTGAAACCGAAATTGTACAAGTTGGAAACTTAGCTGTTCGTGGTTGCTCAGCTTGTGGTGCTTGTATGAAACTTGGCAAGTGTGTATATGATGATATTGTCAATGAATTGTTACCCAAATTTGAAGAAGCGGATGGATTGGTCGTTTCAAGTCCTGTATATTATGCCAGCGCGAATGCGACATTGATTGCAGTATTGGATCGTTTGTTCTATATTTCTCGTTTTGATAAGACAATGAAGGTGGGGGCTAGTGTTGTTTCTTGTCGTCGTGGCGGAGCGAGTGCTACTTTTGATGAATTAAATAAGTATTTTACAATCAGTGGTATGCCTGTTGTATCGAGTCAATATTGGAATTCAATTCATGGAAATAATGCACAAGAAGCCAATCAGGATGAAGAGGGTAAACAAACAATGCGCGTTTTAGCTCGTAATATGACGTTCTTGATGAAAAGTATTGCCTTAGGTAAAGAGGCGTATGGTTTGCCGGAAAAAGAAATTAGAAAGGGCACGAATTTTATTCGTTAAAAGGTAATTGTATGGTGAATTTAAGACATCCAGATAATATATTTTATGATCGCGAAGGCGATTTATTCATAATCACAACGGATTTAGATGGTCGTCAGGAAGTGGTTTGTAAGACCAATCTTGAATGTGTGAGTGATGTTTTGGCAAGATTACTAGATATCAATTTTAAAAAGGTTTGTGACAGTGATGATCGTTTACGTATGTTAGGTGATTTAGAACAATTTGCGTGTGTATATGCACTGAAACTAATGACATATAAGACGGTAAAGGGACTTTACTTAGAGTTTCCTACTTTAGCCAAGTATCAAGGTACAGCTCTAATTAGTCCACACACAGTTATTGATAATCGTAATGATGGTTATAATAATAAGTATCACTTAATGTTGGTGAATGTTATCTATACATCTATGATTCATGCGACTGTTAAGTATGCAGGTTCAAGTCAGGAGGCTGCACACATGAAAGAAGTGTTTGAAACGGTTTTACCAGATGATAAGGGTCTGATTGAAACGTTGAATGATTTCTATGATGGTGCTATCAATGAAGCGGATTTAACGGATATTATTAAGAATATTCAAAACGAAAATACGACAAAAGCTTAAAAAATCGTTTTCATCGACCGATTTTCAATTTTCGGTCGAGTACAAACACAAAAAACATCTCTATGTTTAACGTGGAGGTGTTTTTTTTATGAAGCAAATTGTGCAATTTATTGAAGATAATAATATTTCAGAGGAAGAAGTTGCCAAAGCAGCCCATATGTCTTTACGTAATTTTAGAAGGCAAATTCATTCCAAGGATCGTACGCAAACGTGTATTGTGCTTATTCTTGCAGATTATAATCATCAGTCTATTGATTCGATTTTCTTTGATCAAATGTATAATCAGCCCATTAATTTAGAAGGCTTAACATGGAATCAGGTTCAAGATATTATGAAATTGATTCATACCGAACTATTTACAGATATTAAAAGAAGTTCGAAATTTAAGAATTTTGAATACAATTTAAAAAATGATATGGGTGATCGTATGCGTTTTATACGGGAAGTTGTTTTTTCGCTTTCGCAAACTCAATTTGGCAAATATATGGAAGTAACGAGAAATACTGCTAAGTATTGGGATGAGGGACAGATCAATGTGGATAAGATTTTAAAAATATCGCAAAGAACAAACATCAGCATGGACTTTATGATTCGTGATAATTATCCGTTGACTTTACAGACACAAGGTATGAGTGAGGCTTTATATTTGGCGGTTATGACAAATTGTGTGTTGTATCGTTTGAGAAATATGAAACAGTGAAATTAATTTAACTTTAGAGCATGAAAAAAATGCTCTTTTTTCTTGCATAATTGAGGGTTTCCTATATAATAGATTTGTTCTTTTAATGAAACAAAAAGTTTAGTATAAAAAACAAGCAGGGGTGATTGAATGAAAATAGGCAAAAAACTAAAAGAGCTTCGAACCCAGAATGGGTTGACTTTGGAAGAACTTGCGAATCGTAGTGAATTAACGAAAGGCTTTTTATCACAGTTAGAGCGCGACTTAACAAGTCCAAACATTTCTGCATTGGAGAATATATTGGAAGCTTTAGGTACCAATTTGGCAGATTTCTTTCAATCAAGCAAGGAAGAGCAGATTGTTTTCCATACGCAGGATTTTTTTGTGAATGAACAAGATGATTTGGTTACGGAATATATTATTCCTAATGCTCAGAAGAATCAGATGGAACCTCTTTTATTGACTTTAAAACCGGGCGCAAAGTCACAGGAAGTCAAGGCTCATGAGGGAGAGGAATTTGGCTATGTTTTAAAGGGCAGTGTTGTTTTAGTTGTTGGTAATAAAAGGTTAAAAGTTAAATCAAAAGAAACCTTCTATATTACAGGTAAGGAAGGGCATTATTTAGAAAACGTATCGAGTGTGGATGCCAAAGTATTATGGGTATCTACACCGCCTGTATTTTAATTGACAAGGAGAGAACATACATGGAACAGGAAAAGAATAAATTAATTCAATTTCGCCACATCGTAAAAGAATTTGATGGTCAAGTTGTGTTAAAGGGTATTGATTTAGATATATATGAAAATGAGTTTGTCACACTATTAGGGCCTAGTGGTTGTGGAAAAACAACTTTATTACGTATTTTAGGGGGCTTTTTAGAGCCTAGCGAAGGACAAGTCATCTTAAATGGAGAAGATATTTGTGAAGTGCCAGCCTATAAGCGTGAGTTGAATACGGTTTTCCAAAAATATGCACTATTCCCTCATATGAATGTGTATGACAATATTGCGTTTGGATTGAAAATTAAAAAGATGAGTAAGGATGTTATTGATCAAAAGGTCATGAAAATGTTGAAGTTGATTGGTCTTGAAGGATTTGAAAATAAAGATGTTACTTTACTATCTGGTGGTCAGCAGCAGCGTGTTGCGATTGCGCGTGCCTTAGTTAATGAGCCAAGCGTATTATTGTTGGATGAACCTTTGAGTGCGTTGGATTTAAAGCTTCGTAAAGAAATGCAGTATGAATTAAAGAAGATTCAACAAGAAGTAGGAATCACATTTATCTTCGTTACGCATGATCAGGAAGAAGCACTAACAATGTCAGATAAGATTGTTATTATGAAGGATGGCGAGATTCAGCAGGTTGGTAGTCCAGAAGATATTTATAATGAACCAGTCAATCAATATGTTGCGAAGTTCATTGGGGAAAGTAATATTATTCCAGCACGTATGGTTTGCGATAAGAAAGTACGTTTTGATGATATTACATTTGATTGTGTCGATGTTGGATATAAAGAAAATGAACCAGTGGATGTCGTAATTCGCCCAGAAGATATTGATATTGTGGATGTGAAAGATGGCAAGATGACTGGTGAAGTTGAGAGCGTATTATTTAAGGGTGTTCACTATGAAATCATGGTGGAAACGGTTCCTGGTACGCATGTCACGGTAAATATGCACGTAAACAAGAACTATGCGATCACAAGTGAAGATGGAAAAGAAAAGATTTCTGCCAACGACTTCTATCTAGACTTAGAAGATATGAAGGATATTGATGATAAAGAAATCATTGCGCGTGCCGATGCACAGGCTTGGAATCCTGAAACAGATGAGTTTATTTCAATTCACGATATTGATACAGATTTAAAACAGGAAGTAGGAGAATATACTGTTACTTTCTCAACAAACAATAAAACTTCAATTACGCGTAAGATTTGGGTTGTGGATCAAAGGGTTGTTGAAAACAAGAAGGCCAATGAAGCCGTTTCTGCATTTAACTTCTTTAAAACAGTGGATGAAATCAAGGAATCCATGGCTATTGATACAGACTTGAAGACTTGGGCAAATGCACAGGGCTGGAAGTTGGATGACGAAAATGAAACAGTAGATCTAGATGTAGATTATGATTTTGATCCTGAAACAATTAAGGAAGGTGTCTATAAGGTAACTTTCTGGACGACGGGTCGTGAATTCAAGATTCATACAACGGATTATGTAGAGGAAGGAAAAGAGGTCGGACTTACTTTCTTTGCGGAAGATATCCATGTTATGGAGAAAATGGGATTCTAGAAAATGAAAAAATTTCAACAATTAGCAATCCCTTATATTGTGTGGGCTTGCATCATGTTGTTGCTTCCGATGTTGCTGATTGCGTTTTATTCAATCATTCAGCAAGGCAACAGTATTGTGCACTTTAAGCTTACATTAGATAACTATGTTCGTTTCTTTACAGACAAAGATTTCTTGTTGATTTTATGGCGTTCTTTATGGATTGCCATTAAGACAACCATTATTTGTTTGTTGATCGGATATCCAATCGCATACTTTATTTCTAAGAATAGTCCTAAAGTTCAACAAATCTTAGTTCTTGCGATTACTCTTCCTACATGGATCAACATGCTTGTAAGAACATATGCATGGATTGGTATTTTATCAAGTGATGGAATTATTAGTAGCTTTTTAGGCTTGTTTGGAATTCATACAGAACTTTTATATACAGAAGCTGCTGTATTGATTGGTATGGTGTATAACTTCTTGCCATTTATGATTCTGCAGATCAACACGGCTTTAACGAAGATGGATAAATCTTTATTAGAGGCGGCTCAGGATTTGGGGGCCAATAAATTCCAAACGTTTTGGAAGGTTATTTTCCCACTTTCATTACCGGGCGTAGTTTCAGGTATCACATTAGTGTTCTTGCCAGCTGTAAGTTCATTCTTCATTCCTAAATTATTGGGTGGAGGACAATTCTTCTTGATTGGTAATGTCATTGAAAACCAATTCATTACTGTGGGAGAATGGAACTTTGGTTCAGCTATCTCAATGATCATGGCTATGATCATGATGCTTCTAATGATGCTTGTAAGGAAATTGGAAGATAGGCATGTCGAAAGATAAGAGAGTATTAGGTAAAGTAGGCATGGCTTTATTATTGGTGTTCTTTTATGCACCAATATTATTCATGATTATTTTTTCCTTCAATAGTTCAAAATCGTTAACACACTTTACAGGGTTCTCATTATGTTGGTATGAGGCTATGCTTAAAAACCACGGTATGATGGAATCTTTGTATGTCACAATTATTATTGCCTTATTGGCGACAATTATTTCTACGATCATTGGTACGATTACGGCGATTGGTTTATCAAAGTCAAAGAAAGTATTGCGTGCTTTTGTCAGTCAGGTCAATGATTTTCCAATCATGAACCCTGAAATTGTTACTGCCATTGGATTGATGCTTCTATTTATTACTTTCCAAATTGAAAAGGGATTTGTGACATTATTATTAGCACATATTGCTTTCTGTATTCCATATGTTATTTTGAGTATTATGCCTAAGATCAAATCATTAGATCCAAACTTGGCCGATGCTGCAATGGATCTAGGGGCTACGCCTTGGCAAGCTTTGGTGAAAGTTATTGTGCCACAAATTATGCCGGGTATTGTTTCGGGTGCTTTGATTGCGTTCACAATGTCTTTTGATGATTTTGTTATTTCCTATTTCGTAACGGGTCAAGGTGTAAAGAACTTGAGTATTATGGTGTATACAATGTCTAAGCGTATTAATCCAAGTGTAAATGCGATTAGTACATTGGTTGTATTGTTGATCACAATCACTCTAACAATTGTGAATGTCTTGCCAATGATTCGTAAAAAGACAAGCCCTTCAAAACAAAATAAACCTTGGAAATGGGCTGTTGCGGGTGTTGTGGTAGTTGGTTTAGTGGCCTCTTTATTTGGCTTGAATAAATCAGCTGGTAGTCAGCCTTATGCAGGACAAACTTTACATGTATATAACTGGGGTGAATATACAGGTGAAAATATCATTTCAGGTTTTGAAGAGTTAACGGGAGCTAAGGTTATCATGGATAACTTTGATTCAAACGAACAGATGTATATTAAGGTTGCCAATGGCGATGCGTATGATGTATTGGTTCCAAGTGATTATATGATTCAAAGAATGATGCAGGAAAAAATGCTTCAAAAATTAGAGCCAGAAACTCGCAAAGAATGTTTAGGTGAATTGGCGGATGCGATAAAAGGTCTTCCGTATGATCCAAAGAATGAATATTCAATTCCTTATTTCTGGGGTACTGTTGGTATCGTATACGATAAGACAAAAGTATCTGAAGAAGATTTGGAAAAAGATGGATGGGATATTTTCTTAGATCAGAAATTTAAGGGAGATATCTATCTATATGATTCAGAAAGAGATTCATTTATGATGGCATTAAAAGCTCTTGGTTATTCAATGAATACGACAAGTCAAGATGAACTGAATGATGCATATAACTGGTTGATTCAATGTGTTCAGACAATGGATCCAGAAATTGTAACAGATGAAATTATTGATAATATGGCACAGGCTAGAAAGGCTTTAGGACTTATTTATTCTGGAGATGCGGCTTATGTCATGTCAGAAAATGAAAATATGGGATTCTATATGCCAAAGAGTGGAACAAACTTATGGTCAGATGCGATGGTTATTCCTAAGAATGCGAAGAATCCTAAGCTTGCGAATGAGTTTATTCGTTATATTACAAGCTATGATGCAGCTATGGATAATTCGAGTTATGTTGGATATACTTCACCAAATAAAGAAGTTATGGAAGAACTTGGTGGTAAAGGCGGAGATTATGATGGTATTAACGCATATACACCTCGTGCTGGTTACGATAAAGATGAAGTATTCCAATATGATGAAATTACACGTAAGATCATTGCGGATTTGTGGTCTAGAGTAAAAGTTGCGGCAAGTAACGCACATTAGTCGAAGAAAATTTCTTCGACTTTTTTTCATTCTTATAATAGAATGAATGCATGAATCCGATTATTTTTATTTTATTATGCTTTGCTGCTTTAGGCTTACTTGACAAGATGTTTAAGAATCGACTTGGACTAGCCACTTCTTTTGATCGAGGCATTATCACGATGGGTGATTTTATGATGAGCGTTGGGGGCTTTTATTGTATAGCGATTGCGTTTTTAAATGGTCATGCCACTCTTTTCAAAAATAAAGAAATGATTATTTCGAGTTTGTTGGCGCCAGATCTTGGAGGCTATTCCATTATAGAGTCTATGACACATTCTGAAAGTGTGCTTATCTTTTGCGGTGTATTATTAACGTCCACTTTAGGATGCTTAATTAGTTTTCAATTGCCAATCTTTTTAAATGAACTGGATAAAGATGATTTGAATCACTATTTAAAAGGAGTTGTGTATGGTATTTTAGGTTTATTACCTATTCTTATTGGTTGTGGCTTTTTATTGCATATTGATCATTTTTTGATTGTGTTTTTACCCGTAATTCTTATTTGTGCTATTTTGATAGGATTATTCTTTATTTCTTTTCAAACGTTGATTGTCGTATTGACATTATTTTCTAAGCTTGTACAATTCGTAGGATACATCTTCTTTTTTCTAGTTTGTTTGACTTTCTTTTTCAATATGAACTTCACAAATGCGACATTGATCAATGAAGCTTTGCGCATTGTATTTCAAATGAGTATTATTGTTTGTGGTTCTTTGGTGTTTTGTGAAATTATATTAAGAAACTTTTCGAATCAGATTGAAAGAGTAGGTCAAATACTAAATATTGATAAATATTCAGTGATGGGAATTATCTTATCTTTTGGAACAAGTATTGCGATGTTACCATTATTTAGTAAAATGAACAGGAAGGGTAAGATTTTAAATGCTGCCTTTTCTTTGAGTGGGGCATTTGTGTTTGGTGGACAACTCGGTTTTATTGCCTCAGTCAATCCTGCAAGTGTGACTTGGTTTGTGGTTGTGAAACTGGTAGCTGGAATATTAGGTTTAGTTATAGCGAATGTAATGGAGGAATGATTATGAATTATATGGAATTGATGGAAAAAAGTCGTGAAGTGATTGGGACAAAATTATGTAAGTCTTGTCCTGTATGTGATGGAAAGGCATGTCGAAATACGATTCCAGGTCCTGGTGCTAAAGGGATTGGGGATGTTGCGATGCGTAACTATGATGCTTGGAAAAACATTCGTGTAAATATGGATACAATTACAGATAATGAGCCAGTAAGTACAGAATTAGAACTATTTGGTCATACATTTAAATATCCGATTTTTGCAGGTCCTGTAGGAGCTGTAGCCATGCACTATTCAGATGCATATGATGATAATGGATATAATGATATCTTAGTAAAAGGTTGTATAGAAGCTGGCATTTGTGCGTTTACAGGAGATGGAAAAGATCCTAGTATAATGGAAAATGCGACACGAATTATTAAAGAGAATAATGGGTATGGTATTCCAACCGTTAAACCTTGGAGTTTAGAGACTTATTTGGAAAAGCTAAATTTAGCTTTAAACAGTAATGCCTTTGCGGTAGCTATGGATGTAGATGCAGCTGGACTTCCTTTCTTAAAGGGGTGTCAGCCTCCTGCAGGAAGAATGAATACAGAACAATTAAAGGCAATCATTTCAAATACACCTGTACCATTTATTGTGAAGGGTGTTATGAGTGTGAAGGGGGCTTTAAAGGCAAAAGAAGCGGGAGCTAGTGCAATTGTGGTTTCGAATCATGGTGGTCGAGTTCAAGATCAGACGCTTGCAACTGCTGAAGTACTCGAAGAGATTGTAAAAGCTGTAGATGGCAGTATGAAAATCTTTGTGGATGGTGGACTTCGTAATGGTGTCGATATCTTTAAGGCTTTGGCATTAGGTGCGGATGCTGTCATTGTAGCTCGTCCATTTGTGAATGCGATTTATGGAGCAAAAGAAGAAGGTATTCAAGTCTTAGTGGATAAACTTGGCAGTGAACTTCAAGATACTATGGAGATGTGTGGGGCTAAAAGCTTAAAAGACATTACTCGTGATATGGTAAGATAGGCAGCTTAATTGCTGTCTTTTTTGATGCTTCAGGAAAATGTGTAAAATAGTTACTAAAAACCTCGGAAAAATGTGCAAAAGCAATACTAAAAAGTGCGGAAAAATGTGTAAAAGCATCTATTTATTTGATAAGTAAAGCGTTTTTAAAAGGTGTCAGATTTTACTGGCACCTTTTCTTAATGAGATGAAGGCAAGTACTGCATTGATCAAGCACCATGCTGACCAAATGTGGTCTGAATAGTTTCCTGCAAGTACAAAGCCTGTTAATGTAGCTAAACTAAATAGAATTAGAAGTGCAATGTTGGTTCCTTTTGAATTGTTCTTTCTAGATACAATCGATACAATTCCTCCACAAAGCATGCATATACTAACAACAAGTCCTGCACTTCCACTTACTTGTCCACTTTCTTCTAGGGTGTTGGCAAGGCCTGCTATCATACTTTGGAATACGACAAATACACTTAATACAATGGAAATGATTCCACTGACTAGTTTCCATGTTTTCATAATAATAAAATCCCCTTTCTTAAGTATATTTATAACTTAAAAATGGGGATAATTGGTATGCTCGTGGCATACATTAATGGTGAGTGATATTTAAGATGTGATTTAAGAGTCGTGGGACTAAGAAAGAAATGTAGATTACGGATCCTATTGATAAAATTCCTAACATAAATAATCGCCTCTTTCTTACACCTTTATTGTAGAATTATAAATGTTTAAACGGTGTAAAAGAATGAGGCGTCATGTTAAGATTTCATTAAAAACGAAGGAATTTTTGTACGTCTGAATTTTGCGCAAGAATAAGAATGTTTTCGGATTCCTGGAAAGTATGTTCAGCACTTGGAAGTGGGTCTAGAATTCCATTGATTTTGGTAGCTAGAATGTTGATATGGTATTTTCTACGAATATCGAGTTCTAACATGGTTTTTCCAATCCAAGCGGTTGGTACGGCAATTTCATAAATGGAATATTCTGGAGTAAGTTGTACGTAGTCAAAGATGTTTTCGCTTGAAAAACGTACGGCGGCCCAGTTACCAATTTGTTTTTCAGGATATACAACTTCATCGGCTCCATTGCGCAATAAGAATTTAGCGTGTACATCGCGTACGGCTCTTGCGACAACAAGTTTTGATCCATAATCTTTTAATAGGGCTGTTGTTTCGAGTGAACTTTGAAAGTCATCTCCAATGGCTACAACGCAAAGATCAAAGTTCGATACGCCTAGTGAGTCAATAAAGCTTTCGTCGGTAGAATCTCCAATTTGTGCATTTGTGACATAAGATAATACTTTGTTGATTTTTTCTTCATTTTTATCAATGGCTAAAACGTCATGCCCTAAATCATATAGTTTTTGTGCCATGTGACGTCCAAAACGTCCCATACCAATAATTAATACTGATTTCATATGTTCCTCCTGTTATCCAATTGTGATATTTTCTTGTGGTAAATTTGCGTTTGCGACAACTTGATGTTTTGAAATGGCTAAAAGTAAAGTTAAGCCTCCAACTCTTCCAAAGAACATCAAGAAAATTAAAATACAATGTGATGCACTTGATAGTGTGGGTGTGATTCCTAATGTAAGTCCAACGGTTCCAATGGCAGAGGCCGCTTCAAATAGGGCGTCAAGAATGGGTAGTTGATCGAAGGCCGAAATAAGGAGTGCTCCTGTAAAGAATAATACCATAAATAACATAAATAAGGCTGTAGCATTGTTTAATGTGTCCATGGAAATTCTTCTTCCAAAACATTGTGGGTTTTGTTTATGATTGAATACAGCACGAATACTAAGAATCAATACGGCTAATGTTGTTGTTTTAAATCCTCCGGCCGTACCTTGTGGGCTTCCTCCAATCAACATAAGTAGTGTCATAAAGAAAATGCTGCTTTGATTCATTTTGTTTAAATCAATCGTATTAAATCCAGCTGTTCTTGGGGATACGGCTTGGAAAATGGAAACGTTGATTTGATCGGCTAGACGCATATTCCAATGGCTAAAGTCATTGATAAAGAAATAGAGTGTACTGATGATCAACAATGTTGCAGTAGTAAATAATACAACTTTGGATTGTAGTGAATATTTATGTAAATGATGTTTGTATTCAACAACATCTTTCCAGACAAAGAAGCCTAAGCCACCAAGTACGATTAGTGCTGCGATGACGTTGGATACTAAAATATCACCGGCATATCCTGTTAAAGATGAGTAAGCTTGGTTTGTGCCCATTAAATCAAAGCCTGCGTTACAAAAGGCAGAGATGGAATGGAATATGGAATACCATAGGCCTTTGACAAGTCCAAAACGCGGTAAGAAGCGTATGCCTAATAAGATGGCACCTAGTGCTTCGACGCATAATGCAGCTTTTAGAATCCATTTTGTGTTTCGGATAATACCCCCTAGTTTTGGGGCAGAAATAGATTGTTGCATAAAATATCTTTGTTTAAAACCAATTTTCTTGCCTCCAAGAACAAAGAGTAGAATGGCCATCGTAATGACGCCCATACCTCCAATTTGAATCAGAATCAAGATAATGAGTTGTCCAAATGGGGACCAATATTGTGCTGTGTCATGCATAATCAGTCCGGTTACGCAGGAGGCACTGGTTGAAGTGAATAATGCATCTAAAAATGGTGCGCCCTTACCATCGTTTGTGGAAAATGGAAGCATAAGCAGGCAGGCACCGATAAATATCATAGTCGCAAAACTGAGGATGATCATTTGTCCTGGGGTAATGCGTTTCATACGTTTTTTAAACATAAAACCACCTATTCTAATATCTTAAAACATTCTACACTAGTCTGTATTAAGATTCCATAAAGTATTCTAACACTATGTTAAGACAATGCTAAGATGAATGATTCTTTGTGGGCTTGTGTTATACTAGCTTTATGGCGAATGTATTAATATGTTTATCGGCTTCTAAATATAATTCTAGAGTTATTGATAAGGGAGCTCAAATTGCGAAAAGCAATCATGCAGTATTGAGTGCTATTTTTGTGCAAACTCCAAAATATGAGGGGGCAAGTGCGGCATCAAAGAGTTGTTTACGTGAAAATATTAAGTATGCGGAGAGTAAAGGGGCAAAAGTAACGATTCTTTATGGACAGGATGTATTGCCTCAGCTTGTGGAATATGTGGGTGTTTCTCAGGTGGATTGTGTTGTTTTAGAAAAAAATTTGGCGAAACAAGCATTGTTTAAGTTGAAAGATATTGATATATATTCTGTGAATTATCCGCAGGATTATCGTCGCATGTTTCATTTTAATTTTAATCTTTTGAGTTTTTCATTGAAAGATACATTAAAAATGATGGGGATTCTTTTTCTTTGTACGCTTATTGGCAAGGGATTTATGCACTTTCAATTTTTGATTACAACGCCTATTATGATCTATATCTTGGGCATTGTATTTGTATCCATTTGGACAAGTGGATATATCTATAGTTTGTTGGCGTCTTTATTTTCAGTGTTATGCTTTAACTTTTTCTTTACATACCCCTACTTTTCTTTGTTGAGTGATCCAAGCTATATTACGACATATATTGTTATGTTTGTGGTGGCCATGTCATCTAGTTCATTAATGACAAGATTAAAGAAACAATCTTTCGAAAATGCCAAACAAGTGTATCGTACGCAAGTCTTATTGGAGATGAGCCAGATGCTTCAAAAGGCGAATGATATGAATGCGATCTATGCTTCGATGTTAAAACAACTGCATAAATTATTGGATACGGATTTAGTGTTGTATCCACATAATGATGAGCCTATTCTATTAGGACAGTGTCCTGTAGAAACGGATATTGTGGCTTGGGTTTATAAAAATAGGCATGAGGCTGGAAAGACAACGAGTTATCATTCGGATTCGATGTGTTTATATTTACCTATTAATGGAACGCACGAAGTGTTAGGCGTGGTTGGAATTGTATTAAAAGATAAGATAGATTCTTTTGAAAAAAATTTGTGGCTTGCGATATTGGACGAGTGTGGTATGGCTTTAGAGAAGGAAATGATTCGTTTAGAAAATCTAAAAATTGAGCAGCAAGCCAAACAAGAGGCGTTGCGAGCCGATTTATTACGTATGATTTCGCATGATTTAAGAACGCCACTGACTAGTATTTCAGGCAATGCCGGTTTATTGTTGGAAAACGAGAATGCGTTTTCACAAGAAAAGAAGAAGGAATTGTATCAAGATATTTATAATGATGCGATGTGGTTGTATGATTTGGTGGAAAACTTATTGTTTATAACGAGAATTGAAAATGGTACGATGCAGTTGAATTTACAACCAGAAATGATTGAGGATATTTTTAGAGAGGCCATTCATCATTTGGGTCGTAATAAACGTAAACATAATATTTCTATGCATTTAGAGGATGATTTATTGATGGCTAATATGGATGCACGCTTGATTATTCAGGTTTTAGTGAATTTAATAAATAATGCGATCAAATATACGCCTGAAAATTCAAATATTTCTTTGAATGCTAGGCGGGTTGAGGATAAAATCTTAATTGAAGTTCAAGATGATGGAAATGGTGTTTTACATCCAGATCAATTGTTTGAGATGTTCTATACGGAAAACAATCGAGGTGGAGATACAAGACGTGGCATGGGTCTAGGTCTATCTTTGTGTAAATCTATTATTCAATCGCATGGTGGTACGATTTGGGTAGAGAATGTAACGCCTCATGGAGCTTGTTTTAAGTTTGTATTGGATGCAGTGGAGGTAAAGTTGTATGAATAAAGTTCAAATTTTAGTAATTGAAGATGATATTGCGGTTGGGAATTTGATTACGACAACTCTAGAGATGGAAAATTATCAGTTTCGTCTGGCAAAAACAGCGAAGCAAGGAATCATGAATGTACTTTCTTATAATCCTGACATTATGCTTCTAGATTTGGGACTGCCAGATATGGATGGTTTGGAAGTTATAAAGAAGGTTCGTTCTTGGTCAAATATTCCAATTATTGTGGTTTCGGCAAGAAGTGAAGATCAAGATAAAGTGAAAGCTTTAGATTTAGGGGCCGATGATTATTTGACAAAACCATTTTCAGTGGATGAATTGTTAGCTAGACTTCGTGTAACAATTCGAAGATTAAATAATAGTCAGACCATAAGTGTAAATGAGAGTGTATATGAAAATGGAGATTTGACAATCAACTATGCGCAGGGTTGTGTATATGAGAATGGGCATGAAATCCATTTAACACCGATTGAATATAAATTGTTGTGTGTTTTAGCTAAAAATACCGATAAGGTTTTAACACATAATTATATCATGCAAGAAGTGTGGGGAAGCGTTCAGGGTACAGAGACTCCAAGTCTTCGTGTGTTTATGGCTACATTGCGTAAAAAGATTGAGCCAGACACTTCAAATCCTAAATATATTCAGACGCATGTGGGGGTTGGATATCGCATGTTGCGGCAAACAGAAAAAGCAGATCAAACGAGCGAATCACTATCATAATAATGGTAGGGTTCGCTTTTAATGTGTGCGGGCACGGCATGAGTCCAGTTGGAGATAAACCAAGTAAAATGAGCAATGATATATTTAAAGCAACTTAGAGAAGTATAGATAAAAAATGTTTATAATTATTCAAAAAATAAAAAGGAGAGTAAGACGATAAAATCAGAACTGTCTTACTCTTTAATGACGTTTACTAGTGCCTTCGCATATTGAAATAGAGTGAAATAATAATTGTGATAACTCCAAATGTGATTAGTGCCATAATGGTTTTATTGATGCATAGAAGGATCAATATACTAAATAGGCTGACAATCGCAAATAGGAATAGTTCAATTTTTAATAGAATGGGATACATCAACAATGAATCGCGAAAACTGATTTTTTCGTATTGTGGTTCATTGTTTTTTAATAGTCTTTTTTCATATATAAATAGAATTTGGCTAAAGAGCACGACAAAAACAAGGTATATGATATTAAAAAAGATTTCTTTTGAGAAGAGTGCACTGCACGTTAAAAACATGACAAGAATGGTTCCAATTCTTGGCAGGTACACGTAATAATTATATTTCATAGAGTTTTTTCCTTTCTTTTATTATGCCACAAATCATATCACTTGAAATATACCTATAGGGGGTATATCATTATGTCGAGGTGAGATCAATGAGTGAGTGTTGTCATAAAAAGCATAAGCCTAGAGATGAGAAAGAAATCAAACAATTGACGAATCGTCTTCATCGTATGGTAGGACAATTGAATGGAATTGAGAATATGTTGAAGGAGAATCGTTATTGTGGCGACATCTTAGTGCAGGTAGCGGCTGTAGAGAGTGCTTTGCAGGCATTTGGATACATTGTTTTGCAGGAACACTTAAATACGTGTGTTGTTGAGGATGTGCAAAATGGAAATACAGAAATCATGAGTGAGGTTATGGATTTAGTAAAGAAGTTAAAGTAGGTGGTTTTAATGGAAGAAAAGTTTGATGTGACAGGCATGACATGTGCGGCTTGTCAGGCTAATGTAACTCGTGTTGTGAGTAAGTTAGATGGTGTGAGTCATTGTGATGTCTCTTTATTATCGAATTCAATGAAGGTTGAATTTGATCAAGATAAGGTGAATGAACAAACGATTTGTGAAGCTGTAAAACAGATTGGCTATGGAGCTAGTGTGCATGGTCAAAAGACAGAGGTTCGCAAAGAATGGCAGAATCGTCAGAATCGAGTGGAATCGGATCAAAGAAGTGCTAAACAAAGATTGACTTTGAGTTTAGTTTTATTGGTTCCTTTACTTCTAATTGCGATGGGTCCTATGGTGGGCCTTCCTATTTTAGAGGGTATGGAATGGATGATGGTTTCAGCCTTAACACAGCTGATTCTATGTCTATTTATATTGTTTATTCAAAGACATTTCTTTACTACTGGTTTTAAGGCTTTAATTAAAAAGTCGGCCAATATGGATTCTTTAGTTGCGATGGGTTCAGGTGCAAGCTTTGTGTATGGCTTAGTCGGTATTTATCAGATGGCCTATTATTTTGGCGTGCAGAATATAGAAATGGCCCATATGGCAATGCACTCTTTATACTTTGAGTCGGCCGCAACAATTGTGACTTTGGTTAGTGTTGGAAAGTATTTGGAGTCTAGATCCAAGGCAAAAACGAGTGATGCCTTAGACAAGTTGGTGGACTTAGCACCAAAAAATGCGACAATTTTAAGGGATGGTAAAGAAATTGTTGTATCGAGTGAAAGTATTCGAATTCATGATGTAGTTGTAATTCGTCCGGGACAAAGAATTCCAGTAGATGGTAAAGTCATTTCGGGTACAGGTTATGTGGATCAGTCGGCGATTACGGGTGAGAGTCTTCCGGTAGAAAAGAATGTAGGGGATTCAGTTATTTCAGCTACTATGAATGAGAATGGTACTTTTCAGTTTGAGGCTGAAAAAGTAGGTGAAGATACAACTTTGGCTAAGATCATTCAGCTAGTCGATGATGCAGGTAATTCAAAGGCCCCTATTGCTCGTTTGGCAGATAAAGTGAGTGGAGTGTTTGTTCCAGTTGTGATTTTAATCGCATTGATTACATTTGTCGCATGGTTGATCAGTGGTCAAACGATTCAATTTGCGTTATCCAATGCGATTAGTGTACTTGTAATTTCTTGTCCTTGTGCCTTAGGTTTAGCTACGCCAGTTGCGATTATGGTAGGTACGGGTAAGGCAGCGGAAAATGGGATTTTAATTAAGTCGGCTGCCATATTAGAACAGCTACATTCGATTGATACGATTGTATTGGATAAGACGGGTACGATTACTTTAGGAAAGCCAAGTGTTCAAGGTGTTAAGGTATATACAAATATTAGTATGAATGACTTTATTTCAATGGCGGCAAGCTTAGAGAGTGGTTCTTTACATCCTTTGGGACAGGCCATTGTGGAGTATGCGAAAGATAAAAATATAAAGCTTCAACAACCTGAACAATTCACAAACATTTCGGGTCGTGGTATTCAGGCTAAGCTAAATGGACATGTGTATTTGGCAGGAAATAAAAGGTTATTAGAAGAGAAAAATATTCAAATAAATCAAAATGTTTTATCAGACTTAGATGCTTATGCAAGTTTAGGTCAAACTCCATTGATTTTTGTGAAAGATCAAAATGTGATCGGTTTAATTAGTGTGGCGGATACCATTCGTAGTACGAGTCAGGTTGCATTAGAACAATTTAAAAAGAAGAATATGCGTGTGGTTATGTTGACTGGAGACAATCAAAAAACAGCGAATGCGATTGGTAAATCTTTAAGTGTGGATGAAGTGATTAGTGATGTGTTGCCACAAGATAAGGAGAGTGTAATTCGTAGGCTTCAAGAACAAGGTAAGAAGGTTATGATGGTGGGTGATGGAATCAATGATGCGCCTGCATTAATGCGTGCTGATATTGGGGTTGCGATTGGTGCTGGAACCGATATTGCCTTGGATAGTGCGGATGTGATTTTGATGAAAAGCTCTTTATTGGATGTAGTGACGGCAATCGATTTATCAAATGATGTCATCAAGAATATCAAGATGAATTTATTCTGGGCTTTCTTCTATAACATTCTAGGAATTCCAGTTGCGGCAGGCCTATTGTATCCGGCATTTGGACTTCGATTATCACCAATGATTGGTTCTGCATGTATGTCTTTGAGTAGTGTTTGTGTTGTCACAAACGCATTGCGACTTCGTTATTTTAAACCTAAAGTTCAAAGTGAAGAAGTCAAAACGTACACAATGCATATTGATGGTATGTCTTGTGGACATTGTGCATGGTTAGTAGAGGATGCTTTAAAGAAGGTTCCAAATGTAAAAGAAGTTCGTGTGGATTATAATTTAGGTAAGGCCGATATTGACTATGTGCAACAAGTGAATAAGGTGGCTTTAAGACAAGCGGTTGAAGATGCGGGTTATATTCCCGTTGAATATAAGGAGGAAAAGAAAATGAAAAAAGTAGTAACAGTAGATGGTATGATGTGCATGCATTGTGTGGCACATGTAAAGGATGCCTTAAGTAAAGTAGAAGGTGTAAGTGATGTAGTGGTTAGTTTAGATGAAAAAACAGCTACATTAAACTGCACGGAGAATGTCACAGATCAGATGTTGAGTGATGCCGTGACAAATGCGGGATACACAGTTATTTCAGTAAAATAACGAATCATAAAAATTAAAAAAGTCAAGACTTGTAAGCGGATTCATAATATTCTATGATAGACGTCGAGGGAGACGCAAAATGGAATGTTTTATTGATGGAAAATCCACTTGCGAAAGAACTTTCTGGAATCGCTTGAATGTTTTGGCTAACTTTCAGCAGAAAGAAATGATAATGGATGGTTTGAAGGTTCGTGTCGCAGAAAGTATGTATTGGATTCAACCAAAGAAAGGATAGTTCGTTTGAATTATTCTTTTTTTTCGACAGTTGTATCACACAAAAATCTCAATATTCACTTTAAATAAAGTGAAAATAGATGCTTTTAACATAAATAAAATGTTGTATGGGATTCTAATATTTTATTGTGGAAATACATTTGGTTTATCTGTATAATACATATAGAGAACGACTACTGGAAAAGCAGTGGTTACTCTGAAATTAAATTAATGCTGAAGCACTAATCTTTTTCCATTGTCAGTGGTGATTAGTGCTTTTTGTATTTTTCTATAATAATTAATGCGATTTTTGTTGTTTTCATTGATAAAACCTGACTTTAGAGGTTGAATAGTAAAAAATGGTGCAACACTCGATATTTGATTATCGAGTATGCATCATTTTTATTTGTTTATCTGTTAGATAATAATTTGTTATTGGTTGATTTAATTTTTTGGATAGATCTGTTACGAATTCTTTGCTGGTTAATAGATTTATGAATCTTGTTGAGTTGATTCTTACAACTCGGAATTTTCTCATGAAATCGTATATTGTACTTGCTGAATATTTATTTTCCAGAATCTTGAATTGAAGAATTCGTGATAATAACACGGCTGTGTAACAGATGAAGAAATGCCCTTTGATCCGATTTTCTTTTTGTAGATAGACTGGACGTGTATCAAGTTCGGACTTCATGATGCGGAAGGATTCTTCAATTTGCCAAAGCTGATGATAAGCATTGTATATGTCTTTTGATGACATATTGATTTCAGATGTTACGAGCATATTATATCCGGCTAGTTCTTTGTCTTTGTCTATAGCTTTTTGATTTAGCTGGGGTTTTATACTTTTCCCCTGATCATCTAGAAACTGCATATATTTTGATGATTCACCATATTCTTCTTTTTTGGCCTGGCATGCACGGTGTGCCTTGGCTTTTTCAATCATTCTATTGATTTCCATCAGTTTCTTCTTCGCGATACTGAAGTTATAGGTAACTGTTCTTTTTTCTTTTATATTACGAGTTATGACATTCCCGTAATCATCCTTGTATGAATAGGTAAACGTATCGATGCATTCCTTGATTTTATAAACGGGTTCTCCGTTCTGATCAAACACTGTTTCGAATCCGTCATCAAGAAGAACCCATTGTCTTTCTCTTTCAGAAAGGGTTTTTACAGATTTCGAAAACAGATAGCCATCTCCATTATCAATAGCTTCAATAATATTTTTAGCACAGTTAAGGCCTTTATCAGCAATTTGGATGGTGCGGCCCTTGATATTGTTTCTTGATTTCAAATCGTGGATTAGATCACGCATGACCGGCTTTTCAGATTCATTGCCTGGGAATATCTTCATGCCGACTGGTAACATCTGTGCGTCTAAAAGAAGGCCCATTCCCACAATAGGGTCCTTTCGATTTTCTTTGGAAGGACCTCTTTTTTGAAGAGTAGATTCCTTATCGATTTCAAAGTAATAGTTTGTACAATCAAAATAAGAACGGCTGGAATCCAGAATAAAATTGTCATCAGTCGCAACGGTTAGTATTTCAACCAGTTTCTCATATTCTTCGCCCATGAATTCCAAGCCCTCCAGGAGTTGATCATAACTGAAGTTTTTTTGAACATATAGCTTTGGAAGAATATCATGAAAAGTATGATGTTTAGATAAAGGTGCAACAACACGAGCATATACAAGAGCGGAAAAGACATCATATACATCGAACTCGAATTTCCTTGAAGAGCTTAAATACCCAAAATGTTCTTTTACATCCAGCATGTTCAAGATTTTCGCAATTGGTACATAACCCAGACATAGTTCTGGTGAAATGTCGGAAATCTGTTGAAAGTTGATGCGACACTTTTCTGTCTCCCGTTTAGAATTCAGTTCATTGACTTCTTTCTGAAAATGAGAGATTGGATCATCTATACCCTGTTCGATAAGAGCATCAACGAAACCGATTTTACGAAAACTTTTATGTCGGGTGTTCTTGGTTTCTGGAGAATAAAAACTCTCATAGATGGAAAGATAAAGTCTGTCATTTCGTTTTGTTTTTTTAAGAAAATAGGCCATAGAAAGTGTCCTCCAAACATTACACATTTACACCATAATTATACCAAATAAATAAAAAAATAAAATAAATTTAAAGCACAAAAAACAACGATAAATACTGGAGAATCTCAACTTTTTCTCAGAATAGCCTCTAAACATTCATGGTGCAAACCTCTAAAGACGGGTATGATTTAGTTCGTGACTTTGTCTATTTGGATGTTTTATCTTTAATTTTATGTATATTATTTAAAATGTTCTTTCCTGTGCAAGTTGATTTTTCATTGATTATTTTATTGGTGGATTATTATTTGTGTAAGAAAAGATTTAAGGAAAAGGCATTTGAAAAATTAGAAGGGTAGGCTTGTGCTGGCCCTTTTTTCATTGTTGAATTTAAAAAGAGAATCTTCTATTTTTGTTTCAAATATGGTATTATTGATTAGTAGTATGTAAAAGGAGACGTCGAATGAGTAAGAAAAGAGTTTATGCGGCTATCGAAATTGCTGATCAAGAGATTCGTCTTATCGTTTTAGAGATATTTGAAGCTCGTTACAACGTTTTAAGAACAGAAAGAGTTGCTTGTTCAGGTGTAGATAAAAATCAAAAGATTGTCGATGAAAGTGCTATTGTTACAGCCATTCGTCAAGCTATAACGAATGCACAGGCAGCTTTAGGATATCGAATTGAGCGTGTCTTATTGGCTGTTCCTAGTGTAAATGTAATGCGTAGCTCACAAAAGGTGCGTGTTCAGATTGAAGATGGTACAAAAAATATTCGTTTGTTCCATATTCAGCAAGGATTTAAAAACGCCATTCAAAAACGATTGAATGAAGATGTAGAATTTGTCAATGCGAATAAGGTGTCTTATGAAGTCAATGGACAAGTGAGTCAGAAACTTCCATTAAATCAGGAATGTGAAGATTTCATTATGGATGTAGATCTATTATATGCCGACAAGGAAACGATCTATTCGTATGCTCGTTGTGTGGAACAGGCAAATCTTGAAATCTTGGATCTATGTGTAGATTCATTTGCGATTGGTCAAGAAACTGCGGCTTTGGCACAGAGTACAGAAAGAGTTACAATCCAAATTGATTTGGAACAGAATCACTCTACTTTAGCTTTATTTAGTACAGGTCGTTTAATGACTTGTACAACTTTGGATTATGGATATTTATGGTTCATTGAGGATATCCAAAGAAAATATAAGTTAAGTGATGATGTATGTTACAGATTGTTGCAGAATATTTTCTCGGGTCAAGAAGATGAAAACAGCGATGTGATTGTTTATATTGAACAAAGAGAAGATATGCGTGTTGAGATTACGGCCAATGAATTAGCGAAGGCTTGTCTACCTCGTATTCGTCAATGGATTGCAGCTGTCAACGATGCATGTTTACCAATTGTTCGCCAAGGAAAATCAAGATATGTGATCACGGGACAAGGAAGTAACATTCCTGTATTGAAGGATCTAGATAAATCGTTCAATGCGAGCGCAATGATCTATCAAGAACAAGCTATTGGTGCAAGAGATGGTGCATTTGTGTGTGGCTTAGGTATGGCTTATGCTTGGCAAGACATCAACCGTATTCACCATGATGACAGAATTAGTGCAAACAATAATGAATTAGAAGCGAGCATTGATTCTATTAATCAAAAGGCGCATACTGGTGAAGGTGGATTTACGAAGAAGTTAAAGAATGCTATTTTAGCAGATGAAGAATAAAAAAGAGAGGAAAATATTATATGACTGAATTTAATCAAGTAGCAAATATTAAAGTATTTGGTGTTGGTGGTGGTGGATCCAACGCTGTTAACCGCATGGTTGCTGATGGTGTTAAGGGTGTTGATTTCTATATCTGCAACACAGATGTACAAGTTATGAAAAACTCTCCTTGCGATAACAAAATCGTTTTAGGAAAAGAAACAACTAAAGGTTTAGGCGCTGGTGGAAATCCAGAATATGGACGTAAAGCTGCTGAAGAAAGTGAAGGAGAAATCCGCGAATCTGTAAAAGGAAGCGACATGGTATTTATCACTGCTGGTATGGGTGGTGGAACTGGTACGGGTGCTGCTCCATTAATCGCTAAGATTGCTAAAGAAGAAGGTGCTTTAACCGTTGCCGTTGTAACTCGTCCATTCACTTTTGAAGGTCGTCGTCGTGCAAACAATGCCAAAGATGGTATTGAAGAATTGAAAAAATATGTTGACTCATTAATTATCGTTTCAAATGACAACTTATTAGATGTGATTGGTCGTAAACCAATCGAAGAAGCATTCCAAGCTGCAGATAACGTATTACGTCAAGGTGTTCAAACAATCTCTGACTTGATTGCTGTTCCAGCATTGGTAAACTTAGACTTTGCGGACGTTCGTAGCGTTATGCAAAACCAAGGTCGTGCATTAATCGGTATTGGTATGGCAGAAGGAGAAGACAAAGCTATATCTGCTGCTGAAAAAGCTATCCAATCACCATTATTGGAAGCACAAATCTCTGGTGCTAAATCAGCTATCGTAAACATCACTGGTGGTGACAAAGTTAGCTTATTTGATGCGCAAAACGCTGTAGCTGTAATTCAAGATGCAGCTGGTGGAGATGTTGATTGTATTTTCGGTATCGCAATCAACGAACAATTAGGTGATGCGATCATCGTTACAGTTATCGCTACTGGATTTGAAGAACCAAAAGAAAAACAACGTAAAAGACGTAGTGAACCAGTAATTAAACAAGTTGCGAATGATACATTGTTCACAGAACCAAAAATCCAAGCGCCTGTTAACCCAGGTGTTGTAACTAGTGTTGAAAATAACACAAGTGATGATGAACAAATTCCTAACTTCTTCTTCAATCGTTAATAGATACATATAGAGAGCTTAGTAAAGGCTCTCTTTTTTATGTCTAATTAAGCCAAACAACTTAATTCGGTGTTAAATAAGTCATATAGCTTAATTGAATCTTTACCGACAAAAGAATGTCGGTAATAATGTCGGTATTGTGTCGGTAATCTAAGAAAAAAGTATAAAAAAAACAGAGAATTGCTTCTCTGTAATAGGCATGGCTGGGGTACTTGGATTCGAACCAAGGAAATGTCAGATTCAGAGTCTGATGCCTTACCACTTGGCTATACCCCAATGTGCCTATTTATAATACACGATTTGTGTTTTTTTGACAAGTGTTTTTTATGTAAAACGCTTGTTTTTTTGCGTTTTAGACAAGATAGGAAGTATCGTAAGGAAATGCTTGGAATTAATGTCTTTTTCACATTGGGTTGTCAAAATAATAGGTGAGAAGAAAAGAATATATAAATGGGAGGTGAAGGAATGAAAAAGAAGATTTATATATGTATGAGTATTCTTATAGTATTTATTCTTTCTTTAAGTATTGTTCGTGCCAATACGATGGATACGTATGGAATGAGTTTAAAAGAAATGGAGATGATGGAGGAGTATAAAAAGGGAAATATCAATACGGATGAATTTATTGAATTGCGAAAAGCTAAGGCAGGTGAGTATGGTTTATTAGATTATTGTGATTCCACTTATTTTTTAAGTGAAGACTTTTATGATAACTATTCGGATGCGTATTTGATCAAGAATGGCTTGATGATTTTAGATCGCTATAGTGCAGGATTTGAAACGACTGTAGATGTGATGGAATCTAGAGCAAGTAGTGTAGTAAGTATGAGTCATCATCGGTATGAAGAAAAGCCTGGTTACTATATTGCGAATGGAATATGGAAATTGTCGAATTCGCATGAAGCATTTTGTGCGCAAGGATTGAATGCATCACCTGCAGCAGGGGATGTGACTTCCGATCCATACTTGGTTGAAAATGAGAACTTAAAGAAATGTTTGTACTATGGCTATAACGGTCCTGGAGATATATTAACATCTCGTTATGGCGTCAGTGGAGCAATTGTACTCACAAGTGAACTTGTATCGAATGCGTATAGTTCAAATTGTATTAGTAAGGCAAGTAATGATGGGTATCACTGGAATAAAGTAGTGGGTGGTTTATGGAATGAAATCATCGCAAAGCCAAGTGTTAAAAATTATTCAACCTATTTAGTAGATGTAGCTGGGTCTGCCTATAACTGGCAAGGGGTGTTAACGCCGCTTCAAAAGTTGGCATATGGTGTATATGTGCCTACAGGTTCAGTAAAGCTTTTAAAGGTCAGCTCAAAGAATGAGATCAATCAATCGAATGCATCCTATACATTTTCTGGGGCTCTTTATGGATTGTATAAAGATTCTGGGTGTAAAGAAAAGATTGGTGAATTTAAAATTGATGAAAATGGTAAGTCCAATGTGATTGAAGATTTAGATATTGGTACTTACTACATTAATGAAATACTAGCGCCACACGGCTATCAAAAAGATACAACAATCTATACGGTTAAGGTTGAAGATCAAGCGGTTCAAGAAATCGAAGTGCGTGATGTTCCACAAACCAATCTTGTGGATTTAGTTTTGGTGAAACAAGATGCGCAAACAGGAAATAAAGCGCAGGGTATGGCCAGCTTAAAAGATGCGAAGTATGAATTTAAGTTTTATGGAGGTCTTTATGATAAGGATCCAGCAAGTTTAGGTGTTTTACCAATACGTAGCTGGATATTAAAGACAGATAAGACGGGCAAGATTCTGATGGAAGATTCGTATAAAGTAAGTGGTGATGCCTTCTATACGGATCTGAATGGAAAGATATGTTTACCATTAGGTACGATTACGGTTCAGGAAATCGATCCTCCACAGGGGTATTTATTGGATAGCACAGTATATGTGCAAAAGTTAGATCGTACAAGTAGTACGTCTGAACATATTAGTGTATTTAAGACATTCAGTGTGAAAGATACAGTGAACCGTTTAAAGCTAGTCAAAGTACAGGAGGGTACGCAAATTCCATTGCCGAATGTTGTGTTTAAGCATACGATGCCAAACTTACCTTTTCCTTTACAAGAAAAGACGAATGATAAGGGTGAAATTGAATGGATGGGTCTGACAAAAGGAAAACATACATTAACCGAGTTTAAGACACTAGATGGATATGCCCTAGATATTCAGCCTATTGAATTTGAAGTGTTGCGTGATGGAAGTATTTCTGGAGTGGATCCTGTCATCACATTTTCAAATAAGGTGAATCCTTTTGAATTGAAGATCGTAAAGAAAAACAATATGCATCAATTACTGGATGGTGCTGTATTTGGATTATTTAAAGATAGTGAGTGTAAAGAAAAGATTGATGAGAAGAGTACGGTTGATGGTGTTGTATCTTTTGCGGATTTAAAGAATGGTGAAACGTATTATTTAAAGGAAATCAAGACGCCAAGTGGCTATCAAAAGATAGATCGTGTGTATTGTATAAAAACGGATTTTATACCGGTTAAAGGACAATATGATGTGTATATGGATCAAGAAAAAGTAGATGGCTTATATGCGGATGGAAGTGTGAACTTGGAGTTTGTGAATGAAAGAATGACAAAGCTTCCACATACAGGTTCCAGCATGAGTTTGGTGTGTGTGGTTATAGGGGCCTATTTAATGTTGAGGAGAAATCATGAATAAAAGAAATTTAATTTATACAGGACTATTGATGTTGGCAATGGTCACAAGTCCAGTGAGCGCAAAAGAAACAAGTGTTTCCGTTGTGCATGGGACGGCAAATTTTAATGAGGGGAATGCGAGTATTGTGATTCAGGCAAATCAAAATCAATCCATGCAGGGTAAGTCGTTTAAGGTATATAAATTATTTGATGCGACAAATTCAAAGGACAATACTTCGATTCACTATACTTTAAATAGCGTATATGCATCTAAAATCAAGGAGCTTGTATCAAGTAAGTTATCTAAAACGGTATCGGATCAAGATGTAGTGGAATATATGATGTCTTTAGATAATGAAGGAAGTCAAAGTGAATACCGTACCTTTATTGAATCGATTCAAAAGGCGATATCTTCTATGGAAGCTCGTATTGTGAATGTAGAGAGTTGTGATGTGAATGGAAATATCACGTTGGATAAGTTGGGATATGGTTTCTATTTGATTGATGAAATTACCAATGTATCCAATAGTCATGCGGCAAGTTCTATGACGATGGTGAATACGGCAAATCCTAAGGCGACGATTCAAATTAAGTCGGATTATCCGAGTATTGTAAAGAAGATTTATGAAGATGACAACAATATAGGTTGGAATGATATGGGTGATTTTGAGATTATGCAGGACATTCCCTATAAGTATGAATCGAAAGTGCCGGATATGAGTGGATATGCTTCTTATTTCTTGGAGTTTGAGGATGAAATGGATCCAAGTTTATCTTTAAAAGAAGATAGTATACAAGTAAAGGTCAAGGATACGATTATTCCAGCTGATACGTATAGTGTAAATAAATCTTCAACTGGATTTAAAGTTACATTCCATGATTTTAAAGGACTTGGTAGTCAAGGAGATCCAATCTTGTTTACGTATGATGCGTATTTAAATGATTTGGCAGCCACAAAGATTTCAAAAAAGGGTTTTGAAAATAAGGTACGATTAAATTTCTCAAATGATCCGCAAACGAATTCTAAAGGACAAACGCCTTGGGATAGTGTTGTGTGCTATACATATCAGGTGAGGGGTTTAAAGACAAATGAGAAGGATGTCAAACTTGAGGGGGCTACATTTAAGTTGTATCGTGATTCTAATTTGAGTGATTTAGTAAAGGTAAAGAAAAGCACAAATGGATATGTAGTTTCAAATAGTGTAGATGAAGAGATTGTATCCAACGCAAAGGGCGAATTTGTGATTCAAGGTTTGGATCAGGGAACGTATTATTTAAAGGAAATCAAGGCACCGGACGGATATACTTTATTAAAGGAAGCTCTTGAGATTCAAATTACGCCTACATTTGTAGCGAATCGAAATAACTATACTTCAAATGGAGAGGGATTGATTTCTCTATCGGCAACAGGTTTTAATACGCATTTAAATGCGAGTACGAATGATTTAAGTGTAGCTTTAAAAGTAGTGAATCAAACGGGTTCTAAATTACCAATCACTGGATCTATGGGAACGATTGTCTGTGTACTAACGGGTGCTGGTATTATGGTGTATGTATGTAAGAAGAAAAGGGAAGAATAGGATTCTATTCTTTCTGGGTTTCTTGATTTGTGTATTGCCGCT
>ENA-OPAC01000188-OPAC01000188.1-human-gut-metagenome-genome-assembly--contig:-NODE-188-length-36345-cov-10.128272_pt1 | contig 36345 bp, 33 predicted proteins | sample MGYA00241052_ERZ501420 | MGnify/ENA primary metagenome ERZ501420 (study PRJEB25962, sample SAMEA2042513) | human gut metagenome | biome: human gut; feature: human-associated habitat; material: faeces... | reverse complement strand
CCCACCGCCTAAAGGCAGTGGGTTTCTGCCTATGACAAAGGAAAGGATTTATTTATGAACTCGCAGACTAGAGAAGGCGCTACCATGAAAAAGAAAACAATAGTATCTGTTATATTCGCATTAATACTTCTTGTGAGTGGTATGATATACTGGAAATATTCTAATGATTATACTCATGTAATCAAAGAGAACTGGAATATATCTATTCCTTCAGATTCTGATTATTCTGAAGTATATAGAAAAGATTATGGATCAAGTTTTAATGGAGATGGTATTCGTTATCATGTTTTTACTTATGAAAACGAAGAGCCTATTAAAAAGATGTTCTCATGGAAAAAAGATCAAGGAGAAACCATCTATGATGGTCACTATATAGATGCAACAAATAAGTGGTTAGATGAAATTAATGTACTTGCAATAAGTCGTCCTCAGCATGCAGATTGTGTCTATTGGTATAAGTCACATAAAGACCATAGTGAAATAATCATGCTATGGAATAAGAAAGAAAAGAGACTCTATGTAGTGGAGTCATTTATGTAGAAAGAACCTGTTCAAATGAGCAGGTCCTTTTAAAGTTCGTATTTATTTGCAATCCTTTCAACTACTTCATCAGCATCTATAATGTTACATTCGTTAGTCTGTTGTCTTGAAAGAACCATTAAGTGTATAATGTTTCATGCCAAAAGAGATATCCTCCACAGCACTATTTTCAAATATAATATAATAATACTTTCATATATCATCTGCTTAATGGATCCTATTTAGTGCTATACTATTAACAAGCAATAGTATGGAGGCAAATTATGGATAAAGTATTAGAATGGGCAAAAGAATTACAAAGCCTTGCACAAGCAGGACTTTTCTATGGACACGATGTATATGATAAAGAGCGTTATCAGCGTATAAGAGAGATTGCAGCAAAAATGATGTTAACAAGAACAGATATACCAGCCGAAAAGATTCATGGATTATTCTGTAATGATGTAGGCTATCAAACGCCAAAAGTAGACACTCGTGCAGCTATATTCAAGAACGGAAAGATTCTTCTTGTAAAAGAGAAAGGGCAATGGTCTGTTCCTGGAGGATGGTGTGAATTTAATCTTTCTCCTGCTGATAATGTAGTGAAAGAAACTAAAGAAGAAGCAGGATTGGATGTCTGTGTTAAAAAGGTTATATCTGTACAAGATAGAGATAAGCATAACCTTCCACCTTATGCTTATGGTGTTGTAAAGATCTTCTACTTATGTGAAGTACTAGGTGGAGAGTTTATTGAAAATATAGAAACAACTGAAAGTAGATATTTTTCTAAAGAAGAACTTCCAGAATTAGCTGAACATAAATGTAACAAAGAACAAATACTGATGTGTTTTGACGCTTATCAATCTGATCATTGGACAGTAACTTTTGATTAGAAACTATATCTTTCAAATTAACACCACTAAAAAAATGGGGCTGTAACGAATAAATAGTATTTACTACTACCTTGAGCGTTACAGCTCTTTTTCGTATATTCCCACCTAAAAAGGTTATTCACCACGTAGCGGTGAATAACCTTTTCATATTTCAGACGCACTAAAAAAGAACTTGCCCCTTTCTTAAAATAATTTTATCAATCAAATAGTTTAGTGTTTCTATGTTAGTAGAAAACTCTATGCAACTTGCATATTTATACTTTTGAGTATATCTTTTCCACAATCTCTGTAAAGTTGAATCTTGACTAATAGAAAGTATTATCTCTTTAGAATCTCGCAGCAGAGAGTCAGTTTTTCTTTTCGTACATGTCTTAATAAATGCCAAAGACAAATCATCATAATCTATGGACTCTTTGTAAGATCCAAAAAGAGTTGTTACATCGTAAAAATCACGCATCCTTGTATTCAAAACTCCTCTTGAAAGGATTGTTTGTATTTTTTCCGCAAGCAGTGTTTCTAAATTATAAGACCATAAAGGTATTGTTCTTTCTTCTAACAACAATGGATATTCATATTTTATTTCATTTGGCGTGATTACATCCCCTGTAGATATATCTATTTTAATCGGAACCACAAGTTCTTCAAGTTTTGCATCTATATGAACTCTTAACCCCGGATATTCCATATTATCCATAACATCTAACACGTCTTTCAAAACAAATTCAATATGATCATCAAGAACTATATTTTTAATCTCGCTGATAATTTTCGTTGTTTCTTCCTTTGTTAAATCAAAATTACGTATTGTTGTATCAATATCCATTGTCGAACGCATTGTAATACCAATCATAGAAGTCACCAATATTCCGCCTTTGATTATAAAATCATCTTTATACTTTGAATACCTTATTCGCTCCAGAAAACGTTCCATCATATATATTCTCAACAAAGCAATTGGATCTGTACCATTTTTCTTAGCTAAATTCTTGATCTTTCCTTTTATTTGTGCAGGAGTCAAATACATTACAACAATATCTCCATATATTGTTTAATTATTTTTTCCAGTCTAAATGTCTTCGCATAAAACATTAAACGGTTTAGATCCTTATCTTTTCTTTTTACATAGGATTTTAATGCAGCATTAAAATCCTGTATTTCAAAATTGCTTCTATTTCTTACCAAATCACAAACTGTTCTTTCTAAATCATACATTGGAATCTCATGACCGAATTGATTTACAACAGTTTTTTTACCTAAATCCAATAATTCTCTCTTTACAGTATACACTTTATAGCCAGCGCGAGTTAAGGTAGTTGGATTATAGCCAGAATACATCGTAATATTATGAATCATAGGTTCTCGATCCACTAAACCATAATAATACAAAGCATCATCGTGAGATACCACTCCTTTTGGACAACGTAACGATAATACATAGGCTTCATCTTCTAATGTTTCTTTTGAGATATAAATACCTGGTCCTACCTTTTCCATATTATTTCTCTTAATGAAATTATAAATAGACTGTCTAGACAAATTCACTTCTTTTAAACTTTTTAAATTCAAAACACCATTATTCATATAACTAAGTATTTCATCCATGATATCACCTCATGTTTACATTCTTGCTAATATTATATATTATATTAGCGTTTTTGTAAATCGAGTTCCTCACAGATTACTCCTCCTATAAGGATCATACTCAATTATTTTGAAAATTTCTTAGATTCATCTACAAAAATGTGCTTTTATAACACGTAATGTATTCTATCTTTATCAAAACGATTCTGTTGAGGACGCACTGATTCAGGATATCCACATGCAATAATTGCGAAAGCTTCTAAGTTTTCAGGTATATTTAATACTTCACGCACTGCATCCATTCTCTCTTTTAATGGTGCAATACCTAACCATACAGCACCAAGTCCAAGTGAATCTGCTTCTAATAGAAGATTTTCTACTGATGCACTCATATCAATATGGGCATATTCAGGCATTCTACAGTTAATACGATAACATGCAACAAAAGTAAGAGGTGCAGATGCACAGCATGATGCATAAGGGCTTGTTTTTGATAGCTTTTCTATTGTTTCTTTATTTTTAACTACATAGAATTCCCAAGGCTGTTGGTTTCCTGCAGATGGTGCAGCCATAGCACCCTTCAACATCATTTCTACTTTTTCATCCTCTACCTGCTTATCTAGATATTTTCTAACACTTGTTCTGTGAAATAATTCTTTCATTCTTATTCTCCTTATCCCTAAATAATTTATATGTTGTCTAATAGTTATTAAGATTATCTCCAAGTTCTATCTTTTTTCTCCCAAATTGATACCATTTTTGGGAGATAAATAATTATATTGGGAGAAAAAAATACAACGTTAGATTACTAACATTGCATTTTGTTTACATTAATATTTAGGTGTTAATCCTACATACATATCTTTGTAGTGTTTTGCACTCTGTTCCCAAGAGACATCTTTGTTCATATTACGAACTACCATATCATCCCAGTATGTTCTATTTTCGAAGTAAAGTGTCTTAGCACGATTGATTGCATCATATAAAAGACCACTTTCATATCTATCGAATGTAAATCCATTACCAGTGTTATCAAATAAGTTATAAGGCTGTACTGTATCTTTTAATCCACCAGTTTCTCTTACGATTGGTACTGAACCATATCTCATACTAATTAACTGAGTTAATCCACATGGTTCAAATCTAGATGGTACTAATAATGCATCACATCCAGCATAGATGTTATGTGCTACATTTTCATTGTAGGCAATATAAGCACAGAAGTTACCCTTATATGCGTTTTCATAATAACGGAATGCATCTTCATATTCTGCATCACCTGTACCTAATACAACAACCTGTGTATGTTCATCCATAATATGTGGAATTACACTATTTACAAGATCTAGACCCTTCTGGTTTGTGAGACGTGAAATCAAACCAATGACAATCTTATGATCATCTACTTCTAATCCTAATGATTCCTGTAAAGCTTTCTTATTTGCTTTCTTGTTTTCAATAACATTCTGACTGTCATATGGCGCAGCTAATAGTTTATCAGTTGCTGGATTCCAGATATCTGTATCAATACCATTTACGATACCTACAAGCTTGTTATGATGATATCTTAAGTGTTCTTCAAGACCTTCACCATATTCTTCAGTCTGGATTTCACCAGCATATGTATTACTTACAGTAGTTACAACATTACTATAAGTAATACCACCCTTTAACATATTCGCATCCAACCAATTCTGTGTGAGGCAGTCTTTATTAAATACATAATCAGGAAGTCCTGACCAGTACTGAATAGTCTTTCTATCATAGATTCCCTGGAATCTTAAGTTATGAATAGTAAGTACGCAGCTTGCACGTCCTACATTGCTGTCTTTAAAGCATGTTCTTAAGTATAGAGGAACTAAAGCAGCCTGCCAGTCATGACAATGTACAACATCAGGTGTCCAATCTAAATAGTTAAGTGCTGCAAGAGCCGCTTTACCAAAATAACAGAATTTAGGAATATCATCGATTAAATTAGTATATGGATTACCCCAAGAAAAGAATTCATCGTTATCAATAAAATCATAAACAACACCATCTTCCTGGTATTCCATAATACCTACATAATACTGTTTACCATCTGCACATAAGTCCATAGAGAATGAACCTTTATATTCCATCTTTTCCTGGAACTTTTGTGGAATACATTTATATCTAGGAATAATAACCTTAACATCACAATTCAACTTAGCAAGACTCTTAGGAAGAGCAGACATAACATCTCCTAATCCACCTGTCTTTACAAATGGATAACATTCAGAACCAATGAATGCTACACTTCTACGTGGACCTAAATCAACTGGTGCTGGAGCAGGAGTTTCCTGAACAACTACTTCAGGTTCTACTTCAACCTTCTTTTCAACTTCAGGAGCTACTGTTTCTTCTACTTTAGGTTCTTCCTTTTTAACTGTTTCTTTCTTAGTAGCTGTAGCCTTCTTAGTTGTCTTCTTTGCAGTTGCTTTCTTAGTTGTCTTTTTAGGTGCTTCTTCTTTTACAGTTTCTGTCTTAGCTGCAGCTTTTTTAGCTGTAGTCTTCTTAGTTGTTGCTTTTTTTGTTGCAGTCTTTTTAGCTGTTTCCTTTTTAGGTTCAGCTTCCTTTACTGTTTCCACCTTAGCAGCTGCTTCCTTTACTGGAGCTTCTTCTTTAACTGCTTCTGTTTTTGAAACTGTAGTTTTCTTAGCAGTTGTCTTTTTAGGAGCAGCTTTCTTAGCTGTAGTTTTCTTAGCAGTTTCCTTTACGGGAACTTCTTCTTTAACCGCTTCTGTCTTTGCAGCTGCTTTTTTAGCTGTTGTTTTCTTTGTAGTTGTAGTCTTCTTAGCTGTCGCTTTTTTAGGTTCAGCTTCTGTTACTGTTTCTACTTTAGTAACTGTTTCCTTTACAGGAGTTTCTTTTTTAGTTGCAGTCTTAGTGGCTGTAGCTTTCTTAACTGTTTCCTTTACAGGAGCAGCTTCTTTTGTTGTATCCTTAGCAGCTGTTGTTACTGTTTCTTCCTTAACAGCAGCAGCTTTTGTAGTTGTTTTCTTTGTAGTTTTCTTTCTCATATCTTCTTCTCCGATCTCTTAGATTAAAACAAACCATAAAACCTTAACTTTCTCATTTTCTCTTGCAACATCCCCTACTATTACAATCAAACTTTAAGGTTCACTTAAAGTTAGTTTTGTATTCAAAATATTTCTTTATTTATTGTACCATAATCTGTAAAAGTTGTTTATACAAAATGATTTATTGTAAAAAAAGGATTTATACAAGTTTTCATAAACAGCCTTCATTATCAGATATATTCTCATCAGTATAGACTTAGACCTTATCCCAGAAAGCATCATAATCATTATTAATAACTAATCTCTCATAGCATTTCTCTGCATTCTCTTCTGATATCATTATCACAACCACGAAGTACTTCTGCTTCTTCTATAAGTCCTATCTCATCAAATACTTTCACAGCATCAGCATATGATTTTAGATCTAATCCATCCATAACTAATCCTGTAATAGAATCAATAACAGCAATAATATTCTTAATCCACGAAGGATACTTTTCTAATTCACTTCTTATCTCAAGATATTCATACATATCAGTTATTACCTATACCAAGTCTTCACCATTTATGATTTCTGATATTGCATGATCCATAAAGTTCATTTCTTCAGTCACCTCTCTTGTAATATATTTTACAATTATTTTCACAAGCAATAGAAAAAATGAATCACTTACAAGGGTCATTTCAAAACATCACATGTATTTAAACGGGGATTTACGCATGTTTAGCACTTATACGAACGGGGATTTGCGCATTTTCTGCGTTCACTTGCAATCTAATTCAAGTCATAATAGAAAATGTGAAGTGATAAATATTCATTACTAATCAAAGGAGCGAGACGTATAGGAAAAAGTACAATTGCTAAAGAGTTTGCAGAAAAAGAATTTAAATCATACATACTAATAGACTTTGCACATACAAGTAAGGAAATCATAGAATTATTCGATGACATGTACAATCTGTCAACCGAAATTGATAATGTCTCAAAAATAATCAAACATTAGCACCACAACGGTGCTTTTGTTTTGCAGCATAATTCGCAAAGCTGGCTTTTCTCCATGGATGATTCATTGGAGGAATATACTTTTTCTTTTCTTTCTTAGGTGCCTCCTCAGGAGCATCAAATTCCTTTGATACTAGTTCATGTTCAGCTACTTCTTCCATCAGATAAAGTTTATCATCGACATTTGCCAGAAGCTGTCCATCGAATGTCTCTATGACCATGCATTTAGTCTTTCCTGAAAAATATCTTCTGTCTCCATTTTCGGTCACAGGAAAATAAAATTTATCCTTGAATCTAATGCAGTGGCCACTATCGATAGTTCTAGTTGAAAGTACTGCAAGAGTACGATTGATTTCCTCTATAGATGGTTGCTTCTCATATACCGATTTGGTACTATTAAGGTGTAGAGCGAACTGATTATTGTATTTTTTTATGTAGGAGTTTAAAAATACATTAGCGTCCTCTATGTTGGTGATATGAGCGTGCCTTAGTTCGACTGGTAATCGTGACTGGAGCGTCTGGTTGAGTCTTTCGACCCTTCCTTTTGCTTGGGGTACGCTCGTAGTTTTTATTTCAATTCCCAGATTATGACAGGCATAAGAGAACTGAGTGAATGTATCCTCAGCATCTGAAGGCTTGTCTTTTCTTTTGTATTCAAATACAGTGCGTCTGTCCGTATAGAACATTGCAGGAATGCCATGATTAATAAGAATCTGATAAAGAACCTCATAATACCCTTTAAGTGTCTCCTGACGGTCAAAATAGGCTCCTACAACCTTTCCGTCTGCATCATCAATCGCAACATGCAGATGCCACACTTCTCCTTCAATCCAATGGAATGATGATGCATCCATCTGTATCATCTCACCTGCATACTTTGATCTAGGGCGTCTTGGATGTGCATCCTGTTCATCAAGTATAATGATTGATTCCTTTATCTCATTCCTAACCTTTTCTGAAGCAGTGTCTTTCAATCTTTCTTTAAGTTTTTTCTTTAGGGCTTTCTTTGTTTTTCTTCTTGCCTTTGGAGAAAGTACATCTTCAGCTCTCATCCAGTTGTTGAGTGTAGTATCACTTATCTTTATACCAAAGTCACTTTCTATAATCTCACAGAAGTGAGTGAAGTTTGCATCAGAGAAATCATTAATATAAAGAGAGATGATCTTATTCTTTATATCTAAAGGAACTGTAGAAGCAGGCAGTCTTCCACGGTTGCCATGTATGAAACCTTTCTTTCCCTGTTCCTTATATTTAATGATAAGTCTATTGATAGTTCTTACAGTACAGCCAAGCTTAGTAGCTGCTCTCTTCTTGTTTCCATTTGTGTCTACAAGCTTCTTAATTATTTCATACTTATTCTGTTCATTCATTCTCAATTCAACCTTTCTCATAATAACCTCCCACGGAGGTTATAGTTTAACACGGCAAGTTGATATTGTCCCAATTGGGACAATATCAACTTGGATACATTGAGACATTATCACATTGGAATCAGAAATATTACAAATTGTAAGTGTATATTGTTGACATATTGTTTAAAACTCATGTATACTGATGTCGAAGGATTGTTACTTTAAGTAGGCAAGACCGTCATTCATAGGCCCTTTTTAGGGTATCGTGAATGCGGTCTTTTTTTTGTTTCAATCTATCAAATTTAAGAGTGGAGGTGAAATCTTTAGTCTTATCAACAAAGAAAGAGGTGAAATAATGAAAGGGAAAAAAATTGTTGAAGTAGGCTTAGCTGCAATTATTGCGCTATCGGGAGTTGCTTCTGCAGCTGCACCAGCTTTTGCGGCACCTGATGTGATTTATCCAAATGTACAGAGTTACACAAAGGATTCAGACACATTTACATTGCCAAAGAAAAGCCGTTTACTTGTGGTTTCAAATGAAAAGACACTTAATAATGAAGTGTTGTTACGTGATTTGAAACGTGCAAGTTCGCAGTTAGCAGACAGAGGTGTTTTATCAGAAGCACCACAGATTGTTTTTGGTACATTAGAAAATGCTGCAGACAATGACATCATTGTAAAAATGGGAACTAATCCAGATTTAACTGGTAAAAATGATGCTTATGCAGTAGATATTAAGAATAATATTACTATTTCTGCAGAAGATGAAACAGGAATCTATTATGGTTTAACATCTGTGATTCAGATGTTAATTGAAGGTGACAATGTTTTAACTAAGGGAAATATTATTGACTATTCTGATGTTGAAGACCGCTCATTCCATTTGGACTGTGCAAGAAAATTTTTCACAAAGGATTGGATCATTTCATTAATTAAAGATTTATCTTGGCAGAAATACAATTCAATTCAGCTTCATTTCTCTGAAAACGAAGGTTTTAGATTACAGAGTGATACTCTTGAAGCAATTGATGGCTTCCAGTATGTAAACAACCAGTATCTCACTAAACAGGATATGTTAGAAATTATTCAGGTTGCAAATGAATATCATATCGAAGTTATCCCATCTTTAGACTCTCCAGGTCACCTTGGTGCAGTTCTAAGATATTTACCATCTGACTATAGCTGTGCAAGCTTATTCCCATCTGATGGTAGAAGGGCACAGTGCTTTAATATCTTTACAAATGACGAAGCACGCGGCTTCTTAATCGATTTAATGACAGAATTTATTGATTTCTTCTCAGAAGCTGGATGTAAGAGATTTAACATTGGTGGAGATGAATTCTTAGAAAAATTCTCTAACTTCTCTAATGAACAGTATGTACAGATCATGGAATACTTCAATGAAGTATCTGCAATCGTTAAGTCAAAGGGTATGACTCCTAGAACTTGGAACGATGGTGTGATGTATGGAAATTATACTGGTTATAAGTTAGATCCAGATATCGAAATCTGTTATTGGGCTGCTCCACAGAACTGTGCAAGTATCGAAAAGTTTGTACAGAACGGTAACAGAGTTATCAACTTCTCTGACACTTACATGTATTATGTACTATCTTCTTGGTGGTTACAAAATGCATGTCCTGAAGGAGATAGAATTTATAGAGAATGGAATCCAGGTAAATTCTCTACATTACAGGGTGGTATTCCACAGACTTATAACAAACCTTACGCAAACTTTGTAAAAGGTGGTTCTTATGCAGTTTGGTGTGACGTTCCAGGTTATATGACACAGGACTCAGTGGCCAATAACATCTTTTATAGAACACGTGCAACTGCTTATAAGATGTGGAACACATCAGATTCAATGCCTGAATATGCTGATGTAAAGAAGGCATTTGATAAGATTGGACGCGTTCCTGGTTATAAGAGTGTCCTACCAGAACCAGGTCAGGTTCTTTATGAAGGGCAGTCTGTTGCACTTACAATTGAATATAAGAATGAATTTGGACAGACAATTGAACCTACAGAAACTTTATATGGCTTAAAGGACAATGAATACACTATTGAACCTAAGGAACTTTATGGTTATAAGTTTGAAAAAGCAAGTGAATCATTAACTGGTACATATAAAGAAAACAAAACAATCACTTTAATTTATAAGACATTTACTGATAAGGAAGCATTAATCAAAGAAGTTGACAATGCGTTAGTGATTAAAGATTATATTCCTGAAACAGTAAAGGAATATAAAGATGCTTTAGACGCTTCGAAAGACGTTAAAGAAGATCTTACAGCAGGACAGAAGAAAGTTGATGAAACATTAGCTGCACTTCGTACTGCAAAAGAAAAAGCTGTAAAGGCTAAATTCTATAAGTTATACGTAGAAGCTTATTATCCAGTAAGTGATGCTGCTTATGCATCTGGATATCAGGCTTATATGAATGCCGTTAATAACGGAAAAAACACTCTTAAAGATGAAAACTTAGATGTTGAAACAGCTGAAGCTGCCTATAACAACATCATGAATGCGAAGAAAGCATTAATTAAGAAAGCTGCAGATAAGCCTACTATTTCTGCAACTAAGGGATATTATAGCTGGTACTCATACAACAACATGATTGATGGTAACCATAATTCTAAGTGTTGGTTTGGTGCTAACCAGACAGCTGAGGATGAAGTGTTATTCACATTCCCAAGTAAAGTAAAATTATCAGGTGTGAATGTTGTACAGGCAGACCAGGGTGATATTTTACGTGATGCTGAAGTTCAGATTTCTGCTGATAAGGTAAACTGGACAACAGTAGGTACTTTAAAGGACACAGATCCATTAGAAAAGAGATTTGACTTTGATGCTCAGGAAATTAAGTATGTAAGAATCTACATCAATTCTGGATATGGTGCTTGGTATCAGATTTCTGAAGTTGAGTTCGTATTAGAATCCATTGGTGAAGATACTACATTAAGAGATTTAATTGAAAAAGCTAAGGAAGAAGATTTAGAAGGCAAGACAATTGCATCTAGAGATGAATTCTTAGATGCTCTTATTGAAGCTCAGAAGGCATTAGTAGCTGAAGATATCAAGAATGAAGAAGTCATCAATCGCTTAAATAAGGCTATTGAAGGTTTAGTTGATGCACCTGTAGTGAATACAGATGCTCTTGATGAAGCAATTGCTAAAGCTGATGCTTTAACTGAAGAAGAAGTAAATAAAGCAATTAAGAAGAACGTTGAAGTATTCAACAAAGCATTAGCTGATGCCAAGGCTGTTCTTGTGAAGGATGAACCTACTCAGGAAGAAATCGATGCAGCAGTTAAGACATTAAATGAAGCATTAGATGGATTAAAGGTTCTTAGAGGTAATCCAGAAGTTTTAAATTCAGCTCTTGAAGCTGCTAGTAAGAAAGACGAAAGCAAATATACTGCTGAATCTTGGGCAGCATTAATGGCCGTAGTAGAAGAAGTAAAGGCTATTGACTTAGAAAATGCAACTCAGAAAGAAATTGATAAAGCTGTAGCTAAGTTAAATAAAGCAGTAGATGCATTAGAAGAAAAGGTTGTAATTGAACCAGAAAAACCAACTGTTCCAGAAAAACCATCTGAAAAACCTACTGAAAAGCCAACAGAAAAACCAACTGAAAAGCCAGCAACTAAACCAGAAGATAAGAAGGATGACACTGTCAAGACAGGAGATTCTACTATGATTTTAGGTATGGTTGCATTAATGGCTGTTTCAGCTATCGCTTATACCTCATTAAAGAGAAAAAAATTAAATTAATATATAAGAGGCAGGTTTGCCTGCCTCTTACTTGATAGGGAATAATACAATGAACAAGAATAATATGAAACGTGTTTTAATGAGCGTTATGCTCGTTTCTTCTATGACTCTTTCAAGTGGTGCTATTGTGGCTCAAGCGTACAATGGTACATCAGCTATTACTGAAAGAACAATGACTAATGAACAGCTCGTTGCTGCAACAACTCCTATCCTACAGTCATATACTAAAGATGCATCTGATAAGACATGGGTTATGACTAAGGATTCTAAGTTCGTTATTGTAGCTAATGAAGCTAACTTAAAGAATGAAAGACTTGCTGAAATTGTTAAATTAGTGAATTCTGAATTCATGGCAAAACAGATTGTTTCTAGTGATGCTCAGGCTATGCTTTATAATCAGGATGGAACACCAACTGATATCACTATTGATATTAAGCCTGTATCAGAAATTACTGATAAGACTACAAGTAAAGAAGCTTATAAGATTACAATTGATGACACTGGTATCCATTTAACTGGTGCAAGTGAAACAGCTGTATTATATGGTTTACGTACTATTGAACAGCTTTCAATTGCGAATAACAACACTTTAGCTTATGGTGAAATCGTAGACTATCCTAATGTTGCTGAACGTCGTATTCATGTAGATATGGCTCGTAAGTATATTTCTAAAGAATGGTTCATCAGACAGATCAGAGAAATGTCTTACTTCAAGATGAATGCAATCCAGATGCATTTCTCAGAAAACCTAGGTTTCCGTATTGAATGTGAAACAGATCCATCAATCGTATCTGAACAGCATTTAACTAAAGCTGATGTAAGAGAAATTCTTGCTGAAGCAAAGAAATATGGTGTGAAAGTTATTCCATCATTTGACTCTCCAGGCCATGTTGACCAGATTTTAAGAGCACATCCAGAATATGGACAGAAAGATAAATATGGTAATAATTATAAATCAGGTTTAGATGTTACTAATCCTGAATCGATTAAGTATATTTATAGCTTATATGATGAATATATGGAATTATTTAAAGGATGTACAGATTTCCACATCGGCGGGGATGAATATATGGAATTTGACCGTGCACCTTTCACTACTCAGTACAAAGAAGTACTAGATAACTATGCAAGAGAAAACATTGATCCTAATGCAACTTGGAAAGATGTTATTGCGAAATATATCAATGACTTAGCAGAACATGTACATAAAAAAGGATTTACTCCACGTATCTGGAATGATGGTATCTACTATGGAGAAAATTCCTGGGGACAGAATAAACAGATGATCGAAATGCATAAGTATATCGGTATCGATTTCTGGAGCCAGATGTCTTGGAACCATAGTATCGCAAAACTTCAGACATTCTTAGATAAGGGTCATGATACTATTTATAACGTAAATGCTAGTTTCTTCTATTATGTATTAAGACCATCAATGCCAAATGATGGACGTAAACAGCATTCATTTGATAACTTGAATTCTGATAAGTTAATCTTTGATGAATGGACTCCAGGTAAATTCCAGGCTAACACTATTGCTGATGATAACCCAGCTATTAAGGGTGCATCACTTGCAATCTGGTGTGATAAGGCTGATGTATGTGATGAAGATACTATTACTGAAGATATCGCAAATGAAATGCGAGCACTTGCTACTAAAGCATGGAATACAAAGTCTAATAGTATTATTTCTCATAACCAGTTTAAGGCTAATTATGCAAAGCTTGGACATGTTGCAGCATTTGATAAGGGTTCTACTTTACCAGATTCTGGATCAATCTTACCAGCTGATTCTTTAGGTAAAGTGACTATTAAATATGTAGATAAAGATGGTAAGGAATTAAAGAGTCCTGTAACTCGTTATGGTAATATCGGTGATGAATATAACTTCACTGCTGAAAAGATTTATGGTTATCGTTTAGTGTCTGATAAAGACAGTGCAACTGGTACATATAGTAAGAAGGGTGATACTTTCACTTTCACTTATGAAATCTACACAGATAAAACTGACTTAAAGGCTGCTTTAGATAATGCTTTAGATGAAAATGTATACATTGGTGCAACACTAGGTGAATATAAAACTGCATTAGATGAAGCACAGAAACTTTATGATGATAAGGATGCATTACAGCAGGATGTAGATGCTATCTTGACTACGTTAAATAATGCTAAGAAGAAAGCAGTTAAACGTGCTTATTATGCATTATGGGTAGAAGTAGAAAACCCAATGGCTGATAACGGATATGCATCAGGATATCCTGAATACTTAGAAGCTGTAAAGAATGGTAAGAAGGTTCTTTATGGTGAAGAAGTGACTGATGAAGCAGTAAAGACTGCATATGATGCATTAGTTGCTGCTAGAAATGGTTTAATGAAACGTGATGGTACTGTTCCTAGTATTGAAGCATCTGATGGATATTGGCAGTTAGGTGTATCTCCAAGTGATAAATATAGCTATGAAAAGATGTTTGATGGTAATAGAGAGACATTCGCTTGGTTCAATGATGCTCAGAAGGTAGGTAAACATATTACATTTACTTTACCTAAGACAGTAAATATGAGTGGTATTAAGATCTCTGCACCTGAAAGACCAGGCTCAGATATTATTAAGAATGCTGATATCATGGTTTCTACAGATAAAGAAAATTGGACAACTGTAGGTAATTTAAGAATGACTGCAGATACTCTTGAACAGTCATTTACATTTGATAAACAGTCAGTGAAGTATGTAAAACTTGTGATGAAAGAAGCAAGTGAAAGCTGGTATAAGATTGCAGAAGTACAGTTTACTTATGATCAGGTTGAAGAAACAACTGAACTTAAAGATTTATTAACAGAAGCTTATAATCAGGATTTAACTGATAAGACAAGTGATTCTGTTGATACATTCTTAGACGCATTAGTAGAAGCACAGAAAGCTTATGCAAGAGAAGATTTAAATAATGAGGAAGTAATCAATGCATTACGTACAGCTATGAAGAACTTAAAGGTAGTTTCTAAAGTAAATAAGGCTGATCTTGAAAAAGCAGTGACTAAAGCTGAAGCTATCTCTGAAGAAACATTAAATAAGGCTGTTAAGAAAGCACGTGATGCATTTACTAAGGCATTAAATGATGCAAAAGCAGTATTTGAAAACAAAGATGCTTCTCAGGAAGAAGTTAATGAAGCAACTAAGAAGCTAGAAGATGCTATTAAGGGCTTAGATGTTCTTAAGGGTGATACAACTGCATTAGATGCAAAACTTGCTGAAATTAAGAAATTAGATGAAAGTAAGTATACTGAAGAATCTTGGACTGCATTAATGAATGTTGTCGCAGAAGCTAAGGGGCTTGACGCAGAAAATGCAACTCAGGTAGAAGTAGATGAAGTTGTGGCTAAGTTAACTAAGGCAGTAAATGCTTTAGAAGAAAAGGTTGTAATTGAACCAGAAAAACCAACTGTTCCAGAAAAACCTGAAATTAAGCCAGAAACAAAACCAGAAGTGAAACCTGAAATTAAGCCAGAAGTAAAACCAGAAACTAAACCAGAAGATAAGAAGGATGATACTGTTAAGACAGGTGATCCAACTTCATTATTCGGATTAGTATCTGCTATGGCTTTATCTCTAGCAGGTTTTGTATCTGTGAAGAAGAAAAAAGACTAAATCTTTGAAGGGATAGTGTAATGCTATCTCTTCTTTTTTCTTACAAAAGAAGTGAGATGTATAAATTATAATGTGAAGTGAATATGATATCATAGATATAAGAGAGGGGTGAGCATAATGAAGGATGCTTATATTAATGGAAAAATAATAGATGGTACCAAGGAAATGCAGGTTAAGGAAGGTTACGCTATTCTTGTAGAACAGGGTAAAATTAAGAATATTGTTTTACAAGAAGAAGCTGATTTAACAGGCTATAATGTAGTTGATTTAAAAGAAAACTATATTATGCCAGGTCTTATTAATATGCATGTACACTTAGCCGGTAATGGGAAACCACAAAAGAAACAGAGAGATAATGCAAAGTTAGTGAACTTCTTAATGAGTAATCCACTTACTCGTGCTATTGCTCATAATATGGTGAGTAGGTTTGCGGAAATGGAGTTACTCAGTGGTGTCACTACTATTAGAACAGTAGGTGGTATTAGAGATTTTGATACACGTGTACGTGATGAAATTAATTGTGGGAAGAAAAGAGGTCCACGTATTTTAGCAGGTAATGAAGGTATTTCAGTCCCTCATGGTCATATGGCAGGGAGTGTAGCAATTGCAGCTGAAACAATTGATGATGCACTTTTACAGGTAAGTAAAGCAAAGGAACAGAATGTTGATTTAATTAAATTAATGATTACAGGTGGCGTTCTAGATGCAAAGGAAAAGGGTGTTCCTGGAGAATTAAAGATGGCTCCTGAAATGGTTAAAGCGGTTTGTGATAAAGCACATGAATTAGGCTTTAAAGTGGCTGCTCATGTAGAATCATCTGATGGTGTCAGAGTGGCTTTGGAGAATGGTGTAGATTCGATTGAGCATGGGGCAAAACTCGATGATCATATGATTCAGTTATTTAAAGATAATAATGCATTCCTATGTACAACATTATCACCAGCCTTACCATATGCTTTATTTGATCGTTCTATTACTAACGCATCAGAAGTAGAACAATTCAATGGTAAAGTCGTATTTGATGGAATTATAGAATGTGCGAAACAGGCATTAGAAAATGATATTCCTATTGTATTAGGTAATGATGTAGGATGTCCTTGGATTACACAGTATGATTTCTGGAGAGAACTATATTACTTTCATAAGTATGTAGGTGTAAGTAATGCATATGCAATTTATTGTGCGACATTACAGGCAGCTAGAATGGCTGGTATTGATTATGAAACTGGTTCTATTGAAGTAGGTAAATCAGCTGATATGATTGTCACAAAGGATAATCCATTAGATGATTTACTGGCATTAAGACATATTGAATCTGTTATCATGAGAGGTCATAGAACTGATCATCCTACTAATAAGATTAATGAACAGGTTAAAACTGAATTAGATAAGTTCTTATAATCCCTTCTGACGAAGGGTTTTGAGTATTTATACACAATATATATGAGTTCACTATTATTCATATCTATAAGAAAAAAACAATTATTAAATAATAATATACATGTAGTAGAAGAGAGATTTACCTTCTTGATATAATATAAGAGGAGGAAAACAAAATGAATTCTAAGAAAAAGATAATTGCGGGTATTATTGTATGTTTGTTTATTGGTGTAATAGCTGTATTTGTATTCCCTAGTCCTAATGCATATTTATTAAAGGCTGATGTAAGTGGTGAAAAGAAGACAGCTTATTCTTTATATAAGTCTATTTCTGTTTCTTCTAAGATTAATAGTTTAGAATTTATTGATCAGTTACCAGAAGGTGTTACTAAGTATGATGAAAGCAAAGCTCGTTATGGTTCACCTGCTTACAGTGTTGTATTAAAAGGAAATATGTATCGTTTCTATAGACTTTCTAGAGATACAAATGTTCTTGTGACTAAGACAGAGAATAAAACAAGTAAATATGCTGTTATGGATAGAGATACATATCAGAAATTTGCATCTATTAGTAGTTATATTGAATATGATTACTTAGATTATTGGAATTAAAAGAAAGAGGATTGACTCTGTAAGTACAGATTCAATCCTCTTTTTGTGCACTGTCTCATTTTCATAGAGTTAAGATAATATTTTATAAGTCAAATCCATACTTTTTACTAAACATTCTCCATATTTCTTCTTCAGTATGACTTCTTCCTTCTTCGTAATCTATTTCTGCTTCATTTAACTTATTTTCGATTGTTTCAGGAAGACTAACATTATTATTATCTGAATCAATATCTTTAATTGGTTTCATAACAATCAATTCTCCTTGCTCATAGTATAGCATTTATTCAAACGAATAGAAACAACGATAAGAATCAAGGAAAGTGGAAAGATAGAAAAGCAGGTGATCTTATCTTTTTTGACTAGGAAATTGATAATGATCCAGATCATATGCGTTTTTTTTGGAAATTGAAATTTAAACTCAAATGAAAGCTTTAATGAAAGACCTAAGATAAAGAAAGTTAGTGTCATTGATTATGAAATCTAAAGAAATCGGATTGACTCTGTAATAGAATCAATCCTCTTTTTGTCTGTTGATAAAAGCATTTATGCTAAATCCATCTGGATATCTTTTATGTAGTTTATCTAGGTTACCTTGTAAGATAGTATCTAAAGGAACATCTAATGCGGTAGCAGCTTCGGCAAGATACCAGGCTATATCACCTGATTCTTTAATAAGATGATTTTTGTCCCTGCATCAATATCCCATAACACTATTCATAAGTATATCTTTCTTATTCAGTTTAGGAATTCAGCGTTCTTATTGCTTCTTTTTGTGTTCATTGTAGTAAAGAAAAAGCCCTGAATAAATCAGGACTTTAAGTGTTGAATTAATTATTTGCTAGCTTCTTCAATAGCAACTGCAACTGCAACAGTAGCACCTACCATTGGGTTGTTACCCATACCGATTAAGCCCATCATTTCAACGTGAGCTGGTACTGATGAAGAACCTGCGAACTGAGCATCACTATGCATACGACCCATAGTATCAGTCATACCATATGAAGCTGGTCCTGCAGCCATGTTATCTGGATGTAATGTACGACCAGTTCCTCCTCCTGAAGCAACTGAGAAGTATTTCTTACCCTGTTCGATACATTCTTTCTTATATGTACCTGCAACTGGATGCTGGAAACGAGTTGGGTTAGTAGAGTTACCAGTGATTGATACATCTACACCTTCCTTATGCATGATAGCTACACCTTCACGTACGTCATCTGCACCATAGCAGTTAACCTTAGCTCTGTCACCATCTGAATAAGCAGTTCTAGATAATTCTTTAACCTCACCTGTGAAATAATCGAACTGAGTTTCAACATATGTGAAACCATTGATTCTTGAGATGATCTTAGCAGCATCTTTACCTAAACCATTTAAGATAACTCTTAAAGGATGCTTACGAACTTTGTTAGCGTTTAATGCGATCTTGATTGCACCTTCAGCAGCTGCGAATGATTCATGACCAGCTAAGAAAGCGAAACACTGAGTTTCTTCATCAAGAAGTCTTGAACCTAAGTTACCATGACCTAAACCTACTTTACGGTCATCAGCAACTGATCCAGGAATACAGAATGACTGTAAACCAATACCGATTGTCTTAGCAGCATCAGCAGCCTTAACGTCACCTTTCTTGATTGCGATTGCAGCACCTACAGTGTAAGCCCAGCAAGCATTTTCGAAGCAGATAGGCTGAGTAGATTTAACGATGTTATAAACATCAATACCTTTATCATCACAGATCTTCTTAGCTTCTTCGATATCTTTGATACCATATTCGTTTAAAGTTTTATTGATCTGGTTGATTCTTCTTTCATAACCTTCAAATGTAATAGCCATTGTTCTACCTCCTAATTATTCCTTTCTTGGATCGATGTACTTAGCAGCATCAGCAAAACGTCCATAAGAACCTGTTGCCTTCTTAACAGCTTCATTAGCATCTTCTCCAGCTTTGATCATGTCCATCATTCTTCCAAGATTTACGAATTCGTAACCGATGATCTGGTCATCATTATCTAAAGCAACTCTAGTAATGTAACCTTCAGTTAATTCGAGGTAACGAGGACCTTTCTTCTTAGTAGCATAAGATGTACCTACCATTGATCTTAAACCTTTACCTAAGTCTTCAAGACCAGCACCAACTACTAAACCACCTTCTGAGAAAGCAGACTGAGAACGTCCATAAACGATCTGTAAGAATAATTCTCTCATTGCAGTATTGATAGCATCACAAACTAAGTCAGTGTTTAATGCTTCAAGTAAAGTTCTACCAACTAAAGCTTCAGCTGCCATAGCTGCAGAATGAGTCATACCTGAACATCCGATAGTTTCGATAAGTGCTTCTTCAATGATACCTTCCTTAACATTTAAAGAAAGTTTACAAGCACCCTGCTGTGGAGCACACCATCCGATACCATGAGTGTAAGCAGAAATATCCTTGATTTCTTTAGAATAAACCCATTTGCCTTCTTCAGGAATTGGGGCACAACCATGATTGCCGCCCTGTTTAACGCAATACATTTCTTCAACTTCTTTTGAATAAATCATTTTTTTACTCCTTTCATTACTAAATGACTGTTGATTCAAGGTGAGGGTTATCACCTGTCAAAATTATATGACACCATGCTTTTAAAGTCAATGAAACTCAAGAAAACAGCATGTAAAAAATAGTATAAAAAGGGCTTAAAATAGCGATTTTCAGACAGTAAAAGGACTTGTGAAAAAATAAGCGTTTTCATTTTTGCATCAATGAAAATTACAGTATGTTAATGGGTTGATGAAGTTAAAAAATTATTCATAATCTTAAATTAGTATTATAATGACAATGCAATGGAAGAAGGATAAACTTATGAAACATCAAAAGCTGACAATAAAACAGAAGAGAATACTGAAGAATATATTGGTTGTAGTATTACTTATTATTAGTTTTCCTAGCTATACACCAACACAAGTCATTATTAAAAGTGATTATATATTAATAAGTAACCATCTCTTATCTAGACCAATAGAATGTAGTAGTTTTGATGGACTGACTTATACAGGGCTAGATGGTAAGAAATATAGTCATAAAAGCTATGTAGGTGTACAGCCTCTTACAATCTCTAATACAATTACATTTAGTACTTCTAAGACGCTGTATAGTGCACCATTCTCTTACTATGCCACTTCTAATACTGTTCCTGCAGGAAGTTATCATGTCACAAAAGAAGCAGGACGTTACATGTATATAGAAGGGAAGGGGTGGGTTTCTTCTCAATATGTGAGTATAGATGTCAATAATTCTATAGAGAATACGACAGGTATACCACTCTACAAAGATTATATGATTCCTGAAGCAAGTAGCCATCGTACACATTACGCTATGAGACCGCTGTATATTACAATCCATACAACAGATAATACAAATAAAGGAGCCGATGCTTTGAGTCATGCTAAACTTCAATATACAGGTAATGTACGTTCCGCTTCCTGGCATTATACAGTGGATGACCATAGTATTTACCAATCATTACCGCTTAACCAGCAGGCAGGACATGCAGGAGATGGTGTCATGTCAGGTAATAGTGCGTCTATTGCGATAGAAATATGTGTCAATTCAGATGGCCATTTATATATGGCAGAAAAAAATGCAGCCAAACTTGCTGCTGCATTATTAAAACAATATAATCTCAGTGTGGATCAACTCCGTATGCATCATGATTGGTCAGGTAAAGACTGCCCTAGACCAATGATAGAAGGGCAGTTTGGATCAATGAGTTGGGAGTCTTTTAAAAGACAAGTCTCTAACTACATGCGTACAGTATGAAAAAAGGAAGCTCGTGCTTCCTTTTCAAATGCCTATTCAATCATAATAGGTTTCTTTTCTTCAATCTTTTCAGGTTCAGTCTTAGGGAAAGTGATCATTAATTCACCATTCTCAAACTTAGCAGTGAAGTCTTCTTCTTTATAACCCTCACCAACATAGAACTTTCTTGAACAGCTTCCTGTATAACGTTCACTTCTGATAACCTTGCCGTTCTTATCTTTTTCTTCCTTATCCTGATTAGTATTAGCAGAAACTGTTAAATAACCATCAGTCAAGTCTAGAGAAATATCTTTTTTCTTATATCCAGGAAGGGCAATATTCATTTCATAGTTGTTGTCTACTTCCTTGATATCACACTGCATTGCATTAGTTGATGGACTCATCCAGCCATCATCAAACATATCATCAAACACATCATAGAAACCAGGTAAAAATCTCATAAATAACATCTCCTTTATCAAATTTAAACATGGGATTCTTCGTCTCGTGTTTTTAGTAGATTGTAATTGATTTCTTTTCTACTCTCTTTGGAGCTTCCTTAGGAACTGAAATCATTAATTCACCATTATCAAATTTAGCTTTGATATCTTCTTCAGTAAATCCTTCACCTACATAGAAGCTTCTAGAACAGTTACCACTATATCTTTCGCGTCTTACAATACGTCCTGCTGTTTCTTCTTTCTTAGCAGATGCTGATACTTTTAAGTAGCCATCCTTAAGTTCCAAAGCAATATCTTCTTTCTTATATCCAGGAAGAGCGATATTCATAACATATGAATTTTCTGTTTCACGAATATCACATAACATTGTATTTGCTTGTGTAGTATTGACTCCTGAATCAAATAAATCATTAAACACATCATTGAAATTTGGATAATATCTCATATTTGTTCGCCTCTCTCAACGTTTTTCTTATTTCTTAGTAACCTCTCTATCGATTACAACTATTATTATAGTCACTCTTTTAGCAAAGTCAACACTTGAGTGCTAAAAATTAGCACTTTCTTTTATAAAGTGCTAAAAAGAAAAGAGCCTGCCTATTTGGCAGGTTCTAAGTCAATCGATTTTAATTGATAAGCAGTCATATCAATTTCTTTATTACTTATAATTTCAATAGTATCTGAATTGTTGTAAATACGTGTAGTAAAGGCATAAGCACCATCATTGATGAATAGCTCTAAAGAAGATGTGTCGCTAAACAAAGTCATATTATTCATTTCATGAATTTTAATGTGTTTCACACCACGACCTGAACTGCTTTTATTCATATCAATAGTGAGAAGACCATCTTCATAATTCATATTTACACCTCTTATCGGCATGATACCGATTCCACATTTAAAAAAAAGCATCAGATACTTCTGACGCTTTCTCCTTCTATAAATGAGAAGTCAATAAGTGTAGCACGTTCGACCTCTTTTTCTTCTATCATATCAAGAATAATCTGTCCAGCCATCTGGCCAGCATGAGCATAATGGAACTTAATAGTTGTAAGAGCTGGGGACATTACAGTAGAAGTCCAATAACCACCAAATCCAGTCACTGAAACATCCTCGTGAATACGTAAACCGTGATCTTTTAGAACCTTCATACATCCCATCGCAATTGTATCTGTTGCACAGATGATGGCAGTAGGGCATGTATGATTCTTTAAGTAATCATTGAGTTTATCCATTGTCTTTTCAGCAGAGAAGTCTGTTTCTAGAAAATAAGGATGTACATCCTGTAAGCCATCATAAACACCCTGTCTACGAATGACTCCTACAGCCACATCTTTTCTACTTACTCCTGCATATACAACATTCTTATGACCATTAGAATAAATATACTCACCTATCTTATAGCCTGCTTCATAATCATTATTGATAACACTCACGCCATCATCATAAGACTGAGCCATAAAGACAATAGGAACAGAACTCTTAGAGGTAATATCTCTATGTGCCATTGTGATAGAAGTGGCAAGAAGAATAATACCATCCACTCTTAATTGCATAAGTTTAGTAATAGATTTGATTTCATCGAGTTCATCATGATTAGTATTAATAATGATTGTCGTATAATGATGCTTCTTTAAGAACTGATCAATATTCATCATCATACGACTAGAAGCATATGAAGTAAGAGTAGGGCATACAATACCAACAGTATGTGTCTTGTTGGCTTTTAAATTTGCAGCAAGCACATTAGGCTCATAATCATATTCTTTTACAATCTTTTCTATCTTCTGACGTGTTTCTTCTTTTACATAGCCACCATTAAAATAACGAGAAACAGTTGTTTTAGACACACCTGCAACTTTTGCGATATCGGCCATAGTCATCTTCTTCATGCTAATCCTCACTAAATAAACTCATGATTTCTTCACCACTCATAGTCGTAATAGAACCACTGTTACCTTCCACAAAACGATCAGCTAAATCCTTCTTAGCTGCCTGTAATGTCTGAATCTTTTCTTCAATAGAATCAGCCATAATTAACTTATATACAAATACTTTATTCTTCTGTCCAATACGATATGCTCTATCTGTTGCCTGGTTCTGTGCAGACATATTCCACCAAGGGTCAAAGTGAATAACACCTTCTGCTGCAGTGAGGTTTAAACCAGTACCTCCTGCTTTTAAACTAATTAAGAAGACTGTTGTATCATCATTTTGATAAGCATCCACTAATCCTTTACGATCCGCTTTATCAGTATCACCAGTCAACATATAATAAGATGTCTTACTCTTATCTAATTCTTTTGCAAGAAGATTCAATAAACTCTTAAATGACGAGAATACAATAATCTTCTTATTATTATCCTTATATGTCTGAATAATATTCAAGCAGGCTTCCATCTTAGAAGACTTATGTTTTACATCATCAAAGACAATACGAGGTTCACAACAGATCTGTCTTAACTTTGTTAACATCGCAAGAATCTGAATACGGTCCTTAGAACCATCCAATGTCTTTAATAACTGATTTGCCTGTGCTAAATGAGCTAAATAGAGCTTCTTTTCATCTTCACTGAAGTCTACAAGTACGGTATTTTCAATCTTATCAGGTAAATCTTTTAATACTTCATTTTTCGTACGTCTTAATACAAAAGGTGAAATCATCTTCTGCAATTGTGTCTGAACCTCTTCATCATGATCCTTGACAATAGGTGCTTCATAATGAGATTTAAAATAACGATAGTTATATAAATAGTCTTTATTTAAGAAATCAAAGATGGACCACAATTCAGCAAGTGAGTTTTCAATAGGTGTACCAGTTAACGCATAGCGTTGTTTACCTTCTAATGATTTGACTGCAATCGCATTCTTAGTCTTCTGATTCTTAATATACTGTGCTTCATCTAAAACAATAAAATCAAATACAATACCCTTATATTCCTCATAATCCTTACGAATATAATCATAAGAAGTAATCATCACATCAAACTGCTTATAGTTTTTAATAATCTCTTTACGTTCCTTTGCACTTCCCATTACACAAGTCACCTTTAAATGAGAAGAGAACTTATTAAACTCATCCAACCAGTTTAAAATCAATGAAGCAGGACAAATGATAATAGAAAAGTGATGTTCATTACTTTCTAATAAACTCATAATCTGGATTGTTTTACCTAAACCCATATCATCTGCAAGAATACCACCAAAATGTAGATCATTCATAGTAGAAAGCCATTGGAAACCTTCTTTCTGATAATCTCTTAAGATGGCATCATAGCGTTCATTTAATTCATGTTTATGATGTGTATAGTTCTTTAAATGATCCAATACATCCTTAAATGATTCTTCACGATTGACCTGTACATACTGGAAGTCCTGTGTTGCTAAGTCCATCTGACAAGCTCTATTTAGATTTAAATCAATTGTACCATCTTCAGAAATATCTTTAGGTAGAATATGATACTGATCCATCATATTACCTAACTCATCTAATTCATGTGTATCAATATATAATAACTGACCATTCTTTAAACGATGATAACGTTTCTTTTTCTTATGACTTGCAATAATATTAGCTAATTCTTCTTTAGGCACATCTAAAGAATCTAAGTCCATTTCTAATAGATTATGAGAGACCTTGATACCAACAGATAAGTTCATAGACTTCTTAGAACCAATCGCTTGTAAAGAATCAGATACATAAACATCTGTCATCTTATTAAGATGTCCTAAACCATCATGAATCATATCTATTGTTTCATCGCGATGTGTATCAAAACGCATAGGTCCTGACATATCATCAGGATTATATTTCTCTAAGAAACTAATAATGAGATCTGCTTTTAAAGAATGAGGTACATCTTCTTTAAGAAGATCGTGTGTTCCATCCTCATATGTTCCAATTAGGCTAACTAAAGCATATTCATCTTCATCTACATCTGCATAGATTTCTAGATGTGATTCTTCCTGAATTGTATCTTCTAAACCTACATACTCAATATATTTCTTTGTAGGAGAAATAATATAACGAGTAAAATTTTCTAACTGTTCATGCGCTACATAAAGACGCTGTAATGTATCAAAACGATTCAATAACTCAATAGTAACACCCTGTTTATCGAAAGGATAACGAGTGATAGTGAATTCTGAAGGTGTATATTGATATAAACATTTTTTTCCAGAAAAATAAGGTGCTATATTTGTTTCTAGTTCTAGAATTGTATCATGTTTATCTTTAGTCACTGATACCATAGGATGTAATTCACCCTCTATACATTTAAAAGCATGTAAAGATGCAGGAATAGTTGTAAGTAACTCCCATAAAGCATCAATATTCTCATTGTCAATGAATAACGTATTATTATTAGCAAGATGAGAATGATAGAATCTCAGAATGAATTGGTAAATCTTTTTAGATGGTTCATCTAGAATATCAGGATTATGAACAAAAGATAAAGTCTTTCCATAAGCATGATATTCATTATTCTGCATTTGTGATACAAAGTTAGGAATACTCTTTACAATATAATCTCTTTCACGTCCTACCTTAAATGTGATATTAAAATTCCATCCATCTGCACGAAGTAGCTTTAAATGAACGGGTTTAGAACTTACAGGTGTAAACTGATTGACTAACTGATTCTTAATATAATCAGTCAATGCATTGGTTTCCTTTTCTCTTTCCATTCTTCTAAATTCAGCCATCTGCTGTTCCCATAAAAGACGTTCTCTCATAGCACTTTTCTTTTCTTCCTGTGCACGCTTTTCTAAATCAACAGCATAACGATAAGGGAATGTATTGGGAGATAACTCCTGAACCTTTAAAATAAGGGCTCCTATATGTCCACAGGCTGTATATTCATCAGCATATATACAATTACAGTCTGTTGATACTATTTTAGAATTGGGATTCACAAGAACACGGGGAAGATAGATATTACCATTAATCATAACTTTACCAGATATATGATAATAACCACGATTATCTATAGTGATAGAAACATTTACAACATAATCTCTTCGATAATATTCTCGTGCAATATCACGGTTACGTGCTCTAGATACAACACGTTCAAATTCATTGTCAGTGATAAATAACATAGCAATTCCTCCTAATCTAACTAATTATATCATAAGAAAGAACACAAAAAAACTGGAATAAATCTTATTCCAGTTCAACAGGTTCCTGTTTTAGAGTTAGACCATATTTCTTTTCAATAATAGAAACAATTTCTTCTCTTGCCTGTTTTAAATGGGCATAACTTTGTGCACTTTCATTAATTAAGATCAGTGCAGCTTTTTCTGATACACGCATGCCATAAAATGATTTACCCTTTAATCCAGCATGGTCTATTAACCATCCAGAAGGGACTTTATTACCTTCCCAGACAGGAACATTCATACTTCTTAAACGATCGGCTTCTTGATCATCTAAATAAACATTTTTAAAGAATGATCCAGAACTAGCTATTTCTTCTGGCTTAGGTAACTTAGACCAGCGTATTTCAGTCACCATCTTTCTAATAGATTTAGGAGAAAAATTAGTAATCTGATGTTCTTCTACATAACTCTGTAAAGAAGTATAGAAAGGAGGAGTAAGTCTATCATGACTTAAATGAATTCTCATAGAGATAATCAAATAACGTCCAGCATCTTTACCCTGATTAAAGATGCTTTGTCTATAACCTAGATTCATATCTTCTTTCTTAATAGTGACATACTTTTCTTCTTTTAAATCATAAGCATGTACAGATTCTAATACCTGTTCTATTTCCTGACCATAAGCACCTACATTTTGGACAGGTGCAGCACCGACAGTACCAGGAATAGCACTTAATGCTTCAATACCAGATAAATTCTTTTTTGTAGTAAAAGCAACTAAATCATCAAGTAGTTCTCCACCCATTGCGTCAATCGTCAATTCATCAATAAAACGTATACCTTTAATACGGTTTAAAAGAATAACCCCCTTGAAACCTTCATCTTTTCCAATTACATTACTTCCTGTACCTAGAATAAATACAGGTAATTGACGTTCTTTCGCAAATAAGTAAGCTTTTTCTACATCTTCTACGGTCTCTAATTCAATCACATAACGCGCTAGACCGCCTAGGCGCATTGTAGTGAGTTCTTTAATTTTTACATTCTCATTAATTTTCATAAGGTGCATTATAACACAGTTACAACAAAAGTAGGGGATTAATGATGGAATAATCTTTGATGAGTAAATGCGAGTACCATATCATACTTATCACAAGTATCAATAACATGATCATCACGAATAGAACCACCTGGTTCACCTACATACTTCACACCACTCTTATGAGCACGTTCAATATTATCTCCAAATGGGAAGAATGCATCACTACCTAGTACGACATCTGTATTCTTCTTTAACCATTCTTTCTTTTCTTCTCTAGTGAATACTTCTGGCTTTACTTTGAAATAGTTCTGCCATACATCATCACCTAGTACATCTTCATAATCATCTGATACATATGCATCAATTGTATTATCCTTTTCAGCACGTTTTAAACCATCAGCAAACTGTAAACCTAATACCTTAGGATGCTGACGTAAGAACCATACATCTGCCTTATTACCAGCAAGTCTTGTACAATGAATACGAGACTGCTGACCAGCTCCAATACCAATAGCCTGACCATTCTTGACATAACATACAGAATTAGACTGTGTATACTTTAATGTAATCATAGAAAGGATTAAATCATGTAATGCATGTTCAGGGATATCTTTATTTTTAGATACAACATCCTTAAACATCTCTTCATTAATCACACAGTTGTTTCTGCCTTGCTGGAATGTAATACCAAATACTTGCTTAATTTCTACTGGATTAGGTACATAGTGAGGATCCATCTGTAATACACAATAAGTGCCTCTTCTTTTCTTTTTAAGTATTTCTAATGCTTCTTTTGTATAACCAGGGGCAATAATACCATCACTGACTTCACGATTAATAAGTTTAGCAGTTACTTCATCACATACATCAGAAAGAGCACAGAAATCACCATATGAACTCATACGGTCACTACCTCTTGCCTTAATATATGCATTTGCGATAGGACTTAACACTTCGGCACTTTCCTTTACAAAATACATCTGTCTTTCTACTTCAGTTAAAGGTGTCCCAATAGCCACACCAGCAGGAGATACATGCTTAAAACTTGCAGCACAGCTCATATGAGTTGCTTCCTTTAATTCCTTCACTAACTGCCAGCTATTAAAAGCATCTAATAAGTTGATATAACCAGGTTTACCATTTAAGACAGTAAAAGGAAGTTCTCCTTCTTCCATAAACACCTTAGCAGGTTTCTGATTAGGGTTACAGCCATACTTTAATTCTAATTCTTTCATAGATTCCTCCAAAAAAAGAAGCCGACACATACTCCAGGCTTCTTTGCCCAGACGGTCGGCTTCTTCATTTGATTTATTATACTCCCTGTGGTCAATTCCACTTCCGTCAGTCATATAACTAATGTCATTATAGTAAAAAGAGATTTATAAAACAAGCATTTTCAATATATAAAAATAGAATGTAAACGCTTGCACTACTGTAATTATTAGGCTATAATTAAGTTAGAAAGAGAGGAGGAAAACCTCCTTAACATATACATTCATCTCAAAGAACTTGGTCAGAAAGGAGAGATTCCCATGGGATACTGTGACTGAGTATCTGTTGAGGATACTCAATTAAATTAGGAAAAACGTATTTATCCACCATAATGATTTATATGCTTTATTTATAATGTATGGTTTTAATGAAAGGTGGAAAACGGGAGATAGTTCCTGAATATAATAATAAGGTACGTTGATCTATATATTGGAAGGCTGTAAAAAGGTTTTCCCATTTATCTATGATGCTGGAAATTGAATCCAAAAGATGTAATCCTAGTATCCAGCAGAAAAGCTATGGTGATGTAAAAGCCATAGTTTTTTCAGTTGTGAAAAAAGCACCTATTTATCAGTAAATTTTCAATTTATGAAAATGTGTGTAAACGCTTGCATTTGTGTGAATGATAATGTATGATATAAGCGAAAAGAGAAGACAGAAGATAAAACATTAAATATAAGACATGTTACTTGACTTCCTAGTCTAACGAACCGAAAAGTAAATAAGTAATACGGCAATTATAGTAAGATTCGATCTTATATTCAGTGAGAAATGAAAATTTCTAATAAAATGTTGAACCCATAAAAAGTCTAATAATAAAAAGAACTCAATATCAATACGATGGGTTTGATAAATTATTCAAATGAGTCTAATGCTTCTCCTTATATAGCAAAAGAGGAATCCAAATGGGTTCCTCTTTTCGTTAGCTTTCTTCTATTTCTAATAGTTCTAGATAACGTTCATTCTTTTCTTCTAAAGTCTTTTCAACTTCATCACGTTCTTTACTTAATTCATCAAGCTTTTCAAAGTCCTGGGTAGAACCCATTTCTTCATCGATCTCACTTAAACGTGTTTCTAGATTCATAAGAAGATCGTCCATACCTTCTAGTTCTTTCTTTTCACTGAAAGTTAATCTTCTTTTTCTATTTTCTTTAGCTTGTTTACGATAATCTTCTTTCTGAGATTCTGTTTCTTTCTTAGTATTAGTGATATCAATAGAAGCACTATAGCCACCATTCACATAATGAATTTCCTGATCCTTAAAGACAAATAAACCATCTACAATACGATCTAGGAAATAACGGTCATGGGATACAGTAATCACAATACCTTTAAATGTATCTAGATAATCTTCTAATACATTCAATGTTTCAATATCTAAGTCATTCGTCGGTTCATCTAATAGTAATACATTAGGTGCACCCATTAATACCTTTAATAAGTAGAGTCTTCTTTGTTCTCCACCAGATAACTTACCAATTTGTGTATACTGGGCATGGTCATCAAATAAGAAACGTTCACACATATTACGAGCACTAAGTGTTCCTTCACTTGTTTCTAGATTATCACTTGTTTCTCTAATATAATCAATAACTCTCATTGTAGGATCATCATAATGGAAATGTTGCTGGAAATAAGCCATACGGATTGTATCACCAATAATAATCTCTCCATCATAATCAGTGATAATACCAGCAATCATATTAAGGAGTGTTGTCTTACCACAGCCATTTTGTCCTAATATACCAATACGGTCAAATCTCTTAAATAAATAAGAAAATGGCTTAAACATCACCTTATCAGGATAACTCTTAGACACATTCACTAACTCAATAGTCTTTTTACCTAAACGACTTGTAGTATCTATAAGTTCAACAGTTCCTTTTTCTTGAATCTGTTCAATAGAAGATAATTCTTCAAAACGCTGTAAACGGTCTTTACTCTTAGTAGAACGTGCCTGAACACCTGCTCTGACCCATTCTAATTCTTTCTTTAAGAAGAGGTTTCTTTTTCTTTGTGCCTGTAAGGCATTGTTTTCTCTTTCAGCCTTTAATTCTAGGAAGTGTGAATAATTGGCTACATAAGGGAAAATCTCACCTCTATCTAATTCATAAATCTTATTAGTAATACGTTCTAGGAAGTAACGATCATGAGTGACCATGAGTAATCCTTTAGAACGTTTGATTAAATATTTTTCTAGATATTCAATCATAGGTGTATCTAGATGGTTAGTCGGTTCATCTAGAATAAGTAAATCACATTCTTCTAGTAATACGATTGCAAGAGCTAAACGCTTCTTCTGACCGCCAGATAGTGTACTGATCACCTGATCCATATCTTCTAAACCAAAACGTGTTAAAGAAGACTTAATAGAATATTCAGGGACATCTTTAAGAATATGTTTTGCTTCATTAAGAATCGTTTCATTATCTCTAAATACAGGATTCTGAGATAAGTATGCAATCTTTAGATCCTTCTTATAAGTAATAGCAGGACTGTCATGATGGGCAATCATCTTTAATAAAGTACTCTTACCTGTTCCATTGACACCAACTAAGGCAATCTTATCTGTATCCTCTACAATCATATTCAAGTTCTTATACAACTGTCTCTCACCAATCGCATAAGATAAATTCTGTATATTAATTAACATGTAGTCACCTCTATAAAAGAGAGTGGAACAAATCATCCACTTCTTGTTTTCTCTTCTTAGTTTCTTCAGGTAAAACATGGAAGCATTCATCTAACACATCATTCTCATGTGCATTTAAACCTCTCTTTAAAATGGTTTCACCTGTCTTTAAGTTTTCTAGATGATAATACCCTTTTTCATCAATTCTTTCAACAACCCACATGATGTCATCTCCTCTTTGTTTTCCTCATTATAGCATGCTATAATGGGGAAAAGGAGCGTGAACTTTATGAATAATATGCTTTTATTTGGTTTATGTGTTGTTGTGCCGGTGCTTATTCCTTTAATCATCGCATTATTAGTGGCTGTATTATGGAAAATAAAATAAGTACAAAAGGTGTATTCTTCCTGCTTATGACAGCATTTTGCTGGTCACTTGCAGGTTTATTTATACGTGCAAGCCACTTAAGTGGGCTGGGATTCTCAATGATGAGTTCTATTGTCGCAATACCTCTTAGTATGATTATTCATCATAAGAAACTGGTGTTCAATAAAATGACAGTTACAGTAGGGGTCTTTCAGTTCCTTATGAGTTTGACATTCATCTATGCTAATAAGCTGACATCAGTGGCTAATGCGATTGTATTGCAGTACTCATCAACAATCTTTGTGTTGATCTATCAATCAATTGATTTACGTAAATTACCGACAAAAAGACAAATGGGAATTATTGCGATTGTCTTTATCGGTATGGCACTATTCTTTGCGGATACGCTTTCCTTCTCGCATCTATTAGGAAATATACTCGCAATTATATCAGGAGCCTGCTTTGGAATGCAGTTCTACCTCAACAACAAAGAAGATGCTGAAGCTTTCTCTTCGACAATATTTGCCTATATGTTTTCTCTTACAGTAGGTTTAATTGTCTTTAGAGGACTTCCTCACTTCCATATCACCGATGCCTTTGGTGTATGTGGTTATGGTTTCTTCCCAATGTGTTTAGGAGGAATATTTCTTGCATTAGGTATTTCTTGTACAGAAGCTTTTACAGCCAATCTTATTTGTATGTTAGAAGTCATTTTAGCGCCTCTGTGGGCTTTTATCTTCTTCCATGAAACAATATCCGGTATCAGTTTAATTGGCGCAGGAATGGTTGTAGGAGGCGTTATCTTAAATTTAGTATTAGACTTTAAAAAAGCAGCCATCTAGGCTGCTTCTTTTGATTGTAGACCATTTCTACTTCGATATATTCATAATGTCCTCGATGGTCTTGTCTTTCAACAAATTGTCACACGCTTCATTAAGATCTACAAAAATAGAATCAATGGCTTGTTCTACTTTAGAGTCCTTAATAGCTTCTCTTCCATCTTCTCCATTGTGCCAAGTCACATGGATATAATCATTTGAGACAGATTTCGCGATCTCAGATAAAGTAATATTATCTGCTTCTTTATCAAGACGATATCCTCCATCAACACCTGCTTTAGCCTTAATAAGGCCAGCTTCTCTCAATTTGATCATAACACGTCTTACACGTACTGGATGAGTGCAAATATGCTTTGCAAGTTCATCACTAGAAATAAGGTCTTGGTTTTTACCTAAATAGACGAGAGCGCGGACAGCAATACTAAAATCACTAGTCATATGTATCACCTCCATATAAAACTTCTATTTATATTTCCATTTACATAATAATGCCTTTTGTAAATATTTACAAGAATATTTTGTAAAAAAATCACAAATGATACTTTAAAAAACCCTTTTGTAATCAACGCTTTTACAATTTGATTTTTAAATATTGTAAAAGAAAGCATATCATTAGTAGTCATATTCTAAAAGTGATATGATAGGAGTAGATAAAGGAGGAATTGAATATGAAATTTTATCGTTGTGAACATTGTGGTAACGTTATTACTCATTTTGTAGATTCTGGTGTACCAGTAGTTTGTTGTGGTGAACCTATGAAGGAATTAACACCAAATACAACTGATGCCGCAGTTGAAAAGCATGTTCCTGTAGTGAAAGTAGAAGATAATAAAGTAACAGTATCTGTAGGATCAGTAGAACATCCTATGACTGAAGCACACTACATTACATTAATTGTATTAGAAACTAAGAATGGCACTCAGTTCAAACAGTTAACACCTTCTGACAAGCCTGAAGCAGTATTCTATATTGGTGAAGGTGATGAAGTTGTTGCAGCTTATGATTACTGCAATCTTCATGGTTTATGGAAAGCATAAAAAAAGCAGAAATAAATTCTGCTTTCAGGACTGTTCATTTGAACAGTCTTTTTTAATACTTTAATGCTTCTTCAATATCTTTGATTAAGTCATCTGGGTTTTCTAAGCCAATAGATAAACGAATAAGTGTTGGATCGACACCTGCTTCTTTTAATTGTTCATCTGTCATTTGACGATGTGTATGACTTGCTGGATGTAGGATACAAGTCTTTGCATCAGCAACATGAGTGACAATATTAATAAGCTGTAAGTGATCCATGAAAGTCACTGCTTCCTTCTTATCACCCTTTAAACCAAAGCACATAACACCACATGTACCATGAGGCATATATTTATTTGCTGCTTCATGATATTTATCATCTTCTAGTCCTGGATAGTGGATCCATTCTACTTTTGGATGATTCTTTAAGTATGTAGCGACTTTTAAAGCATTTTCACAATGTACACGCATACGTGCTGGTAATGATTCAATTCCAATATTTAATAAATAACTATTAAATGGTGAAGGAATAGATCCTAAGTCACGCATTAACTGTGCAGTGGCTTTAGTAATATAAGCTGCTTTACCAAATCTCTTTGCATAAGTGATTCCATGATAACTATCATCTGGAGTTGTAAGTCCTGGGAATTTTTCTGCATGACTCATCCAGTCAAAGTTACCACTATCAATAATAGCGCCACCTACACCGGATGCATGCCCATCTAAATATTTAGTTGTAGAATGAGTTACAATATCTGCACCCCATTTAATAGGCTGACAATTGGCAGGTGTTGCGAATGTATTGTCCACAATTAAAGGGACACCATGTGCATGGGCAATAGATGCAAACTTTTCAATATCTAATACTTCCATTGTAGGATTAGATAATGTTTCTCCAAACATACACTTAGTATTTTCTTTAAATGCCGCATTGATTTCTTCTACAGATGCATCCTGATTAATAAAAGTCACATCAACACCCATCTTTTTCATAGTCACTGAAAGTAGGTTATAACTACCTCCATAAATATTACCAGAAGCTACAACATGTCCTCCTGCTTCACATATATTAAAAATCGCAAAGAAGTTAGCTGCCTGTCCTGAACTTGTCAACATACCAGCATAGCCACCTTCCATGCTTGTAAGTTTAGCTGCTACTGCATCATTTGTAGGGTTCTGTAAACGTGAATAGAAATAACCATCTTTTTCTAAATCAAATAACATACCCATTTCTTCACTTGAATCATATTTAAAAGTAGTACTTTCATAAATTGGTAACTGTCTTGGTTCTCCATTACCAGGCTTCCAGCCTTCATGGATTGCTTTTGTTTCTAATTCCATATAATCTCCTCCGTTTTTAAACATTATATACCATAAGGGTTGTAGGGAATTAAACTTTTTTTAAAAAATCTTAAGTAATTTCTAATTGTTTTAGGGAATAAGTATATAGAAGGAGGAATAAAAATATGAATGAAGTTAAATTACAAGGTCAGATTACATCTGATCCAGAAGTGAAGGAATCTAGAAATGGAATATTAAGAGGTTCTTTCTTACTTACTACGAAAGGAGGGACAGAAGATAGACCACGTTATGATTATATACGTTGTGTAATCTGGGATGAGAAAGCGCAGTATGTTGTAGACCACTTTGAAAAGGGACAGTCTGTGTCTATTGAAGGAAGTGTCAGAGGACGCTTTTATCCAAATCGTTCAGGAACAACTTCATATGCTATGGAAATTTATCCAGAACATATGGTATGTGAAGACTCTAACTATTCATTCTAGAACATGCATCAATGATGATTGAGTAATGCATATTCATGCGTGTATAATGTATCTCGAAAGTGAGGGGTACATGATGAATAGAAAATACTTTTTCTTTGATATTGATGGAACTTTAGCTGTAGGTACACCAGGAGATCAATATATTCCTGAATCCACACAATATGCTTTAAAACAGCTAGAAGCAGAGGGTCATTTTATTGCGATTGCGACAGGTAGAAGTTATAAATTAGTGGCGAAAAACCCATAGGCTTGCCT
>ENA-OPAC01000183-OPAC01000183.1-human-gut-metagenome-genome-assembly--contig:-NODE-183-length-36699-cov-2.180084_pt1 | contig 36699 bp, 34 predicted proteins | sample MGYA00241052_ERZ501420 | MGnify/ENA primary metagenome ERZ501420 (study PRJEB25962, sample SAMEA2042513) | human gut metagenome | biome: human gut; feature: human-associated habitat; material: faeces... | reverse complement strand
CAAAGGATTTTTTATGCCTGTTAGAAAACCACAACCTTACCAATCGCTTGCAAAAGTGAACGGAACTTCACTACTTGGATGCCCACAATGGGTTTCGAGTATAAGTCTATGTTGTCAGACTTAAAGTTAAGCTTTTTTACATTTTGAATAGAGTGAAAATATGTTATCGATTAACGAATAATTTTCATTGAATTTAGCAGAAGTTTTAGCGAACACTCCAGGCATTTCTATACTTTTCTGTCTGATTCTGAAGCTATGATAGGTAGTTGATCTTGACGTATTGAAAACATCCTAAATAAGCTTGTTAATAACAATCAATCCATTTTTATAAGAGCACTACATGAGTAGCCAAGAAATTGAAAGTAATCTAGAAAAAATTATTGCCCACTTAAATAAAGATGATTTTATTTATGATTTCCTAATTGCATATGGCATTAGTAAATCTATAGTCACTCGCCTCAAAAAAGGGGATCAAAATCGCTCCAAACGAGAAGATGAAGTGTTATATGCCAAAAAGATCATATTTCGTATTGAGGATGAAAATAATCTTCTAAATGCTATTGATGACATTTCTAAAGATGCGGGAGTCCAAAAACATAGCCCCCGCTTTGCTATTATGACCGATTTTAAGCATTTAGTAGCAAAAGACCTTAAGCTAGGCAAGACCTTAGATATTAAAATCAAAGAGCTTCCGAAGTATTATGATTTCTTTTTACCTCTAGCTGGTAGCGAGGTTTATCATTCCGCGAATGACAATGAGGCAGATAGAAATGCTGCTTATCAAATGGCGACACTATATGATCATTTGATTGAAGAGAATCCAGGTATTTATCATTCAAAAGAACAGATTCATCATTTGAACGTATTTTTATCACGGTTGCTATTTTGTTTTTTTGCTGAAGATACAGGTATTTTTCCTGAAGACAGTATTTTTACCAACACCTTAGTCCAACATACTAATGATAGTGGGTCAAATACACATTTATTTTTAGATAAGCTATTTGCTAGATTAGATTCAAAAGATACAACTGGACTACCTGAATTTTTGGCTAAATTTCCATATGTAAATGGTGGTTTATTTCGAGATAAAATTTCATCACCAAAATTTTCTGCAAAAGCTCGCAAAATCTTGGTAGAGCTTGGCGAGTTACAATGGAAAAATATCAATCCTGATATTTTCGGCTCAATGATTCAGGCTGTCACAACTGGTGTTGATAGAAGTAAGCTAGGGCAGCACTATACGTCTGTACCAAACATATTAAAGCTTATTAAACCTTTGTTTCTTGATGAGTTTTATGAAGAGTTAGAGAAAGCCAATACTGTTAATCAGCTTTTTAAACTACAACATCGTATTGCAAATACAAAGTTCTTTGATCCTGCTTGTGGTAGTGGAAATTTTTTGATTATCACTTACAAAGAGCTTCGTGTACTTGAAATTGAGATTATCAAAAAGATTATTGAGCTTTCAAATGGCACAATGCTCAATACTTTTGCTTCACAGATTAAAATTTCTCAATTTTACGGTATTGAGATCGATGATTTTGCTCATGAGATAGCGATTCTATCATTATGGCTTGCTGAGCATCAGATGAATATTATCTTTGAAGAGCGATTATTTGAATATGCAGAAGTGGCTTCAATATTACCATTAAAATCTGTTGGTAATATTCTGCAAGGAAATGCTACTAGAATTAGTTGGGGAAAAGTATGTTCAATCAGTAATTCTGATGAAGTGTATATTATTGGTAACCCGCCGTATCTTGGCGCTAGACTTCAAGATGAATCTCAAAAAAATGATATGAAACGCATTTTTGATTCCACATCAATTGCTTTTAATAACCTTGATTATATAGCTTGCTGGTTTTATCTCGCCACAAAATATATTCTTAATCAGAATGCAAAATTTGCTTTTGTTACAACAAACTCAATCAATCAAGGTGAGCAAGTTGCTATCTTATGGCCTCATTTGCTAAAAAATAATATTGAAATTAATTTTGCATATCCTTCCTTTAAGTGGACAAATAATGCAAAAGGAAATGCAGGCGTTACCGTTTCAATTGTATCCTTGCGAAATAACTCAAATTCAGAAAAGTATATTTTCAAACAAAATGCATCAAATATCATACATAAAACAGTTGCTAAAAATATCAATGCATATTTAATTGATGGCAAGGATATATTTATAAAATCTAGAGGTAATGCTATTTCTAATTTGCCTGAAATTAATTTCGGTAGCATGGCAAATGATGGAGGTAACTTATTACTGTCAGAAGAAGAAAAAGATGATTTATTATCATCAAATCCAGAGGCCGCACCATATATCAAAAAACTTGTTGGTGCATTGGAATTTATTAGAGGTGTAAATAAATTCTGTATATGGATTGAAGATAATGAGTTGCAAAATGCGTTAACCATTCTACCGCTTGCAGAAAGAGTTAAGAAAACCCAAGAAGTAAGATTAGCAAGTAAAAGAGCTTCAACTCAGGTATTGAGCAAAGCGTCTCATAAATTTGCAGAAATTAGATATTTTCCAACAGACTCTATCTTTATTCCAAGCGTTTCCTCTGAACAGAGAGAATATATACCAATGGGATTTTTGGGAGTGGATAATATTATTGTTGCCCCTAATTTTGCTATGTATTATGCCCAACCTTGGCATTTTGCAGTGGTTACCAGTCGTATGCATATGGTTTGGGTTAGATCTGTTGGTGGACGTCTAAAAACAGATTATAGATACTCTGCGAAATTATGTTACAACACTTTTCCATTCCCCAAAATTGATAAAAAGCAAGAAGAACTTTTAACGCAATATGTCTTTGATATCCTAGATGCTAGGGCTAACCATATAGGTAAGACAATGGCTTGGATGTATGACCCAGAGACCATGCCAAAAGACTTAAAAGAAGCTCACCAAGCATTAGATGAAGCCATTGAAAGATGTTATCGCCTACAGCCATTTAATAGTGATGGTGAGCGATTGGAATTTTTATTCAAACTTTATGAAAAGATGATTGCTGAAGAACAAACTAAAAAATCAAGTAAAATAAAAGGATAAGTAATTATGCCAGACTTTTTTAAAGCCGAATATCAACAAACAGGTTTAAGCAAAAAAACCGATGCTTACGGTATGCGTGAAATGCAGCAGATTGCTTTTAAGGCAAATTCTGCTCAATATTTACTGATTAAAGCACCGCCTGCGTCAGGTAAATCACGAGCATTGATGTTTATTGCGTTGGAAAAGTTAAAAAATCAGGGAATTAAAAAAGTTATTGTTGCTGTACCAGAACGCAATATCGGTGCATCTTTTAAAGCAACTAATCTGATGAATGGTGGTTTTTTTGCTGATTGGAACCCAAATCCACACTACAACCTTTGCACATCTGGTTCTGAAAAGAGCAAGGTATCAACATTTTTAGAGTTTTTGGATTCAGATGAAGAGATTTTAATTTGTACGCATGCAACCTTTCGTTTTGCTTGCGCTGAAATTGATGAAAAACAGCTAAATGATTGTCTAATTGCGATTGATGAGTTTCATCATGTTTCGGCTGATGGTGAAAATCGGTTGGGCGAAGTCATTAAAAATATTATGGCAAAATCTAATGCCCATATTATTGCTATGACAGGCTCGTATTTTAGAGGCGATAATATTCCAGTACTGCTGCCTGAAGATGAAATCAAATTTACCAAAGTGACCTACAATTACTATCAGCAGTTAAATGGCTATGAATATTTAAAATCATTAGGTATTGGCTATCATTTCTATACCGGACGTTATTTTAAGAAGCCATTTGATAAAAACATGTCCGCATTAGAAGAAATTCTTGATGTAACGAAAAAGACTATTATTCATATTCCCAACGTTAATGCCAATGAGTCCTCCAAGGATAAAATGGCAGAGGTTGGTCATATCATAGATGTTTTAGGAGATGTTGACTACCAAGACTCGGAAACAGGTGTTATTTACGTCAAAAACGTCCAAACTGGCAAAGTAGTAAAGGTCGCAGATCTAGTTAATGATGAACCAAGAGAGAGAGAGAAAATTTCAACTTATCTTCGTACACATGCGATGGAGGATATTGATGCGATTGATATCATTATAGCTTTAGGCATGGCAAAAGAAGGATTTGATTGGCCATACTGTGAACATGCTCTCACAATTGGATATCGTGGCTCATTGACTGAAATTATCCAAATTATTGGTCGAGCAACCCGTGACAGCTCAAATAAAACTCATGCTCAATTTACTAATTTGATAGCAGAACCTGAAGCTGAGGAAACTGAGGTCAAAATAGCGGTAAATAATATGCTAAAAGCGATTACAGCATCGTTATTGATGGAGCAGGTGCTTGCCCCTAACTTCAACTTCAAACTCAAATCTGAGCACGAGGATGATACTGAAAACGATAAGAAAAATGATTCTGAGAATACTATTCGTGTTCGAGGACTTAAAACACCAACATCTCAACGTGCGAAAGATATTATTGAGCAAGATTTAAACGATTTAAAAGCCAAAATATTGCAGGATGATACCATGCTTAAGGCGTTACCTGGCAATGTGGAACCTGAAGTTATTAATAAAGTCCTAATCCCCAAAATAATTAAAGAAATTTATCCAGATTTGAATGATGAAGATGTTGAGGCTGTACGACAATATGTTGTGCTTGACTCTGTCGTTAAAAATGGCGAAATTGTAGAGCAAGGCGATAAGAAATTTATAAGAATGGCGAGTAGTTTTGTGAATATTGATGATATTCATATTGATTTGATTGACCAAATAAACCCTTTCCAAAAGGCTTTTGAAATATTATCTAAATCTATTACATCAAGAACTTTAAAACTAATCGATGAGCATATTCAGGCGAGTAAAGTTGAAATGACCGAAGAAGAAGCACTACTACTATGGTCTAAAATCGTTGAATATCGTGAACGAACAGGCGAATTACCTAATCTTCAATCCCATGACCCGAAAGAAAAACGCATGGCAGAAGCTATCGTATTTCTGAGAGAACAAAAACGTAAACGTCAAATGGATGAAATTTAAGGGTAATCTATTATGCCAGATAAAAAATTAACCCTAGACGATATATTTAATGACGATAGTTTTGGTATTTTAGATACCAAAACCAAGCCTGCTCAATCCAAAACAGAGGAGGAGCGTCTAATTGATGAGTTTGAAGAAATTAATGTTTTCTTTGATAAGAATCATCGTGAACCCAGTCAGGGGAGTATGTCCGAATATGCACTAATGTCCAGACTTAGAAAAATACGGAATGACGACGCTATTAAGAAAGTGCTTAAGCCTTATGATAGACACCATCTTTTGGGATATGTGGAAATGGATTCTCCTACACTAGATGATGTTCTGAATGACGATTCAGGAATTTTAGATACCTCGGACGATTTATCTATTTTTAAATACCGTAATATTCCAAAAGAAGAGGATAGAGCTAAAACCGACTTTGTGGCTAAACGCAAACCTTTAGGTGATAGAGAGTTTGCTCCTTATGAAAAAATGTTTCATAAAGTCCACCAAGAGATTAAAGATGGTAGAAGAAAGATATTAGAATTCAAAAACGTTGATGATGAGCTGGAAGCTGGTAGGTTTTATTTCATTGATGGTGTTATGATTTACTTAGAAAGTACTGAAGTCAACCGTAAAGATTCTAACTTAAAAAGTTCTATGATAAATAGAAAAGATGGCAGAACTAGAACTATTTTTGAAAATGGAACTGTCAGCAATATGTATTATCGTTCTGTAAGTAAAGCAATTTATAACGGTGGTGCAAAAATGGTATCTGAACTAGATAGAGTGGAACAATTAGAAGGTTTTGATAACCCTGAAATAAATGATGAAGATAAAAGCTCGGGTTGGATATACATTTTAAAATCAAAGTCTCAGCGACCTGAAATCAAAAGTATTAAAAATCTGTATAAAATAGGCTTTTCTAGTACACCAGTTGAAGAGCGTATCAAGAATGCTAAAAATGAAGCAACATACCTTTACGCTGATGTAGTAATCGTAGAAACCTATCAAATTTATAATTTGAATGCAAAAAAATTTGAACAGCTAATTCATAGAGTATTTGCTTCTGCTTGTTTAGACATCGAGTTTGATACTAAAGATAACTTACGAGTAAATCCTAGGGAATGGTTTATTGTACCTAAAAACGTAATTGAAGAAGCTATTCAATTGATTGTCAGTGGAGAGATTGTTAATTATAAATTTAATAATAAACTTCAGCGTTTGGTTAAAAGAACTGCAAGTTAGGAGCATTGGACGATGCAAATCCAACCTCGTAACTTAGCAAAATCGGTAACAGTAGAATAAAGTGCGGTTGAAAATCAGCACATTTTAATACAAAAAAGCACAGGTTTAATCCTGTGCTTTTTGTTTAAATAAACCGATAACCGTTTTCTGTCACTTCCAAAATTGAGGCATAATCCTTTCGCCAATCACCTAAAACAATTCGCGTGTATGTTTCTTCCTGATGAATAGCTTCTCGATGTGTATGACCGTGAATTAACCGATTAACGCCAAATTCTTTCACGGTTTGTGCCGTAAACGCTAAATTCACATCCATGATATCCAGCGACTTATATTGCTTATCCTGTTTACTCTTCGCGCGAATTTTCTCTGCAATTTTTAACCGCACTTTTAGTGGCAAACATAAAAACAGCCTTTGTCGCCATTTTTGATGCACTTTTCGGCGAAATTGTTGATATTTCACATCATCAACACATAAGGTATCACCGTGGCAAATTAAGGTTTTCACACCATAGAGATCAACACAATGATAGTCCGGCAATAACGTTAAACCACAATCTTGTGCAAATTTTTTCCCGATGAGAAAATCTCGATTGCCATGAATGAAATAACAAGCAATGCCCTTTTCTGTCAGGTTTTTAATCAACTGTTTTACTTGTGAAATTAAAGGTGAAATTTCATCATCACCAATCCAAAAATCAAAAAGATCCCCCAAAATATAAACCGCTTGGGCTTCTTGTGCTTTGTTTTGCATAAAATCGTTAAAAAGTGCGGTTAATTCTGGATGCGTTTCGCTCAAATGAAGATCTGCAATAAAATAAATGGGTTTCATAACTATTCCGTCATTTTTTTCATTAGATTAGCACACATTTTTGTGTAATTTGCTATACTTTCCAAAAATTTTAATTAGGTATTTTCTATGTTAAAAATCGCCAGAATTCTCATCGTTGCACTTTGTTGTATTTTAATTTGTGTGCTCGGTACGATCTATTCCTTTATTCGTTTCAAAAACCCAAGCAATGTGGGCGTTATGGCTCGCTGGTTTGGTCGCTTATACCCTTTATTTGGCTTAGAAGTAGAACACCGTTTTCCACAAAATAAAGAGAATATGCCTCGTTGTATTTATATCGGTAACCACCAAAATAATTTCGATATGGTGACCATCTCTTACATGGTATTACCTCGTACGGTGAGTGTAGGTAAAAAAAGCCTGATTTGGATTCCTTTTTTCGGCATTTTGTATTGGGTGACGGGCAATATTTTCTTAGATCGTGAAAATCGCTCTAAAGCACACAGCACGATGACAGAACTTGCTCGTCGTATCAATAAAGATAACCTGTCAATTTGGATGTTCCCTGAAGGCACTCGTAGCCGTGGTCGCGGCTTATTGCCATTCAAAACAGGGGCATTCCATGCAGCAATTGCAGCTGGCGTACCAATCGTGCCTGTTGTGTGTTCGACGACGCATAACAAAATTGATTTAAATCGTTGGGATAACGGTAAGGTGATTTGTGAAATGATAGATCCGATTGATGTATCGTCATACACCAAAGACAATGTGCGCGAACTCACCACTTACTTCCATGATTTAATGGAAAAACGCATCGCAGAACTCGATGCTGAAATTGCGCAAGGAAAATAATATGTTGCGTCTTTCTCGTCGCCAATTATTAAAAACTACCGCAATTTCAACCGCACTTGCTGCCACACCTCAATCGGTATTAGCAGCATCTCGTGAAAAATTAACCATTCCGCCGTTGATGGAAGCGAAACGTGGTCGCCCCATTATTCTTAATATGGAAGAAACCGGCTACAAATTAGATGGCTCCCATAGTGTCAGTGTGTGGGGTTTTAACGGTAATTATCTTGGCCCCACTATTCGCATCAAATCGGGTTCTTTTGCAAAACTCAATTATCACAACAATTTGCCACAAAGTATTGCTCTCTCTATTCAGGGATTACAAGCCAGTGGCGAATTATTTGGTGGTGCTGCAAAAGTCCTAAAAAAAGGGGAATCTTGGGCACCAATTATCCCAATAGACCAATCTGCCGCGACTTGTTGGTATCGTTCTGCCACCCTTGCGAACTCGGCCTATCAAACCTATCGCGGCATTGTGGGAATGTGGTTAATTGAAGATGATCAAAGCCTAAAATCACAACTTCCTCATAAATATGGCGTGGACGATATTCCATTAATCTTACAAGACATGGAATTTAACGGCGACGGATTACAATTATTTAAGCAAAATCAACCGCACTTTGTCGGTAATCGTCTTCTCGTTAATGGACAAGAAGCGCCTTATCTTGACGTCCCTCGTGGTTGGATACGTTTACGCTTACTCAACGCCTCATTAGCAAGAGCCTATGATCTCCATTTAGATAACGAACAAGAGATGTTACTCGTTGCGAGAGATTTAGGTTTTTTACCTCAAGGTAAAGCGATTAATTCTCTCATTCTTGCACCAGGTGAACGTGCCGAAGTGTTAGTCAATTTAAGCGAAGGAGAAGGCGTATCGCTTATCTCTGGGGCCAAACTTGGCTTCTTCGACAAAATCAAAAATGTATTCAGTTCAGGCAATGATTTTGCAGATAACACCGTTTTAGAACTTCGACCGCAAGGTGACGTTTCAGCATTCAGTAAAAAAATGAATGAGCAATTTAATACTGATGCCACGGCTATACTCGAAAGTAAAATCGCCCAAGAACGCACCTTTGAATTGGATGTAACGAATGGCTTAATCAACAAACAACGCTTTGACCCGCGTCGTGTTGATGTTTCAGCTAAAGTAGGTACTGTCGAACGTTGGATTATCAACAGCTCGCTGCCTGTGGGTTTCACCATTCAAGGGGCTAAATTTGTTATTGAAAGCCAAGATGATGTTAATGTCGATGCGTCGGAACTTGCCTGGAAAGACACGGTTTGGGTGAAAAAGAAAGTACAAATTTTAGTAAAATTTGAACAACCTTCGTCAAATACCCATCCTTTCTTATTTGGTTCATCCAATTTAATGCTAGCAGATATGGGCTGCCTTGGTATAATGATCGTTCAATAAAATAATGATATAAAAAGGAATCTAACATGAAAAAATCTTCATATTCACTTTAATTACTACCTTATTTTCAGCTACTGCCTTGGCTACAGCACCAGAATCAAAAGATAACTCTAAAGATACGACAAATGAGCCAACGTTTTTGATAGAACAAACGAGCCTGCTCCATCGCCAGACTTATACAAAAAAGAAATGTCTCTCTCAAACAAAACAGAGAAAGTATGTTGGGTAGCAGTTGGTGATTTCGGTAAAAAAGCAACGGTAAGTGAAACATTTAAAGCTCAAGCCCCAAGTGAATTCACTAGTTCGATTGAGAATGCAAAAGTGGTTTCATCACCAAATAAAAAAATCCATACCATCACTTATACCAGACCAACATTAGAAAATGGTAAATATATGATGAACTGTTGGACATTCGACCGTAGAGATCCAATCGGCAAATATGTGCTGACGGTAAAAATTGGTAAACATGAATTTGAAAAACAAGTTTTCTACGTGACTGAGTAAGAAAAACACTCAAAAAATGACCGCACTTATTTAAAACTAAAGCAAAAGACCGTCTAGAATTCAATTTTCAGACGGTCTTTCTTTTCTCTGCTTTACGGCTGATAATAAACCCATTCATCATTCAAGGAGCAAACCATGCGCCAAGCACAACAAATCTTTGATTATGCGTCGAATCAATATGCGACACAGCCAGAATATCTTTGGGAAAAATACCCCGAATATGCCATCTTGCGCCATGGTAATGCCAAAGGGAAATGGTATGCGCTTATTGGCAAAATCAGTAAAACTAAACTTGGTTTAAAAGAAGAAGGAGAGACTGATTTTATCAATCTCAAATGTCCACCCGATATGGTGAGTATTTTGAGACAATCACCTAATTTCTTGCCCGCCTACCACATGAACAAAACCCATTGGCTAACGATTGTGTTAGATCATGGCGTAGAAACGAAAGAAATTTTCAAGTTATTGGATTGGAGCTACGACTTAACAAAGTAGAAGAATTTAAAAACACCTAAAAATCTGACCGCACTTTTGTCTTTCTTTACTTTAGTCACAGCTAGTAAGATAATAAATGAAAACCATTATCAAAATACAGACATTGGGTCTGTTTTATTATTAAGGAGATAACCATGACAATGAATAGACGTGATTTTTTAAGAATGAGTGCAGCACTTACGGCAGCGGGTATGTCGCCTTCTCTCTTTGCGGCAACAAAAGAACAATTTACCATTTATGGCGCACCCGCGATGCCAAGTGTGACCATTGCGGTGGCGGCAGCACAAGGTAAATTAGCCAAACAAGCGGATGTCGCATTAGAAATTTGGCGTTCACCTGATCAGTTGCGCGCAGGCGTGGCAAGTGGACAATTTAAAGTGATGATGAGCCCAAGTAATGTGGGCGTGAATTTACGTAATCAAGGGCAACAAGTTGGCATGGTGAATATTCTCACCAATGGGATTACGCAATTGATGTGCAAAGGTAGTGCCATTACTTCACCGCAAGAATTAGTGGGTAAAAAAATCCTTGTGCCATTTAAAAACGATATGCCAGACATCGTATTACAAGCTTTACTGAAAAAACTGAATATTGATATTAATAAAGTGGATATCACCTATGCAGCCACACCAACTGAAGCAATTGGTTTGTTCTTGCTTAAAGATTTCCATGCGGCCATCTTGCCAGAACCGATGGCGAGTGCCGTTGTGCTGAAAGCTAAAATTGTTGGTACGGAGATTGTACGCGGCTTTGATTTAGTGAAAGAATGGGGTCAAGCGTTTAACACGAAACCGCTTATTCCAATGGCGGGCATTATTGCTAACGAAGAATATTTCCATGCGCACAAGGCAGAGTTTGATCTACTTCACCAAGATTTAAGTGATGCGTTAAACTGGATTATGGCTAACCGCAAAAGTGCGGCTGAAATTGGCGCCAATTATCTGCCTGCGCCGGAATCTGCTATTGAAATGGGCTTAGACGGTGCGCGCTTAACGGTGACCAAAGCCAGTGAACTGAAGAATGAAATCATGCAATTCTATGAAACTTTGATGGAGTTCAATCCAAAACTCTTAGGTGGTAAATTACCAGATGATAAATTCTTCTTGGCTTAATTTGAAACTGAATCACATAACATGATTAAAACTGACAAAATCCGTAAACCACAACCTGTCCTGTTTTACATCATCGACTACCTCTGGAGCGGTTTTACCGGCTTGAGTGTAGCGATGATGGTTGTTGCTTTGTGGGCTTGGGGCAGTGCGATATTTGGTGAATTTATGCTGCCTGCTCCCGCGGATGTTTTTCAAAAAGCCCTTGAGCTGCTCGATCATTTCCAACAAAACGAAATCGGTATTTCGTTATGGCGTTCTGTGGTAGGTATTACCATTGCATTAGTCGCTGGCTTAGCTGCAGGGTTGATTGCGGGCAGCTTTAAAACCGCTATGGCATTACTCAAACCCGTCATTACGATTTTGTTAGCCATGCCGCCAATTATTTGGGTCGTGATGGCATTATTTTGGTTTGGCTTTGGCAATCCTAGCGTGCTATTTACCATTATCGTATTAGTCGCCCCGCTGACCTTTGCCAGTGCAGCCATGGGCATGGCAAGTGTAAACAAACAACATGAAGAATTGTTTGATGCGTACAAACTCGGATTGTGGAAAAAAATCCGCTATTTGTACGTTCCCCATCTCACGGGCTATGTGATTTCCAGTATTGGCGTCGCGGTTGCTATGGGTGTGAAAGTGGTGATTATGGCAGAGCTTTTGGGTGCCAATGAGGGGGTAGGAGCACAGATTGCCGATGCCAGAGCCATGTTAGATACGTCAACGGTCATGGCTTATGTGTTGTTGGTGATTGTGTTTGTTTCCCTCTTTGAATATTTGATTACCAAGCCATTGGAAATCCTGTTTATGCCGTGGAGAAGATAATGCTGAGTTTAAAGAATGTGCGTTTTGAAATTCTCCGCGATCCCATCGTGCGCGATTTCAGTATGGATTTACAACCAGGCGAAGTGAAAACTTTATTCGGTCCTAGTGGCTGTGGCAAAACTACGGTACTGCGTTTAATTTCAGGTTTGGAAACGCCAAAATCGGGCGAAATCAAGAATACATTCCGTAAAACGGGGTTTCTGTTTCAAGAAAATCGTCTATTAGAAAATCTCACTGCCATGCAGAATATCGCCATTTTTATGGATAATCCTAATGAAAATGAAATCATTGCGCTGGCAGAAAAGATCGGGCTTTCTTCGGGTGATTTGAATAAATACCCGACCGAATTATCGGGCGGTATGGCAAAACGCGTGGCATTTTTGCGTCTATTACTATGCGGCTGTGATTTAGCCTTATTGGACGAACCTTTTGTCGGTTTGGATCGCGATTTACGTGATATTTTAGCCGCTATGTTAGTGGAAAAAATTGAGCAGCAAGGCATGGCTTGCATTTTAGTGACGCACGATCGTTTTGAAGCAGCTCGATTAAGCCGAGAGATTATGCAGCTTTCTCCAAAAGGGATGGATGTGCAAAATGTGATTACCTTGCCAACGCCATTATCCGAACGTAATTCAGCCTTTGAAGAAACCGTAGTCGCACGCGAATTTCAAGGAATCCATTACTATGAATAATTTCTTTACCCATCCGATGCGACCCTTTTTTGTTGGTGCAGCCATTCTTGCGATTGTTGGTGCCTTGAGCTTTTTCATCAGCCCCGATGATCTCATCCTACACCGCAAAATTTTCTTAGAATTTATGCTACCAGCCGCATACGGCGGCTTTCTGACGGCTTCCATGCTCGAATGGACAAATTACAAAGGTAATTTAAAACCTATTGCAACGATTTTAGCGGTGCTCTTGCTTGCAGGATTGGTATTATTGCCATTTTCCCCGCAAACCGCCTCGTTTTTAGTGGCAGCTTATTGGCTCGCGTTGTTACTCTTTTGTGCTTGGCTATTTTGGTTGGATCGCAATACCGACAATTTTACTTTACTGATGTTACTTGCAGCATTTATGGTTTGTCAGACAGCTTACACCATGACTGATAGTCTGAAATTATTGCGGGCACAGGTGCATTTGAATATGGCGGCAGTGATGTTTGTATCGATTCGGGTAAGCATACTCTTAGGTGCAGAGGCACTGAAAGAAAGTACATTGAAAGATCCCGTATTTATCCCGAGTGTCGTGTATAAAAATATCGCGATTACATTTTTATTACTTCATACCGCAGCAGAGCTTTGGTTGCCTGCACAAACAGCCGCTTTTACAGCCTTTGCCGTTGGCTTTATCTTGCTTGCCAAGTTACGCGAATTACATCATCACGAACTGCTACGTAAACATTACGTACGCACTTATTATTTCCTTCAATTGTTCGCCGCGATTGGCTATTTGTGGATTGGCATAAATAAATTAATTGATGAGCCTACTGCCGATCCATTACACATGGTGACACTCGGCGGCATTCTCGGCAGTATGATGATGATTTGGCTCACCGCGGGATTATGGCATAGTGGCTTTACGAAACTGGATTACCCAAAACTCTGTCGCCTTGCCGTGCTTTGTCTTTTCACGGCGGCACTTTCCCGAGCTTGTTTAATGTATGTGGACGAACTGTTTTTTATCACGATTCCCGCTATTTTAATTGCCATCGTGTTTGTGCTTTATCTCGTAACCTTTGTGCCGATATTCCGAAACAACGCGTTTACGGATGATCCGGAATAATGACCAATCCGCACATCAATGTGCGGATTTTTGATATTTTTTAGACCGCACTTAATAGGCTTTTAATTGGGCCATTGCTTTACAATCTGCAGCTTGATGATCATCTTCGGTAATTAAACTTTGTAGGAAATGTTTAATTTCAGTCAGTTCGGCAATTTTTTCTTCGACTGAAACCAAATGCTTAGCCAACATACTGTCGACTTCGCAATGTTGAGATTGCTGCGTTTTCATCTCATTAAAAAATTTAATTTCGGCCAAGCTAAAATCTAACGCTCGGCAGGTTTTAATAAATTTTAATTGCTTCAAACTGGCTTCATCATAATCTCGATAACCATTTGCAAGACGTTTAGGCTCCGGCATCAAGCCCATTTTTTCATAATAACGAATGGTTTCTAAATGAATACCGCTTTGTTTGCTGAGTTCGTTAATTTTCATTTTTTTAAAATCAAGCCTTGACCTTGTAGTTGCTACGGACTTTATACTTTATCCCAAGTTAATCAAATAGACAATAAGGAGCCGTATGTCCGAACATCATTCCCATGAATATCATGACCATTCATCTCATGAACATATTCCACAAGATAAAAAAATCTTAGCGCTCAGTTTTGCCATCATTACTGGCTTTATGATTGTCGAATTTATTGGTGGCTATTGGTTTAACAGCTTGGCACTCATGGCTGATGCGGGACACATGGCAAATGATAGTTTATCGTTATTTTTAGCCTTGCTAGCGTTGTTTCTATCTACTCAAAAACAAAGATACATTGCCCTACTTAATAGCGGCTCATTGATTGTTGTGGCATTGATGATTTTAGTTGAAGCGATTCAACGCTGGCAAAATCCCATCGAGATGATGGCATTACCAATGCTTGGCGTGGCATCTCTAGGATTATTGGTGAATCTTTTCGTTGCAAAGATAATGTTGAACAGCGATCATGATAATCTCAATATTAAAGCAGCGTATCTACATGTACTCACCGATTTATTTGGTTCCATTATTGCTATACTTTCGGGTCTCAGTACCTATTTTCTGGGATGGTTATGGGTTGACCCATTGGCAAGTATGATATTGAGTATTCTTGTGCTAAAAAGCGGAATTGGAGCATTTCGCTTGGCATTAAAAAACACTTAAAAAATTAACCGCACTTTGGTTTGATATTTCCAAAGTGCGGTTAATTTTCAGCGATTATTTCAACTCGCCACGTTCTACAATAATGCCCACATTATTTGCTTGGGCAACCGCTTTTGGTTTACTTAATTTGAGACGTAACCATAAAATCCCAAAACGTTGTTGTAATTGCTCTGCCACTTCATAAGCCACCCGTTCAATCAATAAAAATGGTTTAGCTTGCACATAGTCTAAAATAAATTGACTCACTTCCGCATAATTGAGGCAGTATTGCACATCATCTGTTTCTGCGGCTTTTTGACAATCCCATGCCATTTCCAAATCAAAAACGAGCTTTTGTTTAATTTGTTGCTCCCAGTCATACACGCCAATTTGTGCGAAGACGACTAATTCTTCAATAAAAATACGATCCATCTCTCATTCCTGTAAAAATATAGTGGGCTTATGCTATCAAGTTTGGTTAAAATAACGAACAAGTTTTTCAAATACAATCAAGATTGTGGAGCACAAAATGAGCCTATTTGCCCTTTTTTATATGATTTTTGCTTATTTACTGGGTTCGATTTCCAGTGCAATTTTGATTTGTAAAGTTGCAGGCTTGCCTGACCCTCGAAAAAACGGTTCTCATAACCCTGGTGCGACCAATGTATTACGTATTGGCGGACGTTGGGCGGCGCTCGCGGTATTAATTTGCGATATTTTGAAAGGGATGTTACCTGTTTGGGCGGGTTATTATTTAGGGCTTACGCAATTTGAATTAGGCATGGTTGCATTAGGGGCTTGCTTGGGGCACATCTTCCCTATTTTCTTTCAGTTTAAAGGCGGGAAAGGTGTAGCGACCGCATTCGGTGCCATTGCGCCTATCTCTTGGGGTGTAGCGGGTTCAACGCTAGGTACGTGGTTGTTGGTTTTCATAATTAGTCGCTATTCTTCATTAAGTGCGGTCATTACGGCACTTCTCGTGCCATTTTATGTTTGGTGGCTTAAACCGGAATTTACCTTCCCCGTTGCCTTAGTTTGCTGCTTGCTGATTTATCGCCACCACGACAACATTCAGCGCTTATGGCGAGGCCAAGAAGATAAAATGTGGGGAAAATCCAAAAAAAAAAAAAAAAAAAACCCCGAAAAATAACAGAGGGGTTTTCTTTTTATCAAAACGGCTTAGAAATCAACCGCACTTTTAAGTTTTTTCAGTGCGTTTGCTTCAAGCTGACGAATACGTTCTGCAGACACATTATATTTTGCTGCAAGATCATGAAGGGTGGCTTTATCATCATCTAACCAACGTGCTTTGATAATATCTTGGCTACGTTCATCAAGATTGGCTAAGGCTGTACCTAACTTTTCTGTTGCTTGTTCTTCAAAGTTTTCGCTTTCAAGCTCTGCCGCAAAGTTTGAGCTTTTATCTTCTAAATATAAAGAAGGTGCATAAGCTTCGTCATCATCGTCTGTTGGCAAATCAAAGCCTACATCAGCCCCTGTCATACGGGATTCCATTTCGATGACATCTTCTTTTGACACACCAAGCTCATTCGCCACCATATCCACTTCGTTTTCATTGAACCAACCTAAACGTTGTTTAGTTTTACGTAGGTTAAAGAACAATTTACGTTGTGCTTTCGTGGTAGCGACTTTCACAATACGCCAGTTGCGAAGGACATATTCATGGATTTCTGCTTTGATCCAATGCACCGCAAAGGACACAAGGCGAACACCCACTTCCGGATTAAAACGTTTTACCGCTTTCATTAATCCAATATTACCTTCTTGAATTAAATCTGCTTGCGGTAATCCATAACCTGAATAACCACGCGCAACATGAATAACAAAACGTAAGTGTGATAAAACTAACTTTTTCGCTGCTTCAATATCACCGTCATAATACAAACGTTCTGCTAAGCTTTTTTCTTCCTCTGCAGTCAGCATCGGATATTCGTTTGCTGCTCGAATATAACCTTCGATGCTACCTTGAGGTACTAACATCATTTGAGTTTCTTTATTCATTCTTCTCCTCACAGCATGCGGAGCGACGCCCCGACTCATTACTTATTTGTTATTGTATAACAACTGTTGTCATTATACCTCAATTTGTTTCATTTGACAGTTTTTAACGATTAAAAGTTCAAATTAATCACTGAAAATTTTCCAAATTAGTTTAATGACACAAGTGAATAAACTACATCCTCTGCCACCACTTTAAACAATAAATCAATATTCGGGTGTTTTCCAGGATTTTGTTTCGCATCTTCAACGTGTTCAGCAAACCATTCAATACCTTGTTGTGCAGAAGTGCGGTCTAATTTCCCGTTAAATTTTTCAGCCAGTGCATTATAAAGACGAAGCGAGCCAAGTTTGCCTGGTGCAGCAGGAATATGATGAATCACGGTTTCATCGTTTAGCACATCCAAACCTGTTAGATGCTCAATGCTTGGTAAAGTCTCTAAAATGTCTTTAAAGTTCATGATTGCTTTCCTCTATAAATTAACTAATGGCTTGCTCTGAATTTACTTCGCCCTTTGCACCCATAAAGCGTACCTCTGGCTGTAAATACACACCAAATTTATCTGCCACGGTTTGACGGATATGATGTGCTAACTTAACAACATCCTGTCCAGTGGCATTGCCTTTATTAATCAGCACTAAAGCCTGCTGTTGATGAACGGCTGCACCACCAATTTGAAAACCTTTTAAATGGCATTGATCGATTAACCAACCCGCTGCCAGTTTCACTGAACCATCTGGTTGTGGAAAGTGCGGTAGATTTTCGACCTGTTTTTGAATTTTCGCAAATTGCTCTGCACTCACCACAGGATTTTTGAAGAAACTGCCCGCGTTGCCAAATTCTTTTGGATCGGGCAATTTACTGCGGCGAATATGGCATACCTCATCAAACACTTGTTTTGCCGTTACAGTTTGAGGATCAAAATTCACTAATGAGCCATATTTTAAAATCGGTTGCCAATTTTTGGCTAATTTCAGGCCAACCACCGTAATCACATAGCCTTGTGCATAGCGATGTTTGAAAATACTTTCACGATAACCAAATTCACATTCGTTAGCCTGTAAGCGGAATTGTTCGCCCGTGTTAAGATTCAGCACATCCACATAATCACACACATCTTTAAATTCTACGCCATACGCACCAATATTTTGAATCGGCGCTGAGCCGGCACAACCTGGAATGAGTGCGAGATTTTCTAAGCCGTCAATCCCTTGAGAGAGCGACCATTCCACTAACTGATGCCAATTTTCGCCACCATTAACATGCAAATAATGGTAATCACTATCTTCTGTATATTGAATACCCGATAAACGGTTAACAATTACAACACCTTGGAAATCGTCTAAAAACAGCATATTGCTGCCTTGTCCTAAAAATAAGACAGGTAGATTTTCAGCTTGTGCTTTTTGCCAAGCTTGTTGGATTTGTTCAATCGATGTGGCTTCAATAATTTCACGTGCATTTGCCGGAATATTGAAGGTGTGAAACGGCTGTAAACTTTGCATGAACTTTCCTTAAAACAACGTGTGAGGAAGCGTGATTTTCACGATAGTACCACCTTGCTCCCCTTTTGAAATACTGAACTGAGCATTTAATTGTCGACTGCGCTCAGTCATGATATTTAAACCATAATGCCCTTCTGGCTCGTCTAGCGTAGGAATCCCTACGCCATTATCTTGTACGAGGATTTCGTATTCGCCCTCAGCATTAATATGGGCTTTTACTTCAATCAGTGTACCTTTTGAGTGCTTGATCGCATTTAACGTTGCTTCACGCACAATTTGCAGAACGTGCACTAATTCTTGTGGATTTAAACTTTGCGATGGCAAACTACATTCTACGGTCATTTGCATCTTCGTTTGTGAACGCAAACTTTCAATAACTTGTTCCAAGGCAACCTGTAAATTGGCTTCTTGTACCGTTAAACGGAAAGTCGCCAATAATTCTCGTAATTGAGAATACCCATCTGATAAAGCTTGTTCAAACTCACCAATGATGGCAATGCCTTTCTCTTTTGATTCCTCGTCTTCTTTCTTCAAATTATGCTTTAACAGCGTTAATTGAATTTGTAAGAAAGACAACACTTGTGCCAATGAGTCATGTAATTCCCTAGCAATAATTGACCGCTCTTCCATCAATAAGAGTTGCTCTTGCTGGCGTTGCGTTTTGTGTGAATACAACGCTTTTGCCACCATTTGTCCTAGGTTTTTCATCATTCGCGGATCGGGACAAGGTAAACCGGCTTGCCATGAGAGCACTGCTAAGTTTTCATTTTCAATGGAAAGTTCTTCGACTTGAAGTGATTGTTTAGGATCTTTTTGACCAAAAGAAATTTCCCAATGTTCTGATCCGAAAATTTCTAACTCAATGTAGCGTAAATGTTCGCTGACACGAATATGATTGAGCACTTGGCTGAGAATTTTATCATTAATCTTCGTGGGCGTAAGTAACTGTGAGCTTTGATAAAGTGTTGTTAAAGAGCGGTTGGTTTGACGCAACTTTTGCGTTTGCTCATTTACCGCATCTTCTAAACGCGAATAAAGTCGCCCTAACTCTGATGACATTTGGGTAAACACTTTTGCCAAAACACCAAGCTCGTTACCACTTTCTGTATCAAGCTGGATATGGTTAAACTGCCCCATTTGTACTTGCATGCTGGCTTTGGTCATCTGCTCTAAAGGCTTCACGACTTCGCGCTTCATATACCAAATGACATAAGACACCATCGCAAGGATCAATAGCATTGAAACACATAGCACAGAAACCGCACTAATCCATTTTTGTTCAGCAAAGCGTTGCAATTCCAACACGAAATCATCGACATCTTGTACATAACTTTTCAGTTCAGCATGATATTTTTCGATTTGATGTGCACGAGCGAAATCAGACATCACTGCCCAGCGTTTTAGAATTTTTTGATAGGATTCCCTCACCCCTGAAGGTGCAAAAAGCTGATTTTGTACCGTCAGCAAAGCATCAGCATTGAGACTACGTTGATAACGTACTAAATTCTGTTCGACCGTATCCGGCGAACGTTCCATTTCCGTTAATAGTCGATAACTTTGCATACGCAAAGAGCCTGATATATTAATAGCTTCCGCATCCGATTTATTACTGGCCATCACGATCAAACTCAATGAGCTAATAATGCCCATGAAAATAATGACCACAAATAAATATTTAGCAATACGAGTAGAAACTGAACGTTTAGCGTACACGATAATTCTTCAAAATTGGAAAAAGTGACCATAGTTTAGCACAAAGTGCGGTTGAAATTGGCTGATTTTTCACAAATAAAAAACATCGGCTTTGACACCGATGTTTTCAAAAACTTAAATTTTTTTGACCGCACTTAGCTCAATTCTTTGCCTTTTAATTCTGGCACTAAGAAGACCGTCGCCACCATGTCGATAACATAAATCACCGCCAAGAAAGCAATTGCAATGCTGAATGAATACGCGGATACAATCGCCCCGACAACAACCGGTCCAAAACCACCAACAGCACGACCTAAGTTAAACAACACATTTTGTGCCGTTGCACGAGCTTCTGTTGGATAAGCTTCTGCCATTAATGCGCCATAACCGCCCATCATGCCGTTTACAAACATCCCTAAGAATGCACCGGCCACTAACATCGCGGTTGGGTCAGTTAATTGAGAGTAAGTGATGATGCTGATCACAGCACCAAGTTGGAATAATAAGAAGCTTGGTTTACGTCCGATTTTATCCGCTAAGCGACCAAAAATCCAAATCCCTGCCATCATGCCGCATACGGTAACAGCCGTCCATAAACCTGATTTCGTTAAACTAAAGCCAAGTTGTTTAGATAAGAAGTTTGGCATCCAAATCATAATGCCGTAGTAACCGAAGTTTTGTACGGAAGTTAACACTACCACACCAAGGCTCACTTTTGTGGTTGCTTTGTCTTTAATTAAGAGTTTGAAAGATTCCAGTTTAGATATTTTTTGGGTTGAAAGTTCGATCTGTTTTTGTGAGAAAATTTCAGGTTCGTGTAAACGAGTACGTAAATACCAGGCCACAAATGCCGGGAAGATACCCACTACGAACATGCCGCGCCAGCCGATATGTGGAAGCAATACTGGGGTGAGTAACGCAGCGGCTAACACACCAACTTGCCAACCTAATGCCACATAAGACGCTGCTTTTGCACGGTGTTTTGCAGGCCATGCTTCAATGGCTAACGCCATACCGATACCAAATTCACCGCCCAAACCGATACCCGCGATAGTGCGATAAATTAATAAATCCCAATAGCCTTGTGCGATTGCACATAAACCGGTAAATACGGCGAAGAGGACGATTGTCCAAGTCAGCACGCGTACACGCCCATAACGATCGCTTAATGCACCAAATACAATACCGCCCACCACAGCACCAATAAGTGTCCAGGTAACTAATGAGCCAGATTGTGCGGGAGTTAAATTAAGATCGGCCGAAATGGCACTAAGCATAAATCCAAGAATAAGAAGATCGAATCCATCCATCGCGTAGCCGACAGCTGATCCAACCAAGGCTTTCCAGCCATATTGATTGACGTTTGTCATGATTGAGGTCCCTTTTGCTACTCACGGGTAGCGTTTAAAGTGAAATAATGAGGAAAGAAATTTTCCGACGCGTAGTTTAGAGAAATTGACGGAATTTTGCAAGAATGAAAAAAGCAAAGTGCGGTTGATTTTATTCAAGTTTTTATTTTTTCAATAAAATTCGAATTAATAAGGCAATGGCTGCCGCATCATCCACTAAACCTAATGGGCCAAGCACCGCTTCAGGCAAAATATCAATGGGACTGAACAGATAAATCAGAATGATGGCGATTTTAATTAACTTCGTTTTATTCATAGTCATTGGACGAAAAGAAAAAGATCAGGTAAATTCTACAACTTATCCGAATGGTGAATCATCACAAAACGTTCCCAAAGCTGCTCTTCGCTTTCTTGATGCTCAGGATCTGGCTTGATGCAGTTGGTAATCGGGCAAACTTTTTGGCAGGTTGGCGTGTCATAATGACCAACACATTCCGTACAAAGCACAGGATCGATCACATAGATCTCCTCGCCGATTGAAATTGCTTCATTCGGGCATTCGGGGAGACACATATCGCAGTTTGTGCATTTGTTTGTGATCAGTAACGCCATACCATTCCTTTATATGAGAAAGCGGCGAATTATAGCCGACAAAAGCAAAATTGACAAAATTTAAACAGGATTTTTATGAAAAAACAGGTTTCCACTCTTTCCCTTATTGCCCTTGCCGCATTTAGTATTTGGCAATATTTCACTGAACACAAAAAAGATACCAAACCGGCCCCTACAACCACACAACAGCAAAACCAAAGTGCGGTCAAAAATACCAAAGATTTTGGGAATTATGATGTCATCATGCGTGATGATGCTATTGGGCAAAACAAAAATGCCCCTGTTGATTACTATATGTTGGCCTTATCTTGGTCGCCTGCATTCTGTGAAAAACAACGTGCGCAATATGGCAATAATTTACCTGATTCAGCGCAATATCAATGTAGTACAAAAAATCAATTTGGCTGGGTAGTGCATGGCTTATGGCCACAAAATGCGAATGCGCGTTCTGTTACGGATCATCCACGTTTTTGTAAGGGTGATTTAGCGCCACTTCCAATTGAAACGCTCGAGCCTTACCTTTCAATCTCGCCAGGCGCAAAATTATTGCAAGGCGAATGGGAAAAACACGGTAGCTGTGCTTTTGATTCAGCGGAAGCTTATTTCAAACAAGAGAAAGCATTATTTGAATCGCTTTCCTTGCCAAACGAACAATTAAGCCGTAAAGAATTATTTCTATGGATGAAGCAACATAATCCGCAATTAAAAGGCGCTTATTTAGGGGCGAGCCATAACGAATTATTTATTTGCTACGATCGCCAATGGCAAGTAATCGATTGCCCTAAATAAGCATAATTCTCTTTTTTATTTGATCTACATCGTTACAACCTAGTAAGATCTAGGTATAATGTCCCTGTTTAATTTTAACTAACCCAAGAGGAAAGCTTATGTCAGTAATCAAAATGACCGACTTAGATTTACAAGGTAAACGTGTATTTATTCGCGCGGACTTAAACGTACCAGTAAAAGATGGCAAAGTGACATCTGATGCGCGTATTCGTGCGACTATCCCGACGTTAAAACTGGCTTTAAAGAAAGGCGCAAAAGTGATGGTTACCTCTCACTTAGGTCGTCCAACTGAAGGTGAATTCAAACCTGAAGACTCTTTACAACCGGTTGTTGATTACTTAAAAGACGCAGGTTTCAATGTGCGTTTAGTACAAGACTACTTAAACGGTGTGGATGTTAAAGAAGGCGAAATCGTTGTTTTAGAAAACGTACGTGTAAACAAAGGTGAGAAGAAAAACGATCCTGAATTAGGTAAAAAATATGCCGCACTTTGCGATGTATTCGTGATGGATGCATTTGGTACGGCTCACCGTGCGCAAGCATCAACTTACGGCGTAGCAGAGTTTGCACCGGTTGCTTGTGCAGGTCCATTACTTGCAGCAGAATTAGATGCGTTAGGCAAAGCATTAAAAGAGCCTGCTCGTCCGATGGTCGCGATTGTAGGCGGTTCTAAAGTTTCCACTAAATTAGAAGTATTAAACTCTCTTTCAAAAATTGCTGACCAAATTATCGTAGGCGGTGGTATTGCAAATACGTTCATTGCAGCAGCGGGCCACAATGTGGGTAAATCGTTATATGAAGCAGATTTAATCCCTGTAGCAAAAGAATTAGCAGCAAGCACTGATATCCCAGTTCCAGTTGATGTACGTGTTGGTACTGAATTCTCTGAAACTGCACCTGCAACAGAAAAATCAGTGACTGAAGTAAAAGATGACGAATCTATCTTCGATATTGGTGACAAATCTGCTGAACAATTAGCTGAAATCATCAAAAATGCAAAAACCGTTTTATGGAATGGTCCAGTTGGCGTGTTTGAGTTCCCTAACTTCCGTAAAGGTACTGAAATCATTTCTCACGCGATTGCAAACAGCGATGCATTCTCTATCGCAGGGGGTGGTGATACTTTAGCAGCTATCGATTTATTCGGTATTGCAGATAAAATCTCTTACATCTCTACCGGTGGCGGTGCATTCTTAGAATTCGTTGAAGGTAAAGTATTACCTGCAGTAGAAATTCTTGAAAAACGTGCGAACGGTTAATTGGAAAAAATTGCTAATCTAAGGTCTAATTTATGATAAATAAGCCTAAAGCCTCAGCTCCCTGTCTATTAGTTAGTGTTATATTATTAACTGCTTGTAGTGATGGAAGTTCCAGTGTCTACAATACAAGGCACTTATCTGGCTCCAGTTTGGAGCGACAAGCACAGTTGGAATGTATTCATAATATTGCAGATCAAAATACAGGCACCTCTCAAGGTTATTTAGCTAAGTGTCCAAGATCTGCTAAATGGCATTCTGACAAGACAATGGAGCGTATTTATCTTAAGCGACCTATGTTTAAAAAGTGATCACCTTCTCACAAACGTCAATGATGGATTTAATCCTCCCAAACATATAAGGAAAAAGTAAAAATGGCTAAATTATTAGATATCGTAAAACCTGGCGTAGTAACAGGTGAAGATGTTCAAAAAATCTTTGCTTATGCCAAAGCAAACAACTTCGCGATCCCTGCAGTGAACTGCGTGGGCTCTGACTCCGTAAATGCTGTATTGGAAACCGCTGCACGTGTGAAAGCGCCAGTAATTATCCAATTCTCAAACGGTGGTGCAGCTTTCTACGCAGGTAAAGGTATCAAACCAACAAGCGGTGCTCGTCCAGACGTTTTAGGTGCGATCGCAGGTGCAAAACACGTTCATACTTTAGCCAAAGAATACGGTGTGCCAGTTATTCTTCATACTGACCACGCGGCGAAAAAATTACTTCCATGGATCGATGGCTTACTTGAAGCGGGTGAAAAACACTTCGCAGAAACTGGTCGTCCATTATTCTCTTCTCACATGCTTGACTTATCTGAAGAACCAATGGAAGAAAACATGGCAATCTGCCGTGAATACCTTGCTCGTATGGACAAACTAGGCATGACCCTTGAAATCGAAATCGGTATCACTGGTGGTGAAGAAGATGGCGTGGACAACTCAGATGTAGATGAATCTCGTTTATACACTCAACCATCTGATGTGCTTTACGTTTACGACCAATTAAACCCAGTAAGTCCTAACTTTACCGTTGCTGCTGCATTCGGTAACGTACACGGTGTTTACAAACCAGGTAACGTAAAATTAAAACCATCTATTTTAGGTGCATCACAAGAGTTCGTGGCGAAAGAACGTAATCTTCCTGCTAAACCAATTAACTTCGTTTTCCACGGTGGTTCTGGTTCTAGCCGCGAAGAAATCCGCGAAGCAATTAGCTATGGTGCAATCAAAATGAATATCGATACGGATACTCAATGGGCTGCATGGAATGGTATTTTAAGTTTCTATAAAGCAAATGAAGCTTATCTTCAAGGTCAATTAGGTAACCCTGAAGGTCCTGATGTACCAAACAAAAAATACTACGACCCACGTGTTTGGTTACGTAAAATGGAAGAATCAATGTCTAAACGCTTAGAGCAATCTTTCGAAGACTTAAACTGTGTTGATGTTTTATAATCCATAAAAATAGACTAAAATGAAACCGCACTTTGTTAGTGCGGTTTTTTAGTTTTACATAACCCGAATGTTGACTCTTATCTATGCAAATAACAAAACAAAATTGGTTAGCCACCCTAATAAACTTTACGGTAACGCTTTTCTTTCTTTCGATATTTATTGTCAAAGGTGGATATAATGTTGCGCCTGCTCTACTGATGTTAATCGGTTTAGGTTATGGCGTTTATGCTTTGATCAAGAAACCACTTTTAAACTTATCGAAAGTTGATAAATGGTTAATTTATAGCTACCTTTTTTATTTTCTTACATTTGTACTTTCCCTCTGCATTAACGGGGGAAAAATGCGTGATCTAGATACGGCAAGTCGCGTTGTTTTCTTAATTCCTGTTTTACTTTTATTATTAAAATATCCCATCAAAACCTGTGTATTGAGTTACTCTATCCCCCTTGGTGGTATTGTTTCTGTCTGCATCGCGCTTTATGATAAATTTATCTTGAATCTACGCCCCGAGCAAAACCCTCGAATTATGCATATTCAAGGTGGTGATATTTCTATGTCATTAGGCATTTTGAGCCTGATTATTGCCCTATATGCTTATCAGAAAAGAGAGGTGAAACTGACCGTTCTTAGTGTGATTGGTGGCTTATGTGGCATCGTAGGAAGTTTGCTTTCTACCGCTCGTGGAGGATGGGTTGCACTACCGATCTTACTTATTGTTATCCTTTGGATTTATCGCCATTCTCTTTCAAAACGTTTTTTCCTGACTTTCTTTGGAATCATTGCCGTAGCAAGCGTTGGCATTAGCCAAATGCCCAATAACCGAATTATGGAACGGATTGACGTTGCACGAAAAGATATTCAACTTTACCTGGATAACCATGATGGAAATACTTCTCTTGGAGCTCGTTTTGAAATGTGGAAAAGCGCACTTGAAATGGCGAAAGAAAAACCTTTATTTGGTTGGGGCATTCAAGGGGCAACAGAAAAACGTAAACAAGAAACAAAAGAAAAAATTGCCACAGGTAACATTGGGCAATTTACTCATGCCCATAACCAATATTTAGATGACCTCTCCAAACGAGGAATTGTTGGGTTGCTCGCCTTACTTGCTGTTTTATTTATCCCTCTTAGAGCCTTTATGGAAAAGCTGAACACCACGAATGATGAGATCAAGCTGATTGCAACGTTAGGCGTTGCCCATATTTTATCTGTGATGATTTATGGCTTAAGCCAAGGTTTCTTGGTACATAATTCAGGTACTATTTTTTACTTTTTCTTAACGATTGTGTTTTATACCGCAATACGAACACGGCAAAAGGCAGAATAATGAAAATTTTAGTCATTCGTAACGATAAACTGGGGGATTTTGTTCAGGCGTTTCCGGCTTTTGCGATGTTGAAAGCCTCAAATCCCGAGCTAAAACTGACCGCACTTGTGCCAGCTTATACAGCTCCATTAGCTCAAATTTGCCCCTATTTAGATGATGTCATCATTGATAGTGCCAAGAACGACAAAGCGGATTTCAATCGTCTTGTTAAAGAAATCAAAGAGCAGCAATTTGATGGCATGATTAGCTTCTTTTCCAATACCCATAACGGTAAATTAGCATGGAAAAGTGGGATTCCTTATCGTCTTGCACCCGCAACAAAATGGGTGCAAATCCTTTATAACCATCGTTTAACACAACGCCGCTCACGCTCAGAAAAATCTGAAGCAGAATACAATCAAGATCTGGCTCGAGCGTTCTTAAAGAAACATAACATGCCGATTGTGGAACCCAAACCACCTTACCTTTCACTTCCTGAAAGTGCGGTTAAAAATCAACGTGTTTTTCTTCAAGAACAATTCGGTTTATCGGCAGATAAAAAATGGGTATTTGTGCATAGCGGAACAGGTGGTTCAGCAACAAGTCTTTCGTTGACACAATATGCTCAATTGATACAAGGTTTGTTAAGCGAATTTGATTGCCAGATTATCTTAACAGCAGGACCTGGTGAAAGTGAAAAAGCCCATGAGTTAGCGGCAAAAATCGACAGCCCAAATGTGGTTGTTTACGATAAGAATAAAGGATTGGTTGATTTTGCACATTCTCTAGCTTGTGCGGATTTATTCATTGCAGGCTCTACTGGACCATTGCATTTAAGCAGTGCATTCAATGTGCCAACAATCGGATTCTATCCAAACAGTCGCTCATCTCAGCCTCGTCGTTGGAAACCGATTAACGATGCAGACAAACACCTTGCTTTCTGCCCGCCAAAAGGGAAAGAGGAAATGAATTTAGGCTTAATTTCGATTGATGATGCCTTAGTGGAGATTATCCCCTTCGTGCGGAAGATGTGGCAAGTGAGCAATTGAGTTTAAGCATAACTGCACAATCCAACCTATTGCGGCGGCAAAAACAACGGTACCAATTCCGACTGTGCCGCCGAGAATATAACCTAACACACAAACCGACACTTCAAGGCTTGTTCTCACAATCCCCACTTTTAAATGAAGTCGTTGACAAAGCCCCACCATTAAACCATCCCGCGGGCCTGCCCCCTGATGACAAGTTAAATACAATGCCGTCCCTAATCCATAAAGTAAAAGCCCAATTCCACCAAATAAGATTCGGCTAAAAAGTGCGGTTGGTTCTGGTACAATTTTCGTGGTTAAGCCAAGGAAAAAGGCAATCACAATAATATTCAGAATGGTGCCAAGCCCAAGCCTTAATTTTAGGGGGATCCAGGCTAACATCACCAAACAGCTAATCCAAAATGATGACCAACCGATACTCACCTTAGCTTGTAATGCCACACCTTGAGAAAGTACGGTCCAAGGTGAAGAGCCCAAATTAGCAAGCACAATTAAGCCATCTCCAATACCCAGTATTGCCAATGCAAATAAGAGCATCGACATGGTTTTACCTTCGACTGACCATAGCGATTTGGCGGCCCAACTGGTGTGAGGAATCACCCGTGCTTTTTTCATATTATTCCTGTTTATGTTTAACGCCGACATCATAATGGTAAACACTATAAAACCCAAACATTTTAACGTCATATGATATAACCGAATTGACTGATAAATATCATAAATGTGATGCAGATCACATTGTCAAAATTGTCATCACTCATTCACTGACTTAAAATAAGCTACCCTTTTTAATCAGGACATTATTATGCTTGCATCTCTTCAAGATATTTTGGATACCGTAAAATCCAACACGCTCACCTATCAACAAAAACTCATGTGTTTAGGCAATATTGCCGAGCGATTATTTGATCCTCGTGAATTATTAGGCTACACGGATGAAGAATGGCAATTCCTTCAAAATCAAATGATCTGTGATTTAAATGAAGGCTATGCGATTTATCGCCCACGTTATATTTTGCCGGATTACAATGTGTATATTAAAAAAGGCTGTGAATTCCTTGAATTGCCAGCGCCAAAAGATCTTGATGAAGCATTAGATGGCTTATTGATTTTATATTCCCATGTGCCCTCCATTACCACATTCCCTGTTTACATTGGGCGTTTAGACATGCTACTTGACCCGTTTATTACCGATGAAGAACAAGACTACATCAAAATTAAACGTTTCTTAAATCATGTGGATAAAACTGTGCCGGATTCATTCTGCCATGCCAATATTGGGCCTTATGACACCAAAGCAGGGCGTTTGATTTTAAAAGCGGTGATTGAGTTGGAAGCGCCAACACCAAATATGACCATTCGTTACGATAAGAGTAAAACAAGTCGTGAATTTGCAGAATTAGCAGCAAAAGCGTGCTTATTGGTTTCTAAACCGTCTTTTGCCAATGATGCTTACTACATTTCTGACTTAGGCGAACAATATGGTATTGCAAGCTGCTATAACGCACTGCCTGAATGTGGTGGGGCTTATACTCTCACTCGTTTGCGCTTAGGTACTATTGCGCGTGCCTGTAAAACTGTGGATGAAATGGTCAATGAACTTTTACCTCGCGTAGCAAAATGTGCGCTCTCCACTATGGATAAACGCCATAAATTTGTCGTGGAAGAAAGCAACTTCTTCAATACCTCATTCCTCGAAAAAGAAGGCTTTATCAAACGCACTAATTTTACGGGGATGTTTGCCATTGTTGGTCTCGCTGATGCAGCAAATCATTTATTGCAACAAGAAGGCTTAAATGAAACCTTTGGTAAAAGCCAACGCGGTGATGAAATTGCGACCTTGATTATGGATAAATTAAAAGAAGTCACGGATAACCATGAAGGCGTGTATGCTGAACGCACTGGCAACCGTTATTTATTACATGCGCAAGTGGGTGCAAGCAATCATGAAGAAGATAAACGTAATGCGCCTGCGCATCGTATCCGTGTGGGTGAAGAACCAACATTATTAGCTCACTTAAAACAATCTGCACCATTCCATAAGTACTTCCCATCAGGTACGGGAGATTTGTTTGCCTTTGACCAAACCTATGTGGATCATTTAGATGCTATTGTTGATATTATCGATGGTTCATTTGCACAAGGTTACCGCTATATCACCACTTACCTTAAAAACACCGATTTGATTCGTGTAACGGGTTATTTGGTGAAGAAAAGCGAAGTGGAAAAATACCGTAAAGGTGAAGTGGCATTGCGTGATACCACTTGGTATGGTTCGGGTACCGATGATTGTGCACAAGTCTTTGACCGTCAATTACGCGATGAACAAGATGTAAGTGCAAGCTAGAAAAAAAGTGCGGTCGAAAAATTCTTTGTTTTTTGACCGCGCTTATTCTTTTTCTGCCTTTTCTAAAATTGCTTTGTGCTCTCGAATCAATGCCATAAACGGCTGCCCAAAGCGTTCCAATTTGATCGTACCCACCCCATTAATTTGTAGCATTTCAATATTACTTGTTGGCATATATTGCGCCATTTCCTGCAACGTTGCATCGTTAAAGACAATATAAGGTGGAATATTTTCCTTATCCGCTAGCTGCTTCCTTAAGAAACGCAAACGAGCAAACAGATCTTTATCGTAATTTACTACCGTATTTTTATGAGACGTATGCACAATTTTATTAATGGATGAAATGCGCGGCATCGCTAATTCAAGCGGCACTTCGCCTTTTAAAACAGGGCGAGCGCTTTCTGTGAGCTGAAGCGTTGCACTATTAAACTCACCAAGCACTTGTTGAATAAAACCAAGATGAATCAGTTGGCGAATGACAGATTGCCAATGTTCTTTGCTTTTATCTTTACCAATGCCATAAACACTTAACTTATCATGTTGGCGTTCTACAATTTTTTGATTATGCATCCCTCGCAATACCGCAATCACATATTGCACACCGAAACATTGACCCACACGATAAATCGTCGACATCACTTTTTGCGCATCAATTAAGCCATCATATTTCTTTGGTGGGTCAAGACAAATATCACAGTTTTGGCAGGGCGTTTGACGATGTTCACCAAAATAATTGAGTAACACTAAACGTCGACAAGTTTGACTTTCGGCAAATTCACCAATGGCTTCCAATTTATGTTGCTCAATTTGACGTTGTGGCGTCTCTGGCTTTTCAAGCAGAATTTTCTGTAACCAAGCATAATCAGCCGGTTCGTAGAAAAGTACCGCTTCCGCAGGTAAATCATCTCGTCCCGCACGACCAGTTTCTTGGTAATATGATTCAATGCTTCTCGGCAAATCAAAATGGGCGACAAAACGCACATTGGATTTATTAATGCCCATGCCAAACGCTATCGTCGCAACCACAACTTGAACATTATCTCGTTGGAAATCTTGCTGAACGCGTTCACGTAGTGCAGTTTCCATTCCCGCATGATACGCTGCAGCCGACACGCCTTTATTTCGCAAAGTTTCGGCTATACGTTCCACCTTCGAACGACTATTGCAATACACAATGCCACTTTTGCCTTTTTGAGCTAACACAAAACGCGTAAGCTGCTCCATCGGCTTAAACTTTTCTTCCAACGTATAACGAATATTCGGACGGTCAAAACTACCAATGTATTTATGAGGATTATCTAATTTAAGATGAGTGAGAATATCCTGTCTCGTCGCGTAATCCGCTGTTGCCGTTAATGCCATAATTGGCGCATTTGGAAACGCCGCTTTTAAGCCACCAAGTTGGGTATATTCAGGACGAAAATCATGCCCCCATTGCGAAATACAGTGTGCTTCATCCACCGCATAAAATGAGATCTTCACTCCTTTCAGGAAATCTACATTCTCCTCCTTTGTCAAGGATTCGGGAGCTACGTAGAGCAATTTGGTTTTGCCGCTCAGGATATCCGATTTAACCTGGTCTATAGCTGATTTGTTCAATGACGAATTTATAAAGTGTGCTACTCCGTCTTCCTCACTGAAATTACGCATGGCATCCACCTGGTTCTTCATCAATGCAATTAAAGGAGATATAACGATTGCTGTTCCATCCATGATAAGGGATGGCAACTGATAGCATAACGATTTACCACCGCCCGTAGGCATCAAAACAAATGTATCATTTCCGGCAAGCAGATTACGGATAATCGCTTCCTGATTACCTTTGAAAGTATCAAATCCAAAATACTTTTTTAATGCGTCCGTTAAATTTATATTCTCCGTCATTGTATCAATAGTTTTTCACGGTTTTCCCGATTTCTTGTTTTACATCTTTTGTTGCCTAACAAAGTTATAAACAAGTTCTCAAATTACACGAATATTTCGGGTAATATTTTTCAGAAGAATTGCATTTTTTCTTTCTCTCTCCCTTTATATCTTGATACTAAGCTGTTTGCATTCGCGAAATATTTGCCTTTCCCATCTGCTGTTTTGCAAAATCAAGTGTCACTTCGTACTTTTTCGCTTTCTGAGAGGGAATTTCAAACATAACGTCCATCATGATCGTTTCCACAATGGAACGTAATCCGCGTGCTCCTAACTTATACTCAATAGCTTTGTCTACAATATACTCGAATACTTCGGGTTGAAACTCCAGCTTGACCCCATCCATCTCAAATAATTTAACATACTGTTTGATAATGGAATTCTTCGGTTCCGTCAAGATATTGCGCAAAGCGGTTCTATCCAACGGATTCAGATAAGTCAAGATGGGCAGACGGCCTATGATTTCAGGAATCAGCCCGAATGATTTCAAATCCTGAGGGGCAATATATTGCATCAAGTTGCCGCGATCTATCTTCACCACGTCCTTTGCCGCGCTATAACCTACCACATGCGTATTCAAACGTTGCGCAATTTTGCGTTCAATACCATCAAATGCCCCACCACAAATAAACAGAATGTTTTTCGTATTGACCGGAATCATTTTCTGGTCGGGGTGTTTACGTCCTCCCTGAGGTGGCACATTCACGATAGATCCTTCCAGCAGTTTCAACAGACCTTGTTGTACACCTTCACCACTTACATCACGAGTAATGGAGGGGTTATCTCCTTTACGGGCAATCTTGTCAATCTCATCAATAAATACGATGCCTCTTTCAGCTTCCGCCACATTATAATCCGCTACTTGAAGCAGACGGGTTAAAAGACTCTCAATATCTTCACCCACATATCCGGCCTCTGTCAGCACGGTGGCGTCAACAATGGTAAACGGCACATGCAATAATTTGGCAATAGTGCGTGCCAGCAAGGTTTTTCCCGTTCCCGTACTACCTACCATAATGATATTGGACTTTTCAATCTCTATATCATCCTTATCCACTTTTTGGAGCAGACGCTTGTAATGATTGTAAACGGCAACGGAAAGATAGCGTTTGGCGTCATCCTGACCAATAATGTATTGGTCAAGAAATTCCTTGATTTCCTTTGGCTTCGGAAGTTCCTTCAAGTTCAACTCACCCGGTGCACCTTTTTTTTGATGCATGGCTTCCTGCATAATTTCATATGCCTGCTCCGAGCAACTGTCACAAATGCAGCCGTTCATTCCGGTTATCAGAAATCCGACTTCATTTTCCGAACGTCCGCAGAAACTACATTTCCTTCTACTGTTTCTAGGTGTTTTATTATCTTCCAATGTTTATTCCTTTAAATATCCAAGTTTCCTAATGCGTCTTTAAGAAAGAAGCCTGCATGAAATGATAGCGGGAACCTGGGTTGTTTTTAGTACTGTTATTCTTATCGAATGGAAATAAATACATTATAGAGCAGCCGGTTTGCGTGACAGCACCTCATCAATCATACCATATTCCTTAGCTTCCTGAGCTGTCATCCAGTAGTCACGGTCAGAGTCTGCCCATACTTTATCAAAATCCGTATGAGAGTGGTCTGCAATAATGGTATACAGTTCTTTCTTCAACTTTTGGATTTCACGGGCCGTGATCTCAATATCCGAAGCTTGTCCTTGCGCGCCTCCCATCGGCTGATGAATCATCACACGTGAATGAGTCAACGCAGAACGTTTACCTTCTGTTCCCGCAACCAACAGCACGGCTGCCATCGAAGCGGCCATACCTGTACAGATCGTGGCAACATCACTATTAATGAACTGCATGGTATCATAAATACCTAATCCGGCGTAAACAGATCCTCCGGGAGAATTGATATAAATAGATATATCTTTACCAGACTCTACTGAGTCCAAATATAAAAGCTGCGCCTGGAGTGTATTGGCTGTATAATCATCAATCTGTGTACCCAGAAAAATAATTCTGTCCATCATCAGTCGGGAAAACACATCCAACTGAGTCACATTCAACTGACGCTCCTCCAAAATGTAAGGATTCAGATATCCTTGCGACTTGATGACATCATCCAGCACCATACTGTTCATCCCCAAATGCTTGGTAGCAAATTTTCTAAAATCATCCATAATCTAATGGTTTAGTTATTAGTAACAAAAAAGGGTTTTCAACCTCTATTTTTCAAACAAACAAAAGTACAAAAAAATACGGTTAACGTATCCAATACTCTTATCTATAACGAAAATTTATGGTCAAAAACCCCTTTTTTAGAAAGTTTTAGCAATCACTTACTTCGACTTACTAAGTTATTATTCAAACATTTTGTTGAATTCTTCCATAGAAACCGTTTTGTGGTTTAAAGTAGCCTTAGCTTTCAATGCGGCAGAAAGTTTGCTTTCAGCAGCACGGTTTACCAAACCTTCTACAGATTCCTGCTTCTTCAACATTTCTTTTGCATAGTTCTCTAGAACTTCTTCAGGGATATTCAACATTCCGTATTGAGCAAACTGAATGCGAGTTGCTTCCTTGGCCATATTCATCACATCGGCTTGTTCCACTTTAATCTCATTATTCTTGAGCAATTGCTCTTTAATCAGATGCCAAGTCAGTTCTTCGATACTCTTGTCATAGTTTTCAGCGACAAAAGCTTCACCCTTCTCTTCATTATTCAGCAACATGATACGCTTCAGTAACGCATCGGGGAATTCCAACTTACCAATCTTATTAACCAAATATTCACGAACATCGATCAAGAATTTATAATCGCTATCTGATTCGAACTGCTTTGCAATTCCTTCTTTGATCTTAGCGCGGAATTCTTCCTCACTGCTTACAGTGCCTTCGCCAAATACATTGTCGAACAATTCCTGGTTCAACTCAGCGGGAACCATACGGGTGATCTCTTCCACCTGGAAGCTGAAGTTACCTTTCACACCGGCAACTTCCTCTTTCTTTATCTTCAATAAAGAAGAAAGTTCAACTTCATTATTATCAAATGCTACAGCAGGATTAAATACCAGCACATCATTTACTTTAGCACCGTTAAATATAGCCTTTTGCTCATCATTCTTCATATAAGCCGGCATCATTACCGCACCTTCTACCTGAATACCGCCTTCTTTAGTATTTCCATTTTCATCCAATTCAGCCAACAGACCTTTAATCATGTCTTTGTCTTCATACTGCTCTACTTTATCATATTTTGCAGCACGCTGAGTATACATTTTAACCTGCTGTTCTATCAGTTCGTCTGAAACTTCGATAGTATAGTAATCCACTGTATCCGCAGCTGAGATTTCAGCTGTAAATTCAGGAGCCAAAGCGATGTCGAACACAAATTCAAAATCTTCTTGCGTATCGAAATCGATAGGTTTCATCTTTTCTTCATTAGGCAACGGCATACCCAACATATTCACTTTGTTGTCGCGGATATATTCGTTTACCTTTTCCTGCTTCATTTTATCAACCTCTTCTACAAGGACAGACTTGCCAAATTGTTTTTTAATCAAACTCATAGGCACCATACCCGGACGGAATCCCGGAATATTAGCTTTCTGACGGTAAGTCTTCAGTGTCTTTTCTACTCTTGCCTGATAATCAGCTTTTTCCAGTTTTAAAGTAAGCAATGCACTCACTTTGTCAACGTTTTGCAATGAAATATTCATTCTGAACTTTATTTATTTAATTATTACTTCTTTCTGTTTTTCACCAAAGAGGTTGCAAAATTAGTGTTTAATCTTTCAATAACCAAATACACAGACTAAAAAATACTAATTGACAGCAGAAAGTATCCATTTAAAATGACTGACTAAGAAACCGATTCAAAAAAAAGAAAAAAAAGTTGTTTTTCTTCTTGCAAATTCAAAATTTATGCGTTCCTTTGTGCCCGACTGGTGATACTAATTATAGCTAGTGATTTTTATTACAAGGTTTTACTTTTGTACGAATAGCACTTACGTAAACTCTCTGTCGTTCGAATCCCCTACTTCATTAATAATCACCACTCAGAGAGTATTTTTTATTTTAATTATTTTTATTTTTTCACTATGAACATGTATGTTGGAAACCTTAACTACCGTGTTAAGGAAGGAGATTTGGAACAAGCAATGGCGGCTTATGGAGTTGTTACTTCTGTAAAAGTTATCAAAGACCGCGAAACAGGTAAATCTAAAGGATTTGCATTTGTTGAAATGGAAAATGACGCAGAAGCAGCCCAGGCC
>ENA-OPAC01000179-OPAC01000179.1-human-gut-metagenome-genome-assembly--contig:-NODE-179-length-37115-cov-3.429034_pt1 | contig 37115 bp, 31 predicted proteins | sample MGYA00241052_ERZ501420 | MGnify/ENA primary metagenome ERZ501420 (study PRJEB25962, sample SAMEA2042513) | human gut metagenome | biome: human gut; feature: human-associated habitat; material: faeces... | reverse complement strand
CGCCCCTATTCATAATATCTATTCCCCACCAACGAGCTGGCTCAAATCCAGCTTAGAGCCCTTGTCCTCACCACGGGCGGCTTGTCGTTCACTCTCCGCTTTTTCAGATTCCGCCTTTTTCGTCAGATATTCCTGGTAAGCCGTCTCAATCTGTTTCTCCTTTTCCTCCCGATAAGACTTACAGATCTCCATAATCTGGTCGTACAACTTCTTGAGCTCCTCTTTCGCCTCATCGATCTCCTCGGGCTTGGCACCCGCCAGTTGCTTGACGATCTTCGCGTCGTAGACAGCATTAACCGCCTCTATTTTGGCTGTCATCTCCTCGTAAATGGTCTTTACGTAATCCATACCCGCGTCGTGGCGATCGTCGTTTACCTCGGGCATCGTACACAAGACATACTTATCGTCTTCCTCTTCCGATTCGGCCTCTTCTGAGCCCTCTTCCTCCTCGTTCATCGACTTCTGCTCTATCTTATAGTCCGGATGAGCCTGAGAGACCGCTTTACAAATAGCGAACAGGCTGTCTTGCTCTTTAGGGATCAAGGCAAACTGATCGTCCTGGGGTATCGCCACATCAGCCACATCCTCAAGGTTCATCGACTCATCGCCCAACTCAACCTCGACCGACAAGAGCGCGGCCGGCTCGGCCTTTACACCGAAGTGCATAAACTGGTAATTCATAAACACTGCGTAACCGCTCATCTTCTGTTGAACCTCACGCAACAGATTATAAACCGATCTTCTCATATCCTTTCCTTATATATTATACATTCAATTCCATCAATACTCTTTCTTCTATTTCAACTTCAAGTTCAAGTTCACGATATCGTTTCCTCGCAAGTGGATCACACGTTCTACCTCTTTCCTTCCTTTTACCAAACGGATACGATAGGTCCGATCAATTGGTAAGTTGCGCAATACACAAGGAGTGAATCCCACCGCCAATCCATTCAGGAAAATCGCCGCGTCAATCTCATCACACGTGACATTTAACAGACCATAATCTGCTTTCGGCGAGATCAGGTTCAATTCCACCATCTTGCCCGCCTCAACCCAAAAGAAATCGGTTCGCGACTCTAACCCCTCCTTCCTTGAACTAACGGAATAGAACCCTGGTGCCAACTTTCCTTGCCACTCGCCTCGCCCAACCAACTCACGGTTAAGCCAGATTTCCGTTTCCGCGTTGAACGCCGTGATATGAACATCCGACACGACTGACGCTTGAGCCGTATCACCCCGCAAGACGGGAGTTGAAGTTTTTCCCTCCTCAGACACAACTTCAGTTACCAACGAAGAATCCGACAAGAGAGAGACCTGCTCCGGCAGCGGCTCGCCCCGTCGTGACGGACGTAAAGCCACACCTCGCAAATCAATCACCTTTCGTTCTGCATTGGCGATCTCAACAAGACGGTCATAATAGGTCCAATCGCCCTTCTCAATGGTCAACCGATAACGCCCCGGTCTCAATCGCCCCGTTTCAGCCCGCACAGAGCCAATCGGCTTCCCGTCCAACAAGATCCGGGCATCGGTCAAGTCGATTTCGACCGTCAGATATGCATAAAAAGACTCTAGGATAAACCGCTTCTCGAGCCGAGCGGAATCCGTCAACTCAATCGTATCGCTTAAAGGCTTATAAAATGGGGACTCAATCCGACAGGCATGCTTACCGATAGGCAAGTAAAGCGACAATTGTCCGTTCTGAATTTGATGCATCACGCTATCCAGATAGACAATCGCCCGCTCCGGTCGCACCGTGAGCAGAACCCATTGCTTTTCCTGCCGATACTCCTTCTCCAGGCTCTCCGTATAGAGATAGGCTTGATAATGCTTTTTCCTCTTCAACGTCTCGGGTGTTTTCCAGGTATATTGCCCATAAACCGGATGCTTGATCGTCAAGAAGTCACACTTATGGGGCAAGGCCAATGTAACAAGACCATCGCCCTCAGCTACCTCAACAATCATACCACCCACCGAGAACTCAAAACCCTTCTCGTTTGTGATTAAATCTAGCAAAGCGAAACGCTTGTCAACAGCAAACGATGCTTTTCGTAGGAATGACTTCTTATATTGCCCAAAATCCTCGACACGCATTCGCTGGGCTATCAAAGGGATAGTCCACACACACCATAATATGATCCACAAATATCTCATGTTCCAGAGAACTCATAATACCGAATACAAACTTACGAAAAATCAGTGAGATATTCCTAAAATACAGATTCATTTGTATTGGATAACATTTTCACAAATAAGTTTCCAGCGACGGATCGATATACCTATTACTAGATCCTTAACTCTAATCTATTCATTGAGCAAGAAAATTCACTTTGGATGTAGGTACTTTTCTGAATATTTACTATTTTTGGGCAAGAAAATAGATAAGTACCCCAAATGAAAGTAGACTATTCCACCCCGATCTTTGTCACACCTTCTGAGACGGATTCCAATCTACACCTCTCGTGCTTCAAGCAGGACAAGCTAAGAACAGCTAACGTCATGGTGGTAGGTTGTGGTGCTTTAGGAAATGAGGTGCTTAAGAATTTGGCATTGTTTGGAGTCGGCCACTTGGTGATTGTTGACTTTGATACTGTAGAGCCTTCGAATCTGACTCGCTCTATACTATTCAATCAGACTGATGCCCAATTGGGACGTCTTAAAGTAGTCGTAGCTGCCGAACGACTTCGAGAAATCAATCCAAAAATCCAAGTTCTACCTCTGGCAGGAGACATCACCCACGACGTCGGGTTAGGTCTTTTACGGCAAATGGACGTCGTCGTCAGTTGTGTGGACAACCGTTGGGCTCGTTATTGTCTGAATCGATTATGCATGCGCGCTAACGTAACATGGGTGGATGGGGGCATAGACGGTCTTGAAGGAACTGCCCGAGTCTTCATTCCGGGTAAAAATTGCTATGCCTGTAATTTGGGGCCGGAAGCACTCAAAGATCTGTCATACCGCCTATCCTGTGCCTCAGCAATTAAACGGAACGAACAAGCCGGTCATGTACCAACAACACCAATCGTGGCTTCTATCATTGGGGCAGTTGAAGCACAAGAGGCTATCAAACTGTTGTATCCTAACGAACTGTCTAACGGGCAACTCTCCTCTCTTTGTGGTAAGATGTTTTACTACGAGGGACAGCACTTGACCTCTCGAATTGTAGATTTTATCGGATACGACGAGGATTGTCCGGTTCACGAGCAATGGGCACCAATCAAACAATCGGAACTGACTACCAGCTTGCGGATCGACGAGGTACTAGAGCTGCTGTCAAAGTTATTAGGAGAACAAGAAGTGACAATTCATTTGCGAGATCACGCCTTTGTGGATTATCTCGTCACACGAGAAGAGAACGAACGAAAATTTATTGTCATGAAACCGGATTACGCAATCGGAACATTCGTGGAAAATGACCCCACATTGTCTTGTCTTCCTTTTAATGCTTTGTTTCAACATGAGATCAAGCAAATAGATTCCAGTTTTCCATACAAGGAATTGACTTTGAGTAAAATCGGTATTCCTGCATGGGACGTACTTCACATCAGTACCAGACAGGAAGACCATTATGTTGAACTAGCCGATGAGCATCATTATTCAGAGACCTTATTTAAAAGAAAAGGATTATGATGAACGAGACAAACCTATACGACATTAGTGCCGAATTCTTGCTAAATCATCTCTATCCGAATCAGATGGACCGATGGCAAGTGAATTGTGCCGGAACTTTTTACAGGAATTACAGCGAGGACATATTGGAAATTGACGAGGAAAAAGCTAATGTACTCCTAGCTCGTGACAGCTTCTTGCGATTGCTACCCCAAGGTCTGATATCCGATGACAACGCCCTAAAAGGAAACAACTTCGAACAAAAGTATGAGCGCTTGAAAAAGAAGGAGGAACTACTGCGATTACTTTTTAAACCCGTCGACACACTTGCTTTCCGTTTCCGGCTCCACATCGAGAATCAGGTAACCCAGCTCTCGGAGAAGAAACTGGCTTTCTTGTTAAAGTATTATTTTCTCTATGATATTACACGAGAAAAGGATCCCTACATCAAGAGAGTAGCTCCTTTCCTGCTTTTCATCAGCCAGTTGCGGGCAAATTTCGGTTTTATACGCGATCTGCTCGCATGTTTGTTTAACCACAAGGTTGAGATACACAGAGGTCTTTATACCTGGGAAGAAGACGAGCGTTGCGCCAGCCCGGCCATCGAATTCCAGCTAATCGTCCCTAACCTGACAGCTAAGACCTATGACAAGCTGGACAAGGCGATCGCGCCATTACGGGAATTCCTTATCGAATGGTTCATCCCCTTCGATACCCATTGCGTCATCGACATCAAGCAACACGGTCATCCGTTTACCATTGGAGAGTCATTAACACTGGATTACAACACTGAGATCGGGCAATAAAGATATATCAAAGTATATTGACACAAGAGGAACAATTATGAATATTAACTCAAGAATAGACTGGAAAGCCGGTATGGCGATCTCCGAGCGAACCTTCATCGAGATGGACGAGAACCTCTCCCGTCGGCAAGAGGTTGCGAGCCGGACCATCAACGGCAACCAATTCGGGCTTATCCCCTTCACGGAATTTAACTGCCAAGGAGGATTCGTCCGCAACAAGCTGGAGATCGAGCGGCTACAATGCATGGCGCTCCTTCCTTCGGGAAAGATCCTTCACATAGACGAGAAGGTTGTAATTACCATACCTTTGGTCTATGGCGACGAATATTACCTGGCTTGCGGCTTTGGTGATGGACAAACTGTTTTCGATGTAAAGGCGGTCCCTTTCGTTCGCCCCGAATACCAGTTCGGGATCTATCCACTGAATGAGCTGGAGGGAAGCGACCGTTTTCCGGTGATGAAATTCAAGGTTAAGGATGGCATCTTCTCGATTGATCCCGACTACATTCCTCCCTGCCTGCACCTCCAGTCAGACAGCCGCTTCCAGCCCTATCTCAAACAGCTGGCGGAAACCATCTCACAAGTGGCCGAGCACGCCAACCTGGAATCCGGAGAAGGCAAGAGGGCTTTACAGCGTTATGCCTACCTGTTAAAAGTCTACGACATGAAAAACCGGACTGCCCATTTCATCCAGCTGGCCAATGAGATTGTCCAGGCGATCGACTACTATATCGTAAAGCCAAACACCGAGACGCTAACTGAACTCCAATCCTATAACGAGTACGACATCGTCCGTTGGTTGGGATGGCTCGAGCAATATGCCAAAGGGGCGATCTCCATCCTGGATAAAGTTGTTCTTGAGGATCACAGCATCGATTTCGACGCTTTAAAAGCACAAATTATAGCGGAACTTTACGAAAGGCTCTATCCGGAACTACACGATAAGCTCTACGGGACACTCAAGGAGAAACTCTACACTGAAATTACAGATGACCTGATCCTCAAATTGACTGACTATGTCAACAACCGACTTAAAAGTGAGCTACACGACCTATTGGCCGGTGAACTGTCGGAAGAACTCTTCGAAAAATTATTTAAGGCATTGTATGACAGCCTTTACAAAGCACTATACGTGCCTGATGAGAAAGAGGAGGAAAAGGAATTCATGCCATTAATTTAGACAACTATGAGTATCCTGTTACCATTACAAATTGAGAAAGGCCAATTGACCCGAGCTAAGAATCTCAAAGAAGCGATCGACACGTTCATTGAACTTTTATTGACCACACCATGTCAAAGTTGCATTGCTGATCGTCAATTCGGTTTTATTTTCAATAATTTAAAATTTGAGATCTTCAACGAGAACGAAGGAGTCATCTACAACTCAGCAACCAAGGAAGAGGATTTGGGACTTTACGATAAAAAGGTTTCCGGTTCTTCTAAAAGTATCAACACCTTCGCAATCGAACTAAAAAAAGCCATCGAGACCTACGAGAAACGGCTTACCAATGTCTCTGTCACGATGAGTTATATCAAGAACCTAAAAAAAATACATGTCAATATCGAGGGAACATTCCAGGAAACAAACGAGACCTACAAATATACGACTAGCCTCAACATTTGGAACTGACATTTTCCCTCATGACATCAAATACTGAAGTAAATGAAACAAAGCATATTCAACACCCGCCAAAGAGCGGAAGAGATCATCAAAGAAGCTGTTACCATCTGGCAACACGGTTTCAACAGCGAGCAGCTGGAAGGTATCGAACAGGATCCGGTTTTCTCCCTATTCCTGACCGCACTCGCCTATCAGGCCAACGAGATCGACAATGAGGTTGAGCAGCTTCAAGAAGAGATTCTCGATGAACTGACCCGCATGTTCATTCCTTACGAGAAAACTCATCCCCTGCCAGCGACCTCGCTCGTAGAAGTCCAGCTTGACGACAGGATACCGGAACTACCACTTGACCAACAAAGTGGTTTCCTCCTACCCGATACAAACTACGGGTTTATTCCACTACTCAAGACCCGGGTAATTAACGGCGAGGTTCAATCTGTCGTACGAGTTGACAACCGTCGCTGGAAAGTCAGTCTCAAACTCAAGGGAGCGATCAAACAGCTCTCAGGAATGACTTTTCTAATTGGCAATCCCCATTTCCAGGACCTGAAGCTTTACGCCAATGGTGTCATGCTGCCGCTCATCAAGCCATGGGATTATACAGACCTTCCACTCAACGAGTGTTTCTCACTCAATAATATGATTTACAACAAATCGCTCACCTTCCAGGCCAGCAATACATGGTTCGACCTGTTCGCTCAGCAAAACGCCCGGCTGTTTTATATCGACAGTTACAAAGGAAGCGATATGCCATTCGATAAGCAGGAACTGATCTTTGAGTTCATCGGGATTGACGACCAGTTCACATTCGACAAAGAACAACTGTTGTTGAACGCGACGATCCTGGCCAATGTAACCCAACACTCGATCACACTCTCCTCAAACTCGCCCATCGCCCGGCTATCCGGAGAGAACAACATGCAACAATTCCTGCATCTGATCGCGCCTAACGACAACCAGCTCTATCATGAGACACCAATCGAGATCCGGCGAGTCGCCACTGACCGGTTCAATGCCGAACGTCTAACACGGCTGGCCTCTACGCTGATCAGCCGCTTCTCATCCGATTATTACGCATTCCAGAAAATCGAGACACTGCGTGAGGGCAAGTTTATGGAGCAATTCTATGCCTTGCTGAAAAAAATCTCGGAAGGTCTCTCTAAATCCTCATCAGAACTTACCTCCAGCGTTTATCTCTTACTCCGGAACGACCGGGGATTTCATCCAAAAGAAGTAAGTCTCCAAGTCAATTATCTGACGACTGACGGTAGTTCGGTCAATTCCAGCTTAAATGCCAAAAGTAACTTTTCACCTTTGGCAAATGCCTACATCCAAAGTGTCCGGAAACTGGCAAACCCAATGCCAGGTTACGATGAGATCCAAAATGAAAATGCTCAAAGCAACCTCGCTCGTTATTATATGATCACGAATGACCGTATCGTCACGCCAGCCGATGTCAAAATCTTATGCTACAACGAACTGGATAGACGTTTCGGTATCACAAGTGAAATGATTACCAACATCAAGGTAAAACAGGTTCAGCAAGCAGAACATCATCATTATGGATTTGAGACACGTATCTATATTTCCCTAACAGATAATGCCTACATTAAACGTAACTTTCTGGATAAAATTCCAATGACTGAACTAATCCTCCAAAAAATGATCGAAGTTAGAAGCACAAACGTCTTCCCTGTCGTCGTCAATATCGAGGTGAAACAATCAGATTTGTCGAAGAATGTATAAAATTGAGGAAAGGAAGTACTGCCAACGAATAACAAAAGATTTAAATAATTTATTACTTTTGTACCAATATAAAACTGATGCGAATGGAAGATTTCTTTTTAGATATCGTATATAAAGATAAAAGAGTCAAGTTTCGTGTCGTGAACCCTCACGCACCACTTAGTACATTAATGAACAATCTGCGTCACGCGATCGGTAAAGACGGACGGTTGATCTTCGATTTTCCATCGATCGACCAAACTGGTGCACCATTGGATTATTTCTTTGGAAAAGAGGATCCAATCATCAACGAAATCCGTGTTCTACGCCCCAGGATAGGTAAAGCCGATCAAACATTGGCGGACTATAACGTCAATAATGGCGACACGATCTTTCTCATCCCCGACCCATTCCCTGGATAAAGGTACTATGATGAATGAGTCTTTAGCCCCCGATTGGCGTTTATTCGATCCCAAACAACTGAGTGGACGAAATAGGCGATTGCTCCACGAATGGATCAATCTAGACCAAACTTTGGAGAAAAGGAATGAGATCGAATACCAAATATCTAAACGCAACACGCAAGGTTTGCCAACAGAATATCTCATTACATATTATATCTACTCTATCCAAGGTGTTGAGCGAATCGACTGGTTGAATCAGCCGGGTGAGTCTAACCGGCCCATCTTTGCCTCAACCTTCCAGATGCAGATCAGTCTCCCAATCAATTATCCCTGTGTTGACGGACCTGCGGAGTTCCGTTTCCTAACCCACGACGCCACAGGTAAAAAGATTCCTCATCCTTGGCATCCCAACATCCGTTATTTCGGTGAATTCGCAGGCCGGGTTTGCCTCAACGCCCTAAATACTCATACGAGCCTGGCGTGGTGTGTCGATCGAGCCGCGCTTTACCTACGTTATGAACTCTATCATGCCATTCAAGAACCACCTTATCCCGAAGATCCCAAAGTCGCGAAATGGGTCATTCAACAAGGAGAACCCAATGAATGGATATTCTTTGATCAACCCGCTTTGGAAAGCAGAAAATAAGGTATTAAAATAGCTAAATCTCATTTCTTTTTTGTATTTTTGTCCATATATACAAAAATATGAACATATTACATAAAATCATATTATCCAGTTTATTTCTCATCAAATTCAGTCTGTTTGCCACTGCCCAAACAACCAAACAAATTGAAATTGACGGAAATGAGCCTTATGTCGACCATATCTCTCTCACAGAAGGAAGTACTGATATGGACCTTTTGGTAAAATTTACATTTGATGAACCTAACAACACCCTTATAGTAAACCTCATATCCTATAAAAAGCTATTCGTATTCCAAGACAACACACGTTACTCACATGCTGTTTGGTGCTTTAAACTTCGCCCAAATAAGCTCTCTTATGTTGTAGAATCGGACGAGCAGGCTAGATACAAACTGACTAAGTCTCTTCGAAAATCCATCAAACCCCGAAGGAAACATATCTTCAAGCGCTGGATCGAGTATGAAGGCATTCAGCCTCAACCGATTGACTATAAGATGGTAAACGATTATATAGAACAGAAATTCGATATCCTTTATAAAGAGGCTCCCATCAGTATCACCTTAAGGGATATCCTAGTGATGAACGAGGAAATAACCCCAAAGAAAAAGAAATACGATCTATTCTTTCAGACTGATCTCAACAGGAAATATGAGATCACGATCGAACGGAATCCTTGTTTAGGAAAAGAAGAGGCCTTACAGGCTTCTATTACTCGTGTCAAAAACATCCAGACGAGTTTCCTCACGTTTAACCAGAAATTTAAAAACTCCAATAGTCTTAATACGCCCGAAGGCGACAAACTGTTTTGTGAGATGAAATCCCTCTTACAAGAACAATTTCCCAAAGCAAAAGAGGTAAACCCATGTCCGGAAATTCAAACAAATATTGATATCTACAACAGCTATGTCGATTCTATTCAATTGTCCAAAAGTCCATTTCAAATCAAGATCCAAGAACAAAAAAAGCCGCAGGACCTAGATTTGAGTGCAGATTATATCCTAATGATAGCACGGGAAATAGACTATAATACTAACAAATGGCTATTTGCATCAGATCCCATTGAAAAAAGAGATCTGAAAGAATCATGCGAGAAGATTATCAACACAATTGAGTCACACATTAACCATAAGACTCGAATCAACGCAAAACAAAAAATAGCTATTACAGTCTTTAACAAAGCCAAAGATTATTACCACCGAATCTGCGCAAAAGAATAGAGCTCTATGGACAAGACGAAAGGAATAAACCCTAATAAATGGCTGTTGATTGCCCTTTTCTTATGGACATTATTACACAGTTCTAATCTCTGCGGGCAAAATGGAGAACAGGATTTATTTATCGAGGAGACACAACTTCTCGAGATCGAGAATCGTATGCTCTATTTTTATAACCAGCTACAAGAAATTACTAATAAGCTTCCGCTCAATACGGCTGAAAATATCTCAAAGACTAAACAACAGGTCTTAGCTATCGATAATAAATGGGAGATTTATTGTCAAAGTAGGCAATCTGAAATTGCAAACGATGACTCTCTCCTACAAATTGTCGCGAACTATCAACAGACCAAACAAGACCTATTGGACTCCATTTCATACAAGGCTCATTATTTAGATGCGCTAGCCAATTTCGACCAAGCAGAACAATTTATCACATCTCAAGACAGTATCTACCAACAATTCTACGAAACTGCTGTCAAATATTCTCTACTAAAGCAACTAGCTCCCCAGCTTGAGGCTCTTAAAGGAAAAGAACAATTGTTATTCTCCGACCTCCAAGCAAAGTACGAGACAGCAAAAGGAATTACCCAAGAATTCAACGAATTACAACCTCGATTTCTAGAAATAGAAGAAAACTTTATAATGTTGAAAAACTGTTCCGATAAGATTCAGGCCCAAGCATATAAACCCTTGTTCCAAAAAATCAAGGATTATCTATACGGTCTAGCTGCTGTTACGATAATTCTTATGTACATCAATATGATACAAGCCAAGATCAAGGCCCTAAAGCAAGCCCGAGAAAATGCGAAGAAATTTAACCAAATGATGAAGGATGAGAACGATTATCCTACAATATAACGAATAAATAACCTGATAATTATTTGTCACGATGAATATTTATAAGATATCACTCTTGTTAGTTCTAGCCTTAATTCTTTCAGGCTGTAAGGATCTCATGCCTATCAGAGAGAATTATAAAGAGGACAATAACCTCAACATCCTGGACCTCGAATTTGAACCGAAGTACAAAAACTTTCATGCAAATGTCAAACTCAACGACAGTATCGTCGCGCTTCTGCTGCTCAACGATACAACTATCAAATTCCATGTTGAAGAATACATGCAAAACAATCTGTTAGATCCCAGAACCCAGCCCAAGTTGGTAAATATTCAGAAAAAAATTACGAATCTCAACCTGAATATCTTGACACTGGTCGACCTGACACTTGACTCAATGAAGATAGAGAACCAAAAACAGGCAATTAAAGAGCTAAAAGAATTGCTTCCTCCTGACAATCTTCATATAGCCTTCATTAAGAATCAAACGGTCTCAGAAACCTTGCCAGCGACCGACTATGTTCTAGCCAATTACTTCCAAGCAGATCCTGGGAAGAAATACCTTTATCGCTCTATCCTCTCAAAAATAGAAGAGATCAAAGGGAGCATGTCTACCTATTTTCCGAATGCCCAGCAAGACACGACTTTTAAGCATCTTACATCCAAACAAAATGTTTTAATCATACTCTCGGATGGTAAGGTTTATAATCAAGATATGCCTCTCGATCCTGATCACTTTGCTCTACAGAGGAAAATTATTCAAGAATCCGACTCAATCACACAAATTCCAATTTTCTACATCAATCTGGAGACAAAAGAACACGGCCAAACAAACGAAGCTGAAACTCTTATGCAATTCTTATGCAAAAAAACCAACGGCAAATATCTCAACTCATACGATCAAACCGTCATACTCAACTTATTTGACAAACAATACGCTAATTACTGCTTTTCATTCATTAACCCCGCTCAGAAAATCTATAGAGGGAAAAAACACACCTTACAACTTAATTGCTACCAAGGAGATAAATTAATCGCTTCAGACAACATCAACTACTATGTAGGGAGCATCTATAATCCAGTCATCATCAACGGATTGACAACCTTACAAGTAATATTACAAGGTAGCTTGTTCGGAATCCTCACATTAGTATTATTTTACATAATTTTTCAATTCATCACTCCTTGCTTTCATTATTTGGTTTTCAGAAAAAAATATGTCACCCATTATATTGGCAAAAATATGAGTTACAATGGTATCCTTGTAGGACCTGATTGCTACTTTTGTAAAGCCCCCTTCGAAATTGGCGATAAAATCGTTGTAAAATGCCAACATGTACTCCACCAATCTTGTTGGGAAGAAAATGAATATAAATGTCCTGAATATGGACGAAACTGTAAAACCGGGAGACTTTATTATAACCGAAAAAATTTATTTGACCAGCATAACGCATCTTTCTATCTCTCTTGGATCATCTCTGGAGCAATTGCTGGACTGGTTGCCTGGATTTGCTTCACTGCGAATGCTCATAGTCATGAAAATTTTTTCTTGATAAATATTATCCAACTCATGTTTGGGGTCAATCCTGACTCTCCTCAAGCAGCCGTGTTAATGGAAGAATATGGCAGCCATCTTTACCTTTTGCCATTTTATGGTCTAAACATAGGTTTCTTCCTAACCTTCTTCTTGAGTCTGCTAACTAGCCACGGTCGTTGGCTATGGAAACGAATCCTACTAGTCGTTGCCAAGGCCATTGTTGGAGGCCTGTTCAGCTATTTATCTTTTCTCCTCGGATGTATCATCTCCATCACTCTGAATTTCAACAATAATTCATTCCTTGTAGATTGGATTCCATGGATGCTAAGTGGTTTCGTCATTACTTTAGCAGTCACTTACGGAACGGATATCAAACTAAAAAAAGCATTAATCGGAGCTGTCATTTCTATCATCTTCGGATTGAGCTCGATGTATCTGTGGACGTTTGCCTTCAACTCGCAAATTGACACTCGTGAGTTCTTACTCCTAAGCTACATAATCTATTGTGTCGGATTTGCCATTAGTGTAGCTACAACTTGTCCTAAATCGGAGCGTTATTTCTTACGAGTGGAAGGGCCAATTAAGGAGATGGACATCGCAATTTACAAATGGATGAACAATAGAATCCGGAACAAACGGATAACAATCGGTAAGTCTGTCAATTGTGACCTGCAAATGTCGTGGGATCTAACTAGTAAAATCGCTCCTTTACAAGCGGAGATCCGAATGATCAATGGCAATATCTATCTATTTGCAACTGAGGAAGGTGTCTCCATGGTCGACAAAAAACCTCTCAAACCAAACACAAAGAAACGACTCTACCATGGTACTAAATTTATAATTGGGAAAACGCTCTTCACCTACATAGAGAAAGATCTCTAATAGACTAGGAGATAAATGTTACTAAAAGGCATTTATCTCCTACTTTCACATCTCCACATGAAGTTTTGCTGAAACCAGCCATAGAAGGCAAATTTCAAAAACTATATTAAAATATTAACTTTAAGTATATTATTCGAGATAATGACTAAGTAACGAAACCCACAACCAAATAGACTTTTTTAGTATTTTTTTCTCCTGTCGAAAGAAACGAGGATCATTTTCAATCCTCAAGGGAATCGTTTTCGATATACGTTAGATTTGAAAGAAAAAGCCAATATATTTTTATAAAAAGCGGGCTTTTTCAGGATTCAATTAAACACGCATTCAACCGACAGGCAAACAAAACCAAGCGGATGCAACCTGAGATTGGCAGATAATTCCTACCTTTGCAATAGAAACATAAAACGGACGAATCTTGTCCTCCGGAATATATTTTATGGATATACAAGAATTACTCAACTTATACACCTCGCACAGTGGAATAACAGCGCTTCACCAACTGATACAGAATGACAATGAACGGAATATCAGCGTGAAGGGACTGAATGGTTCTGCTCCGGCGATGATAGTGGCCGCTCTCTTCAAAAAAGGAAATAACCGTTTTGTTTGTCTGCTGAATGACCTTGAAGAGGCCGGTTATTTCTACAACGACCTGAAACAGCTAACCGGTGATGAAGCTATTTATTTCTTTCCGTCGGCCTACCGAAGGGATATTAAATACGGACATATCGACGCTGCCAATGAGATTCTGCGTACGGAAGCATTGAGCGTGCTGCAAGATCCGCAAGCACAGTTTGTCATCGTCACTTATCCGGAAGCGATAGCTGAGAAAGTGGTTTCGCAGGATACCTTACAGCAAAATACGTTACAAATTCATACGGGAGAGAAACTCGACAATATGTTCGTGGCAGACGTACTCGACAGCTATGGCTTTGAACAGGTCGATTATGTTTACGAACCCGGGCAATATGCCATCCGTGGTAGTATCCTCGACGTCTTCTCCTATTCGTTCGAGTTTCCCTATCGTATCGACTTTTTCGGGAATGAGGTAGAAACCATCCGTAGCTTCGATGTCGAGAGCCAGTTGTCGAAAGATAAATTAGACAGTATCTATATCGTTTCGGAAGTCAGCAAGAAAAATGCGACAGGCAAATGTCTGCTGGAAACTCTCCCACCGCAGACTCGTCTGGTAGTTCATGATCTGGACTGGTGCCGCGAACGGATCGGAGCCATCTGGAACGAAGAACCGGTGGTAGCCGACGAAGAATCGTTTACCAGTGCCGACCTGATGCATTCCAAGCTGGTGCAATGGGATTTGTTCATGCACGCGGCTCTCGATCTAAAACGAATCCAGTTTGGAACCCATACGACAGGAACGCCCGACGCCACTATCAATTTCCAAACGCAGGTACAACCAATCTTCCACAAGAATTTCGACCTGGTAAGTACGACTTTCCAACAATATCTGAAAGAAGGTTATACCCTGTACATTCTGAGTGATGTAGAAAAACAGGCGGCCCGCATCCATGCCATCTTTGAAGATCGGAAAGAAGATATACCTTTTACAGCTGTCAATAAAACCATTCACAGTGGTTTTGCCGACGACCAGCTGAAAATCTGCTGTTTCACCGATCACCAGCTGTTCGACCGTTTTCATAAATACAGCCTCAAAAGCGATAAGGCCCGCAGCGGGAAGATTACCTTGTCACTCAAAGAGCTGAATCAGTTTACTCCGGGTGATTACATCGTACACATCGATCACGGTATCGGACAGTTTGGCGGACTGGTACGCATGGAAGTAAACGGAAAGATACAGGAAGCCATCAAACTGATCTATCAGAACCACGATGCGATCTTTGTCAGTATCCATTCGCTGCACAAGCTTTCCAAATACAAAGGAAAAGACAACGGCGAGCCTCCGAAATTAAGCAAGTTAGGCACTGGCGCGTGGGAAAAGATGAAGGAACGCACCAAAAAGAAGGTGAAAGACATCGCCCGCGACCTCATCCTGCTCTATGCCAAGCGCAAACAGGAAAAGGGTTTTGCCTACAGCCCCGACAGCTTCATGCAGCAAGAGCTGGAGGCCAGCTTCATCTACGAAGATACACCCGACCAGATGAAGGCGACAGCCGAAGTAAAGGCCGATATGGAAAGTCCGCGGCCGATGGACCGCCTGATCTGTGGTGATGTAGGTTTCGGTAAGACCGAAGTTGCCATCCGGGCAGCCTTCAAAGCCGTATCAGACAACAAACAGGTGGCAGTGCTGGTACCGACCACCGTGCTCGCCTTCCAACATTTCCAGACATTTTCCGAACGACTCAAGGATTTCCCTTGTCGCATCGAATATATAAGCCGGGCCCGTACGACTGCACAGATCAAACATATCCTGAAAGATGTCAAGGAAGGAGCTGTAAATATTCTGATCGGCACGCACCGGATCGTCAGCAAAGATGTCGTATTCAAGGATCTGGGTCTTCTGATTATCGATGAGGAACAAAAATTCGGCGTATCAGTCAAAGAAAAGCTCCGTCAGCTCAAGACAAACGTGGATACCCTGACGATGACGGCAACGCCGATTCCACGAACCCTGCAATTCTCGCTAATGGGTGCCCGAGATCTGAGCAGTATCACGACGCCTCCGCCCAACCGCTATCCGGTACAGACGGAAGTGGAACGCTTCAATCCGGACATCATCCGCGAAGCCATCAACTTTGAGATGAGCCGCAACGGACAGGTTTTCTTCATCAACAACCGCATTCAGAACATCTACGAGATAGAAGCCCTTGTAAAACGGGAAGTTCCCGATGCCCGTGTCTGTGTGGCACACGGACAGATGGAACCTGAAGAACTGGAAAAGAAGATTCTCGACTTCGTGAACTACGAATACGACGTACTGGTAGCGACAAGCATCATCGAAAGCGGCATCGACGTACCAAATGCCAACACCATTATCATCAATAACGCCCAGCAATTCGGTCTGTCGGATCTGCATCAGCTGCGCGGACGTGTGGGCAGAAGCAACCGGAAGGCATTCTGCTATCTGTTGTCACCGCCATTGAGCTCGCTCACCCAGGAAGCCCGCCGCCGTTTGCAGGCCATCGAAAGCTTCTCTGAATTAGGCAGTGGCATCCATATTGCCATGCAGGACCTCGATATCCGTGGAGCCGGTAATATGCTGGGAGCCGAACAAAGCGGTTTCATCGCTGACTTGGGATATGAAGCCTACCAGAAGATTTTGGAAGAGGCTGTAGATGAACTGAAGACCGACGAATTCTCGGATCTGTACAACGAACTGTCGGACGGCAAAGAGAAAGACGGCAAAGACTTCGTCAAGGAAACATTCATCGAAAGCGATTTGGAAATACTCTTCCCTCCTACCTATATTCCAAATGATTCCGAACGTATCTCGTTGTATCGTGAGCTGGATAACATGGAACGGGAAGAAGACATAAAAGCCTTCAGTGCCCGCCTGGAAGACCGTTTCGGAAAGATCCCGAAAGAAGGAAAGGAGCTGATACGCATCGTTCGTCTTCGCCGGATGGCACGGTCGCTGGGTATCGAGAAAGTAGTCCTGAAGAAAGGACAGATGAACCTGTATCTGGTATCGGCAGAAGACAGCCCATATTACCAGAGCCGAGCTTTTGGTCAGTTATTAGCATACATCCAGAAGCATCCTCGTTTCTGCAACCTGAAAGAAGCCAACGGCAAAAGGAGCATCATCATCAAAGACGTTCCGACCGTAGCCGCAGCTTGCAACATCTTGGAAGAGATGGAGTCTTTATAAGCTTTGCACTGAGAAATGGTCCAATCAGAATGAGAACAATTATTTAGAGACATTACATATGAAAAAAACGGACAAACAACCCAGATTGCTTACCTGGTTTTTCCCGATGTTGCTGATGGCAAGCCCTATGCTTGCCGTCCAACCATCAGAGCTTACTTCTGTAGAAGTTAGTGCTATCACCCCGATAATCTGTGCCCAACAGATTAATCCGACAACCGTCGATCTCGAGTTCAGTAATGGCCAACGGATGACATTCGACTTTTACGGGCCGAACATCTTTCGGATGTTCCAGGATAATCAGGGAGGTATTATCCGGGATCCGGAAGCACGGCCGGAGGCTCAAATCTTAGTAAATCAACCCCGAAAACCGATTTCTGTACTCCAAATAGAAGACAATGACGAACGAATCAGCATCTTCACCGATCAGATAGAATTGCAATTCGCCAAAGAAGACGGCCGAATGAAAGTCATCAACCGGGTAACACAGCATACCGTAGTGGAAGAAGTACGACCTGTCTCATACGAGAAAAACAGGACCTGCCTGAACCTTAAGGAACAACCGGACGAATACTTCTATGGCGGTGGTGTGCAAAACGGACGATTCTCTCACAAAGGGAAGAGTATCGCCATAGTTAATCAGAACAGCTGGACCGACGGCGGTGTGGCATCTCCTACTCCATTCTACTGGTCTACAGCCGGATATGGTTTCATGTGGTATACTTTCAAGCCAGGCAAATATGACTTTGGTGCTACACAGAAAGGTGAAGTTTCTCTTTCACACGAGACAAATTATCTGGATGTATTCTTTATGATAGACGACGGAGCTGTTCCCCTACTAAATGATTTCTATCAATTGACAGGAAATCCAGTATTATTGCCTAAATTCGGATTTTATCAAGGACATCTGAATGCCTACAACCGTGATTTCTGGAAAGAAGATGAAAAAGGAATCCTCTTCGAAGACGGCAAACGGTATAAGGAAAGCCAAAAGGATAACGGTGGTATCAAAGAATCGCTCAATGGTGAGAAAGGAAATTATCAGTTCTCGGCACGAGCCGTAATCGACCGCTATAAAGCACATGATATGCCATTAGGATGGCTTCTTCCGAACGACGGTTATGGCGCAGGTTATGGTCAGACAGAAACACTCGACGGAAATATCCAGAACCTGAAGAGCCTGACCGAGTATGCCCATCAGCAGGGTGTGGAGATCGGTCTTTGGACGCAATCGGATTTGCATCCGAAGCCAGAAGTTAGCGCACTGCTCCAACGGGATATTGTGAAGGAAGTACGTGACGCCGGAGTCCGTGTCCTCAAAACCGACGTTGCGTGGGTTGGCGACGGCTATTCATTCGGCTTGAACGGAGTAGCTGACGTGGCTCACATCATGCCTTATTACGGAAATGACGCACGCCCGTTCATCATCTCTTTAGACGGCTGGGCTGGCTCACAGCGTTATGCCGGCATCTGGTCGGGCGACCAGACTGGAGGCGAATGGGAATACATCCGTTTCCATATCCCGACATATATTGGTTCTGGCTTATCCGGACAACCGAATATCACCTCCGACATGGATGGTATCTTCGGCGGAAAGAATCCGGTAGTCAATATGCGCGACTTCCAATGGAAAACCTGGAGTCCGATGCAGCTCAATATGGATGGTTGGGGTGCCAACGAGAAATATCCGCATGCCTTGGGTGAACCTGCAACTTCCATCAACCGGTCATATCTGAAATTGAAATCAGAACTGATACCATATACATATAGCATCGCTCACGAAGCAATAAACGGATTACCGATGATCCGGGCTCTGTTTCTGGAATACCCGAATCCTTATACCTTAGGTAAAGCAACACAATATCAGTATTTATATGGTCCGTACTTCCTTGTTGCCCCGATTTACAAGAATACGGCAGCCGATGAAGAAGGAAACGATATCCGCGATGGCATCTATCTGCCGGAAGGAACCTGGATTGATTACTTTACCGGGGAAAAATATGAAGGAAACCGAGTAGTGAATAATTGGGAAGCACCCATCTGGAAACTGCCTGTCTTTGTAAAAGCCGGAGCAATCATTCCGATGACGAATCCCAACAACCATGTGTCAGAGATCAACAAGCATGTCCGCATATATGAACTTTATCCGGCAGGCCGGACCTCATTCACAGAATATGACGATGATGGCCGCACGGAAGCCTATCGGCTGGGCGAAAGTACTACTACGCAGATAGACATGGAGGAAAACAACGGGAAAGTAACCGTCCGAATTGCTCCGACAACCGGAAACTTCACCGGTTTCGAGAAGGAAAAACAGACTGAATTCCGGGTACAGGTATCAGAAAAGCCCCGAAAAGTGACAGCTCAATTAGGAGGCCATAAGATAAAACTGACTGAAGTAACTTCGCCCGAGGCCTTCGGAAAGAGTGAAAATGTATTCTTTTATGAAGCAAGTCCCGAATGGAACCGATTTGCAACACCGGGCAGTGACTTTGCTAAGGTTTCCATTCACAGGAATCCGCAATTACGGGTCAAACTAGAGACTGCCGATATCACCGCTTCAGCTACAGAACTGATGATTGAGGGATATCACTTCGATATGGGTAATTCGTATTTCCATTCACAGGGCAGCCTCACAGCGCCAAAAGCACAAGTAACAGACGAAAACCGGGAAGCCTATAGCGTCACTCCAACTTGGAACAAGGTAGAGAATGCCGACTACTACGAAATAGAGTTCAATCATATGCTTTACACGACCATCAAAAATACATCACTGCTCTTTGAGGGTCTGGAAGCAGAGACAGATTACAACTTCAAGATACGCTCCGTCAATCAGGGAGGTACATCAGAGTGGGCATCTTTTGCCGTGAAAACCAAATCAAACCCATTGGAATTTGCCATAAAGGGCATCCGGGGAGAATCTTCTGCGCCTTCGCAGGAAGGATTTGAAGTTAGTCATCTCTTCGACTGGGCAGAAACAGGTGACATTTGGCATTCGGAATATGGAAAGAAAGCAGTGCCTTTCGATCTGATCATTGATCTGCGCAATTATAGCCAGCTGGATAAATTTCATTACCTTCCCCGACTTGACAGCGGTAACGGTACAATTCTCCGAGGAGAAGTTGCTTACAGTCTTGATAAAGAACACTGGGCTACCGTTGATTCCTTTGTCTGGAAACGTAACAGCGATGTGAAGATCTTCGAATTCAAAGATCATCCACAGGCACGTTATATCAAACTACATGTGACAGAAGCAGCCGGTAATTATGGGTCGGGCCGTGAACTGTATGTCTTCAAAGTACCGGGAACGGAAAGTTATCTGCCGGGTGATATCAATAACGACGGTAAGATCGACAACAACGACCTTACCTCTTATATGAACTATACCGGCTTGCGGAAAGGCGACGCCGACTTCGACTATGTCAGTGCTGGAGATATCAACCGCAATAATCTGATTGATGCATATGATATCTCAGTTGTGGCAACTCAACTGGAAGACGGTATCGAAGATCCGGGACAAGATAAAGTTTCCGGCCAACTGGCATTCAGTCTCGACAAGACGCAGGCCGTACAAGCAGGCGATACTGTCCGGATCAGAGTTAAAGGAGTTGACCTTTGTGCTGTCAATGCCCTGAGTTTTGCACTTCCGTATGACCAGCAAGACTTCCAGTTCATTGGAGTAGAAACCACGGGCATGGAAGAAATGGAAAATCTGACTTACGACCGCTTGCATACCAACAGTCAGAAAGTTCTCTATCCAACCTTCGTCAATTTAGGTGATAAGCCTGTACTTTCAGGTTCGAATGATCTTTTCATCCTTACTTTCCAAGCGAAACGTAAGGCGAAGTTTTCACTCGTCCCGACAGACGGCCTGTTGATCGACAGGACTCTGAATACACAGAAGTTCTGATAATCTTCCTAACTACTACTGGCTGAACATCCGGATAGGCGCTGTCCCAACGATTACAATAAGGAATCATTCCTCACATATCGTTGAAGGCCGCGCCTTTCTGGTTTATAACCCTTCCGAATCGATAAAATCCGTAATTAAGGTAATTCACACGGGTAAGAATCCGTAAAATATCTACAAAACACGAAGAAAAACCACGCTACTTTTGTCATGAGATATAAAAGCTCAATCAACTAAAATTATATAGTCTATGCGAAAACTGTCATTCTATTTATGTTCAGTCATGTTTGGAGCCTGTCTCTTGGGCAATCTCCATGCAGAAAACCCTAATACTGAAACAACAGAAATCAATAACACAAAAAGTAGCTTTATGGAAACAAAATTAAATCTTACACAAGAATGGGATAAAGTATTCCCCAAAAGTGACCTGGTCAATCATTCGAAAGTCACTTTCCACAACCGCTATGGCATCACATTGGCTGCTGATTTGTATATTCCTAAAAATGCAGAAGGAGAACTTCCGGCCATTGCTGTAAGCGGTCCGTTTGGCGCAGTCAAGGAACAGTCTTCTGGTCTGTATGCTCAGATGTTAGCAGAACGCGGATTCCTGACCATCGCTTTCGATCCGTCCTTCACAGGTGAAAGCAGTGGCGAACCACGCTATGTTGCTTCTCCCGATATCAACACCGAAGATTTCTGCGCTGCCGTTGATTACCTCAGTACTCGTCCTGATGTAGACCCCGGTCGTATCGGAATCATCGGTATCTGTGGCTGGGGAGGTTTTGCCCTCAACGCTGCCGCCATCGATACCCGTATCAAAGCGACTGTTACCAGTACGATGTACGACATGAGCCGGGTAACTGCTAACGGATATTTCGATTCGATGCAGGCTGACCAGCGCTATGAACTCCGCAAACAGTTGAATGCACAACGCACGGAAGACTACCGGAACGGAATGTATACCTTAGCCGGCGGTGTTGTGGATCCACTGCCCGACAATGCTCCGCAGTTCGTAAAAGATTATTATGCTTATTACAAGACATCCAGAGGTTATCACCCACGCTCACTCAATTCAAATAACGGTTGGAATAAGACCTCCTCATTGTCATTCTTGAACATGCCTTTACTTGCCTACAGCAGTGAAATACGTAGTGCCGTACTTATGCTGCATGGAGAGAAAGCTCATTCACGTTATTTCAGCGAAGACGCATTTAAGAAGTTAACAGGAGACAACAAGGAATTACTCATTATCCCGGGAGCCAATCACGTGGATTTATATGATAATCTTCAAGTCATCCCATTTGATCAGATCGTAAAATTCATGCAAACATATCTGAAGTAAAGCAATGTATTGCATCATAATCAGCGCATAACAGGACTATTTATATAAACAAACACATGGCAATTATATGAAAATAACAACAATCCTTGCTATTATCGCAATGACAATGAACTGTACAACAATCATGGCACAAGAAACAATAAAACAGACAGCTGGCCGAAATCAGCTGGGAGAATTTGCTCCTAAATTTGCAGAACTTAATGACGATGTCCTTTTTGGTGAAGTATGGAGCAGAACAGATAAACTCGGACTGCGTGACCGCAGCCTGGTAACCATCACTTCCCTGATCAGTCAAGGCATTACAGACAGTTCACTCACCTATCATCTGCAGACAGCTAAGCAGAATGGAATTACGCGGACAGAAATCGCCGAAATCATTACCCACATCAGTTTTTATGCCGGCTGGCCGAAAGCATGGGCCGCCTTTCGCCTGGCGAAAGAAGTGTGGGCAGAAGATACAAGCGCCGAAGATGCAAAAGCAATCTTCCAGCGGGAAATGATTTTCCCCATCGGCGAGCCCAATACTGCTTATGCAAAATATTTCACAGGCAACAGCTATCTGGCTCCGGTATCCAACGAACAAGTTCCAGTGTTTAACGTAACCTTCGAACCTGGCTGCAGAAACAACTGGCACATTCACCAGGCTACAAAAGGTGGAGGGCAGATGCTCATCGGTGTTGCCGGACGTGGCTGGTATCAGGAAGAAGGAAAACCAGCCGTACAGATTCTTCCGGGAACCGTCATCCATATCCCGGCAGGCGTCAAGCATTGGCACGGAGCTGCAGCCGACAGCTGGTTTGCTCATCTGGCATTTGAAGTAGCAGGAGAAAATACTTCAAATGAATGGTTGGAACCTGTTACGGATGATGAATACAGCAAGCTCTAAATATGAACAAATGACATCATAATCAGGAGGCATTTTAATCAAACCGGCAGTAAATATAATAATACTAATCACTTTACTTTATTCTTCGCAGATTGTGTTGCAGAGTAAAGTAAAGTGATTAGAACAATCTGGAGATGTAAATTAATCTTTAATATACTTTTTACTGATGTTCCATACAATTGGAACATACATATCCTGAAAATAACTTTCTCAATGAAATTTCAATGTTATATTATAAACTTACATTACCAACTCATTCTCCAGCTGTAATGCACGAGGAAAGATAATATTATTTTCCAGATGGATATGCTCATGAAGTGCTGCTTCGAACTGCTTAAGTTGCAGTAACACCAAGCGATAGCTTGCACATGCATCTTCTGGAGCTGTAAATCCATTAGTGAGTTTTGAGATGATTTCATAACGCTCACCCTCACCACTGTGCTCAAGCTCCATTACATGGATTGGATACTGGATCGTGTCGCAATGGAAACGTTCAATCTTTGTTCCTGATGCACTTGCATTAAAGAGATCATAGAGATAAGGGAAGAGTACATCCTCCTCTTTCAAAAGATGGCTTGACAAGTCATTGAGTGAATCATGGAAAAGTTTCTGAACCTGCAACAGTTCTGAATGCTTCTCAGCATGTGCGAGAACCACCTTATCGAGTAATTCGGCAATCTGAGGACCATTGATTCGAATGCCACGATGATGAATTTTCTGCACATAATCCAATAGTAGATCCAATGGCCACGATACAAAATCATAGGTACCACCTGCAGAACGATCCTGCAATTCATCAAGTTCCTTTGCCACATTTTCAGGTTTTACATTACTATTTTGGCAAGCCTGTATGAAGGGAACATTGCCATGGCAACAGAAATCGATGCGATAGCGAGCGAATATCTGGGAGACAGTGAAGTTGCCGGCCACAATCTGACCGACAGTGTATGAGTTATAATCTCTTTTTATCATAATTATTTATTTTATCTGTTCAGACCAAATTTCTGTAAATCTCCCTCAACAGTTCCGATGCCACTGATGCCGAAATTTTCGACAAGCACCTTAGCCACATTTGGAGAAATGAATGCTGGTAATGTAGGACCAAGGTGAATCTCCTTCACACCGAGGTATAAAAGAGCCAGTAATACGATAACAGCCTTCTGCTCATACCAAGCGATATTATAGACAATAGGCAGTTCGTTGATATCATTCAGCTGGAATACCTCTTTGAGCTTTAAAGCGATAACAGCCAATGAGTAGCTGTCATTACACTGACCGGCATCGAGCACACGGGGAATTCCGTTGATGTCTCCAAGAGGCAATTTGTTGTAGCGATACTTAGCACAACCCGCCGTAAGGATAACGGTATCTTTTGGCAGTTGCTCAGCGAATGATGTGTAGTATTCGCGACCACGCATACGTCCGTCGCAACCAGCCATTACGATGAATTTACGGATAGCACCGCTCTTTACTGCATCTACCGCCTTATTAGCCAGTTGCATCACTTCGTTGTGGGCGAAACCTCCAACAATTTCTCCATGTTCAATCTCAGTAGGAGCTGCACAATTTTTGGCGATAGCAATCACTTCGCTATAGTCCTTGTGGCCATTCTCATCCGTTGAAATGTGTTTGCAACCGGGGAAGCCTGTCGAATTTGAAGTGAACATACGTTCGGTATAGCTTGCGCCTGGCAGTGGCGGAACTATACAATTAGTAGTAAAAATGATTGGGCCATTGAAAGCTGTGAACTCTTCACGTTGTTTCCACCATGCGTTACCATAGTTTCCGGCAAAGTGAGGGTATTTCTTGAACGCTGGATAGTAATGGGCAGGAAGCATCTCGCCGTGGGTATAAACATCCACGCCTCTATCTTTTGTCTGCTCGAGTAACTGTTCCAAGTCGTGCAGATCGTGACCACTGATAAGAATGCCGGGATTATTGCGAACACCAATACTTACACTTGTAATCTCTGGGTGACCATAGCTTGATGTGTTTGCTGTATCAAGTAGAGCCATGGTCTGCACACCCATCTCGCCAGTCTTAAGAGCCAGAGTTGTAAGTTCTTCAGTAGGAAGATTATCCACGGTGATAGTAGCCAATGTACTCTGAATAAATGCATGCAGGGATACGTCGTTATAGCCGAGACGGTTTGCATGCTCAAGGTAAGCGGCCATTCCCTTTAGACCATAGACAATAAGCTCCTTTAATGAACGTATATCCTCGTTTGTTTCACGCATTACACCTACTTTAGCAGCCTTCTCGTCGTATTGCTCACGAGTACCATTCCACTTCAACTCATCGATTTCAGGCAGAGAAATGCCCATTTCCAAAGCTTTCCCTATGAGTTTATTACGTTTGATAAATCCCTCATCCACACGTGCATAGATGCTATCGTCATCAAAGTTTGCATTAGTAATGGTCGAGAACAATGCATCGGTTACGAAAGTATTAAGTTTGTCGCAAGGCTGTTTGCCGTTCTTACGGAGTTCAGTAGCAACGATCGAGATGCCACGTACGGTAAAAAGCAACAGATCCATTGCACGTGCAGTTGTGTCATTCTTTCCACAAACACCTTTTAAAGTACAGCCGATACCCTTTGCGGCCTCCTGACACTGAAAACAAAACATATTACTCATATAAAAATGTATTTAGTTATCTTATTTATTCGACAAAAATAGAGGTCTTCTTCAGCTTAATCTGTACCATATGTTACACCTGTCTATAACAATTCTTAAAAATGCTATTTAAAGGCTCAGAAAAATAAAATACAACCTGAAAGAGATTGTTCTGAAGACACTTGTCTTTATTAATTTTGGCAATTAATGTAATGTTTTGAGCTTTCTAATTTAAATCTTCGCCCATTCCAACATTAATTATTACTTTTGTACAAAGACACTTTGCTGTACATCATGCGTACTATATGTTACACTTCGATTCTATAAAACTTAAATAAGATATGCAATTGACTGAACTACTCAAAATATCTCTTTTTAAAGGGTTGAATGAAACAGATGTTGTAGAATTCCTGTACGGAGCTCCGAGTAATTTAAGACGTTACAATGCAGGCGACTCCGTAGCTCGTCAAGGCAATTTATGCCGAGGTGCCTATATCCTTATATCGGGACGCGTCAGATGTAGTATGAGTGGAGATGACGGCAAGGAGATAACTGTCGATGAAATGACTGCGCCGTGTATTCTTGCATCAGCATTTATCTTTGCGACAGAGAATCGTTTCCCGGTAAATGTGGAAGCATTAGTTCCATGTGAATTGTATATTATTGGTAAGGTTCATTTTCTTGAATTTATGCACAAACATCCAGTCATGCTTGAAAACTTCCTCAGAGATATTTCCGATCGAGGAGTATTCTTAAGTAGAAAAGTTAATGAATTCGCATTGCAAAACCTCAAAACGCGTATATTGGCCTACCTCGAAAAGAATCCGGATATACATAATCAACGGGAGGTTGCCCAACGTCTTGGTGTCACACGCCCATCTCTTGCTCGTGCCCTATCTGAACTGATTGCAGAAAACAAAATAAAGAAAGGATAAACACCCTAATAATACAGCCTATCTTGCAACTATAATTTTTAATTCAAGCAAATAAATAATTCGCATATTTCCTCAAGATTATCAGGAAAATATCCAGCAGCAAAATATTACGTAAGTTTTTTATCCTCTGAAGCCCCTTATAATGAAGCATTCCACTATTTTATAATAGAGTAAATTACCATTCAATTCAGATATGGAAAAGTCAGCTCCTTCAGTTGTTTTTCTATCTTGGACATTTCCGTAAATACACTGGCTTCTATGTATAATCATTAGTTTAGCAAATCAAGATTAGAATTTTTCTTTGAAAAGAGGGATAATAAATATTTTTAATATTAAAATATGATAATTCATTTGATTAATCAAAGCATATTCGTACTTTTGCGAACGACAGACAAAGCTAAGGAACCGCAAAAATATGTTTGCCAATTTTCTGGACAACCTATATGCAAGAAAGAGGGCTGCGATAAGTGAGCTCTTTTTTTTGAAGAATTAATTCGTAGTTTTGCGAATACCTAACAATAAAAAATAGAAAGACATGAAAAAGATTTTATTCTTAATTGCTGTATGTTTCGCCTTTATCTCTTGCAACATCAACGCAAAGAACGGAACTGAAGCACAGGCTCAAAAAGAAGTGACAGTAAAAGACCATGTAGAAGTATTGTATTTTCATGGAAAGCAGCGTTGCGCAACCTGTATGGCTATAGAAAACAATACAAAAGCTGCAATGGAAGAAAGTTTTGCTGAACAGATCCAAAAAGGTGAGGTCGTTTTTAAGGTAATAGACATCAGCAAGAAGGAGAATGAGAAGATGGCCGAGAAGTATGAGGTAACCTGGTCATCGCTGTTTGTCGTTAAATATAAGAACGGACAGGAAACATACGAGAATATGACAGAATTTGCTTTCGGTTACGCCCGAAAGTCACCAGATATATTCAAGGCTGGTGTAGTGAAATCTGTAAATGAAATGTTAAAATAATATAGAGGGCTATGGATTGGATACAGACATTGCTGGATAATAGCTCTACTCCCGTTTTTACAGCATTCTTGCTCGGGCTACTGACCGCGCTGTCACCTTGTCCGCTGGCAACGAACATCGCAGCCATCGGCTTTATCGGAAAAGACATTGAAAACAGAAAGCGCGTTTTCCGGAACGGCTTGCTCTATACGCTAGGGCGTATCCTTTCATACACCCTGCTCGGAGCGGTACTGATTATGGTTCTGAAAGAAGGCTCCAGCATGTTCGGCATACAGAAGGCCATCGGGACATGGGGGGAACTTGTGCTGGGTCCGCTTCTGCTCGTGATAGGTCTGTTCATGCTCTTTGGCGGCAAACTGAACCTCCCGCAGTTTGGCTTCCACGGAAATGCGGAAGGTCTCGTCCAAAAAGGCGGATGGGGTGCCTTGCTGATTGGCGTGCTGTTTGCTCTGGCTTTCTGTCCGACAAGTGGTGTTTTCTATTTCGGTATGCTCATACCAATGTCAGCCACAGCGACAGCCGGTTATCTGCTGCCCGTGGTATTCGCCATTGCCACAGCCATACCTGTGCTTGCCGTGGCATGGATTCTTGCCTTCAGTGTACAGCAGATGGGAAATTTCTACGGCAGGATGCAGAAGGTACAGAAATGGATGAACCTGATTGTGGGCGTGGTGTTTATCCTCGTCGGCATCTATTATTGCTGGATAATGTATCTGTAAAATAAATTTGATAACAAACCAAATATTTACGAACATGGAAATTAAAGTTTTAGGTCCGGGTTGTGCCAAATGTAAATCAACCTATAATGTAATTGAGAAAGTATTGAAAGAAAACAACATCGATGCGAAACTGACCAAGGTGGACGACATCATGGAAATGATGAACTACAACATCATGACCACACCGGCCGTGGTGATTGACGAGGTGGTGAAGATGAAAGGACAGGTTCCAACTGAAAGCGAGGTAAAGAAACTGCTGGGCATCTGAGACACAGAATAATTTAACTGTGGGCGGCAGAGATAACCGTGGTGGAATCTGCCGCTCTTTTAATGAACAGGTTGTTCGTATTTAGACGAATTAAAATAGAATAGAAATGATACAGGATTTTGCTGACTGGCTCGTTTACGGGTTGTTCGGACTGAGTGCCGATACTCCGATAGGAGTTGCCGTAAACTTCTTCTTTTATGATACTATAAAGATTTTAATCCTTTTATTCTTCATCAGTGTATTGATGGGCATCGTCAACGCTTATTTCCCGATAGAGCGTTTGCGGAACTATCTCGTCACACACAAGATGTACGGGTTGCAATACTTGCTGGCGTCACTCTTCGGAGCCATCACCCCGTTCTGTTCGTGTTCATCCATACCACTGTTCATCGGCTTCGTGAAAGGCGGCATCCCTTTGGGGGTTACCTTCGCCTTTTTGATAACATCGCCGTTGGTGAATGAGGTGGCTGTGGCCATGTTCCTCGGTTCATTCGGCCTGAAAGTGACACTGATTTACGTCATCAGCGGGATTCTGTTGGGAGTAATAGGAGGTATCGTACTCGGCCGTATGCGTCTGGCTCCTTATCTGAGCGACTGGGTAAAGCAGATACAAGCCCACTCATCTGCCCAGGCCGATGAATGGGAAAAAGACCAGACCACCTTTATCAAACGACTCCCGACCATTGTCCGTGATGCCTGGAAGATTGTCAGCGGTGTACTTATATACATCCTGATTGGTATTGGTATCGGTGCCTTCATGCATGGTTTTGTGCCGGAAGGCTTCTTCCAGCAATACATGTCGAAAGACAACTGGTATGCCGTGCCTCTGTCTGTTATACTTGCCGTACCAATGTATGCCAATGCCGCAGGTATCGTGCCTGTCATCGAAGTGTTTGTGGCAAAAGGTATTCCCATCGGAACCGCAATAGCTTTCATGATGGCAGTCGTCGGCCTTTCCCTGCCGGAAGCCACCCTGCTGAAGAAAGTAATGACATGGAGGCTTATCGGCATATTCTTCGGAACGGTGGCATTCTTCATCATTCTGTCGGGTTATCTGTTTAACTATATACTGTAGGGGGCTGACGATGATTGGAAAACAATTAAGGAAATGGTGGCCTGCGGTTATGCTGACCGCCATTTCTTTCCAGCCAGCCGTGGCGCAGGAGAGTGAAAAGGCTTTTTCCGGAAAACCTGTGCTCACTCTTTTTTCTAACTACAAGGCCGGGCTTGGACACAAGAATGAAAACAGCGGATTCAACCTCGATCGTACGTTTGTCGGTTATGAAGGATTCTTTACCAAAGGTTTCTCCGCAAAAATCCTCATGAATGTGGAAACCGTGGCCGATGAAAACGGAAAAACGAAGTTCAACGGATATCTGAAGAACGCACAGATAGACTGGAAAGGAAACGGATTTTTCGTGTCTGCCGGACTGGTAAACTTGAGACAGTTTTCAGAGCAGGAGAACTTTTGGGGGCACAGATACATTTTCAAGTCCTTTCAGGAAGAATACGGCATCGCCTTTTGTGAGGATATAGGTGTGGTGGCCGGTTATAAGTTTTCACCGGTTATATCGGCTGATCTGGCATTGACAAATGGTGAAGGACGTAAGTTCAAGAATATGGACAACAAGTATAAGTACGGTGCCGGTATCACATCGAAACCGGCAAAAGGGTTCATGTTCAGGATATACGGTGACATATATAACACACCGGAGTATCTGAAAACGGATGCAGGCGTTCAGAAAGACCAGTATTCGGTAGCGGCTTTTGCCGGATACAGCAACAGTCGGTTTTCACTGGGAGTGGAATATAACCGGGCATTCAACTATAAGTTCTCATCCGGAACAAATGTGAACGGTTATTCAGTTTACACGACCGTAAATATAGCACGAAAAATGCATCTGTTCGGACGTTTTGACCTGCTCGATGCGACGGGTAAACGCACAAACAATATCACTGAAGGACACACGATTATCGGTGGTTTTGAATATTCCCCCATTAGACAAGTAAGAATCTCACCAAACTACCAGAGCTGGAAAGCCAGGAACGGAAGACGCGAGAATTATCTTCTCCTGAGTGTGGAATGTAAGATATAAATAGTATAGGGGAACATTCCTATTTTAAGTCAAACCAATAAAAAAACAGAATAAATGAAAATATTGATTCTTTGTACAGGAAACAGCTGCCGCAGCCAGATGGCTCACGGCTTCTTACAGTCATTCGACAAAAATTTAGAAGTATATTCAGGTGGAACCGAACCGGTAGCCCAGGTAAATGCTAAGGCTGTGGAAGTGATGAAGGAAGCAGGAATAGACATCAGTTCTCATGTACCTACACACGTAAACACTTATCTCGATCAGGAATGGGATTATGTAATAACCGTTTGCGGTGGTGCCAATGAAAGCTGTCCTGCTTTTATAGGAAAGGTCGGCAAACGTATGCACATCGGCTTTGATGATCCGTCACATGCTACAGGTACACCGGAATTCATCGATTCGGAGTTCCGCCGTGTTCGTGACGAAATCAGAAATGCCTTTGCCCGTTTCTACATTACAGAAATCAGAAAGGAAGAATTGCCGAAATGCTCTTGCGGCGGTAACTGCTAAGAAATAAGGATATGGAGAAAGGGAAAAAAGGAATAGGTTTTTTTGAGCGATATCTGACAGTGTGGGTGGCTATCTGCATTGTAGTGGGAATAGCCATAGGGCAATGGTTTCCTGCCATACCCGAAACATTCGGTAAGTTTGAGTATGCGAATGTATCCATACCGGTAGCAATTCTTATATGGCTGATGATTTATCCCATGATGATGAAGGTGGATTTTCAGAGTATCAAGAATGTGGGCAGAAAGCCGAAAGGAGTATTCATAACCTGTGTGGTCAACTGGCTGATTAAGCCTTTTACAATGTTCGGTATTGCGTGGATATTCTTTTATGTGATATTCAAACAATGGATACCAGAAGCACTTGCAGGAGAATATCTGGCCGGAGCCGTTCTGTTGGGTGCCGCACCCTGTACGGCGATGGTGTTTGTATGGAGTTACCTTACCAAAGGCGATGCTGCTTATACGCTGGTACAGGTAGCGGTGAATGACTTGCTTATTCTGGTGGCTTTTGCTCCGATAGTGGCATTTCTTCTCGGTGTTGGCGGAATAACCATACCCTGGGACACGCTTACACTTTCTGTAGTTCTGTTTGTTGTCATACCTCTTGCTGGTGGTGTAATCACACGCCGCACTGTAATATCGAAAAAGGGAGAAGACTATTTCAATAATGTATTCGTGAAGAAGTTCGACAATGCGACTATCATAGGGCTGCTTCTGACACTGGTTATCCTGTTTTCATTTCAGGGAGAGACCATCCTTGCCAATCCGTTGCATATTCTGTTGATTGCCGAGCCTTTGATCATACAGACATTCTTCATATTCTTCCTTGCATACGGATGGTCAAAGGCTTCCGGATTGCCTCATAATGTAGCTGCCCCGGCAGGAATGATTGGTGCGAGCAATTTTTTTGAGCTGGCCGTGGCGGTTGCAATTTCGCTTTTCGGTCTTCAGTCCGGAGCGGCACTTGCAACAGTAGTCGGTGTGTTGGTAGAAGTGCCTGTCATGCTCTCGCTTGTTAGGATAGCCAACAACACCAGGAAATACTTTAAACAATAAAAGCTTACAAAACAAATAACATGTCGGGCTGATTTGAAAACGTACCGGAAGTGGGCGTTGACGGGTGTCAAGGTTACAGGAACTTATGTCCGGAAAGTGCACTTATCTATTCGGGTGAATAAAAGGAGCACATCAAATATAGTTTCGGTTGTGGTAAGTAAGCTGCTATAACCATAAAAATGAGAGATATACAGGCATTAATATATACAGACTATTGGATGTTGCGGTAACTAATGGTTAATATAAAACAAGTTAGCATTATGAATACATTAATTGGAACACTTCAGTATTTCGTACTGATAACCTTAGAGTTGATTGCACTGTTTATGTTTATCAGTGCATTGGTCGAAATAATTCTCATGTATGTACCGGAAGCGAAAATACGTAAAAGGCTGTCCGGTGCGGGGATGTTCGGTAATGTAATAGCAGCCGGATTCGGTGCTTTGACCCCATTCTGTGCCTGCTCTACAATCCCTATGACAGTAGGATTCTTGAATGCGGGTGTTCCTTTCGGATCAACCATGTCATTCCTGATAGCATCGCCGTTACTTAACCCGATAATCATAGGAATGCTTGGTGCAATGGTTGGAATAAAGGCAATGATAGCCTACTTTGTCATAGCATTCCTCTGCTCCGTTATTTTTGGTTTTGTAATGGAGAAAATGGGTATGCAAAAGTATGTCAAAAATGTACGTTTGAAACCGTCTTCATGCTGTTCAGGAAGTAGCAATACCATTGATAAAAGGGCTCTTCCATTCAAAGGGAAGTTGAAAATAGCCTTTGCAAGTGCTTGGAACAGTCTTCGTCCAATAATGGGTTACCTATTGATCGGTGTTGCTCTCGGAGCTGGTATATACGGTTATATGCCACAAGACTTTGTAATGAATATTGCAGGTCCGGACAATCCGTTTGCTATACCTGTAGCTGCCGTATTGGGTATTCCTCTTTATATACGTGCTGAAACTGCCATACCTATCGGAGTTGCATTAATGGGTAAGGGTATGAGTATAGGAGCTGTTATCGCACTCATTATCGGAGGTGCAGGAATGGCCATACCGGAAATGACTATGCTGGCAAGTATATTTAAGAAGAAACTTGTTGCCATGATTGTGCTAGTCATATTCCTGACAGCTGTTGTATCAGGATATTTGTTTAACATTTTATTATAAGAACTTATGGACAAAAAAGAAGAAAAGAAAGGATTTTGGGCTTCTTTATTCGCACCAAAATCATGTTGTTGTTGCGGACCTCAGATTGAAGAAATAAAAGAAGAAAAGAAAGAAGAGAAATCTAAAACGGAAGAAGATAAGAAAGAAAATGATGACAGCTCTTGCGGATGCTGTTAGTACTCACATCCTATGGTGTAATATATTAAGGGGGTATATCGTAATACGCGATTTACCCTCTCAACTTAGGATGGTGTGGATTACGGCCACATTCTTTGCATAACTTCCTGACTCCTTCTATCAAGATTCAGGCTTTCAACCAAAGCATCAACCATACGCGCCAGATCGTTGTCGGCGATATTTCCATCGATCCTTTGTAAAAAAAGGGCCCTTTGATAGGGAATATAAGGACGAAAATGTATCTTTGCCATATGTATAAATCTTTATGCTTAAAGATACAAAATCTTTAGGTAATAACAAAGCCCCTGCTTGTGAAAGTCGGGGCTTTGTGCTAAAAAAGAAGGTGTGCTTTTTGACACCCTTCATAACCATAACCTTTAGCCTTATAATTTGTCGGCCAGCTCTGCCGCCTGACGACAACCGTCTGTCTTATCAATATCTCCAACATTCAGCACGCCGGGCACAGCCACTTCGCCTACAATATCCCATTTTAACAACGCTGCCGAACGCCTTATAGGAATACGCACACCGTCCATTACCGTCATGTCGTCTTCTTCGCAACAGGTAATTAAGGCACATTTCTTACCGGCAATATCCTTACCGCCCACTACCAGTGAGAACAAACGATCTATCACTCCCTTGATTTGCGACGGTATGGAATACCAGTAAACCGGCATGGTAAAGACGACTGCATCTGCCTCCAGAATAGCAGGAGCGATCAGATTGAAATCATCATCAAACGAGCAGGCTTTACCTGTCTTATAACAGGCCATGCAGGCATGACAACCACCAATTTTCAAGAAGGCAGCATCAAAACGACTCACGGTATGACCTTTCTGTTCTGCCTCCTTAATGAACGCATCGGTCATGGCAAAACTGTTCCCGTTCTTACGCGGACTGCCTGTAATCACTACAATTTTCATATTCAAATCCTCCTTTTTATTTATGAATCGTATCCGAATTCTGATTATAAGCTTTGGCCACGCATTTCCATTCGCCATTCATCTTCATCAACAACAGATAATCAGTAAAGTCAATACGTCCACCCCATTTTTCTTCCAGCACACGAACAACAGCCAAGGTCTCTTCTACCGTCACCACATCGATGCGTGCTTTGAAATCTTCGCCTGCTCCAACAGTGTCAACATTATGATAAAACTGCTGAATACTGCCATGCTCCAGTTTTCCATCCAGATAGCCAAATAACACAGCCTCATCAATAAACAGATCTTTCGCATAGCTGCTGTTACCCTCAGCTACACTCTTCACAAACTTCATGGCTGCCTTTTCTACAGCCTCGTATTCTTCGATACTTGCTCTCATAATAATAATATCTTAGCGGATTATTAACAGATGCAAATGTATGTGTCGGGAATGACCCATACAAGTACCGAAAAATTATTCACTTACCGAAAAATTATTCGGTATACCGTATTCAGGGAGTTATATGTATCTTTGTATTGTGTAAACATTTACCCACAAATCATGTACGAAAGAAAAATACCCATAGATCTGGATTGCCCGCTTCGGCTGACCATGAGCCTGATAGGTTCCAAATGGAAATCATGTATAGTGGATGAACTGAGGCATAAATCATTACGTCCGAGCGAGCTGCATAAAATCTTCCCCGAAGCGACACCGCGCGTACTCGACATTCAGCTGAAAGAACTGGTGGAAGACGGACTAGTGAACAAGACCACCTATAACGAAGTTCCCCTACGTACAGAATATGCATTGACCGATTTAGGACGCAGCCTGCTGCCTATTATTGATGCCATGATCGAATGGGGGAATCGGAATACGGATTTATTCGAACGTAAATATGGAGAAAAAGCAGGTTATCACCAGCCAAAGGAAACATAAAGTTTCTTCCGTTAGGGCGCAGTGAACTTTTTGAGCTTTTTGAACTTTTGAGTTTTTCAGTTGTTCTGATTGATTAGTTTCTGCATATTACCAGAAAACAAAAAATCCCGATTTCGCTTGGAAATCAGGATTTTACTGTCTTTTGCTTTTCTTCAAAGTGGTGCCACCAGTACTATTAAAGTTAAATTGTAATCAACTTGATTAAAGCAAAATAACTGTAAAATAGCTGAATATCAATCGTTTTAAATAATAGTGAATATACATCACTTGAATTTAATGTGATTTTTATAGGTAACTCCATAGGTAACTATAGGGAAATTTTGTATCTTTGTAAGTGTAATATTATCCACTAAAAACGATTGGGTTATGGCAAAAACACTTTCCAGATTTTATTTCCTCAAAAAGGATGAGTATAAAGAAAAGGCTACTCTTTTTGTAAGAGTACAGGACCCAAACAGAAGGATTGATGTGCAGTTTACTACACGTATTCAGGTAGGGGTGCCGGAATGGAAGGCTGCTGTAGCAGATGAAGATCCATTGGCACGGCATCGTAAGCAAAATCCGAAACTGCATGATAAGTTAGGACGGATTGAAGTGATGCTGGAACGTGAGATGTCAGCTCCCCAATTCGATAGACAGCACGTCAAATCGGAAATATTGGCCATTTCCAATCCGGAAAGGTATGAAATCCTACGTGCTCAGAAGGAAGCGGAACAACATGCGAGGCAAGAGGAGGAACGTATCCGGCAAGAACAGGAGCGGCTTATTCAGGCAGGTATTGCGGCAGAGAAAGCCAAGATATGGAATTATCTTTCAGATTTTTGTGCTGAAATCAAGTCAGGTAAGCGCTTGAATGGGAACGACAGGTATTCTTCCGGGACTGTAAAGGCTTGGCACAGTTTCATGAGGCTATATGGTTGCTTTGATAAAAAGCATCAATATACATGGGGGATGGTGAATCGGGAATTTGTCGCCAAGTTTTTAGCATTCATGGAGAAGGAAGGTTATATGGTTACTGCACAGAATAAGTATCTGGTGACCCTTCGAGCACTTATCGGTTATGCTTATACGGATGGCATACATGACAATGACCGTGCGACCCAGTGCTTTTCAAAAAAGAAAATTGAGGAAAAAGACAAGGCTGCCGAGATTTATCTGACTTCAGACGAGTTGCAAGCCTTGTATGAAATGCCACTGACCGGACTCCAGGAACAGGTACGTGATGTCTTTCTGGTGGGCTGCTATACTTGTCAGCGAGTAAGCGACTACAACAACATTTCCCCTGACAGTTTTACAACTACGGCCAAAGGGACACCTATTATCCGGCTTGTGCAACAAAAGACCCATACGGAAGTAAAGATTCCCATTATGAATCCGAACTTGCAGGCTATCTGTGAAAAGTACAATTATAACCTGCCTTCTGTGGTTGATGTCATTCTCAACCGTTATATCAAGGAAATCCTAAAGGAATTGTCTGAAACGGTTCCTTCTTTGACTGCAAAGGTTCACACCAAATTGACCATGAAGCAGCG
>ENA-OPAC01000174-OPAC01000174.1-human-gut-metagenome-genome-assembly--contig:-NODE-174-length-37427-cov-5.043080_pt1 | contig 37427 bp, 27 predicted proteins | sample MGYA00241052_ERZ501420 | MGnify/ENA primary metagenome ERZ501420 (study PRJEB25962, sample SAMEA2042513) | human gut metagenome | biome: human gut; feature: human-associated habitat; material: faeces... | reverse complement strand
GCCAGAAAGAACGGGAACTTTTGGTTCTTTTCTTTCAAGAAAAAGAACGAATACGATCTTGAACTCTTTGCTTCTTTCTGGGTCAAGCCAGAAAGAACGATAAGAACCTTCACAAGAACTAGCAGAATATGAGATAAATAACTAGGTGTGTGAAGGGTATAAAAGGAAATTAGATATAGGTATAATCAATTCTAACGAGTATCAAAAACGAATCTGACGAAGATCGATTTTGATACTCGTTACTTTTAATAAAATATACGCCGGCTTTTCATCAAAACACGCCGGGAATTCATGAAAAAGACGCCGGCTTTTGAATCATTCATAGGCTTGAATGAAAACAGACTTCCCAATACCTTATTATATATAGCAAATCTCTTTTTGTTTGAATGAAAAATAAATGGGATTTGAATAATGGAGTAGCAATAAAACGGTGGTTTAAAACCTACATCAGAGCAGCAGAATTAAGGGAAGAAAAGGCTTTGTTGCCCAAAACGGGTTGTTTGTACCACAATTGTTATGTGGTTGATAAGAAAGAGTATATATTTGGAAAAAAATTAGTAGGTTTATTTGCTAGTATCAAAAAAGGATTTACCTTTGCAATACGGTAAAGTCGGGAAGAAACCACCGTTTTATACCGACTTGATAAAGACGAATATTACACAAGAGGATATAATTACTTATTATTAATACTAAATTAATTCAATTATGAACAAAAAAGTACTTACGCTTTGTGCCGGAATGTTTCTTGCCGGTGGTCTAGTGAACTTTGTAAATGCTGAAAATTTAGCAGATTACAAGGGTGATAAAGCTGAGAAAGTGGAAGGGGAAGCTTATTTCTTAGTAATGGAAACAACTGCTGCTTCTTACGCTTATGGCTTCCTTGATAAGGATGGAGATGGTGTTTACGAAGCTCAGGATGTAAACAAAATTGGTGTAGAAAACGGTGTAGATTTTGATAATATTAAAAATTACACTTGGTATGTAACTGAAATTCCTTACACTGTTTCTGGGGGAGAAACTTCTCAAGTTGCTTATGCTTTGAAAAATGCTGCTAGTGGAAAATATTTAACTATAGCAGCAGATGGAGCAGTTAGTCTTTCTGATAGTTATGATGTTAAAAAACCAGAGACGTTTGTTGTGTTGCCTAGTTATGCGAAGTATGATGGAACTTCTACTAATTTAATCCCTGGTAATTACGGGACTAATACAGTTGGTGATTATCTGAGATTGAATGATACTAAGCAAGGTGTAGAAAATACCTTGACTTGTGTAGACGCAGATAATGCTGGTTCTTTTGCTTTGTATAAAGTGAAAAATAATGAGAATGTTAATAGCTCTGAATTAAACGATCTCTACAACTCAACTGGATTTAATTTTGTATTAAATCAGGACAAATGGAAGGACGTAGATAATATCTTTGCAAAAGAAGGTGATCGTATTATGGCTGTTCCAGTAACTACTGATGATGTTAAATCTGCTGATGCAAATAGCGCAAGTTTCCCTCAAGGTGCTTATTTTGTTGTAAATAATAAATTAGGTGCTGCACCTGAAGGTGGTAAAGAATTGTATGATTTCTTGATGAATTCAACATTAATCGCTGTATCTCCTTCTGTAAACGATATCAATGATGCGGATTGGCGTAAAGCTGGTCAAGGCTTCCAGCTGATTAAGAAGGCAGGTCGTGATTTAGTGAAAGTTGGTACAAATAAAGATCTTCAAGGTGATGATGTATCTGTTTATAATGCATGTTTCAAAGTAACTAAGAATATTGATGGAGACTATGCTCTTCAAGTTCCTACTTTCTATTACAACGAAAAAACAGGCGCAGATAAGCAAACAAAGGGAGAAGTTGCTATCAACGTGACTGCTAAAGATGGTGATGATCATGGAGATTTGTATTTAACAACTGATGCAAAAGCAGAAAATTTCATTTTTGACTTTAAGGAAGTAAATACAGTATCTTATACAAAATTCTTGAATCAGAATGCTAAAGCAGTTTACAATATTCAGTTTGTAAATGATGATTTGGCTGGTAAATATCTGTTCACTCCGGCTTATGAAAATGTAGCATACGCTAAGGGTGCGAAGTTTGTTGATCCGACTGCTCCAGAAGCTCAATATATCATTACTGATGTAGATTTGGACGATAACAACATCACTTTCGAAAACCGTGCTAATAAGGCTTATAGCTTTACTGCTAAATTCTACCAGGAAGCAGATGGAGTTTATTCAATGGCAATTAAGAATGGAGCAAGTCAGAAAACATTTACTGACTTGAATGTTGGTAAAGATGGTAATATTGTTGTTGCATCAACTGAGGATTTACATACGCAGTGGGTTAAATTAACTCCTGTTACAGTTGATATGTTTGCTGGCGCATGGGATGTTGATAACTTGACAGAGGTTACTATGTCATTTGCTCGTGATGATAAATCAACTTCTAACCGTTTGTTTGTTATGGTTAAAGATAATCAGAAGGGTATTACTGTAAGTGATAATCAATCGGATGCAATCCAGTTCCAGCTTGTTAAGAATAAGGAAGTGAACTACATCACAAATGAATATGCTTATCTTTCTGCCGATAATAAAGTGAAGAAATATGCTGATGGCGATACGATCGCTTATTACACATATAAATTCCAAGCTTACAGAGACGGTGAAGCAGTTGAGAAATATTTGGCATGGAATAGTACAGGCAGTAAATATGGCTTAGTAGATGATGTCAACAGTGCAAATAATTTCATCATTAAAGATAACGCAGCAGACGGTTCTGTGACAATTCTTTATGGTACTTCAACTGTTGGTGATTATGATTATACTAAGAATATTGTAGTTGATGAATGGAATGTAGCTTCAAATAGTATTGAAGATTTTGATGGTCATAATATCATTGAAGCTTCTTTGGCTGAAATCTCAAACGCTAAGGATGTTAAGACATTCTTGAAAGTAGAATCTCCTGAAGTATCATTAGATCCGAAGACTACTTATGCTACATTGACAACTGAATTAGACAACTATGTGGCTATCAAGAACGATCGTGACGCAATCATTACTGGTAAAGAGACAATATTACGTTTGTTTGCAACAGATACAGACCGTCAGATTCCTTCATTCTTGATCTCTACTGGTTGGAATGGTGAAACAGGTGAACGTCAGTTCTTGTTCAACTCTGTTGACTCTGTTGATTACAATGTTGCAACAGGTGAATTCAATAAAGAATATGCTTTGAACGGTGATTATGATCTGAATAAAGCAATCTTCCGTGTAGGTAAATTGAATGCTGATCATGATACAATTGTTACAACAATTAAGGGTAAGGAAACAGCTGTAGCAACTGTTGCTGATCAAAATAAGAATGTACAGGCTGGTTTGAATCGTTATAAATTCCAGATTGTAGAAGATTTGGATAATGAAGGTTACTACTTAGTACGTCAGGGAGGTTACTACTTGTTCAATATCAATGAATACTTGGTATTTGCGAATAGCGATCAGTATAACCGTACAAATGCATTGCGCGTAAAAGTAACTAACGTAGAAGCTCCGACAGCTAACGAAGCAATCTCAGCTGGTAACGTAGTAGTAGCCGGTACAAACGGTGCAGTAGTAGTTAAGGGTGCAGAAGGCAAGAACGTAATCGTAAGCACAATCTTAGGTAAGGTAGTAGCTAACGAAGTATTGACTTCAGACAACGCACAGATCACAGCTCCTGCAGGTGTAGTAGTTGTATCAGTTGATGGCGAAAGCTTCAAAGTGGTTGTTAAATAATTAAGTTATGACTAACAACATACCAGGAGTCTCAGACTCCTGATATTTACACGAATATATTACAATTTGCACGCACATGAATCTTTTTAAGATACTTGTAACGAGTAACCCGCGAGGGCGAAAGCGTGTTTTTACATTATTAAATTAATATGATAATAGTGTAATAAAAAGTTCTATGACCTTCCAAATCCGAGAGGACAAGGAAGGTTTTTTGTTTTTATTCCTCTCCGAAATCGAAGAATTTCTTCTAAATTTGTTTCCGAAAATAAAATCAATGGATTATGGCTGAACAGAAAGTAGTGATTTGTCAGGATCTGAAAGCCGAGTTACAGGCTTTTCTGGCAGGTCTGGATTATGATAAGTTGTTTGTATTGACCGATACGCATACGGTGGAGCAGTGTTATCCTTTGGTAAAAGATATTCCTTTGCTGCAGGATGCTCCGGTTATTACGGTTGAAGCCGGAGATACACATAAGAATTTAGAATCATTGTCGTCTATCTGGATGCGGCTGTCGAACGAAGGCGCTACACGTCATTCGGTATTGTTGAATTTGGGTGGCGGCATGGTTACGGATATGGGCGGTTTCGCCGGTGCTACTTTCAAGCGGGGCATTCGGACGATCAATGTACCGACCACATTGATGGCTTCTGTTGATGCTGCGGTTGGCGGTAAAACCGGTATTAACTTCAACGGATTGAAGAATGAGATAGGTTCGTTCTATCCGCCTTTGTGTGTCTTTATCGACTGTGAATTTCTCCGCACGTTAGATCGTGCCAATATTCTTTCCGGTTATGCCGAGATGATCAAGCACGCACTGATCAGTTCGATGGACGTCTATTTGCCCGTTATGCTGTATGACATTGATACGATGAATTATTCCTATCTGAATCAGCTGGTGGCACAGTCGGTTGCCGTCAAAGAAGATATTGTGGCAAAGGATCCGAAAGAAAAAGGTATCCGAAAAGCCTTGAATTTTGGTCATACGATTGGTCATGCCTACGAAAGTCTGTCTTTTCAGCAAAATAAACCGTTGTTGCACGGACATGCAGTAGCAGCCGGTTTAGTCAGCGAATTATATTTATCACATAAAGTATGTGGTTTCCTGAAGGAAAAACTGAGTCAGGTCATCTGCTACCTGAAAACGTATTATCCGGCCTTTTTCTTCACTTGCAAAGACTACGACCGCCTGTATGAACTAATGACACACGACAAGAAGAACGAAGGCGGCATCATCAACTTTACCTTATTAGAACAGATTGGTGATGTGCGTATCAACCAGCACGTTGGAAAAGATCTGATCTTGGAGGCAATGGATTTTTATCGGGAAAGTTTTGGAATTTAGAATAAAATCTCTACCTTTGCACCCGTCAAAAGAAAAGACGGGATGTAGCTCAGCCCGGTTAGAGTACGCGTCTGGGGGGCGTGTGGTCGCTGGTTCGAATCCAGTCATCCCGACTGAAAGCATAGAAGGAGTTAAGTTGCTGGCTTAACTCCTTTGTTGTTTCATACCTTAATACCCAAACCTCGACGTATCGACTTTCTTATGTTTCTTTTCTTTATATCCATTGAACTTATACGTAAAGGAGATGGATAGATTCCGGTTGATGTTCAGAATATCCATGTTGAGCTTTTGTCCTTTGTAGTCAATTTTGCCATCTGGAACAAAGGTGTTGAAGAGATCGTTGCCTTGAATCTTCAATTCAGCCTTGTCGTTGGCGAAAGTCCATTTCAATCCTAGATCCATTTTCCAGACAGAACTTACGTCGTAGATACCCTGTAACGTCGGACTAACGTATAATAGGTTATATTCCAGCTGTAGATTCGGTCGGGAAGAAAGGCGGAACGTGTTATTCATCTGTACAATGCCTCTCCAGTTGCTCCGGTTCAGGGAGATATTGTAATACTTGTCGCAGACATCCTGGTTGTATGAACCGTCGAACATGCATTGGGCTGTCCACCAAGTGCCAACCGAAAAAGGAATGATCAGCGATAAACCTGCATTCTGTTCATAATCCAGATTAATGGACTGGTAAACCAAAGCCAGTTCATCCGGACTTTGGTAAGGCAACTGCGAGAAGAAATCTTTTACATGCGAATAATAAACGTTGGCAATATATTTCCCTTTGAAGATATAAGTCAGTGAAGCCGTATAATCAGTTGAAGGATGCAGGTACGGATTTCCTTTCAGCTTCATATATCCATTGATGTAACTGGTGATATCCTGCAGTTCCCAATAGTTCGGATATGCCTTATCCGAAGAAAAGCCTAGTTGAAAGATATGTTCAGAACTCGGTTGATAACTCAGTTGAAAAGTCGGGTAAACCGCCCACTGTTGATAATCCATCAGCCGATAATATTCTCCGGCAAGCGATAAAGACATGGATAACTGATTGTTGAAAGACTTCTCCGTTCCTGCATAGAAATTATAGGTTTCTTCCCGCATGTGAGTATCTGTGTTCGTAACCGGTAAGTCGGTTCCCGCATCTAACTGATATAATTGTCCGCTTTTTTCCCGGGCGAAGGTAAAATTAATGCCATAATTAAGTTCCCAGCCTTGAGGCAAATCATGGTTTTGTCCGGCATAGACATTCCAGCGGTCGATAGTCTGTCTTTCATCTACTAAGAAATGTTGTTCCCCGGTATTCTGATAATTGGTAAAATCCTGCGTAGACGGACTGTTGAAATGGGTATAATCCAGCCCTACATTCAAGCCGAAAGCCGCGGTATAATCTAAGTTTACATTGTGCATCTGTTCCTGGGATGTCCGGAAACTCTCTGAATCCGAATAATTGCCTTTCGATCGTGTTGTGGTATTACCTTTTGCCTGAAATGAACCCGTATAAGCCGTATGCAGACTGTTTCCTTCCGACAGCTGATAATCCAGTCCGAAGCGGACATTGTGCAGCCAGTGTTTAGCTTCCGTTTCATTCACCTGCTGGATCGAATAGACCTTGTCGTGCAGGGTATGATGCGAATCAGTTCCCATTCCGGAGTCTTTGTGTCTGTATCCGGCAGCATAGTTGATATCGGCTGATAATTTTTTTCCGGTATATGAGAGATTTATGTTGCCGTCGCCGTTGGCATGAACGAGCTGTTGGTAATTTCCGCTCACTTCGCCCTTCCAAAACGGATCAGTTGATTTTCCGTTGTCCAGTACGATATTGATGGCTGCGCCTCTAATCCGGTATTTGGCCGGCGCGTTGTACATGACTTCTATTTTCTTGACTTGTGAAACCGGTGTGCTTTTCAACAGCGTTATCAACTGGTCCTGGTTCATAGATGAGGGTTTTCCGTTAATAAGTATGTTCATATCTTTTGTGCCGCTTAATGACAGTTCGTCGTTTAGTTCCATGACGCCGGGTAAACGTAACAGAGATTCGTAGGCATTGCTGGCTGTTGTTCGCTCGGACAAGACTTGGGCGTCATAGACTAACGTCCCTTTATCTGCCTTAACCAAAGGACGTTCGCCGGTTACTACCACTTCGTTCAATGCATAATCTTGTCCTTTCAGTGTAATGATACCGGCATCCGGTCCGCAGTTTTCCTTCTCGAAGGTTTTGAACAGGAGGTGTTGAAAAATCAGTCGATAACAGGTTGGTTCTTCTTTGAAGATAAAACAGCCCAAGGAATCGGTAATGACTGCATCGATAAAAGTCGAATCGGGCGTTTGCATGATAACGGTCACTGCCTCGACGGGCTGTTTGGCTTCATCTACGACTTTCCCTTTTACTTCCTGAGCCATCAACGGCAGACTGGTACAAGCCATCAGGCTCATGATTATTCCTATTTGTTTACTAAGCATTGTCATTTTGTTATCATTTTTGTTTCTGATGCAAAGGAACGTCCTTTTGTCCGGCAAATAGGTTATCGGCTTGTTATGGTTTTGTTATTTAATCGTTATCGGCTCGCCGATTGTTAAGGAATTGTTATACCTTTGCGATACAAGACGCAAAAGACCTGTATGCCTCAGAAGTACATTAAAATATTGACCTTTTTAGGACTGATTGCCATTGTGGCCGTACAAAGCTTGTGGCTGGTGAATACGTATCAGCTGATTGACGGGAAAATCCGGCAGGCTTGTTCTCGTTTATTTCCCAAATCGGTATTGGATGAGGTGGCCGATCGCCTGAATCAAGTTTCCGATTCGGAGGATGCGGAACTTACGATCCACTTGGAGGAAACTGCCAATATCGAGGAAGCCAGCGGACCGGAACTTATCAGCCGACTGATTGTCGCCTTTAATCATTATGCCGATTCGGTTTATCAATCTGCTTTTTCTACTTCGGCGCTGGATTCTATCTTTACGGAAGCACTAGCCGGTGAAGGCATTTATGTTCAGGTTCACAGTCAGGTGCTCGATTCGGCCCGTTCGGTGAATGCTTCTTCCTCACTTTTGTCTTTCAAGCATATCGAAACGCAGCCGGTTTTTTTGGATGAAGGAAAAACAACGCTGGTCCAGGCCCGTATCGTCAATCCGTATTGGGCAATATGCCGGCAGATGGGAATTTCGCTGATCGCAACGATTGTCCTGATTGTCCTGGTGGTGGTTTGTCTTTTATACCAGGTGAAAATCATTTTACGTCAGAATAAGATTGCCCGTTTGCGACAGGACTTTACCTATGCCATGATTCATGATATGAAGACGCCAATCAATACGATCACGATGGCCGGTCATACGTTGGAAAGCGGCGTGTTGGACAATAAACCTGAGCTGAAGCGGCAGTATTTCTCGATCCTCAACGAAGAGAGCGGGCATTTGTTGCAGCTTTCGGAACGGATTCTGACTATTGCCAAATTGGAGCAGTCGAATCTGAAACTGACTTTGGCTCCTGTTCGTATTTATCCGCTATTTGATGAGTTGGTTTGTAAATACAAAGTAAAGGCTAAGAAAGTAGTTGATTTCCGGATCGACTGCCCGGAGGCGTTGAAAGTGATGGCCGATGAGGAATATCTGAAGGAGGCTGTCAGCAATCTGATCGACAATTCACTGAAGTATTCCTACGACGAAGTGCAGATCCGCTTGTCGGCATATACAGAAAACGGCTATGTGGTGATCAAGGTCTGGGACAACGGTTGGGGAATCTCGAGACAACAGCAGAAACACATCTTCGAGAAATTCCAGCGAGGCGGTCTGGAAGAGAAGAAAGACAAGCGGATAGCCGGTTTCGGTTTAGGCTTGAATTACGTATATAAGGTCATTACGGCAATGGATGGTTCCGTACATGTCGACAGTGTAGAAGGAAAATACAGCGAGTTTGTACTGGTCTTGCCGGTTAAAGCATAGGTTATGGTTCGGGTATTATTAGTTGAAGACGATAAGAATTTCAGTTTCATTATCCAGAACAGTCTGGAACAGATGATTGGCGGCTATGAAGTTGTCACGGCTTCAAACGGGAAAGAAGGCTTGGAAAAGTTAGCTCAGGAATCTTTTGATGTGGTGGTTTCAGACATAGAGATGCCTGTCATGGACGGAATTACGATGGTGCAGCAGATCCGGCAGCGGTCTTCAGCGGTGGCGATTATCTTCGTTACCGGCCGGACTCAGGCCAAAGACGTGATTCAGGGTTATCATTCGGGAGCCGATTTATACCTCAAGAAACCTTTTCTCCCGGAAGAACTGGATGCCCATATCCAGGCGTTGATCAAGCTGAAACAGGCTTCGGCTTCTGCCCGGCCGGCAGCAAAAGAGGCAGAAGAAGCCGTTTATACCATCAGTTCTTATCGTTTTTATCCAGAGCAAAACAAATTGTGTCACGCGGATGAACAGCAGTCACTGACGCATAAGGAAGCCCAGATCCTGGAAATTCTCTGCCGGGAAAAAGGACGGGTCGTTAGTCGCGATGAAATTCTTTCGTCCGTCTGGGGCACAGCCGATTTTTATTCTTCCCGCAGCCTGGACGTTTTCCTGACCAAACTGAGAAAATATCTTTCGCAAGATACGCGAATCCAGATCAAAGTACTTAAGGGTGTTGGCGTTTGTCTGGTGGATTCTATCTGCTGATAAATTCAAAATATGATCTTTCATGATTTATCTATCTGTTTGTATATCTGTTAATTCTTGTGATTCAAGGATAAATCGACGAGTAGAAGCGTAACGTGCTGCGCCTCCAGTAGGCGTAAAGGAAGTGCCTTCACATCCTTCACAGGAAATGACAGATTATGAAAGGAATAGAGGCGTGTGTGAAGGGTGAAAAACAAAATCGGATTAGGGGTATATATATATAGGGTAGAAAATCTTGTTGATATAAACGAGAATCGGAAATCAATCCAACGAGAATTGCTGACGGCTCTCGTTTATTTCGTAGAAAAGGGTAGGCATCTTCTCCCAAATTCATGCTTATGTTCTGATCAAAACACGCCGGGAATTTATCAATTTACACCGGCTTTTGGAAATACTCGAAATCGGGTGTTTTTGTGAAAATGAATTCTTATTTTGCTTGCTTATTTCTTATTTATTTCTAAATTTGCCTATCCCGCTATTGGGGCAAAACACATTAAAAAGACCTTTTCTATGAGAAAAAGCGTATTTATCAATCCGTTTGTGGATCGTGGTTTCAAGATTCTGTTCGGACAGGAATCGAGCAAGGAGTTGTTAATCGAGTTAATCAATGATTTGTTGGAAGGTGAGCACCATGTAGAAGACCTTTCTTATATGGATAAGGAAGATCCGGGTGAGACAACAGACGGTCGGGGTATCGTTTTTGACTTATTATGTAAGGATCAGGACGGGACAACTTTTATCGTGGAACTACAAAATGCCCGGCAAACTTATTTTTATGAACGGGCATTGTATTATCTTTGTCGTATGATCGCCTCACAAGGTAAGAAAGGGGAATCTTGGGAATTTGAACTCGTACCGGTTTATGGAATCTTCCTGCTGAATTTCCGATCAGGCAAAACGGATAAAGTCCGAACCGATTTGGTGATAGCTGACCGTGAAACAGGCGAACAAAAGAGCCGGAATTTCCGGGAAATCTTCATCGAATTCCCCTTGTTCAACAAGACAGAGGCCGAATGCGAGACGCCCTTGGATTACTGGTTATATAATTTGAAACATATGGAACAGTTGGAACATTTATCATTCAAAGGTCAGAAAGCCTTGTTTAACCGCTTGGAAGAGTTGGCACGTATCGCCAATATGAACAAGAAGGAACGGGCAGAATACGAGGCTGCCCTGAAAATATACCGGGATAATGAGAATGTTGTTACGACGGCAAGAAGAGAAGGGAAAGAAGAAGGGCGAAAAGAAGGAATAGCAATTGGTGAAGAGAGAGGTGTACTTAAAACCGCCCGTCAGATGAAGCAAAAAGGAATTGCTTTGGACTTAATTCAGGAATGTACGGGCCTATCAGACGAGGAAATACAGAATTTATAAAGAGATGCAAATAGAATAGATGAATCCCCGTTGCCCGGTTTCGGACAGCAGGGATTTTTCGTGTATGATTGGCATGTGTATTTACTAACTTTCTTGAGTCACTGTAGCTGACGTTTTTTGTGGAGTTTCATTGTTTTTAGCGAGAGAGACTAAGCCACCCATGGCTCCTAAATTCATGGTATCGAGGGCAGAGCTTGGAACAATCACCATCGAACCCTTCTCTTTGAGCCCTTCAAACAGCATATTCATACCTCTTAGATGGAGGGCAACCGGATTGTCGGTATATTTCCGGCTGGCCTGTGCAAACTTCTCAGCAATCTCAGTCTCGGCAGTTCCCAAGATGACACGGGCTCTGCGTTCCCGCTCGGCCTGTGCTTCTTTACTCATGGCTTCGGCCAAATCTTTCGGAATGGCAATATCTTTGATTCCGACGGTCTGACAAGTAATACCCCAAGGATTGGTATTCCGGTCTAATACCTGTTGTAAGTCTTCTGCAATTTTATCGCGTTCCTGTAGCAGCTCCGACAATTCATGTTTGCCTATCGTGTCTCTCAGTCCGGTTTGGGCAATGTGCTCGATGGCTGTTTGATACTGTTGGACTTCTAAAGCCGCCTTTTCTACATCCCAGACAGTCCAGTACACAACGGCATCTACATTGACCGGGACGGTATCTTTTGTCAATGTCTGTTCGGCTTTGAAGGCACTTACCCGGACGCGCTGGTCAATATAAGTAGATACGGTATCGATAATCGGAATAATCATAAAAGGACCAGGACCTTTCAATCCTTGGTATTTACCCATGCGAAGCACAACTGCCCGATCCCATTGGTCTGCAATATGAATAGACGACGCGAGTAAAGCAGATCCTAAAATACATAAGAACAAGATGAGTTCTCCGAAGCCAATTAAACTGTATAATAAGATTGATATCACTAATAATATCAAGAATACGGTAATTGAAATAGAATTGATCCATCCTTTGTGCATTAAATTAGTTGTTTCCATATAGCTTATTATTTATTGGTTATTTCTATTCGTTTTAATTCCTGTATCATGTCTTCAATGGTGAAGCCATATTGTAAAGCCACCATGGAGGCTTGCTGGCAGATGTCTTTCAGCTTGTTGGTCTTTTCTTCTTCTGAAATGACTTGTTCGGTTTGATTGATAAATGTACCAGTGCCTTGTTGTGTCTCCAAGATTTTTCGGATTTCCAATTCCTTGTAAGCTTTGGAAACCGTGTTCAAATTCACTTTCAACTCTACCGCTAACGCCCGAACGGTAGGTAATTGCTCGCCAAGCTTTAACTGTCCGGAAGCAATTCCAAATCTGATTTGGTCTATAATCTGGCGATAGATAGGTACGCCTCCGGAATAATCAATTATAAACTTAATCATACCCTTAATGAATTATCTTTATATTGTACTATTTGTATAGTACAAACATACGATATAGATAAAAGAAAACCAATATTTTGTACAGAAAATGATAGGAAAATAGTGTTTATTAACAGAAAGTAAGGGAAAGAGGGTAAATAGAAATACTTTTTCACACCAGACTCTCTTAGAAGTTCCAATAGAGATAAATGGCTAGTCAGGTGTGAAAAAGATATTTAGTGGAAACGATTTTCCAGTTCGTCGTCGGTTAGCATGGAAAGAATGGTCTTTCCGTCGGGTGTCAGATTCATGTTGGAGCAGAGGAAAAGAGAAGCCAGCAGATGATCCATTTCTTCTGCAGAAAGTACTTTCCCGGCCGGAATGGCTTGGGCAGAAGCCAAGGAAAAAGCAATCATATCACCAATCTCTTCATTTCCTTTGCAACCGGTATCAATGGCCTTTGCTACTATATCTTTTAGCAGCGTAACACAGTCCACACCTTCCATGCCGTCGGGTATTCCGTTGATGGAGTAACTTCCGCCTCCTAAATTACTCAGATCGAAACCTGAATAGGAGAGGTCCTCCAACAGAAGAGGCAAAATAGTTTCTTCGGCCGGTGTGAAATCGACAATCGCCGGAAATAACATTTGCTGCGAAGCGGCCTTCTGTTGACTAATGGATTTCTGGTATTGTTCGAACAGAATTTGCAGATGAGCCCTATGCTGATCGATAATCGCCATACCCGACTTCAAAGTTGTTACCAAATACCGGTTCTTATATTGGAAACAAGGTTTGGCAACCGGTTGTACCGCAGTGTTGGCAAATAAAACCTTTTCTTCGGCAGATTGAACCGGCTTTTCGACAATCTCTTTTTCTATAGAAGTGGCACTGCCTATTTTCTTCTCTACGACTTCTTCATCAGGAAGTACGGCCGAGCGGTCCGCTTCAAAGCTTTGATACAGTTCCGTCCAATCGAATGACGGACGTGTATCTGAAGGCGTTGCTTCCCGCTTGAATGGATTGTATTCCGAACGGATTTGCACCTTGGGGGATTCATTCCCACTGATCTTCTTTTCCGGGTTATAAACCGGAATGTCAATGGAATCTTCTGTGTCAAAGTCTATCATTGGGATTGCACTCGACTTAGCCAATGTTTCCCGGACAGCAGCCAGCAGGATTTGCCAGATCGGCTGCTCGTTCTCAAATTTGATTTCCGTCTTGGTCGGATGTATATTGACATCGATCGTAGCCGGGTCCAGGTTGAAGTAGATGAAGTAATTAGGCATTTCTCCGGCAGGGATTAATTGATCGTAGGCTTGCATAACCGCTTTGTGAAAATACGGATGCTTCATAAAACGTCCGTTGACAAAGAAGTATTGCAAAGCGCCCCGTTTCTTGGCTGTTTCCGGTTTGCCTACAAAACCGCTGATAGATACCAGTGAACTCTCAGCTTCTACTGAAAGCAGTTTCTGGTTCAGATTCTTCCCATAGACATTCATGATCCGTTGGCGAAGGCCGGATTCCGGCAGGTTTAATATCTCGGTATCATTATGATACAGCGACATGGAAACCGACGGATTTACCAAGGCTATCCGTTCGAACTCCGTGATGATGTTCCGGAATTCCGTATCATTTGTCTTCAGAAATTTACGCCGTGCCGGTACATTATAGAAGAGATTCTTGACCGAGAAAATGCTTCCTTCCGGGCAAGCATCTTCTTCGATGTGTTGTAATTGCGAACCAAAGATTTCCAGTCGTGTTCCTAAATCGGCTCCTTTCTGGCGGGTGCGGAGTTCTACTTGTGCCACAGCGGCGATCGACGCCAACGCTTCTCCACGGAAACCCATGGTATGAAGGGAGAACAGATCATCAGCTTTGGATATTTTGGAAGTGGCATGACGCTCAAATGCCATGCGGGCATCGGTTTCCGACATTCCTTTCCCGTTGTCGATAACTTGTACCAATGTCTTTCCAGCATCCTTGATCAGTATTTGGATTTGTGTGGCACCGGCATCAATAGCATTCTCAACCAGCTCCTTAACAACCGAAGCCGGTCTTTGAATCACTTCGCCAGCTGCAATCTGATTGGCGATACTATCAGGCAGAAGATGTATAATGTCGCTCATCTCAGGTAGAAATACCAGAATATGGCAGCCAATATGGCCAATGCTACAATCAGTTTCACATTCTTATATTCACGACTCCGCGAATTATCCCCTCTGTTCCGGCTCCGTTTCAAGTGTGTTGTGCCTTCAATGAAGGTACCTTTTATCTGCGGCTTATAATTTTCTAAGGATTCTTCTTCCATTCCCATTTCACGCTTGATCCGGCGTACACGTTCATCCATTTCCTCTTTATGCGGATCCCAATAAATCGGCTTATGTTCAAACTGACGAGGCTTACGTACATTATAAAAGGAGAAAAATGCCATATCTATTAGTTTTAGAATTTATTCTTAACGTCTTCTCTCGCAAAGATACAACAAAGGCTGCTTGCTTTTTCCTAAATAATGCAAAACCTGTGGATTTTTATATGTTGGATAATTCTTCTTTGTGGTGTTTGGCAATAATATGACTGATCATAAGGACCTGTCTTCTCGTTTCCCTCAAATGTATTTTATAAGTATTAATCGTGCACGAATTTATTGCTACGCTTAGGTGCATCTTGTACCTTCTTTTTCCGCACAACGTAAATATCATCTTTACTTGTTGGACGCAAATAATCATACCAGAAGAAGTCCTTCAGTTCTTTTTGGTCGGGTTTCAAGTCAGGAATGGGAGTCATGGTCCCTTGAGGACTTGGCCATATCTTCAGCTTGTCGAGTTTATTATCCTTCAACCAGATTGTAAGATAACCACTCTTCGTAGCATTCAATCCGACCATACTTCCGTCTTTCTCAATGGGATAGAAGATGGATTCAGCATTTCCCGAAACATCTATTTGCCGTACAGCCTGCCCATTGAAATAGGCTTTCAAGTCATTTCCCTTCAGCTGATTGTAATACCCCGTATCAACTTGTTGGATGGCAAAGGCAAACTGCTGTACGTGCGCATGATCGATCGTGCTGTCTGCCATATAGATCAGGATGGTATCTCCATATAGCTGATATTGTTCGTTCCATAAAATGGGGTCATTATACATATATAATATAGAGTCCCGCGAATTAAACTGCATGGAATCGCATACGCCTTGGATATCGGTCCGGTAGAACCGTACGCCATAATAGGCTTTGACTTCCCTGTACGTAGAGTCGATTGTAACCATCTGTAAGGTATCTGCATGCAGATAGAGGGTATCGCCCTGTGAATATTCCAGGCAACGGGCACTATCGGTAGCAAAGGCAAATCCGGTTTTCTCATTATAATAACCATATTCCCCTTGAAGCATAATCTTCTGAAGCGTATCGCGGATACACATATTGCCGAATACCTCACCGAATCCTTGTTCTCTGTCATAAGCAATGGAGTCGCCCGTCAGAAAACGGTTCCCGGAAACTATTTCAGAACGGTCAAGAAGCATGGATGTATCATGTACGGTGTCATACCATCCTTTCGATGAATAGATTGTTCCGCTATCCGATACAATGACGGAAGGCCCCAAAATTGTAGAAATCTTGGATTCCGTATTATAATGAAGTGTATCAGAGTATAGGGTGAAGTTGGGGTTTTCCAATCTGACACTGTCGTTAAAGATGGCCAGTTTGGTAGCTGGACTGTATTGCCCATAAAAAGAAGAAAGTTGATTCAGTGAATCAACAATCATTCCTCCTTCAAAATAATATCCTATATTGGGTATACGCTCGTAGTTCAAACTGTCAGTAAACAAGGTCACTTGTCTGTTCTCCATGCGGACCAGGTCTCGTAGGCGGGCAATTTGTGTATTTCCATCATAATATAGATATTGTCCATATACGAAAAGTGTGTCGCCCTGTTCCATTCGCACATTGCTGAAAGCTTCCAGTGAATTGGTTTTCTCATAAAAGTATGCACTGTCGCAATACATATATGAACTGTCATGGCGGAAACATACATCGCCAACCAGTATTTGGGCGTCTGGTTTGATGTCTTGATCAAATGACAGCGTATTGGCATGCTCCAAAAAGACTTTTGTCTTTTTAACGGGTATAGAATCTTGTTCCTGGGCCTTTAAAGCCCAAGAACAAGTGCATAACATACAAATATATAATACGATTCTTGTTAGTTTCATTCTTTTACCCAACCTGGAAAATGAAAGTCACAGTTACGCCAGCCATCGCTGATACGCACATACGTTGTCTTTTGCTGTTTTCGAATCCAGTCATCCAGCAGTTCTTCCCTTTTCTTGTTTTCCACAATGGCTTTCAACGCTTGATAATCATCTGCTAAGTTCGCTTTGTGTGCTTCTGTACGAGCCCGTAATTTGACAATGGCAATTACTTCTTTCTGCGATTTTGTTGTCATGCGGAATGGCTTTGAGATATCACCGACCTTCATGTTATAAACCACCTTACCAACTTCCTGAGGCAATTCGTGTAACTCAAATCGAGGCGTTCCCATATTAGAACTTTCATAATTCGAGTTTACCATCAAACCTTTATTGTTTCGTGTATCCTTATCATACGAAAGGAAGGTAGCCGCTTCTTCGAAGGTAAATTTCTTATCCATGATGTTTGTATAGATGGAGTCCATACGTGCTGTTGCGTCTTGCAACTCTTTTTCTGAAACTTCCGGTTTCAATAGAATATGACGGCAATTGATACGGTCACCACGTTTTTCAATCAGCTGAATGATATGGAATCCGTATTCAGTCTGTACAATCTGTGAAATATGTTTGGAGTCCTTCAAGTTGAAGGCTACGTTCGCAAACTCAGGTAACAGCTGGGTTTTGCTCATAAAACCGAGTTCTCCTCCTCTGGCTGCAGACCCAGGGTCTTCTGAGTACATACGAGCCAAAGTAGAGAATTCGAATTTGCCTTCATTGATTTGCTCAGTAAATTCACGTAACCTTGCTTTAATGGCATCTGTTTCTTCGAATGGAATTTTCGGTTCGATGGTAATAATTTGTACTTCAACTGTCATCGGAATATTAGGAAGACTGTCTTGAGGCAGCTGATTATAATATTTACGGACATCAGCCGGTGTCAATTTAATCTCACCAACCAGCTTTTTCTGCATTTCCTGTACAATTTGCTGTTCGCGTGTCATCTCGATACGTTCTTCCCGGATTTGAGAAATCTTTTTGTTGAAGTATTCTTCCACCTTTTCTTTGGATCCGATTTGCCCGATAGCACTGTTGATCCATTGATCAACGCTTTGAATAACTTGTGCTTCTGGAACTTCCACACTATCAATTTTAGCCTGATTCAGATAAAGCTTCTGAATAGCCATTTGTTCTGGGATAAAGCAATAAGGATCACCCTCCAGACGTTCTCCGGCATTCAGCAGATACAAACGCTGAGCCTCAACATCCGAACGTAAGATGGCGTCATCACCAACTACCCACACAATTTCATCAATCACATTATCCTGCGCCTTTGTCAACCATGAAAAGCTAGCCAGAAAAACTGCAAGTAAAACCTTTTTCATTATAGCATCCTTTATTTATTTTGCAAATTAAGGCATTTCTTTGGTAAAAAACACATTTCCAGCCCGAATTGCATCATTATATAATTCTTCTTCAAAATTTTTTAGAAATTGAACCTTCCGCTGATTCACAAGCATGTCTGATATCTGCTTGCTGGCGTATTCAAACGGAGCAATTTTTCCTTTGGCAATATATTCTTCAATATTCAGTAGATAGCAGTAACTGCTGTCGGCTGTTTCTACAAAAGAATGTGTTCGCAAAAATTCTGTCTCATTCGTTACTTTTATAGGAATGTTGACAAAAACTTCGTCAAAGCTGACCCATTTGTCATAGAAATAATCATACACCATAGCATTCTGCACACTGTATTTTTCTATTTTCTCAATGGCTGATTCAGATGTTGAACGATACCATTTTTTTACTTCACTCAGATTGGGTGCGTCGATTGGTATCTTCAGAAATAGTCCTTTAACAAGACTGTGGTCTAAAATAAACTGATCTTGATTTTCTTCGTAGAACTTCTTCTTTTCTTCTTCGGTAATATTTGCCGATAGCCGCTCCTGTATTAACTGTTCTTGATAGCGGTACCTGACTAACGAGCGTCTGTAAGAATCTACCAGGCGATCAATTTCAGCCCGATTGTCATCATCCAGATTCTGAAGGGCTACATCATATACTAGTCCATCTTTTATCCATTGTTTGATATAACTTTCTGCCCATAGCAGGCTGTCGGCTGAGGATATATTTTTAGGGAGAACAGCTAATACTTCATCTTTAGTCAGCGCTCTTTCATTCACTTTCACCAATACTCCTTTGGGCTCGGTAGTTCCTTTTTGGGTACAACCGCCAAGCAATAGCAAGCTAAAGAATATGTAAAAACTTGTTCTCATGCATGCAATTATTTTTTAACAGCTTTCTCTAAAGCCTTCCAATTGACTTCAACCGGATATTTTTCTTTCAGTTCTTTAATCCAGTCTGCCTCCAGTTGGGCTTGCTCTTCAGCCGGCTTATTCCAAATCTTCTGATTACTGATGGCAAATAACAGAGTTCCATCCCGGTATTCGTTTAGTAGAAACTTGTATTCCGGATATTTTGTTGGCAGATTTTTACGTTCCATGCTTGAAAGAACATCATGGATACACAAATCCAATACTTCTTTCATGAAATCACCTGCGTAGGTTTTGACTGAAAACGGACAACGCTGGATATAGGCTGCGAATTCGTTTTGCGCAAAGCTGACTGTATCTATCCGCATCAGTTCTTTGTTTAAATCTTTAGCCTGTTCAAAGAATTTCGGATCTGTAGGGAAATAATCATTGCAGATAGCCTGCAGCTCTGCATAAGCCTCTGGGTGGAATACAAAGTTGTATTCTTTCTTCATCCGGTCGTCAAAACTCTGATGAAGGGCGAAGTTCCATTCTCCTTGAGACATTTGGCGGTACCAGGATTTCTTTATTTCATCAAAAGACTGAATTCCTAAATTCTTTTCCAGTTTGATGATGTGATATCCGAAACGGGTTTTGACAGGTTGGGATATGTCTCCAGGATTCTTGATAGCAAAAGCTGCCTGTTCAAATTCTGCTACCATTTCTCCTAATCCGAAAACTGGAAGCAAACCTCCTTTTTGGGCCGAAGCTTTGTCGGCTGAATATTTTTTCGCTAATTCGGCAAAGTCATTGCCCTCGACAGCCTTCTGATAAACTTCTTCAGCCAGCTTATAGGTTTCCTCTTCAGTACGGGTAACTGAATCTTGGGCAAAAGAAATTAGAATATGTGAAACCTGGCGTCTGCCTGGATTAGGAATTCTCCGGTTTAATTTAACAATGTGGAATCCGAATTTGGTACGGATTGGCATCGAAACAGCTCCTTCCGGCATTTGATATACATAATCTTCGAATGCTTTGACTGTACGCATGGGAAAGAAACTGCGTACTTGTTCGTAACCGACGTGAGCTGAATCTTTCTTGGCTAACTCGGCTCCCACTTTTAGAATATCTTCTCCTTGCTGAATACGTTGGTATGCTGCTAAGGCCTGTTGATAAACAGCTACTGTATCTTTTGATACAGTCTGTTGGGGCAAAAAGAATAATATATGTGTTAAGTCAAGAACTTCATTCAGACGGGCGTATTCGTCGGATAAGACTTTTTCTTCTCCAGCGCGGTCTGACAGATGATCAGAGATCAGCTGCGATCTATATTTGTCCAGCTCTTCCTTGAAGGAGTCTGTTTTATCCAGGCCTTCAGCTTCGGCATCAGCCACTTTTAATTTATAGTTCTCAAATAATTCGACGAAAGCTTTCAGATTTTTCTTGTCGGATAAATCCGTTTCGCCGTTTTTCTTTGCTGTAAACAGGAATTCATCTATAGAAACAGGCTTTCCTGCTATAGTCATTGCAACAGTATCGGCTGCAGAGTGCGCATAAGCTGACACTGTTACCGCAAAAAGTAACGCTGATACAAAAAACTTTTTCATTAATGAATCTTTTTGATGCTACAATTTTACTCGTACAAAAATACACTAATAAAACGGACTGATACCCGAAATAGTATTTCTGTCCGTTAAATTAGTGTTTTTTATCAAATGAAGCATCAATTCGCCATTTCAGAAAGGAACTTGATGCGTACTAACCGAATCTCTTCTTCTGTATAGTCGCCGCCCAGTTCTTCAATTGCTTCTTCCAGATCGTCTGTTTCTGAATCTTTGAAGTATTCATAAATGTCGGCAATATGGTCTTCATCCATAACATCATTCAGGAAATAATCAATATTGATGCGTGTTCCTGAATATACGATTGCTTCCACTTCATCCAGTAATTCTCCGAATTCGAGACCTTTTGATACAGCAATATCATCTAATGCTACTTTTCGGTCGATACTCTGGACAATTGATACTTTCAGCTTGGATTTATTGGCAACTGTCTTGACGCGTAAGTCTTCCGGCCGTTCGATTTCATTTTCCTCTACGTGACGTTTGATCAGAGCGATAAATTCGGCTCCGTAGCGTTTGGCTTTACCTGCACCAACACCCGGAATGTTTTGCAATTCTTCGAGTGTGATAGGGTAGGTTGTCGCCATCGCTTCCAATGATGGATCTTGGAAGATAACAAAAGGCGGTACTTCCAGTCGTTTTGATAATTTCTTTCTCAAATCCTTCATCATCGAATAAAGAACAGGGTCAACGGCACAAGAAGCTCCACCGCGAACTGGTATTTCTTCTTCTTCTTCTTCAAACTCATGATCCTCGGTAATTTTGAAGGATACCGGTTTCTTCATGAATTCTTTTCCTTTAGGTGTGATTTTCAACAGGCCGTAGTTCTCGATATCTTTTTCCAGATAGCCGGCAATTAAGGCCTGCCGTATCACTGCATTCCAGATTTTCTCATCTTCATCCTGGCCCGAGCCGAATATTTCCAGTTCATTATGTTTGTATGACTGGATTTCGGATGTCTCGTTTCCGACCAGCATGTTGATAATATATTCTGTCTTAAATTTCTCTTTTAATGTGCTGACTACTTCCAGTACAGCACTCAATAATTCTTTAGCTTCCACTTGTTTTTTAGGATTCAAACAATTATCACAATTACCACAATTATCTTCCGGATATTCTTCTCCGAAATAATGGAGAAGTACTTTTCTGCGGCAAACAGATGTTTCTGCATAAGCCGCTGTTTCCAATAATAATTGCTTACCTATTTCTTGTTCGGCAACAGGTTTTCCCTGCATGAACTTTTCCAGTTTTTGCAGGTCTTTATATGAATAAAATGCTAAACAGTGTCCTTCACCACCGTCTCGGCCGGCACGTCCTGTTTCCTGATAATATCCTTCCAAACTTTTGGGAATATCATAATGGATTACATAGCGTACATCCGGTTTGTCAATACCCATTCCGAAGGCTATGGTGGCAACGATTACATCAACTTGTTCCATCAGAAAGGCATCCTGGTTGGCTGACCGGACTTGTGAGTCCATTCCTGCATGATACGGCAGCGCCTTGATGCCGTTGGCTTTCAGAATGTCGGCAAATTCTTCTACCTTTTTGCGGCTCAGGCAATAAATGATGCCGGATTTCCCTTCATTTGCCTTGATGAATTTGATAATGTCGCGATCCACATTGTTGGTCTTCGGACGAACTTCATAGTAAAGATTGACGCGGTTGAAGGATGATTTGAATACGGCTGCATCTGTCATTCCCAGATTCTTCTGAATGTCATGCTGAACTTTAGGAGTTGCAGTTGCTGTCAAGGCAATAAGCGGGCGTTTCCCGATTTCATTGATAATCGGACGGATTCGGCGATATTCCGGGCGGAAGTCGTGACCCCATTCTGAAATACAATGGGCTTCATCGACAGCATAAAATGAGATTTTAACCTGACGGAGAAATTCTACATTTTCTTCTTTCGTCAACGACTCAGGTGCTACGTAAAGCAACTTTGTCTTGCCCGATAATATATCTTCCTTGACCTGATCAATGGCCGATTTGCTTAATGATGAATTGATAAAGTGGGCAACGCCATCTTCTTCACTAAAATTACGCATGGCATCTACCTGATTCTTCATCAAGGCTATCAGAGGAGAGACAACGATTGCTGTTCCTTCCATTAACAAGGAAGGCAACTGATAACACAAAGATTTACCTCCACCAGTAGGCATCAACACAAATGTGTCATTACCTGCCAGTACATTTTCTATAATTGCCTTTTGATTTCCCTTGAATGTATCAAAACCAAAGTGCTTTTTCAATGCCTCTGTTAATTTATCTTTTTTTGCCATACTCAATATTATTAGAAATAGGTTTACTCTTAATTTTCTCCGGCAATTTGTAGTCTATTTACATCCGACTTGGCAAATTGCTCTTTTGCATATTCCAATGTCACATGGAATTCAGTCTTATTTTCTGATGGCATGCTATACATGGCATCCATCATGATTGCTTCTACGATCGAACGTAATCCACGGGCCCCTAACTTAAACTCAAGGGCTTTGTCTACAACGAACTCGTACACATCTTCATCAAAGGAAAGCTGGATATTATCCATGGCAAACAATTTGATGTATTGTTTGATGATCGAGTTCTTGGGCTCTGTCAGAATATTACGTAAAGCTGTCCGATCCAGCGGATTCAGGTAAGTCAGGATTGGCAGACGCCCGATAATTTCGGGTATTAAGCCAAACGACTTCAAATCAGTAGGCGTAATATACTTCAACATGTTGTTCCGGTCTACCTGGGCTGTGTCTTTGCTTGCGGCATATCCGACAACGCGGGTATTCAACCGTTGTGCTATTTTCTTTTCAATTCCGTCAAAAGCACCGCCACAGATAAATAATATATTTTTTGTATCAACCGGAATCATCTTTTGTTCCGGATGTTTTCTTCCGCCCTGTGGAGGAACATTGACGATCGAACCTTCCAATAACTTCAGTAATCCTTGCTGGACACCTTCTCCACTTACATCACGCGTAATGGATGGATTATCTCCTTTACGTGCGATCTTATCAATCTCATCAATAAAAACAATACCACGTTCTGCCGCTTCCACATCATAATCGGCCGCTTGTAATAATCGCGTCAGAATACTTTCAATATCTTCTCCCACATAACCAGCCTGGGTTAATACGGTAGCATCCACAATAGCAAAAGGAACATGCAACAGCTTGGCGATGGTCCGTGCCAGTAAGGTTTTTCCTGTTCCTGTTGAACCGACCATAATGATGTTCGACTTTTCTATTTCAACATCGTCATCCGTCTCTTCCTGCATCAGTCGTTTGTAATGATTGTATACAGAAACCGACAGATAACGCTTGGCTTCATCCTGACCTATGATGTATTGGTCAAGAAATGCCTTAATATCCTCCGGTTTGGGTAAATCTTTTCGGTCTAAATCCAGTTTTGATTTTTTCTTACCCAGCTGCTCTTTTACAATTTCATACGCTTGTGTGGCGCAATCATTACAAATACATCCAGATATGCCGTTGATCATCAACTCTACATCACGGCTGCTTCGCCCACAAAACGTACACGTATCGCCTGCTTTGGCCATAATATTTCTTTTTAGTTTTAGTGTAAAATAACAATCTTTATTCGGGTAAGAACTTATTTCCGAGTTAAGATTTCATCAATCATTCCGTATTCTTTGGCTTCTTGCGCTGTCATCCAAAAATCTCGGTCACTGTCACGTTCTACCTCTTCGAAGGGTTTTCCTGAATGATCAGAAATAATGGTATATAATTCCTTCTTAACTTTTAATATTTCCCGGGCTGTGATTTCGATATCGGATGCCTGACCTTGAACGCCTCCTAATGGCTGATGAATCATGACTCTTGAATGCTTCAGGGCAAACCGTTTCCCTTTGGTTCCGGCTACCAACAATACGGATGCCATGGATGCTGCAATACCTGTACAGATGGTAGAAACATCTGAACCGATAAACTGCATGGTGTCATAGATACCATATCCTGCGTAGACTGAACCGCCCGGAGAATTGATATATATAGAAATATCTTTGCCCGGGTCGCTGGAATCTAGGTACAATAATTGCGCTTGAATGACATTGGCCGTATAATCATCTATCTGTGTTCCCAGAAAGATAATCCGATCCATCATCAAACGGGAGAATACGTCCATCTGGGCTACGTTGAGCTGGCGTTCCTCTATGATGGTCGGAGAAATATAACTGCTGGTTATATTCATGTAACTGTCAAGAGCTGTCCCGCTCATTCCCAAATGTTTGGTTGCATACTTTCTAAAATCTTCCATACTTAGTTTTGTTAATCATAAAATCCGAGAAGAAAATACATGAAAAAAGGATTCTTCCTTTTTTATACTTAACGGATAAACAAAGTTATAAATAAATTTCTGAAAGAAACAATTTATTTGTATCTCCGATAAAATATTTTTCAGGAAAAATCCTTTTTTTGTGATCCCTTTTTACAAGAAAGGGAGACCTGCATTATTCAAAAAGTTTAGCAAACTCTTCTGCAGTCAGTTCTTTTAAGTCGATTGTTACTTTTTCTTTCAAGCATGCTGCCAGTTTTTCTTCCATTGCACGGTCTACAATGTTCTGAACTGTTTCCTTGTTCTTCAACATTTCTTTTGAATAGTTCTCAAGAACGTCTTCAGGAATAGACAGCATACCGTACTGTGCGAACTGTGCTTTTGCTACACGCTTAGCGAAGCCTTCTACATCAGCATCTTCCAGTTTCAGGTTGTTTTCTTTAATTAATTTGTCCTTAATTAACTGGTAAGTCAGGTCGCTGAGGATATTTGAGAATTCGCTTTCAATCTTTTCAGCTGTATTCTTTTCGTTGGCCAACAGCAACCAGCGCTTCAGAATGTCATCTGCGAATTTCAGTTCGCCAGCTTTCTTTACCAATACTTCGCGGGCATCCAGTAAGAATTTGTAATCGCTTTGCGGAGTAAACTGTTCAGCCAGAGCTTCTTTGATCTTTTCCTTAAATTCTTCTTCGCTTGTTACTACGTTTTCACCAAATACTTTGTCATATAACTCCTGATTCAATTCAGCATTCTTATGACGAGTGATTTCTGTGATTTCGAAGCTGAAGTCGCCCGTTAATTCTGCAACTTTAGCTTTGTCAACGTGCAGGAAGTTTGCAATTTCTGCTTCAGCACCTTCAAATGCCTTGTTCGGGTTGAATACGATAACAGAGTTATTCTTTGCACCGATGAATTTAGCCTTTTCGTCTGCGTCTTTGATAAACTGAGGCATTACAACTGCACCTTCTACTACGATACCGCCTTCTTTCGGAGAACCGTTTTCCAGTTCAGCAACCGTACCTTTTACCAAGTCTTTTTCTTCTACTTCGTCCACCTTATCGTATGTTCCGAAGTTAGCTGTATAGGCTTCAACCTGCTTGTTCAGCATTTCGTCGTCGATCTTTACCTGATAGTAAGTCAACGTATCGTCTTTGCTCAGGCTGATATTGATTTCAGGTGCTAAGGCAACATCAAAGTTGAATACGAAATCTTCCTGCTTGTCAAAATCAACAGCAGAAGGTTCAGCTTCGCTGGCCATCGGTTCGCCTAAGACCTTAATGTTATTTTCACGGATATACTTGAACAGGTTTTCTGAAACTATTTTGTTTACTTCTTCCAGTAACGCCTGTTTTCCATACATCTTCTTTACCATACCCATAGGCACCATTCCTTTACGGAAGCCCGGCATATTAACTTTCTGACGCAGGCTGCGCAAGCTTTTTTCAACGCTATCTGCATAGTCAGACTTTACAATTTCCAAACGGATGATTCCACGTACAGAATCATTGTTAATAAAAGAAACGTTCATTCTGAATGATTTATTTAATTAATATTCGATTCAATTTTTAGGGTGCAAAATTAGGTTTATTCTTTTAATATCGCAAATTGTTTGCCTAAATTGTTCTAATCAAGGGGATTTTATTTCTGTTTTTTAGCAGACAAAGAAAGGTAAGTAATGATTTATTGCGTGAGTTGTAAAAAACTTTAAGGGTGCAATTAAAAAGTCGGGAACTTGCCTGTAAGATATATTGTATATTCTAAAAGCAAGTTCCCGCTATTTAGTTATAAATTCGAAGAAAATGTTTCTTGAATTTTATGAGGGATTTAGGTTATTCCCAACCTGGAGTAGTTTGTACTAATACTGGACTCGCATTTAACTGGTTCTGAGGTATTGGGAAGTATTTTCTTTCTACACCATCATTTGGATCTTCTTTTTTATTCCACCAAGAAGAACCAAATTTACCCCAACGGATTAGATCTGGACGACGACGGCGTTCACCGATAAACTCACGGCCTAACTCATCCAAAAATTCTTTATCTGTTAATAAATCTGGATTCTGCACATAACTGTATTTGCTCCATTCTTCAGCCGGATAATTTCTAACGCGTACATAGTCCAATAATTCAGCTGCTTTCGCTTTGTTGCCTTCGCGATAATAGCACTCTGCAGCTGCATAATAAATTTCAGCTAATCGCATTTCCGGTGTAGACTGAGAACGGAATAATCCGTCATGGTCAGGTAAATACGGGAATTTATTGAAGCGGATACCTGAATTTTCTTCACCCGTAGTTACTTGTGAGCCTTTGGCTATAACATCTGCGTCGTTGCATATGAAATAACCTCTTTCTGCCACATCTTTCATGTATTGTGTCTTACGGGCAGTATATGCATCATTACTTTCTCCTTCACGTTGTTTTAAGTCAGCTTGTTCTGAGAAGCGGCCAACTTGGTCAACGAATACTAATGGAACGTCTGAATATTCTTCTGTCCCATTTACAAATACATCAGTAAATCCAAATTGTTGAGCTGCATTATATTGCATCTGAGGACCTTGCAGGAAAAATCCTTCATAACCTCCTTTAGGATCTGTTGTGCGGAAAGGCTGCTTGCGATAATCGCAATCTGCATATTTTTCAAATGGATTACCTAATCCACTTTCGAATTGATAGATATTGCCTTGAAAGTCTCTTGACGGCTGTAATATTATACCATTATTTCCACCACCATCGCTGCCTATTGTTTGGGCAGCAGTATAATGCATAACATCCGCCCACATAGTTTGTTGTTCCAAGCGTCCACGGTCATGCCAAAATTCGAATAAATTTTCAGGAGATTCGTAATCATTAATGCCTGAGCGGAAAGGATCTCTGTAATCTGATTGATTGATGCTGTAAGAACCGTATTTGCCAGCAATGATATCTTCTGCCCACTGTTTGCAGTCTGCATAGCGATTTTTACCAATCCATACTTCTGAGTTTAGATACAAACGGACCAATAAACCTGCTGCAGGACCTTGTGTCCAGCGGCCTAATCTTTTTTCTTTAGGTAACGAGGGTAATACTTCTTTGATTTCTGATTCAATGAAGTTATAAACGTCTTCTGCTGAACTTTGTGCGACGATTTCTTCAGCTCCCTGTTGTTCTGTTGCAATAGGTACTTGGCGGAAGAAATCCAGCAAGAACATATAATACCAGGCACGTAGCACTCTCAGTTCTCCAAAATAAGCAGCTTTATCTTCGTCTGAGACACCTATGGAAGAGAAATCAAGTGTGTTCATATCTCTCATCACTGTATTGATTTGGCTAATACATTGATAAGATGAAACCCATGCTCCGTTAATCTGAGATTGAATATAGTTCCAGTTATGTTCATGCAAGCGAATCCACATACCATCATCATATCCATGTCTACCTTTTTGGGTCCATACAAAATGATCGGCAGTAAGTTCCTGTAATTTCCATATATCACCTCTCCACGTGACATTATCACTGTGTTCATAACAACGAACAACAGCTGATTCGACTGATTGTGGATCAATATAATAATTGTCTTTTGTTAATTCCGAATAAATATTTTCGGTCAAGTCCGTACAAGAAGCTAATGTCATAGCTCCTAATATACTTGCGGCACATAATATAGTTTTAAACTTTTTCATATTTCTTGTTTCTTAGAGTCAATTAATAACTAATTTGTACACCAAATGTCAGATTTCTCGCTGTCGGATAAACATCCATACCTCCAATACCCGGCCATAAACCTGTTGTTGTTACAGTTGTCGGATCCACACCTGTATATTTGGTCAGGGTAAATACATTCTTTAAAGTTGCATATAAACGCAAATTGGAGATCCATTTAGTCTTTAACTTTGGAGTCCAGCCTAGTGTGATGTTATCTAAGCGCAGATAGTTACCATTTTGCAAGAAATAATCGCAAATCACTTTTGGCCCTTTGATATGGGCATTTTCCTCATAAGCAGAAGTTAATTTATTATCAACAGCGATTACTTGTAGGCCGTAATACATTTCGTATTGGTTCATGATCTTGTAATCAAAGCGTCCACGGAAGAAAATTGATAAGTCAAAATTCTTGTACGTAAATGTGTTTCCCCAAGATAATTCCCATTTCGGAACGCCCGTACCGTCCAGATAGACTTTATCTTGTTCGTTACCGTCTGATCCTAATTTGGTAGTTCCACCTTCTTTACCGCCTTCCCAAATCAAGATTTGTCCGTTTTCATCTACTCCAGCATATTTAAATCCATAGAAAGAACCTATTGGGGTTCCATCTTGCAGACGTTGTGCTGAACCTGGGTTACCCGGAGACGGGAAACCGTCACCATCAATATAACCTAACTGATATTTCTCATTTGAGAAAGATTTTAGTTTTGATGTTGTATACGACAGTACAACATTGGTTGAGTACGTGAAGTCTTTTGTTTGAACAGCATCCCAGTTTGTCTGTAATTCAAACCCTTTTGAAGTAGTTGTACCTACATTTGCTGTGATAGTTTCGTGCAAATAAGGTGGTAATGGAACTTTATAATCTCCAATGACGTCACGTCCATCACGAATAAAGAAATCAACACTTCCTGAGAATCTTGAATTGAATAAGGTGTAATCAATACCTAAGTTGTATGAAACCTGTTTTTCCCAACCTAAATCGTAATTGGGGTTATTACCTGGTCCATATCCTTTAATCCATCCAAATTTGTCGCTATAATAATCCCCATAGCCTGTATATTTGGCCAGCGAGATATACTTGTCAAATCCAGAACGTCCTGTAACACCATATGAGAAACGGACTTTCAAGTCATCTACAACAGAACTGCTCTCGAAAACCGGTAATTTTGAAATACGCCAGGCGGCTGAAGCTGCCGGGAAAAGACCCCATTTATTATCGGCTCCAAACTTCGTATTACCTTCATAACGTAAAGATCCGGTAAATAGGAAGAGATCATTATAGTTATAATTAACACGACCTAAAAAGGCAATTGTCTTTTCTTGATTCTTGGTAGAATTCATACCTAAGCGACCGTCTAATTTCTGATAGTCTCCAGCGGCAAGGTTATTTGTTAAGAATGCATCAGTTGGGAAATTACGGTTATCAGCATCGAATTCTTCATAGTTGAATTCCTGGTATGAGTAACCTCCCATGATTTTGGTATTATGTTTTCCTATTGTAAATTCATAATTGCCCAACCATTCTAATGTCCAGTCTGTCCAGTTTTCTTGTTTGATATAAGCTGCTCCATGATAGCCTCCATCAATACATTCTCTAAATGTTGAATATTTGTAATCCTGCTCTTTCTTATTATGACCTTGGCGGCCTAATTTCAATTCAGTATTTAAGTTGTCCAATATGTTTAATTTGATATTGAAGTCAACCATGGAGTATTCTTGTAAAGCTCCTCTGTCTCGTTCAGTTAAGTTCTTAACTGGGTTATAAGAGTAACCTCCTGAGCCTTGAAATGCATCCATTTCATCTACGCTATAAGTTGGATTTAACTGTACTGCTTGTTTGAATGAGCCATAATCAGTATAGTCTTCGTCGGCAATTCGATAAGATATATTACCTCCAACCTCTAATCGTTTCTCTAAAGTAATGTGCTTGAAGTTTCCTCTCAGACCATATTCTTTGCGTTTAGAGACGATATCCAAACCCTCTTTTTGTTTGAAATTCGTTGATATACGGAAAATAGTTGATTCGCTACCGCCGGCTAAAGCAATATTATGATTGTGACCGAAGTTATCTTTGTTGATAAGTTCGTCGTACCAGTCTGTACGGTAACCATGATCTACGGCTCCTGTTACATTAGCTAAATAAGCGTCAGGATCCAATACATCTGGTTTACTTGCTACAAAGTCATGTTCAATATATCCATCATAACTGATTGTTGTTTTTCCAGCTCTACCTTGCTTGGTTGTTACTAAGATGACACCATTGGCTCCGCGAGATCCATAAATTGCCGCAGCTGATCCATCCTTCAATACGGTAATAGATTCGATATCTTGCTGGGCAATGTTTCTCAAGTCTCCACCCGGCATACCATCAATAACGATTAACGGGCTGTTGCCGGCTTTTAATGATGAAGCTCCACGTACCTGAATGCTTGAACTGGAGTTCGGGTCGGAGGCTGCTGTACTGTTGACGGTTACACCGGCGACTTTACCATCTACTAACTGCATGGCATCGTTGACAGCTCCTTGTAAGAAATCTTTACTCTTTACACTGGTAACGGCTGTTGTCAAATCTTTTTTGACAGATGAACCATATCCTACAACGACAACTTCTTCCAGATTTTGTGAATCTTCACGTAATGTGACTTTAACACTTGTGCCTTCTGGTACGATTTCTTGTGTTTGGTAACCTATATAGGAAACTTGTAAAACAGCATTGGCCGGACAATCCTCTAAAATAAATTGACCATTTAAATCGGTAATAGTACCATTTTGAGTTCCTTTGATGATTACATTAGCCCCAATGACAGGATTTCCTTCTTGGTCCACAACTGTTCCTGAAATCCTTTCATTTTGATAAACACAACTTAAATCAAAAGAAGTTTCAGTCTCTTTTAACGAATTCTCAGCATGAGCAGAAAACATAGGAGTAAGAAAGCACAAAATACCCCCCCCCCATTGTTAAATTTACTAAATTCTTTTTCATGACTTTAAAATTAGATTTAATAAAAACTCTCTTAACAAATCGATTTGCTTTACGAAATTTTATCTTACTTCATAATCCTGTGCAAAAATATAATATATAAACATTTTTATCACTTTATTTTATATGCTTAAAAACACAAATGATAAGTTACTGAATATTTATTTATGTTCTGATAGAATATTAAGTCATTATATTAATTTATTTAGTTGATTTACCAATGTGAATTAATCAAATCACAATAGTCAATTAATTAATTCATATAGGTAAATTGATTAATTCATATATGTGATTTAATTAATATGTAGAATGATTTTGATGAATTTGTAGTGATTACTTGTTTAATAAACAGTTGATTAGATAAAATAAAACGAGGATTGGTGTATAGAAATAATTGACAATTCCCGTTTTTTGAGTTTTAAAGATGATTTCTTTCTGACGAGCATCCACCGTAAGAGAGGAATGTTGTACCTTTGTATCATTAATGAATAGGAAGATTAAGAGGTATGGATCCATTAGAAATTATCAAGAAATATTATCCGGAAAAGTCGGAGGCTTATCATATCTTGACGGTACATAGCCGGAGTGTGGCGGATAAAGCCCTGGAAATAGCCCGGATGCATCCGGAGTTGAATTTGGATTTGACTTTTATTGAAGAGGCTGCCATGCTGCATGATATTGGTATATTTAAGTGTGATGCCGAGGGAATCGACTGTCATGGCCAGGCTCCGTATATCTGTCATGGGTATTTAGGTGCGGAATTAATGCGTGCAGAAGGATATCCGAAGCATGCGTTGGTGTGCGAACGGCATACCGGAACCGGGCTTTCCCTGAAGATGATTGAAGAACAGAACTTGCCGGTTCCGCATCGGGATATGCGTCCGGTATCGTGGGAAGAGCAGATCATTTGTTTTGCCGACAAGTTTTTCAGTAAGACGAAATTGGACAAGGAAAAGTCTCCCGAGAAAATCCGGAAGAGTCTTTCTAAATATGGAGAGGAAACTGTTTCACAATTTGACGCGTGGTGTAAACTCTTTTTAGGGGAATAATTGGGTTTCACTCCGTATTTTATTATACCTTTGCCAACTGTAATTGATTACGGTGAATTTTTAAGTGAATGAAATATAGAGTTCTATTAACCCTACTTGTCTATATCTTAGGAAGCTGGGGCTTGTTTGCCCAACGAAAGACTTCTCCTTCTTATACGTCAGAGCAGGCGGTTGCTGATACGACCTTGCGGGTTGATTCGGCAGCACAGGACTCTATTGCTTTGGCCGATTCTACTCGAAGAACGGGTTTGGAGGCTCCGGTTGAGTATAAAGCCAACGACTCAATTGTGATGACGGCTGGGAATATGGCTTATTTATATGGTGAAGGTGATGTAAAGTATCAGCAGATTCAGTTGCAGGCCGAAAATATCGAGATGAACATGGACAGTAGTTTGGTGTATGCCAAGTTCGGATTGGATTCAATAGGCGACGAGTTCGGTTATCCGTTGTTTATAGATGGTAACGACCAGTATGAATCAAAGACGATGCGTTATAACTTTAAAACCAAGAAAGGATATATCACCGACGTGATTACTCAACAGGGCGAAGGTTATGTTACGGCCGGTAGAACTAAAAAGACGGAAACCGATGCGTTGAATATGGTGGGTGGCCGTTATACTACGTGTGATGAGCATGAGCATCCGCATTTCTATATTCAGATGACAAAGGCAAAGGTCCGTCCGAAGAAAAACATCGTGACTGGTCCGGTTTATTTGGTTATTGAAGACGTTCCTTTGTATCCATTAGGACTTCCATTTTGTTTCTTCCCGTTTTCAAGTACGTATTCTTCCGGTATTCTGATGCCTACTTTCGGTGATGAATCAGCGCGAGGCTTTTACTTGCGCGACGGTGGTTACTATTTTGCCTTGAGTGATTATATGGATCTGGCGCTGACAGGCGAGATTTATACGAAAGGTTCGTGGGGATTGTCTGCCAAGTCCAATTACCGGAAAAGATACAAGTACTCTGGTAGTTTTATGGCTTCCTATCTGGTTTCCAAGTACGGCGATAAGGGGTTGCCCGATTACAGCAAGTCAAAAGACTTCAAAATTACTTGGACACATTCGCAGGATTCCAAGGCGAATCCTTACCGTTCATTCTCGGCCAGTGTCAATTTCTCGACGAGTAGTTACGACCGTAACCAGATGATGGGATTGTATAATGCGAATGCGACGAGCAACACCAAGAGCTCCAGCGTGAACATTACTCAGCGTTTCCCTAATAACCCTTTGTCTATTTCGGCTAACATGTCGATTAACCAGACATCTCGAGATTCTTCTATATCGGTAACTTTGCCGGATGTTTCGTTAACATTAAGTCGTATATATCCTTTCAAGCGGAAACATGCCGTAGGAAAAGAGCGCTGGTATGAAAAGATATCCATGTCGTATACCGGTTATTTGCGAAATAGTATCAATACGAAGGAAAATCTTCTGTTTAAGTCGAATCTGGTGAAAGACTGGCGAAATGCCATGCAGCATAAAATACCTGTCAGTGCGACGTTTACGCTCTTTAAGTATTTGAATATTTCACCTTCATTCAATTATACGGAGAACTGGTATACTCACAAAGTGGAGCAGGCGTATGACATACAGAAAGGAGCAATGGCTCCGGTTGATACGACATACGGCTTCTATCGGACGTACGAATATGATGCTTCTGTTTCAGCTTCAACTACTTTATATGGATTCTTCAAGCCGCTTCCTTTCTTTGGCGGTAAGAAAATAGAAATGATTCGTCACCGTTTCGAGCCGTCTATCAGTTTGAGTGCACGACCGGACTTTGGTAATTCCAAATATGGATTCTGGGAAGATTATGTTTATACGAATGCACAAGGTGAAGATGTTCATGTTCAATATTCGCCTTTTGCCAATCAGATCTTTTCTCCGCCTTCTTCGGGTAAATCGGGGTCAATCAATTTCTCCCTCAATAATAACCTGGAAATGAAAGTCCGTTCGGATAAAGATTCAACCGGGTTTAAAAAGATCAGTCTGATTGATAAGTTGTCGTTGGGTATGAGTTATAATATGGCGGCCGACTCGTTCAAATGGAGTGACTTGTCGGTTGGTTTGCGTCTGAAGTTGTCAAAGAATTATACCTTGAACTTGAACGGAACTTTTGATACGTATACGTACGGATACAACGAACAGACTGGGCGCGCTTATAGAGTAGATGTCCCGCGCTGGCAGGCAGGAAAGGGCATTGGGCGTTTGCGTCAGACAGGAACAAGCTTTTCATATACCTTTAATAATGATACCTTCAAGAAATGGTTCGGGGGTGGCGATGATTCGAAGAAGAAAGGTGAGGGTGATGCATCAACAGATGCAACGAATGCCAATAATCCGGATTTAAACGGACCGGAAGACGGAGAGAAGAAAGGTTCACGCTTGTTAGGTAAGAAGAAAGAAGACGGTGAATATGATTCGGACGGATATTATATGGCGAAAGTTCCTTGGAGCTTGTCATTCAATTACAGCATGAGCCTGGGCTATAGCAGTGAATTTGATCCGAAAAAGATGGAATACAAGTATGCCTTGACGCATGCGTTAAGTTTTAATGGTAATATCCAGCCGACGAAAAACTGGAGCTTTAATTTCAATGCGACCTATGATTTTGATACGCATAAAGTTTCCTATATGACGTGTAATATAACTCGTAACATGCACTGTTTCCAGATGACGGCCAGCTTTATTCCTATTGGTCCGTATAAGTCGTATACATTCTCTATTGCCGTCAGCTCGTCTTTACTGAAAGACTTGAAGTACAACCAGAGCAGCAGCTATCGTGAAGGTCAGCAGTGGTATTAAAGCCGACCTTCACAGAAATTATATGGGGAACAATCGGAGTTACCAGTCAATCGGTTCTTGTCCGGTCGCAATCAGGTAGTCGTTGGCCTTACTGAAATGCTTGTTTCCAAAGAAGCCGCGATAGGCTGAAAGCGGCGACGGATGTGCTGATTTCAAGACAAGATTACGGCTGCTGTCGATGAAGGCTCCTTTCTTTTGGGCATACGAACCCCACAGAATATAAACCAAATGATTCCGGGATTCGGCTAATTTATGAATGACAGCGTCGGTAAAAGTTTCCCAGCCTTTGTTCTGATGTGATCCCGCCTGGTGAGCTCTCACGGTAAGTGTGGCGTTGAGCAATAATACGCCCTGGTCGGCCCATCGGAGCAAATTGCCACTGGTCGGCATGGGTTTACCCAAATCGTTTTCTATTTCTTTGAATATATTGACTAAGGAAGGCGGGTAAGGAACACCGTCTTGTACAGAAAAGCAGAGACCGTGTGCCTGTCCGGGTTCATGATAAGGATCCTGTCCGAGAATGACTACTTTTACTTTATCAAACGGACAATGTTGAAAGGCATTGAAGATATACGGTCCGGGCGGATAAACCTGTGTTGTTTTATACTCTTGCCGTACGAAATCAGTCAATGTCTTGAAATAAGGCTTCTCAAATTCGTCAGCCAATTGTTCTTTCCAGCTTTGTTCAATCTTTACATCCATATTTATAGTCGTCAGAAGTCAGGAGCCGGAAGCAACCTGACTTCCAACGCTAACTTCTATCATATTAAGTTAATACCTGCTTCACGTGCTTCCCGGCGCATGTCTTCAGGCCAGATGCTTGCCTGGATTTCTCCAATATGCGCTTTGCGGAGATAAAACATACAAAGCCGGCTTTGTCCGATACCGCCGCCGATACTTTGCGGTAATTCTCCGTTGAGCAGACGCTGATGGAAGAACAGATGCTTGCGGTCTTCTGTTCCGGTCAGTTCCAATTGCCGGAGCAGAGCTTCCTTATTCACACGAATTCCCATTGAAGAAAGTTCGAGGGCACGGTTCAATACATTGTCCCATACCAGCAAGTCTCCATTCAGTCCGACGTGACCGTCTGGTAAAACTGTCGACCAGTCATCATAGTCCGGAGCACGTCCGTCGTGCTTTTCCCCATTACTCAATTTAGATCCGATACCGATGATAAATACAGCACCATATTCCTTGGTAATGGCATCTTCACGTTCTTTAGGCGTAAAGGTAGGATATTTTTGCAAAAGATCCTCGGCATAGATGAAATGAATTTTCTGAGGTAGTACCGGTTTGATTTCAGAAAACATCTCATAAACGAGATATTCCGTACGGACGAGAGCCGCATAGATACGTTCTACGATTTCTTTTAGGAAATCAATGTTGCGTTCTTCGGGTTTCATCACACGCTCCCAATCCCATTGATCGACATAGAGAGAATGCATGTTGCCTAACTCTTCATCCGAGCGGATAGCATTCATATCCGTATAAATGCCATAACCTTCTTCGATGTGATAATCAGCTAAAGTCAGTCGTTTCCACTTAGCCAATGAATGAACGATTTCCGCTTTAGCATCTCCTAAATCTTTAATAGGAAAGGTAACAGCCCTTTCGACACCATTCAGGTCGTCGTTAATACCCATGCCTTTCAGTACGAATAACGGCGCTGTTACACGACGCAGACGCAGTTCTGAGGACAGGTTTTGCTGAAAAAACTCTTTAATCGCCTTAATCCCCATTTCCGTCTGAGGCAAATTTAATATTGCCTTATATTTTGCCGGTTTGATTAAATAACTCATATATTTATTCGTTTTATGAATCTGTAATTTTATGATGTGCGGCAAAGGTAATGAATTATGTGAAATTATCAATAGTATTAGTCTGTTTTATTGCAAAATGATAGTTGTTTATGTTTGTAGTCTTTCAAAATATCAATCTGATAAAAATATGCCCGGATAATTTGTTTTCTACATTTATTCTTTATACTTTTGCGCTGTCTTTGGCTCGGTAGCTTAGCTGAATAGAGCGTCAGATTCCGGTTCTGAAGGTCGTGGGTTTGAAT